>Ga0137403_10000028_pt1 | contig 37669 bp, 33 predicted proteins | sample CZOMad2_1_16fung_FD_122057 | JGI IMG/M metagenome (GOLD analysis project Ga0137403, IMG submission 122057) | Vadose zone soil fungal communities from Angelo Coast Range Reserve, California, USA - CZOMad2_1_16fungal (Hybrid Assembly) | ecosystem: Environmental > Terrestrial > Soil > Vadose zone...
CGATGAGGGTGGTGCGCGGGGGCAGATCGCGCAGCACCGTTCGGTTGGTGAAGGTGGCGTCGGCGCAGACCAGCAGCGGGCGAGTAGCGCCGCCAGGGAACTCATCGATGGCCTGCCGCAAATGAGTGAGGCGTTCGGCTCCACGGCGGCTGATGGTGGCCGCAGCCGAGAGCGCACGCCAGCTTTGCCACTGCTGGACATCGGCGCGGCGCGAGGGTTTGCGCGGCGAAGGGGCGTGCTGCAGATCAACAGGAATGGCACGGGCCGAACTCGCGGGGGCGGCGGGGTGCTCGGGCAGGGCTAGAGAAATCTGCAGGAAGCGACTAGCCCAGATGAAATTATCGGCAAAATGCGGTCCCAGCGGATCGCGCCGCCACGAGGTGCCGGCGATACGGTGGCCGCGCTTGCGAATCAGCGTGTCATCGAGCAAGGCCACCACGGGGCTGGCGGGCGGCAGGATTTCCAGCACGCCGTTCAGTGGGACCCGCCAAAGAGCCTGGGGAGCGAGACGCTCGCGTTCAAACAGCCGATAGGCCGCTGACCAGTCGCGGAACTGTAGCCCGGCGGTACACAGCAAGCCGGACGAGGTGTGGCGGCCCAAACACGTCAGGGCGGACAGACCAAGCGCGCGGGCCCGCTCTGCGGAGCGCTGCTGCGCGAAAGCCACGCGCGCCTGATCGAACAGCGCATTCCAACAAGCCATCACGCCTTGCCGCGTTTGGCGGTTCCCCTGGGCAATACGATTGTCCTCTTAAGGTCGGCCTGAATTTTTCGATGACGGGCTCTGAGACCAAGGGATGCCTCCGAATACCTCAACGAATGTCCAGAAATGGTCCGTGGAATGGCCGCATTTTACCCACGCCCAGCGCGTGAGCACCAGAAATATCTCGGATCACCAACTTCCATCCGATGAGCGAGCCTCGGTCGTGCGGGCGGGTGGCACACGCGAAATCCAAACACCTCTTGGGTGGCCTACGCTTTGCGCATTTTCAAAGCGGGGCTCCTTCCTCTGAATTTTCTTCTCCAGCTATTCGAATACTGAACAAATATCTATTTACAAAGTAAAATAGCTTGATATGCTGACGTGTAATCGATCTCCATTCGAACTGTTCGACCCCACTTTTACTGGGACCTTGCCCTCTCCCTTTGTTCTCGCTTGCCCCGAATTCGTAACTTCTTTCTTTTCACATTCATGCAAAACCCTCCCCCCGCAACCCCTTTGTTTTGATAACCATCTGGACTGCGGGGGGGGGTGGGGGTGTCCTTCACACGAGAACCCGAGTCATCTCCCCTGTTTCCACCAGCTTACGAACCTTTACCGCGAACCACCAGGGTGGGAGGGGCGACTGCAGGCACACCGGGGGTGTACCCAAACTACAGCCACTTCGTAAACCACTCCTCTCGGCTCCAGCGCGGTTTCATTACCTCATTATTACTTCGTTGCGTCAATGCTTCGCCCTTTCTCCCAACTAACCACTGCCAACTGACGACTTATGACCACCTTCCCGCCCCATTGACGCAACCGCTCGCGCTGTGTTACCCATACATCGCCGCAAAAATCGGGCATTTTCGCGCGGCTGCGAGCCGGATGGCGCCAGAAACCAAGCATCTCGAAGTCACTCTCGAAACCCAGGTCGAAAGCGTCAACCTGGCTGAAGAAATGTGCCTCCGCCTCGCCGAAGCCGCCGGCTTTGGCGAAGACGAGTGCTACCGCATCGGGATGAGCGTCCGCGAAGGCGTCATCAACGCTTTCCATTACGGCAACAAGGAAAAGCCCGAAAAGAAAATTCACCTCGCCGTGGACCTCACTCCGGAAAAGATGATCATTCACGTCGCCGACGAAGGCGCCGGCTTTATCCTCAAGGACGTTCCCGATCCTCTCGCCGAAGAAAATCTTCTTAGTACTTCCGGACGCGGAATTTTTCTGATGCGCGCGTTCATGGACGAATTTGACGTGGTCAAGGCGCAAACCGGCGGCGCGGAAATCGTCATGTCCAAGCGCCTTCCCGGTTCCGATAGTCCGCACGGCAACGGCTCCGGAGGGCACGGCTCCGCGCCACACACGGAAGCTTAGAAAGAAGAAGCGTAGAAAGAAAAACGATGGCACTTCACCTTACACCTCGAGATTCCGGCGCAATCACCGTAGTGGACGCCAGCGGCCGCATCACCCTCGGCGACGGCAGCGCCAACCTGCGCAAAACCATTCGTCAGCTTGTCGAAGAAGCGCATTGCAAAATCGTCTTGAATCTCGCCGACGTGGATTACATTGACAGCTCAGGCATCGGCGAACTCGTGAGCGCCTACACTGCCGTGCGCAGCAAAGGCGGCGAACTAAAACTTTTGCATCTCACAAAAAAAGTTCACGACCTTTTGCAAATCACAAAACTCTTCACCGTCTTCGAGGTCTATTCCGACGAAGGCTTGGCCGTCCGGAGTTTCCTCTGATGTCTCCGAGCTCCTCCCTTCTGGACTCCCGGCGCGATTTGTGCCAGCATACGCCCGCGTTGGTAAGCATCAAGGTTCGATGCCGGCACTCTGAGCTGCTTTCGCGGTTTATTGGTGGCGCGCGTCAGACCCAGCACGACGCTAAATCCACGGCAGAGGAGTACCGAAGTTGAGCAAAGAGCAAGGTGTTGTGAAATGGTTTAACGCATCCAAAGGCTACGGTTTTATCCAGCGGCAGTCCGGCGAAGATGTGTTCGTTCATTTCTCCGCCATTCAGTCCGATGGTTACAAAACACTAAACGAAGGCCAGCAAGTTGAATTTGAAGTAAAGCAGGGACCGAAAGGCCTGCAAGCGGAAAACGTGTCTCCTCTGGGATAAACGTGGACTCCTTCCAAGCCCCTCGAGCAATCGAGGGGCTTTTTTATTTTTCCGAAAACTTTCCCCCGATCTTCTAAAATGAACTTGTGAACGCCGCAGCCAAAACCGCCGCCGAAACTGCATGGATCGCAGAGACCGCACATTCGCTTGGATTCGATCTCTGTGGCGTCACCGCAGCGCAGGATTTCCCGGAACTTGCCAACATGCGCGACTGGCTCGAGCGCGGTTACGCGGGAGAGATGAAGTATCTGCATGATCCGCGCCGCGCTGATTTGCAATCGGCGATGAGCGGCGTGCGCAGCGTGATTGTCTGCGCGATAAATTACAACTCTTCTGAACCGTATTCCACGGAGATAGCTAGGAGTGAATCGAGCCAGGACGATTCGCCGCGTGGATGGATCTCTCGCTATGCGTGGGGAAGCGATTATCACGAAGTGCTTTGGGGCAAACTGAATGCGCTCGTGGTGGAGATGCGGAAGAGATTTGCGGAACCGTTTGAGGCGCGCGCTTCCGCGGACACGGGGCCGGTGCAGGAACGGATTCTGGCAAAACACGCAGGACTCGGCTGGATCGGCAAAAACACTTTGTTGCTGAATCAAAAGATGGGCTCGTGGCTTTTTCTTGGGACGATTCTTACGGACCTCGAACTTACTCCGACAATTGAAGACAGGGAATTCTTGCCACCCGATTTGTGCGGAACTTGCACGCGCTGCATTGTCGCTTGCCCTACCGATGCGCTGGTGGATCCGTACGTCATGGATGCGCGCCGCTGCATCGCTTACCTAACGATTGAAATGCGCGGCCCAATTCCGCTGGAATTTCGCGAGCCGATGGGGAATCACGTTTTCGTTTGTGACATTTGCCAGGATGTTTGTCCGTGGAATCGGAAATCGCCAAAGGCAGAAGCCGAAGAGTTCCAGCCGCGCAAAACGGGCGATGCAGGTGAATCTTTATTTCATCCGCGACTCGAATTGCTGGCAAATCTTAGCGAAGAGGAATATCGCGAAGTATTTCGCGGCAGCGCAATGAAGCGAGCGAAGTGGCGCGGGATTCTGCGAAACGCATGCAACGCGCTCGGCAACGCAGGACTACAACGCGACACGGAAACCGGGAACAGAATCGCGGCCCTGCTCACTAAGCTCTCCGCGGCGGACGATGAAATCATTTCCGAATCTGCCCAATGGGCTGCCGCGAAACTCTCGGGCGGTTGAAATTTGGATTGACGTGTGGCCGAAATGCCTAGACCTACTTGCCGGCACCGGCGCTGGAGGCCAGTAGATCGGCTTCGCGCATTTTCGCAAGCGCGCGCGTTAGCTTCTGTGGATCGTTTTCGCGCAAGCTTTCCACAAGGAGCGTCCAAGCCTCGTCGCGTGCAGTCATGTATTTGACGAGTCTGGCGGTGAGTTTGGTTTGATCAGGCGGGAGTTGCTGGAGATTTGCTACAGCGTCGCGTTGCGCCTTCCATTTGGGAAGAATTTGCTTGTCGATGACATCGGCGAATTGCCCGGCGGAAAGCTGATGGGCTTTCCACTTTTCGAGGGAATCGTTGTACAGCTTGAGGGAGACATCTTCAGTGGCCTCCAGCTGGCTGAACTCGCCGATAATGTCACCGGGCTTGGGCAGAGCTCGCAGTGGCCAAAGTACCAAAGCGGCACCCAGGGCGAGCGCAATTACGTTTTGTGAGTATCGTGATGTTCGCTGTTGCGAGGGAGCGGGGACCAGAAAAACCCCCAAGACGAATCCCGTGAGGAGGCCGCCCACGTGAGCAGCCATGTCTACGCCGGGCCGCAAACCGAAAAGAATGTTGTAACCAACAAATGTGAGAGCGCCCTTGCTCAGAGGCTTCAGAGTTTCCGGCGGGATGGCATGGCGGTGGCGCAGCAGGAAGCCTAATAATCCTCCATACAGACCAAAGATGGCGCCGCTCGCACCTGCACTAACCGTCGTGGGATGCCAGAAGAGACTTGCCGCGTCTCCGCCGAGCCCGGCCACGAAATACAGGACCAAATAGGAAACGCGGCCCGAGAGACTCTCCATGAATATGCCAATGTTGGCGAGCACCAGCATATTGAAGACCAGGTGGATGATCCCGAAATGCAGGAACATTGACGCAAACATGCGCCACCACTGGCCGTTCAGCGTAAGCGGGCCGTAGTCGGCGCCCCATCCAAGAACGTCTTGTGAGGTAGGGGAAAGGAAGGGAACACCGCGGATTATCATGGCAAGAAAGATCAGCACGTTGATGGCGATGAGGGTGAGCGTCGCACCGCCCTCCGACCAATCGACTTGCGTTTTGGCCGCGCCATCAGCCTGGGTTTGCGGCGAAGGTTCAGCGGCGGTTGGCGTCTGTTGATCCTCCACAATTCCTCCGTTCGTTCAAAAGTGGCAGGTAGATGTTGCAGGAACCCCGCGAACATTCAAACATCAATTTTGAGATGAAAGCGAAGCAGTGCGATATGCGTTACTTCGAATCTGCCCAATGGGCGCTTTCGCGCATCAAATGAGTGCTGGGCCGCTGTCTGAAGGAAGATGCCGGGCTTCCCGACAAAATGCGTCGGGACCCGTCTCGCAGATTCATTCGGGACGCAGAAAGCGCGCAGAAACCGGGGGAAAGCCCGGCGCTACATGGGCCGGACCAAGAGGACGCTGCTGAGTTGAGCGCCTTCTGGGGACGGCGGTATACTGCTTGGCGACCTTGCAACTGGCCCGCCTGTTGGGAGATTCACGTGAAACGAAGAGAGTTCGTGGTGAGCGGCAGCATGGTCGGCGCTGGCCTCTGGGGAGCTGTCAGCCTGGCTCCCGGCGTTTTACGAGCGAGCGTTCCAGAAATTGCAGATTCAAATTCAAATTCGGAGGAAAAACCTGTGGCCTTCTCTGTGCCCCCCTTGCCGTACGCATTTGACGCACTTGAACCCTACATAGACGCGAAAACGATGGAGATCCATCACGACAAGCATCACGGCGCCTACGTGACGAACTTGAATAAGGCGCTCGAAGGCAATGCCGCTCTGCAGGCCAAATCCATTGACGACCTGCTGAAAGGGCTCGATTCCGTGCCGGAGAATATCCGGAACGCCGTTCGAAACAACGGAGGCGGTCATTGGAACCACACGCTGTTCTGGACGCTGATGAAAAAAGGCGGCGGGGGTGAGCCGAAGGGCGATCTCGGAACAGCGATCAGCTCAACGTTTGGTTCGTTTAGCGTGTTCCAGGAAAAGCTTGCGGCCGCCGGCCTCGGCCGGTTTGGTTCCGGCTGGGCATGGCTGATTGTGAAAGACGGAAAGCTGGTGATTGATTCGACGCCGAATCAGGACACGCCGTATCTGTTGGGCGGTAAGGCAGTGCTGGGCCTCGACGTTTGGGAGCATGCGTACTACCTGAAGTATCAGAACGTGCGCGGAGATTACATCAAGGCGTGGTGGAATGTGGTCGACTGGGACAAAGCCGCCGAACTTTATGCTGCCGCGAAGAAGTAGCTTCGAGAGTTCAGAAAGAGAAACGGCCCGGCAAGAATGCTTGCCGGGCCGTTTCTCTTTAACAGGAACAATTAATTGGTCAAGCCCAACTTTGCGACGGAAGAATACACAGGCGCCTGAGTGTGAGCAGGATTGACGCGCTGCACGCTTGCAGGAACCGGTCGAAGCTCGCGGGGTTCATGCTCGCGAGTTGCGGGAATAACCGTTTTCGGGGGAGCCCAATTCGAAAAGCGCGAGGCTTCCCGGACCAGCTCCATGCGGCCGCGGACACGGAATTTTGAGAGCAACGAGGAGACGTGGAATTTCACGGTGCGTTCGGAGAGATTGAGATCGCTGGCGATCTCCTTGTTAGCGAAACCACGGAGAATGCCCCGGAGAACTTCTTCCTCCCGGCGGGTGACCTTGACTTCGCTTTTGACCGCCTGGCCCGCCTGAAGGAGTGTTTGCGCGCGTTCCCGCAGCCCTTCCGTGAGGCCGCTGTCCGCTTCGACCATCACCACGTAATCGTCAGGTGACTGGCCGCGCACCATGCAATGCATGGCAAGAAGGCAGGCCGCTTGCTCGATAGGTAGACGCCCCTCTCGATCGGCGGTTACTTCAAAATGTGCAACTCCGGACTGCTTTTCATAGAAAAGATAGGTCTGATGAATGGATGATGGCTCTGCAGCTACAACAGACGGCAACGAATGCGATCTGCGGACAATTTTCACCTCGGATCCTCCCAATCGAGCCTCGACGCAAGGACGAAGCTTGCGAGTAGATGCAGCGAAACGCGGCAGAGCGGGCAAAACTCGCGAGTCGCACAACGGAACTGTAAAAACTGGTGCTGCGACTGAGGGCCAAGTCGAAGCTTACTCCCCGGGAACGAGATAGGCGAGAGAAGGAGGACGACGCCTGTAAACGTTCCACCGAACTAGTACCCGTACTGCATTTTGGTTGCCAGAAAGTGTCCGTGCAAATGACTCAAACTATGGCATTTGTGTGCAACATTTTTCCACAGGACAGGGTGATTACCTGTAGTAATTGCACGCCGCCGGAAAAAATTGCATGAAACACCGGATGGTCACAGTACAGGAAACAATGTAGGGACGCTATTGTGGTGTGAGGACGCGCGTTTCCTGAGTGGAGACGAGCTCATAGCGGATTCCGCGCCAACGAATTCGGCGCGAAAACATTGAGGAAAAGAAATTCATGACGTAGAAAAAGGGAATTAAAGAGCCGACAGTGACATATATCCAGGATTGCGCGTTGATTTGGGAACGGCATGCAGGGAGCAAGTCCGCAACGGCCACGACGCGAAGAGCGCCGCGAATAGAAGCAAGAAGAAGAGGTAAAAATGTCAGGCCAGCCAAAGGGAGAGAAGGACGTGAGGAAAACACGTCACCGAGTGTCAGAAAGAGTCCAAGTATAAGTGTCAGACAAAAGAGGACGTGAGTGGCGAACGCAGCGCGCCACATCCTGTTTGCGTAGACGCGCGTGATGAGAATCTGACGATTCGTAAACTCCATAAGTCCATCGAACTCTGTATCCACAAAAGAAACCATGAGACATTCCGGAAGAAAAAGAATGGACTTGCCGCACCGCGCAAGGGCATTGGTCATGGAATAGTCGTCGCTGATGGAGTGCTGCCATTCCTGCAAGACGCCGCACTGTTCGAAAACGGTTTTGCGAATGGAGGTTCCACCGCCCCAGCAGAAATTGTTTCCATTTTCCGTGAGCATGGTAACGATCGGCGCGTTCCAAGCGGTGAGCAGCAACGTCGGCAGATTGTTGCGATTGGGAATGAGCCAGCGCATAGTCGTCGCGGCGCCGTAGCGTGCATCGTTCAGGGGCGCGACCATGCGGCGCAACCAGGATTTCCCCGGGCGCCCATCAGAATCCACAAAAACGAAGACTTCGATGTCCGGCGGCAACTGGGTGACCGCGTAAATCAGGTTGTTCACTTTTTCGCCGCGGCCAACGGGTTTCCCCGCAAAGAGCACGTTTGTTTTCGCACGCGATTGTGCTGCGACGCGCTTGACCGTTCCGGCGGCCGGATCGTTTTCCGAGGCGAGGACAAAGAACAGTTCGTAATTTTGATGGTCGAATTCACAGAGCGCAATCAGGTTCTGCTCGAGTCCCGGTTCGAGCCCGCGGCAAGGGCAAATTACGGCAGTGCGGGGCGCGTAGAATCCCGAGTCGTGCATCAAGCGGCGCTTCGCGTATCCGAGCCACAATACTCCCTGCCAGGCCAGATAAAGCCCGATCAGGATCTGCACCACCGCCAAGATTTCAAAGAGTATTTCCACGCAAGCCGAGAATAGCAGAGCAATCCCGCTCGCGCACCGAGCACGTAAACGGGTAGAATCGCAGCGGTTAATAGGCCAGCGGCTGGGCACAACGGGACCCTAAAAAGGAGACGCAACTCATGTCAGGGCGAGTGGATTCTTCGATGGTCACGACGGCAATGGAACTTCCGGGATACCGCATCGTGCGCAATTTCGGCGTGGTGCGCGGAATCGTGGTTCGCTCGCGCAGCGTGATTGGAAATCTCGGCGCGGCGCTGCAGACGATTGTGGGCGGGAACATCACGATTCTGACGGACCTTTGCGAAAAAACGCGTAGCGAAGCGTACGAGCTATTGTTGATGCACGCGGCGGCACACGGAGCGAACGGCGTGGTTGCATTTCGCTATGACGCCACGGAAGTGATGAACGGCGTGACCGAAGTGCTGGCGTACGGCACAGCAGTGCAAGTCGAACCGATGCGCTGAGAGCGGGAATTACAGAGCGCGCTTAGCGGGGCTTCGCTTCCGGTTGCGCTGCCGTGCGATCCGTGACGTGTGCGGCGAGGTCTTCGATTTCCATGAGAGCGCGGGTGGCGGCGACGCGGGCTTTTTCCATGAAAGACGAATCGAGCACGAAGGCGCAGCGGTCCACAAAGGGATGATGGGCCGATTCGAACGGCTTACGGCCACGGCCGGTGTTGCGGGAAAGAATGCCCTCGTAAATCTGCAAATCGTTCTGAAAATCGAGAGCGTCGCCGGCATTCCAATTTTTCTCGCGTGCCAGCGAAGAGAGAAATTTTCTGCGGAAGAGCGTGGCGTCCTTGCGCGTTAATGGCGCAGGCTTTTTGGTTCCTTTTGGTCCCGCGTTGACGTTTTCGAGAAGACTGATGGTTGCGGCAATGAGCGATTCGCGCTGCAGCAAGGTGATTAAATCGCGATAAAGAGGCGCGTGGACTTGGAGCGCGTGCCGGCCGTTTTCCACGACGTAGGAATCCACAAAGCGTTGGACGATGCGCTCTTGCGCGAGGGCTTGCGTGAGTTGCGCTGCAAGCTCGGCAGCGTTTGGAGGGGTGGAATAGGCAGGCATGGCCGCTTTTCATGGTAGCAGGAGAGCGGAACGCCGCGTCGCGCAGGAACCTATTTCACAAATAGCGGAGACTCGCCTTTGGACGACGGATCGTACGTGGCGCAAAGATGAATTCGCTGTTTGACTGTCGGGTGATCAAAAAACAGAAATACATTCGCCGGATTGGGATCAGGATCGACGAAGACTTGTTCGCCAAACATTTGGAACGAGGCTGCACAAGCCTGGCCCGCATCGGACACAATTCCGTGAGTTACTTCGAGACTGTAAATGTCCGCCTGGTTTTCCTGATAGCGGCTGAACGTATTGCCGATAGCATTTGCCGCGAAACCGAAGAACGTGACGAGCAGCAACAGAGCCGGAAGAGCGGCCCAATCGTCAACCGTGCGCACGCCCCACGAATTTCCATTGCGCGCGAGCAGCCAGCCGATTGTTCGATAGCCGAGGTAGAGAAGCACGAAAACCATCGCGGACATGAACGCGAGTCCTTTCCAGATGTGATTCAGCGCATAATGGCCCATTTCGTGGCCGAACATCGTCAAGATGCCGCCAGTTGTTTCCTTGGAAAGGCTGGTATCCCAAATCACGACGCGCTTGGTCGCGCCAATTCCCGTGACGTACGCGTTTGTGTAAATGGTCTTATCGCTGGCCAGCATCCAGAACATTCGCTCGGGAGGAATGGGCATACCGCCGCGCACTGTGATGCGTTCGAGTTGGGGAACTAGTTCGGGCGCCTTCGCAGAAAGCGGCTCGAACTTACTGAACATGGGATCGATGACGAGAGGCTGAATGAAAAACAGGAACAACGAAATGGGAATGGAGATCGCCCAGAAATAGAACCACCAACGCTGAGGGCTGCGGTGGATCACGGCAAATAAAATCCAGGCGAGCAGGCTTCCGATGACCACAGTTAGAAGAAGCGCTTTCAGCCAATCGCCGGCCCATGCGCCCCAGGGCTGGACGGAGATTCCGTAACGCTTGAAGAGCGATTCGTTGAAGAAATCGAGAGGAAGCTGGAGCAGGCTGAATACAATCGCCAGTAATGGCGTGTAGATCATTGCCTGCAGGAAGCGAAAACGGGATGCACGCTCGGCCCAATCGCGGAAGGCGGCGGCCCATTTCATCCGGAGAATCAGCCACAGAGCAAAGAGAGAAAAGAAAAAGCTGAAGAGACGAAAAGCGAATCGAATTGTGCCCAAGGTTTCGGATTTCTTGAGCAGTTCCGGCGGAAGCGTGTATTCCGTGATTCGTTTTGCGGGCTCTCGAGTGTGGGCTACTTCGGAGGACGGAACCGGTGTTGTGGTTGCGGCAGGCGATTGCGCGGCCGGTGGTGCTTGCGGACTCTGTGCGACACCCACGGAAACACTAAACAGGAAGAGCAGCACGGCTGTGACGCGTTGCCGGTTCATCATTCCTCCTTCCAGCACAACTCCGACCTAAGGATTGGCGGGGAGTATATCGGGAAAAGGCAGGGAGCGGTAAAGGAGATCGAAAAAGCGTATTGGGCCGCGGCTAAAACCAGTCGGAGCGGTAGGCGATCCACCAGGCGGCCATTCCGGCGGGGATGGTTGCGGCGACGGCCCACCAAAAGGGCAGGAGGACGTCAGCGAGCAAACCGAGCGCGGTGAAGGTGAGCCAGAAAACTTTGCGCTGCATACAGATAGTCTAGCAAGGAGTGAAGCGAAGAATTACAGAAGTGGATAGTTTGTGCGCAGGCGCGCCAGCGAAAGAAAAAGAAAAGGCCGGGTCGGCGCCCGGCCTTTCTACAAAAGTAGATTTCCAAATTGCGATTAGTGAATCGCTCGCGGAGCGTCCGGGCGCTTTTGTTTTGGCGCGGCCTGCGGAACGATCGGTGGAGCGACGCTCTCCTTTTCGAGAGCGTGCTCCAGCACTTCGTCCAGCGTATGAACGTAGGTGATTTTTAGATCGCCGAGGAGTTCAGGTGGAAGATCGGCTTTCGCATTCGGTTCATTGTCCGCGGGAAGGAGAACTTCCTTCACGCCAGCGCGCTTTGCGCCGAGGACTTTTTCCTTGATGCCTCCAACCGGCAGAACCACACCGGAGAGGGTCATTTCGCCGGTCATCGCGAGGCGATTGCGAATCGGGCGTCCCGTGAGCAGGCTCACGAGAGCCGTCACCATCGCTGCGCCAGCGGACGGGCCATCTTTCGGAACGGCTCCCGAAGGCACGTGAATATGGATGTCCTGTTTGCGGAAGAAGTCCGGATCGATTGCATATTTTTCGGCATTCGACCTAACCCAAGTGAGCGCAGCGGTCATGGACTCCTGCATCACTTCGCCGAGATGGCCGGTGGTGGTGAATTGCTTGCCACCACGCATGCGGCTGGCTTCGATGAAGACGATGTCGCCACCGACGGGAGTCCAAACCAGGCCCACGGAGACGCCGGGCTGTTTGACGCGCTCGTCGATTTCCTTTTCGGTGCGGAACTTCGGCACGCCGAGGAATTCACGAACGATTTCCGGAGTGACGATCATTTTTTCCGTTTTGCCTTCGGCGATGCGCCGCGCCTGCTTTCGCGTGAGAGTGCCGATCTCGCGTTCGAGGTTGCGAACGCCGGCTTCGCGCGTGAAGCTGTGAATGATTTCCTGCAAGCCGGCATCAGTGAACTCCAGCTGTTCGCCGATTTTTATGCCATGCTCGGTGGCTTGCTTGGGAATCAGGTATTTGTGCGCGATGTGGAGTTTCTCTTCGCCCGTGTAGCCGGGGAGTTCGATAATCTCCATGCGGTCGCGCAGCGGTTCGGGGATGGGGTCCATCCAGTTGGCCGTGGCGATGAATGTGACCTTCGAAAGATCGAAGGGCACGTCGAGATAGTGATCGCGGAACGTTGCGTTCTGTTCTGGATCGAGGACTTCCATCAGAGCGGCCGAAGGATCGCCGCGGAAGTCGCGCCCGAGTTTATCCACTTCGTCCAGCATCAGGACGGGGTCGTTTGTTTCGGCGCGCTTGATGCCCTGGATGATTTGTCCGGGCAGCGCCCCGATGTACGTCCGGCGGTGGCCGCGAATTTCGGCTTCATCGTGCATGCCGCCAAGCGAGATGCGCACAAACTTGCGTCCGAGGGCGCGAGCAATGGATTTGCCTAGCGACGTTTTGCCCACACCTGGAGGTCCGACAAAGCACAAGATCGGGCCTTTCATGCCAGGTTGCAACTTCTTCACGGCAAGATAGTCGAGGATGCGCTCTTTTACTTTTTCCAGGTCGTAGTGATCCTCATTCAGGATTGTCTGCGCCTTAGGAATGTCGATTTCGGTCGCGCCGGAAGATTTGCTCCAGGGCAACGAAGTCATCCATTCCAGGTAAGTGCGCGAGACCATGTACTCCGCGGAGGCCGGAGTCATTTTGGCCAGGCGCTTTAGCTCGCGGTCACATTCTTTCTTCGCTTCCGCGGTCATGCCTGCTTCTTCGACTTTTTTACGAAGCTCGTCAATTTCCTGCTGGGAATCGTCGACTTCGCCGAGTTCCTTTTGAATTGCTTTCATCTGCTCGCGCAGCAAATATTCGCGCTGGTTCTGGCTCACCTGCTCCTGAACCTGTTCGTGAATTTTCGAGCGGAGTTCGAGAACTTCGAGTTCCTTCGAGAGTTCGCGAATGAGAGTTTCAAGGCGCTTGCGGACGTTGGAAGTCTCGAGCAGTTCCTGCCGCACAAGAGTCGAGAGGGAAGGCAAATTGCCGGAGATGAAGTCCGTCAAACGGCCTGGATCATCGATATTGGAAGCGGCGGTTTGCAGATCGTCGGAAAGTTGCGGCGAGCGGCTTACGACGTCGCGGAAGAGCTCCTGTACATTGCGCTGGAGCGCTTCGAGTTCGTTGTCCTGCTCGCCTTGCACGTCGGGAAGCGGTTCCACTTGCGCCTGCAGGAAAGGCCGCAGGCCAATCAGGTCGACGACTTGAATGCGCTGGAGTCCTTCCAGAAAAATAACCACATTGCCGTTCGGCATTTTCACGGTCTTGTGAACCTTTGCGAACGTACCGACCTTGTGGAGATCGGCAGCGGCCGGATCCTCAATGCGCGGGTCCAGTTGCGCAACCACACCTAAGTACTTTTCTTCATCGCTCAGAGAGGTGACCAAAGCCAGCGAACTCTCCCGCCCAACCGTTAGGGGAAGAATCGCGCCGGGAAACAGGACAGTGTCCCGCACCGGAAGGATGGGCAACGTCTCTGGCACAGCATATCGTTTGTCAGCCATGGGGTCCTCAGTCCAACCCAAGAGAAGCTAAACCCGAGGGTCGTGAAACATTAGATGCGAGGTCGTGGAGAAGGGTACACAGCTTCGCATATTGATGCATAAAATCTTAGTTCAGAGCACTCACATCTTGACACTTTCGGTCAACTCTGGCAACTATTCCTGTAACCATATATTATTCAATGGATTACAGGATTTCACGAAATTGCCCATCGTCAAGGGGCAGTCTCTGAGTCTATTGGCAAGGCCTCCTCCGGACCTCCGTCTTTACTTGGAGTGGGTATAGGCCTTTGCGACGAATTGTAGGGCTTCCTCCCGGGTGCTTATGACTCCTTCCAGTTGGGCGTCTTCGAGGGCGTGAAGGATCTCGCTGAATCTGGGCCCTGGGTGGTAACCCATATACACCAAATCGTCTCCAGTTAGAAGCCGCGGAGGGCGAACTTGTTCCGGGGGAGTACGGTCCAGGAAGCCGCGCATGTACTCGTAAGCCTCTAGGTTGCGATGGCTTGCAAGACAATCGAGCTTGTGAAGGGCCAGATGCTCTTCGAACTTGGCCAGGCGCACGAAACGCTTTAGCGTGGACGCACGCATTTGCTCCACGTCCTTGAACTTCATGTGATTCGCGATGAGCGCGACGATTTGTTCGGTGTCGTCGCCCGACATTTTCAGGCGGCGGCAGATTTCTTCACCCATGCGGACGCCAACTTCAACGTGACCGTCGAAGCGAATGCGGCCTCCCGTTTCAGCAGCTGAACGGAAAGTTGGAGGTTTCCCGACGTCATGCAAGAGCACGCCCCATGCGAAGGTCGCGGCGCTGCCGGCGGGGATTCCGTCGAGCATGATGCAGGTGTGGACCCAGACGTCGCCTTCCGGGTGATATTGCGGAGGTTGCTCAACGCCTTTCATCGCGGCAATTTCTGGCAGTACTTCTTGTAACAGTCCCGTTCGGTCCAGCAGACGGAGGGCGTTGCCGGCGGCGCCTTCGGTGAGCATTTTGGTGAGTTCGTCGCGGATGCGCTCGGCGGAAACTTGCGCGATGTTCTTTGCGTGTTGACGAATTGCGCGGAAGGTTTGGGCTTCGATTTCGAATCCGAAGCGAGCGGCGAAACGGACGGCACGCAGCGTGCGCAATTTGTCCTCTTCGAATCGTTTGTCGGCCTGGCCAATCGCGCGGATGATTCCTGCGTTCAAATCGGCGCGACCGCCGACGAAATCGAGAATTTCGCCTTTATCGTGACGCATCAGGAGTCCGTTGATGGTGAAATCGCGGCGCTGGACGTCTTCCTCGGCGGTTCTTGCGTAGACGACTGCGTCGGGATGCCTGCCGTCCGAATAGCCGACATCGGAGCGAAATGTTGCGACTTCGACTTTGTGGCCGTCGCGGGGAATCAGAATCACGCCGAACTGAGCGCCGACGGCGACGCTTTCCGGAAAGAGTGCCATCACTTGCTCTGGAGTCGCATTTGTGGCGACGTCGTAGTCGGCGGGTTCGCGGCTAAGGAGAAGATCGCGGACGCAGCCCCCAGCCAGCAAGCCCTGGAAGCCGTTGCGGATGAGTGCGTCACAAATCGTATTGGCGAGTTCGCGCGCGTGCACAAGCCGATTATGCACTCAGCGTGGAGGATTACGGGAAGTTTTGGTTCGGCGTGTGCGCGGCTACTGGCAGCGGAGGACGAGGCAGGTGATGTCGTCGAATTGACGCGTGGCTCCGACGAACGAATCCACCTGTTGCATCAGGAACTGCATGGATTGCTGTGCGTTTTGGCCTTGCAGCGATTGCATGCAGGAGACGAGACGCGCGTCGCCGAATTCCTCGCCATTGTGGTTGAAGGCGTCGACCATCCCGTCGGTAAAAAGGAGAAGCAGGTCGCCGGAGGCTAGATCCGCAGAGCCGATTTGAAATTTTGAATTGAGCTCAATGCCAAGAGGAACACCGCCGATTTCGAGACGTTCGATGCTGCCGTCTTTCCTGCGCAGAATCGGATTGTTGTGGCCTGCGTTGACGTATTCGAGACGATGAGTGGTGGGTTCGTATTCGGCGAGAAGGGCGGTCGTGAATCGGCGGCCGTCGAGGCTGTGCGCCGTGGCGTAACGATTGAGGCGCACGACGAGTTCGCTAAGGGAGACACCTTCGCCGGTGATGGTGCGGAGGCTGGCTTGAAACGTGGCCATCAGGAGCGCGGCGGGGACACTCTTTCCGGCAACGTCTGCGATCACAAGGAATAATTTTTCATTTCCAACGGAGTTTCCGAGCGGGTAAAACGCGTCGTAATAATCTCCGGCGACGGAATTTTGCGGACGTGTCGAAAACGCGATATCCGCGTTTTGCACAACGGGCGGCTGCGACGGTACGAGCCAGGATTGAATCTCGCGGGCGATTTCGAGGTCGCGCTTCATGGTGACTTTGTCTGCGAGCTCGAGCGCGAGCAATAGCAGGAAAATCAGGGCGGCGAAGAGTTCAAATCTGACTTCAAGGTGGGACTTGTCGGCAAAATCAAATTTGAATCCGGAGGAGACCAGCAACAGCAATGCGATCAGCAAAAGGATGCGCCGCGGAGCAGTGAGTTTGTAAAACATCGCGAGGAAAAGGCCTTTGGCGATGTGCAAAGGGCGGTGCCACCAGGGAAGTTTGTTGATTTCGTCCCAGTTGATGTCGCGGCCATAAAAGCCATAGCTTGCACGGGCGTCGGCGCGGAATTGCGACCAAAGTTCGTCGACGCGACGGCCTTCGCTTATGCGCTGCCAGAGACCTGCGTCTGGTTGCTGCGGCGGACTAGCAGATTCCGAAGATGATTCGCGAAGGGGCATGGAAGGAGTATAGGGCATTCGTTACGAAAGACGGTTAAGAGTCGGAAAAGACCGAGGATAAATGCAGAGCACTGTCCCCCGAAGATCGTCCGGGCGAAGAAGAACGGCTGTGCCACAAGGACCTAATCGTTCCTTTTTAGGGAACCGCCAAATTGGAGCTTTTCGAAGCCGAAGCGGTCGCGGAGGCCATCGGCGGCGCGAGTCAGCTTTTCCAGTTTCTCGCGACGCTCGGCATCGAGCAGGTCGAGTTGTTCGCCGCCGTGCGTGAGATTGCTCAAGGCAGTGCCAAGAAGGCGAATTTTGCGCTTTTTGTTGCGGTGTTCGTCGAAGAGGGATTGGAAGGCGCGCTGAATGTCCGCGTCGAGATGAACGGGTTCGGACATGGTGCGAGAGCGTGTGTAGGTATCGAACCCGGCGTAACGAATGGTCAGAGTGAGCGTGCGTGCAGCGAGGCCGGCTTCGCGCAGGCGTTTGCAGGCTCTTTGGGAGAGACGGCTAAGCATGGAATGGAGCGTAGAGAGATCGTCGGTGTCTTCGCCGAAGGTGTGGTTGTGGGATATGGATTTTGGCTCGGCGTCCACGACGAATTCATACGAATCGCCGCCGCGGGCTTTGCGGTAGAGGGCAGTGCCCCATTGGCCGAAGATCGTTTCGAGTTTTTCAGAGGAGACTTCCGCGAGCTGGGCGACGGTTTCGATGCCGAGGGCGCGCAGGGCGCGTTCGGTGACTTCGCCGATGCCGGGAACTTTGCGGACGGGCAACGGCGCGAGAAATGTTGCTTCCTGGCCGGGCGCGACCCAGACGAGGCCGCGTGGTTTAGCTTGATCGCTGGCGACCTTGGCGGTGAGGCGCGTTGTGGCCAAGCCGCCCGAGCAGGGAAGGCCGGTTTCGCGCGTGATCGTGCGGAGTAATTTGTCGGTCGCAGCGAGTGGCGGGCCGTGCATGCGCTCCGTGCCGGACAGGTCGATATAAGCTTCGTCCACGGAGACCATTTCGACGACGGGCGAGAATCTCGAAAGGATGCTGGCGATGCGGTCGCTCCATTCGCCGTATTTTGCGTGGTGGCCGTCGAGGAAAATGGCGTGCGGGCAGAGTTTTCCTGCAGTGCGCAGCGGCATCGCGGAATGGATGCCGTATTTACGCGCTTCGTAGCTCGCGGCGGAGACCACGCCGCGCTGGTCGGGGCGACCACCGACAACGACGGGTTTGCCGCGCAGATCGGGCCGGTCGAGGAGCTCGACGGAGACGAAGAACGCGTCCATGTCTACGTGGAGAATGTTGGCGACAGAGAGCGCCGGAAGATCTTCCGCGTCTGTGTGGAGCGCGCGAAATCTTGCCAGGTCCGGCATGAGGTTAGCCTACGCTCGATGCGCTTCGTCTACAACGGAGGCTCGCTCTGCAGCGAAGACGCGGGGGATGCCGGCTAGGTCGTTGGTGACGGAGACGTTGGTCCAGAGGGGCGCGTCAATGAGCGGTTGAACAGCGGGGAGGGAATCGTGGCCGAGTTCGAGGACCAGGAGCCCGCCGGGTTTAAGTTGTGGGGCGGATTGGGCAATGAGGCCTGCATAAAATTCGTAGCCTTCTTCGCCACCGTAGAGAGCGAGTGCGGGTTCGTGGTCGCGGACTTCGCGGGTGAGGGAGGGAGCTTCGCAGCGGCCGATGTAAGGAGGGTTGGATATAACCAAGTCGAACAAAGTCGCTTCCTGCGGAATTCGAAATCTGGAGCTGGGGCCTTCCGGAGGCAAGGCGTAGTGGTAACCCAGAGAAAAGAGTGCGTCGAAGAGATTCGATTCGACGAACTGAATACGCCGGGAAACAGAGAGTTTCGCGGCGTTTCGCCGCGCCACTTCGAGAGCGCTTGGTGAAACATCTGACGCGACAAATTGAGCTTGGGGTAGTTCTCTTGCAAGAGCGATAGCGATGCAGCCGGAGCCGGTGCCGATGTCGGCGATAAGGAGACCAGCGCCACCGTTTTTGTTGGGGCGGCCTGCGCGGAGTTCGCGGAGGGCGAGGCGGTCGAGAGCAACTTCGATGAGATGTTCGGTTTCGGGGCGGGGAATCAGAACGTCAGGAGTGACTTCGAAAGAGAGGCCCCAGAATTCTTGTTTGCCGGTGAGATGTTGTACGGGAACGCCGGAGATGCGGCGGTCGAGGAAATTTTGATACGTGAGCGCTTCTTCGGCGGTGAGTTCGGCTTCGGGGTGTGAATAGAGAAAAGTGCGTCCGCGCTGCGTGGCGTGGAGGAGGAGCAGCTCAGCGGCGAGCGTGTCCGAAGAGACGTGGGCGGCACGAAGTTGAGCGATGCCGTGTTTGAGGGCGGTGCGAAAGTCCATGGAAAAGCCGTCTTCAGTTTTCAGTCAAACGATGTCACATACGCTGTGCGGTCAGAATTCTGAAAAAGACAACGCAGAGGCGCCGAGTTCGCCAAGGATCGCAGAGGAAAGAGCAAGAATAGACGACACGCCCGGCTGCCATGAGTTTCACGATGCCGAGAGTTCCTGATTGAGGCGCTCGGATTCGTAGTGGGTGGAGAGGCCGTCGACGAGCGGGGCGAGTTTGCCTTCCATTACGTCCGTGAGTTGGTGAAGCGTGAGGCCAATGCGGTGATCGGTGACGCGATTTTGTGGGAAGTTGTAGGTGCGAATTTTTTCGCTGCGGTCGCCGGTTTTGATCTGGCCGCGGCGCTCGGCACCCAACGCGGCTTGTTGCTTCTCAAGTTCCATTTCGTAGAGGCGGGCGCGAAGGACGCGCATGGCTTTGGCGCGATTTTTGATTTGGGATTTTTCGTCCTGCTGCGAGACGACAAGGCCGGAAGGCAAGTGCGTGATGCGCACGGCGGAGTAGGTCGTATTGACGGACTGACCACCGGGACCGGAGGAGCAGAAGGTATCAATGCGCAAATCTTTGGCTTCGATTTTGATGTCGATGTCGTCGGCTTCGGGAAGAACGGCGACGGTGGCGGCGCTGGTGTGGATGCGACCCTGCGTTTCCGTGGCCGGAACGCGCTGGACGCGATGGACGCCGCTTTCGTATTTCAATTTTGAATAGACTTTGTTGCCTTGAATGGCTGCGACGATTTCTTTGAGGCCGCCAAGGGAAGACGGCGAGCTTTCAAGGATTTCGACTTTCCAGCCCTGCGTTTCCGCGTAACGCGAGTACATGCGGAAGAGTTCGCCGGCGAAAAGCGCGGCTTCGTCGCCGCCCGTGCCGGCGCGGATTTCGACGATGACGCTCTTGTCGTCGTTCGGATCTTTGGGGAGAAGCAGGAGTTTCAATTCGCGTTCGACGCTGTCGCGACGCTCGATGAGCTGTCTTTCCTCTTCCTGCGCCATGTGCCGCATATCCGCATCTTCGGATTCGACGACCATTTCGTGGGCGCCCGCGAGGTCTTTTTCAATTTGCTTGTATTCGCGGTGCTTGCTAACGATTTCCTCGAGTTCGGAGTGCTGCTTGGCGAGCTTTTGCAGGCGCGAGGAATCGTTCACGACTTCGGCGGAGGAAAGTTGCTGGGTCATTTCTTCGTAGCGCGCGTCGAGCTGATCGAGTTTTTCGGTTAGCGAGAGAACTGGCATTGCTAAATCCTTTTCCTTAAGCACTCGCGCTCATCGGCGCGTGGGGGCAAGACAGACGTGAAGTATGACGAGAAATGAGAGAGCCCGCCGGAAGAGCAGGTTTAAGGTGGGAGTTGCTAATAAAATGCCGCGTACATTGCTTGTATAGAATAGCGCCAAATCGCGCTGCGGGCAATTGTGAGGCGAAGTGCGGTTGCTGGGGCGGTGCGCGGTGTACTACGATGCACAAACGATGAGCGAAGCGGCGAGAATGGCGGGTTTTGCGGAAGGCGAAGCGCAGCAGCAGGGAAATGCTGGCGCGGATGCGGGATTTTTATGGGATTTTTGGTATCCAGCGCTGCGGAGCGAAGAGATCCGAGGGAAGAAGCTGGCGACCGCGATGCTGCTCGAAGTGCCGTTGGTGCTGGGGCGGACGAGCGACGGGCAAGCGTTTGCGATGCGCGATTCGTGCCCGCATCGAGGAATTCCATTGTCGCACGGACGATTCGATGGGAAGACCCTGGAGTGCAGCTATCACGGCTGGAGATTTGACGGCTGCACGGGACAGTGCGTCGAGATTCCATCGCTGACGAGCCAGGATAAACTGAAAGTCGACCGGATTTTTGCGGGGCATTATCCGTGCGAGGAGCGCGACGGGTATGTTTGGGTTTATATGACGGCGCCGGGCGCGCGCGCGCCGGAGGGAACCTCCGCGGCGCCGGAGCTGCCGAAGTTTGGAGCAAGTTATAAGAGCACGCAATTGTTTTGCGATTTGCCTTCGCATGTGGATCACGGAATTATTGGACTGATGGACCCGGCGCATGGGCCGTTTGTGCATCAATCGTGGTTTTGGAGGAGCCGGCGGAGCATTCACGAGAAAGAAAAAAAGTTTGAGCCGATTCCGAATGGGTTTCGAATGAGTCCACATTCGCCGAGTACGAACAGCGCGCCGTACCAATTGTTGAAGAAGATGACCGGCGCGCCGGTGACGACCACTATTGATTTTGTGCTGCCGAATATGCGGCTGGAAGAGATTCGCAGCGGGAAACTGTGGTTTTCGAGCCGAGCGACAGTGACGCCCGTGCGGAGGGATTTGTGTCGGATTGATTTTGTCGCTGCGTGGAATGTGCCGCTGCCGGTGTTTGTGTTCCGGAGTTTTGCGAAGACGTTTTTGCGGCAGGATCAGGAGACGATGATTCAGCAGTCAGAGGGATTGAAGCACAATCCGCGGCTGATGCTGATTGATGATGCGGACCGGCCGGCGAAGTGGTATTTCGCGCTGAAGGCGAATTTGCTGGAAGAGCGGCGGACGGGGCAAGCAAAGGCGCACCCGATGGGTGGACCGGTGACGCTGCATTGGAAGTCGTGAGAGAGTCTTCAGTTGTCAGTCGTCAGTCTTCAGTAAAACCAAGTTGCAATCGAGACGATGGACGGAGTCTCGGCCAGCTAGCGATGCCGCTCTGGAGGACACTACATTTTCGATAGCGAGCGGGCGAGGTCAGCCTGGAGGTCGGAGGTGTCTTCGAGGCCGATGTTGAGGCGGACGATGCGGTGGGTGTAGTCGGGGCGATGTGGACGGGGAGAGAGGTCGTAGGCGACGGCGAGGCTGGTGACGCCGGCCCAACTGTAGCCGATTTTGAAGAGCTGGAGCGAGTTGACGAAGGTGTGGATTTGCTCCTTCGTGAAATTCTTTTGGAAAACGATCGAGAAAACGCCGGTGGAGCCGGTGAAGTCGCGCCTCCAGAATTCGTGGCCGGGGCAAGTGGGAAGCGCGGGATGGAGAACGAGCTCGACTTCGGGGCGCTGCGAAAGCCATTGCGCGAGAGCGAGCGCGGATTTTTCGATGGCAGCGAGGCGGACAGCAAGAGTTTTCAGGCCGCGAAGAGCGAGGCTGCAATCGTCGGGCGAGGCGGCGAAGCCGAGGAGCTGATGCATGGCCCCGAGTTTTTGGTAGGCGGCATCGTCGCGGACGGTGACGGAGCCGAGAAGGAAGTCGCTGTGACCGCCGACGTATTTGGTGAGAGCTTGCATGGTGATGTCCACGCCGTGAGTGAAGGCGTCGAAGTAAATGCCTGCGGCCCAAGTGTTGTCGAGGACGACGAGAGCACCGGCTTTGCGAGTGACTTCGGCGATGGCGGGAATGTCCTGGACTTCCATAGTGATGGAGCCGGGGCTTTCGCACCAGACGAGGCGAGTGTTTTTCTGCAGAAAGGACTGAATGTTCGCGCCGATGGTTGGCGGATAGAAGCCGACTTCGATGCCGAAGCGGCGAAGGACTTCGACGGTGAATTTGCGATTCGGCGCGTAAACGCTTTCGGGGACGAGAATGTGGTCGCCGGACTTGAGAAAGGCGAAATTAATGAGAGAGATGGCGGCTTGACCGCCGGGAGTGATGAAAGTGCGATAGCCATTTTCGAGTTCGCAGACGCGTGCCGCGAGTTCGAGCGTGGTGGGCGTGCCATAGAGACCATAGGTGTAGCCGACGGCATGCTGGTCCCAGGTGTCTTGGACAGAGGCGGCATTGGGGAAGAGGACCGTGGACCCGCGGTGCGTTGCCGGAGCGAGCGATTCAAAGCCCTCGGGGGCGTGGACGTCGGGATGGATGAGTTTCGTTTTCCAAGTTTTTGACATGGGGAGAGTTTAGCGCAGGTAAGCGACTAGGAAAGATTTGGAAGTAAGCGGCCCGCTTCAGAAAGCGGGGCATACAGCCGCGAGATGGTTTATGATTTCGACGCTTTACGGGAGGCGAGTTATGGGCAAGCGAGTAGGGAGAACGTTGGCGATTTTGTTGGCAGTGATGGCTGTTGTGGGCGCGGAGGTTTGTGCGCAAGAGAAGGCGCCGATTCGCGTGGCTATCGTCGGCTTGGTGCACGGCCATGCGCATGGGCTGCTGCGGGCAATGCCAGAAAACAAAACCGCGAAATTGGTAGCGATTTACGAGCCGCAGAAAGAGCTGGTGGAGCAGTACGTCAAGCAGTATCACTTGGAGGCAGTGCCGACCTACGGCGACCTCGAAAAGATGTTGTCGGAGCAGAAGCCGGACGCGGTGCTGATCTACACCACCATTGCCGACCATCGCAAATTCATTGACGCCGCGGCAAAGCACGGAATCAGTTCTATGGTCGAAAAGCCGCTGTCCACGACGGTCGAAGATGCGATCGCGATTCGGAAAGCTGCGCGCGAGCATCACGTGCAGGTGCTCGTCAACTACTTTACGACCTGGCAGGGGAGCTGGCGACAGATGTACGACGAAGCTGGAAAAGGGAAACTAGGCGACCCGCGGCGGATTGTGACGCACGCCGGTCACGAAGGTCCGAAGGAAATTGGTGTCGGGCCGGAGTGGCTGCCGTGGCTCACGGATCCGGCACAAAACGGCGCGGGAGCGCTGTTCGACTTTGGTTGCTACGGCTCAGACTTCGCTACGGTGCTGATGCATGGACAGGCACCGCTCAGCGTCAGCGCCATTGCGCAGACCGAAAAGCCGGACGTTTATCCAAAAGTGGATGACGAGGCCACGGTGATTTTGCGCTATCCGAAGGCGCAAGCAGTGTTGATGCCTTCCTGGAACTGGCCATTTTCGCGGAACGACGTGGAACTTTACGGCGCGACGGGATACGCAGCTACGGTCGGAGCCGACAAGCTGCGCGTGCGGTATCGCGGAGAAAAGGCGGAGACGGTCGTCGAAGCGCCGCCCGTTCCAAGAGCCGAATCGAATTCGCTGGATTACCTGGCCGCAGTCCTGCACGGCGAAATCAAACCGGATGGGGATCCGTCGTCGCTGGAGACCAATGTTGTGGTGGTGCAAATTTTGGATGCAGCGCGGCGATCTGCGGCATCCGGCAAGACGATCACGCTGGAAAAACTGCCGGACTGAGGGCTGGCTTACCGGAGAGTGGACAGGTCGAAAGTAGTGACGACGTGCTGGCCGTCCGGGGTAAAGACCTCGACAGCGGCTGGTTCTGAGGCGAGGTCGTGCGCATCGCAGACGAGCCAAATGAGCGCGCCGTCCATGCCGTTGTCCGAGTAGGTCGCTTCGCCGTCCAGAGAGAGCGGGTCAATCCAATCGTCTTTTTGCGAAAGACCAACGCGGAAAGCCTTCCAGAAGTCCTCCTGACGAATCTTGATGCCTTTTTCGGCGGACGCGCTTTTGGCGTCATTGCCGGCCTCGAGGAAGCCGTAGGTTGCGCTGAATTCGATGCGAACGCGGACGAGAATCGTATCGGTACGGGCGTGATAGTCGGCGGCAGCCTGTTGAGCGCTGTAGCCGCTGGATTGCGAATTAGAAACGTCAATGACCTGAGCATAGGGAGTGAGGAGCCGAATCTCGGAGATGTCCGGACCTGTCTTGGGAGGCGCGAGGTGATGGATGTAAGGTTCGAGTGCCGACTTAGTTGAAGCGTCGTGATGCTGCCCGATGAAATAAGCTTCGCGAATGGTTTGATCGGATAGAGGAAGTTCAAAGGCGAAACATTGCGCCGAAATCAGAAGTATCGGAACAAGAACCGCCAGACCGTGCTTTCGGGGGAGTTTCAAGGGCTTCTCCAAGAGTCAGCGTAGTGCAACCAAATCGAATGCTGTCTGAATAGTCGTGTCATCCGGTCCCGTAACTTCAACGGTTGCAGAGTCGGATGTGAACATTTCGGCCGGAAAACTCAAATGAACTTGTGAGCCGACAAGCGAACACCCACCATCGTTGCTGCAGAGGTATAGAGGTTCTCCGTAGATGGAAGCAGGCTCACGAAGAACGTCGCCGTCGAACACGTGAAATTTGAGATCGTGCCAGAAGTTTGAGCCGCGCATGCGCGTGTCGTTGCCGCTTGAGCCGGAAGGGACATAGGGGCCGTAAGTCTGAGTGAAGTAAATGTAGACGGAGACATCGACTGTGGAGAATTTCGTGCGACCGTCGACCTCGGCTTGCTGCGCACTATAAATACCCTGGCGGCTGGAGTACAACACCATTTGTGCGAAGGGAGTGAAGAAAAGGACATCGGAGATGTAAGGGCCCATTTTTGGGGCGGGCAAATGCTTGGAGTAGCGAGCAAGGAATTCACCCATGGAGGCATCGTGACGTTGGCCGAGGAAATAGGCAGCGCGGGCGGAAGTGTCAGACAGGGGAAAGTTAAGAGCAAAAGACGGCGGAACAGCAAGCAAAAGCGCAATCAAGAGATGAGGAAAGAGTTTCAGTAAGCGCATGGCCGGGGCCGCTCTTTAGGTTACACATATTGGACTGCTGGCGGTAGGAAAGAGGTTTCAGCCGAAGAACAGGAGAATGGCTAGATGCGGCGGGTGACGTTGGGGAAGTCGAGCCAGACTTTGACGCCGCAGAAGTGGGAGCCTTCGGTGCAAATGGGCGTGGTAATGCCGGCGCGGATGTGGCAGGGAGGACCAACGTATTTGGCGAGCTCGGGATGAATGCGCCGAAGTTCGGCGACTTCGTCCATGGAGGCGGCGTAGATTTCTTCCTGGGCATTGAAGCATGTGCGCATGGTCCATTTGTGGAGAAGGTGCAGGAGCGAGCCGGATTCAACAAGGCGAATGGATTTTGCATTGGGAAGCAGGTAAAGAGCGATTTCAGGGGAAACGCCGCGGTCGAGGAGCTGATTTTTTGCAGACCAAGCGTCCTGCATGGCACGTTCGTAGACTTCGCGCGCGCGGGGATTTTCCTTCAGGAGCTGCGGCGTGATGAAGTCGGGATCACGCGTGTCTGCAAGGGTGAGTAGCGGGCGCGAACCGGGGACCATACGGTGACGTTGATCCTGCGAATCAGCGGTGTGGGAGATTTTCTTCGCGAAGGTGTAATTGGCGTGTTGGAGGGCTCGCATGATGGGGGCGTGAACGCCGACGTTTAGAGTTTCGAGCCGATAGAGGTTTTTGGAGGGATTGAGAAGGCGGTCGATAGCGTGAGCGTCGGAGCATTGAGATTCCGCGAGGCCGAGGACGGCACGATAAGATTCGGCGATGATGCGAGCGGCGTTTGGAGAGTAATCGAGCAATTTCGACGTTTTTCCATTCAGTTTGGCGTCAAATTCGCGGGCGAACGCTTCACCGGCTGAGGAGATAGTCGTGGAGTCCTTGAATTCAGGAAGTTCGTCGAGGGGCTCCGTGCCGAAGCGCTCGAAAAACTGTGGGTCGAGATCCTTAACGAGAGTGACCATCGCGCCGATGATGGCACGGGTTTCGCTGGGAGTGTCTGATGCGGCGGCCATGCGCCAGAGGCGATGAAGCACGATGCCGGAGATGGTGTGGACCATCGTCGTGTGTGCTGCGACGGGAAGAACATAGCGGGCGATTTCGATGGCGCGCTTTTCGGCGGAGCGCTCGATTTTTTGAATGTGCTTGGGATTGGAATTCGGACCGACACGCCAGATGTCCGCCAGAATCGCGCGAGTGTCGTTGACGAGTAGAGAGGAAAGCTCGCGGTAGTAGTTCCAGGCGCGGGCGATGGCTTGTTCGTAAATCTCTCTGGCGGATTCGTTGAAATAGAGGTCAACGTGCGGAACGAAGGCTTGAACGCGATCCATCCGCACGTAGCGTTGGCTTTGCTGCTCGGAATTGTAGAAGGGGTGAGCGTGGAGAAAGGACCAGACAAACTGGCGGCTGACGTTTTCCAGGCCGAATTCGAACGTAGCGTGTTGGAAGACAGTGTGATGGCCGCTGTTAAAAGTGGCTGCGCCGATGTTGAGGCGCTGCTTGTCGGTGATTTCTTCGGGAGTGATCAGGTGGTCGGCGTAACAGGTGCGCGCGGCGGCAATGGCGGAGTCGAAGGGATGGCTAAAGAAATTTCGGAGCGTGACGCGAGGCGGGGCAGATTCGACGGACTCGATGGGGCGGGCGCCCTCAAACATGCGCGATTGGGTGGCCACGATGGAAGGTTATTCTACACGGTCGCGGAACAAAGACACAGACGGGAGAAACGCGTTGTGAAAGCGCGCTTCTCCCGAATGAATGCTGACAGAAGAAGAGATTTACTTCTTCGCGGCGGATTGTGCGTTGGCGTATTTCTTTTGGAAACGCTCGACGCGGCCGGCGGTGTCCACGAGCTTCTGCTTGCCGGTGAAGAACGGGTGGCAATTAGAGCAGATTTCGACGCGCAGCATGTCGCCCTTGATCGTGGAGCGGGTTGGAAACGTATTGCCGCAGGCACAATGCACGGTAACTGAGTGATAGTCGGGGTGAATTCCAGGCTTCATGATTCTCCATTCTAGTGCGGCCGGTCTGCGCGGCTACCCAAGAAAGGGTGTTACAGCCGCGTCGCTAGGTCGCAAGGCAAACCTATATTCTAAAGGAATCAGCTGTAATTGCCAAACTGGGGGTTCGAAGAGGTCGGAGGTCAAATTAAATCAGGGATTGGGAATGACGGCGGAGGCTTCATTAGAGTAGGAACTCTCTGCGCCGGAAGAGTCTACCGAAGTGGCAACGTAGAAATATGTGGCGCCGGACTGGACCGTTAAATCAGTGTATGTCGTTTGACTATCAGGAGTTGTTGGGTTGAGTATCGAATAAGGGCCACCGGAAACCGTGCTGCGATAAATGTGATAGCTGGACGCGCCGGTACTCGCATTCCAAGTTAGGGTCACGGAGTGTTGAGTGGCTGCGTTGACGCCCGAGCCCGTGAGGTTCATCGTCAAGGCAGCAGGGCTGGCACCACTCGAGACACTCAGGCTCCCTGTGATGTTTCCGGCGACTGTTGGGGTGAACAAGACTTGAAAATTGAGTTGCTGTCCGGCAGAAAGAGTCATTCCTGAGGACAATCCAGAAGTGGTGAAGGCTGCTCCGGTCAGGTTCACGGCACTGATGGTCACCGCGACATTGCCACTGTTCTTGATGGAGGCATTTTGAGTTTGTGTGGTTTGCAGAGTTGTATTTGGGAATGTGATTGAGCTCGGAGACATTTGCCAGGAAGCCGAAGCGCTTTGTCCTGTGCCCTGCACGGAGACGCTCAAGGGTGAACCTGGTGCATCGCTCGTAATGGTGAGCGTGGCGCTGGCCGAGGTGGTGGAAGAAGCGGTAAAAGTTACCGTGAAGTTCATGCTGGCGCCAGCGGAGAGCTGAAACGGCACGGTGACAGGGCTAAGAGAGAAGCCGGAGCCGGTCAGGCTGATGTTCGTGACATTTAAACTGGCGTTACCGGTGTTAGAGATTTGAACGGTCTGCGAGCTTTTCTGACCCACGACCACGTTGCTGAAAGTGATCGAACTTGGCACTACGGATATTTGTGGTGAGCCTTGGGGAGGCTGAGTCTGTTGAGTGACGCCCGTACAGCCGGAAAGGCCTAACCCCGTTATCAGCACCACGAGAAGACACAACCAGGGCTTAGAGGAATTGCGGCGAATTCCGTGGCCCTGGGAAGGTTGGCATATCCCCACATTCATGGGCACAACGATAGCCTTCGGAACTGTGGAGACACAATTTGTCTGAAGTACAGGATTGGTACAGGGCGTTAACCTGTACCGCGTGCCTCGTCATATGGCCAGGGAAGTGAATTTGCGGTGAAAGTGAGACTAAGAGCTTAAAACTATTGCAAAAGGAGGCTTACGAAACAAAACAGCAACCGATGCGCAAGCTGCCTTCTTGGGTAGGACGAGACCAGACCGGTCTGAGGTTGACGCGGACAGGAGGGAGTATGGGGACGTGCAGAATAGCGAGGAAATTGTCTGGAAGGCTTTGATCTGAATCGAGTTCGAGGGCTACGCCACCGAAGCCGAGGTCAAGGACCTTGGCCCGGCGAGAGGAGGCTTCTCCCAGTACGGCGTAGGCGTTTGTGCCAGTCATCGAGACGCGTTCGGCTTTGCGCTGAACTGCGAAAACGGGCCGGGATTGAATGCCGGATGTCGTGCTAGAAGGGGAAGGAAGCGTGCTGACTGCGGCGGCAGAGACGGCTGCGGCAAGCGAACTCTCGGAGGGTTGAGCAGTACGGGGCATCTCGATAGGGGCGGACTTCACGGGCTCTGTCGGCTCGGCAACGGGGAAAGCCCCAGGTGCGGGGGCGTGAACGCTTGGAGCCTCAGCGCCGTATGGATCCGTAGTGATTGCGGGCTGCCGTGAGGGTTCAGTTTTTTTGGCAGGTGCGGGTCCGGCAATTGAGTTGGTGCGATTGGCATGCTTTAACTGATAGAGCCGTTGGTCGGCAACTTGAACAAGCAGTTCTGGGGTTTCGCCATCTGCAGGATGTGTGGAGATGCCGTGGTCCATGTTGACCGGAATCGAAATTTGAAGAGTCTGTAGCACCTCGGAAAAAATGGCGCTAATACGTTTGCTGAGAGCGAAGGCTTGCGGTGCGTCTGTCTGCGGAAGAAGAAGTGAGAACTCGTCGCCGCCGACGCGGAAAGCGGAGTCCGAAGTACGCAAGGATTTTCTGAGCGTGGAAGCAACGGCGCGCAAGACGTCGTCTCCACGCGGATGACCGAGTTGATCGTTGACTTCCTTAAACCGGTGTAGATCCAGAGCAACCAGGCTCAAGGGATATGCATAACGTCTGGCGCGATTAAGCTCCTTTTCGAAAGTTTCCTGAAACAAGCGACGATTATGAAGGCCGGTGAGAGGATCTGTGACGGCGTGGAGTTCAATTTTCTTCAGATCGTCGCGTTCGATAAGAAGAGGAAAACGAAAGAGACCGGAAGAAGCGAAGACGTCGACAAGCGCGGTCTGAAGAGAGACGGATTGCCCTGAGGTACCGGAGAGCGTTTGCTGGCGCAAAAGAATTTCGTCCCAAAGCTGCGCAGATTTTTCTTCGGAGAGATCGAGATGAGTCAGCGCGCGAAAAAAGCCGCGAAGAAATTGTGCACGCGCAAAACGATCGAGAGGCTGGAGCGCCTCGACGATGATCTCGAGAAAGCTGCCAGCTGCTGACGAGCGAAATTCGACCGGCGCACCGGGACTGGGCAAATTAGATATGAGCCTAACCTCAGCCTGTCCCCGCGGGGGTTGGGGAAAGCCTGCCAAAAAGACCTATTCAAAACAAAACAAGGAGCAAACGGGATACCAAAGCAAACGGTTTTTCCTTTGCGACCAAACCGTTAAACGGGGACTTTACGTTGCTGTAAAGTATTGAAAAAGGTGCTCTTGTGTCAAGTAAAAGAGGGCGTGCTGCAAAAAGCAGGAAGGACCAAACAGGAGGCTCAGGATGACCCAAGTTGGGGAAGAAGTGGAAGTTTACTTTCCCAGCCTATTCGAGGGTCTTGAGGAATTCGACTCCGAAGAGCCGCAACTCACCGGCGGCTTGTTGACGAAGGACTTTTGCCGCAATGGGCGGCGTTTCATTGGGGACCAAACCAGATGAGGCGGGGGCGGGTGTTGGGATAGTGAGGTGAACCACTTGATCTGGCCGGAGCAGGTGGGTTGAAGCGATACAGGCCCCAGAAGCACTAATATTCAGGGTTTTCGTAAGCTCCACAAAATCGACACCTGAGGCATCCTGGCCGCGAAGGAAGATGGGAACCTGAAGGCGGATGCGAGGAAACCGACGCTGTTTCGAGGTATCCACTATAGGCCTTGTCTTCGCAACATTGGTTTCCACAATTAGCCTTCTTGGTACCAGGGAACTAGTACGGTTCTGATGCATCTCTAGGGCCAGAGTAATTCCAAGGATTACAGCTATAAACTATTTGGAATCAATTGTCTAGACGCATGAGGTCGAGCTAGTGCAAAGGATTTCCCCTAGGCATGGGAACATATGGATACGCCATTTCCCAAATTGTGCAAGTGGAACGGATTTACCATTGACAGTCAGATACCCCTCTGAGAGCATGGCCGCGCCAAGGGAAAATTTTTGCCACTCTTAGGGGAGCCGCCGAAGTGATGGAGATGGAAAGTACCGCCGTGTCCCCCGATGTGGTTGGCGCTAACACAGTGTCTTTTGCGGGAGTGAAGGCGCTCCTGGACTTTGTGGACAAGGGGTTGTTGGTTTCCGAGCTTGATGGCCGAATCGTTATGGCGAATCTGCGCGGCCGGGAATGTCTGGCTTCTCTAGGACATCCCGATTTTCGCGAAGCAAATTTGATCGGGGATGTGTTGAAAGCCACGCCCGAAATGTTACTGGAGAAAATCGAGAACGGCTCCCGAGAAATTCAGCTTGAGATTATTTCCGGCACAAACAAATTCCTCGCTACGGTGCAGCGCGTTCCCGAACAAGAGTGGTTGTTGCTGCAGTTTGAGCAGGCAGCGGCAAGTGCTGCCGCGGAGGCGGCGACGCAACTTACCGTGCAGGAACTATTGCAAGAACGGGAGATCACCTACCGGAATCTGCTTGCTGCCTATTTGAAATTGCAAGAAGTAAACCGCCAGAAAACGGTTTTTCTGGCTTCTGCTGCGCATGAATTGAAAACGCCGTTGGCCGTTATTAAGGGTTACTACGATTTGCTGCTGACGGGATCGCTTGGGCGGTTGACGGAAAAACAGAAGGACATTCTCGAAGAGTCGAAAGAGAGCTGCGAGCGGCTGGTGCGGTTGGTTTCGATGTTCTTGAATTATTCGGCGCTCGAAAGCGGAAAACTAGTACTGCAGCTTAGGGAAAACGATTTGCGTGATTGTCTGGATGAAATGGCGAAGAGGTGGTCCGAGGCATTCCAGAGAAAGGGAGTGAAGTTAGACGTAAATCTGGATCCATCCATTCCCACATTTCGATTTGACTATCAGAAGGTGCAGCAGGCAGCAGCAAATCTGCTTGATAACTCGCTCAAGCACACGCCTTCGGGCGGGACAGTTACGCTAGTAGCCAAGCCACATTTTTGGGAGAGGCGGGTGGCGGAAGTGGCGCCGACGCAGGAGCGGCGACGATTCCGGTTGCCGCGGCCAAACAGTGTCGAAGTAAGCGTCTCGGATTCGGGATCGGGAATCGCTCCGGAGCATCATCAGGAGATTTTCGAGGATTTTGTGCGGGTGGATCGGAACACATCAGGAATGGGATTGGGATTGGCGATCGCGAAGAGATTGGTCCAGGCGCATCGAGGCAAGATTTGGGTGGAAAGCGAAGCGAAGCGAGGCAGCACGTTCCATTTTCTGCTGCCAATCGAGCAGTAGATCGTGATCGGTTCGAAGAGACAAGACTGAGAGGACGCGAGATGGCGGTACAAGAAAAAATTCTGGTGGTGGACGACGAACCGAGCATCCGCAAATACTTGCAGACGCTCTTGGAAGTGGAAGGATTTGAGGTGGAGGCTGTCGGCAGCGGTCCCGAAGCGATTGCGAAGGTCGCGAAGGGTGACCGGCCCGACTTCATCATCCTGGATGTGTTGATGCCGGAAATGGGCGGGATTGAGACGCTGCAGGAGCTTTTGCAAATTGACCGCAGCTTGAATGTGATCATGCTCTCATGCTCGAACGAAGTGGGCGTGGTCGTGGAAGCAATCCGGCTGGGCGCGCACGATTATCTTACGAAGCCATTTGAGAAATCCGAGCTGGATGCGGCAATGCTGAAGTCGCGCCGGAAGAAACAGCTCACGACAGAAAACCAGGCACTGCGCGACTATTGCGACCAAGTGACGGAAGACTTGAGTTTTCTAGCGGCGAGCCCGCAGATGGTTCGCATCCGCCAACAAATCCTGCAAATTGCGCCGGTAGACGTGCCCGTTTTCATTTGCGGTGAGAGCGGAGTTGGCAAAGAAGTGGTCGCGCGGATGATCCATCTGCGTTCAAAGCGGCGGACGCAGCCGTTTGTGAAAGTAAATTGCGCTGCGCTGCCGGGGGAGCTGCTGGAATCGGAACTGTTTGGGTTCGAACAAGGTGCTTTTACCGGAGCGGTGCGCTCGAAGCCAGGAAAATTTGAGCTAGCCAACAAAGGCACGATCTTCTTGGACGAAATTGCGGAAATGAGTCCGCACCTGCAGGCGAAGCTGTTGCACGTATTGCAGGACCATCAGTATTCGCGGCTCGGCGGGCGAAACCTGATTGAAACCGACGTACGCGTACTGGCGGCGACGAACGTGGACGTGCATGAGGCGATGAAGTCCGGGCGATTTCGCGAAGACCTTTATTACCGATTGAACGTGCTCTCGATCTTGGTTCCGCCACTACGGGAACGGACGACGGAAATTCCGTTGTTGTTCCGGCACTTCCTGACCAAGTATGCACAGAAATTTGGCAAGCCCGCTGTTGATCCTTCGAAACATTTGCTCGATGCGGCCGTGAATTATCCCTGGCCCGGCAATCTGCGCGAACTGGAAAACTTCGTGAAGCGGTACGTGATTCTCGAGGATGACGAAGGCAGCTTGAGAGAGTTGGTAGAGATGTCTTCGACCAGGCAGAGGACTTCGCCTCGGGAAGAAGTAGCCGTACCGCGCGAACAGGGGCTGAAAGCATTGGTGCGCGGCTTGAAGGACGAGGCGGAGATGGAGGCAATAGCCGATGCGCTGGAAAAGACACGCTGGTGCCGCAAAGACGCCGCAAAAATGCTAGGGATTAGCTACAAGGCACTGCTCTACAAGATGAGACAGTTCAATTTGGATACGCCGCGGGGCCGTCGATCAACGGTTGTTGCTGACGCTGTCCCAATTGCAGCAGGCAGGAACGATTAGGCCGCCTGGTTACAACTAATCCCTTTCCTTAACCTGGAGCACAAGTTGAAATTGTGCTCTTTGCGGGAGCAATGACAGGCCACACTAATCTTCCGGGATTTTTGGCGAAGACTCGTCAGGCGGACGGGTCAGTGTTTCCCCCTTGAGAAAGCGTTAGCTTAATGATAAAAGAGTGCCGGCCAGACCGTCTGCGGCCGTGGACAAGGTGACGGATGAGCTTGATGTCGGAGAGGCGCAACGCCCGGCGGTATGATTTGTCCTTGCCAATCATTGTGAGAATTCCCACAGAACGCGTGGCCGGAAATCAGAATGGGAAGACGCGGGATATATCGACGCGCGGACTTTATTTTGTGATCGACCAGGATTTGCAGGCGGGTTCCGAGCTGGACATTACTTTGACCTTGCCGGCGGAGGTCACACACAGCAACGACGTGTTCGTGCGCGCGATGGGAAAGGTCGTGCGCGTCGAGCGAAGAGGCGAAGAAGATGAGCTGCGCATGGGCGTGGCGGCCGTAATAGAACGTTACGACATCATTCGCGGAGAATCGGTGAGGGCATGACGAAATTCACTGCCCAAGTCCCTCAATCGTAGAATCGGCAACGGCAAAATCAGGGATAAGAAGCAATGCCCGAGAGAACGTTCTTTCCCTGAAGTGTGCGGGAGTTTTCCCACTAAATGCCGGCGTGCAAAAGGAAGAGCCGTCAGTGGTACTATGACTACCAGACCATATAAAGAAATAACTCCTTTGTTTTATTTAGTTTGACAGAATCATTCTGGAAAGCCGACTACGCCTTTCGTACTGGCGTTTGGACGACGATGTGCAAACTGTACTGTGCCAACGCGTATGCTCACGAACCCGTCCACACAGAGGATTCCTCAGAGGGTCCAAGCCAGTATTCTGCCGGACGAGGTTCTATTCGGTTGCGCTCCCTCCATGCTCGAAATCAAGCTGCGAGCGGCAAAGATCTGTCGAACGAACGTGCCGGTCATGCTTAGCGGTGAAGGCGGGACGGGCAAGGAGGCGTTGGCGCGTTGGATTCATGCCAAATCGGAATACGCGAGCGGCGAATTTGTAAAGGTGAACTGTGCGGCAATTCCCGGGACTCTGTTGGAGAGCGAGTTGTTTGGGTATGAAAAGGGGGCGTTCACAGGAGCAAATACGCTGAAACCCGGCCGCGTGGAAAGAGCGCACCGGGGCACGTTGTTTTTGGATGAGATTGCGGATCTTGACTGGAACCTGCAGAGCAAGCTGCTTCACTTCCTGCAGGATGGAACGTTTTCGAGGATTGGGGACCAGATCGAAAGAAGAGTAGATTGTCGGCTGATCTGTGCAACAAATAAGGATCTCGAGAAGGAGACAGGGGAAGGACGATTCCGGCAGGATTTGCTTTACAGAATACAAGTATTCCGGCTGAGGATGCCCCCGCTGCGAGAACGCCAAGACGATATTCCGAATCTTGCAGAGCATTTTCGCCAGCAATTTGAAAAACAATTTGAGTTGAAATCCGACGCGTTTCCGCCGGAGATGCTTGTGTATCTAAAGAGTCTGCCTTGGGCTGGAAATATTAGAGAGCTCTCAAATGGCGTCGCAAGATACGTTCTTCTGGGACCAGAAGCCTCGGTACATCAGGACATGCCAAAGAAGCGCGAACTCAGCACTATGAGCGACAACGGGATGGACGGAAAACAGGTGACGCTGAAGCGGATAGCTAAAGACATGATTCAAGAAATGGAAAAGAAAGTGATTCTGGAGTCGCTTCGGGCTAACCAATGGAACCGGAGAAAGACGGCGCAAGCTCTTAAAATAAGCTATCGGGCGCTGATTTATAAAATCCGGGATGCGGGGTTGATCTCACGGCGCGCCGCAATACATCAGAATCAAGGATTGAGTCCGATCGAGTAGCCCCACGCCTAAAAAACGCTTTCGAAGTCAAAACTAAAGTAGAAGAACTCCCTCCTCTTAAATTAACCTCTGAAATAGTGGCCATCAGCAGAAATAGCGCGCTGCTTTCACCCGAATCAGCTTCCCAAAACAACGAAAAGCCGGAATGGATAAGCGAAGAATTCTGACAATCAGAAAAAACCATATTCTAGGCCTGCATTTGCGCACAAACCAAAGGGCAGGTTAGGAATTGCATGCCGGACAGGCGATTCAGCTGTCCCATATCTGTCCCTCACGCCAGTAGTTTCGCCGCCTATCGGCCGCTTACCCTCCATCGTGACGTTGAGAACGCACGGAGGGCAAGGGAATGCACCTGGGGGAGACAAAAGGAAAAGTGGCAGCAAGCCGCCGTCGATCCGCAAATCGGCAAGAAAGCTGGAGGCCTCTCCTTGTAGTTGCTGCCCTGATTTTCTTAGTAGGCGTGCTGAACGGATGCACGGGCGTGGTAAACGCCGGGCCTGGTTCAGCGACAATTCAATTGAATCCGGCCTCGGTAAGCTTCGGCAACGTGCCTCTTGGCAAGGCAAGCAGCAAGACTGTTACGATTTCCAATGCTGGAACGGCCTCAGTAACGATTACACAGGCCACGGTTTCCAATTCACAATTTACGGTGAGCGGAATTAGCCTTCCGATGTCTATGGCTGCCGGGCAATCCGGAACTGTGACGGTCAGTGTGACGCCGACCACAAGTGGGGCCGTAAACGGAACGCTTTCCGTGCAGGGCGACTCCGGGAGCGCTCCTGCGGTAGTGAACTTGGCTGCGACGGGAGTTTCCGCCGCACAACAGATTTCCTTGAGCAGCAGCTCAATCAATTTTGGAAGCATCGTGGTTGGATCACAGGGCACCTCCAGCCTGACCATATCGAATGCAGGCGGATCGGACCTTACGATTTCCGGTGTGTCGGTCTCGGGCACTGCTTTTGGATACAGCGGAATTACGGTGCCGAAGGTCATTAGCGCGGGCCAGTCAGCCGCCGTGTCTTTGTCTTTTAGCCCGACTACCGCGGCTGCCGCGACGGGAAGCCTTTCCATCACCAGCAACGACCCCACAAATCCGACGCTGACTGTCGCGTTGAGCGGCACCGGAACAGCAACTCCAACAGGAACCCTGCAGGCTAACGCGAGCAGCTTGAGCTTTGGAAATGTCGGTACAGGCACAAGCTCGGTGAAACAGATTGTGCTCACGAACTCGGGAACGGGATCGCTGCAGATTACGGGCGTGACCGTATCCGGAGCGGGGTTCGCGGCGAGCGGCATCACTGCGCCGGCTACGCTGAATCCTTCCAGCCAAGCGACTCTGTCCGTTACGTTCGCCCCAACCGCGGTTGGAGCCGCAACGGGAACGGTGACGGTGACCAGCAACGGAACGGGTTCTCCTCTGACGATTCCGCTCACCGGTACAGGCGTGCAGGCCGCTGTAACCGTAAGTCCCGCAAGCTTCAACTTTGGCAGCGTCATTGACGGGCAAACAAAATCGCAGTCGTTCACGATCACAAACTCGGGAACGGCCTCGCTGACGATTTCGCAACTGAGCATCAGTGCTGCGGGATACACAGTAAATGGACTCAGTTCGACCACGATTGCAGCGGGCGCGAGCGCAACATTTAATGCGGTGTTTGCGCCGACGACGGCGGGAAGTCTGGCCGGCTCGGTCAACATCGTGAGCAATTCGCCCAATTCGCCAACGACGGTAGCGTTGAGCGGTACAGGTGTTGCCGTTTCGCAGACGCTTTCGTTCAGCGGCACCAGCCTTGCATTCGGAAATGTCAGCACGGGCACGTCGTCCACGAATAACGAGACGATTACGAACACGGGCAACGCGAGCGTACAGATTTCCCAGATCAGCGTGACCGGGACGGGATATACATTGAGCGGTGTGAGCGTGCCAGTGACGCTAGCTCCATCGCAGACTTTGACGTTTGGAGTCGTCTACACGCCGACCGCGAGTGGTAGCGCGAGCGGCAGTGTGACGGTGACCAGCAACGCGGCCGGCTCGCC
>Ga0137403_10000791_pt2 | contig 37641 bp, 35 predicted proteins | sample CZOMad2_1_16fung_FD_122057 | JGI IMG/M metagenome (GOLD analysis project Ga0137403, IMG submission 122057) | Vadose zone soil fungal communities from Angelo Coast Range Reserve, California, USA - CZOMad2_1_16fungal (Hybrid Assembly) | ecosystem: Environmental > Terrestrial > Soil > Vadose zone...
GTGGACGACGCCATCGTGGTGGTCGAGGGGGTGGAACGCCACATTGAAGAAGGCATGACGCCGAAGGACGCGGCGTTAAAAGCGATGGAAGAGCTCTCCGGCCCAGTGGTTGGAATCGCGCTGGTGCTCTCGGCCGTATTCGTGCCGACGGCGTTCATTCCCGGAATCACCGGCAAGCTCTATCAACAATTTGCCGTCACCATTGCGATCTCCGTTTTGCTTTCCGCCTTCAACGCGCTCACTCTCAGTCCGGCGCTGGCGGCGCTACTGCTCAAGCCAAAGAAAGAGAGCGGCGGATTGCTGCAAAGATTCTTCGACTGGTTCAACCGGGTTTTCGATCGCGCCACCGAGGGTTATGTGGGCTGGAGCGCCGTCCTGGTGAAGAAAACCGCGGTAGTCGTCGTGCTGCTGGTTGTTTTTGTCGCGGCAGGCGGCTTTTTCGCCAACCGCGTCCCAACGAGTTTCCTTCCCGACGAAGACCAAGGCTACGCCTACGTTAGCATGCAACTTCCGAATGGCGCTTCGCTCGAGCGCACTAGTGCTGTCGTCGAGCAAGTCGAAAAAATCATCATGAATACGCCGGGTGTTGCGCAGTCCACATGCTTTGTCGGATTCAGCTTATTGAGCTTTGCGCGCACCACTTACAACGCGACGTTCTTCGTGAATTTCAAGCTCTGGGATGAGCGCAAGACGCGTGAAGAGCAGTTTCAGACCCTTAAGGCGCACCTGAATCAGGAGTTGAGCAAGCTGCCGGGTGCCGTGGCGTTCGGGTTTTCTCCGCCGGCGATTCCAGGTGTGGGAACCGCCGGCGGCTTTACGTTCATGCTGGAAGACCGTTCGGGCAGTGATATTCAGTTCCTTACGAAAAACCTGGGCACCTTTATGGAAGCTGCCCGAAAGCGGCCGGAAATAGCCAGCCTGAGCACGACTTACTTGCCAAACGTGCCTCAGCAATTTGCCGATGTGGACCGCGACAAAGTTTTGAAGCAAGGCGTGAACCTCAGCGACGTGTACAAGACCATCCAGGCCTTCATGGGCGGCTATTTCATCAACTATTTCAATCGCTTCGGCCGCCAGTGGCAGGTGTACATTGAAGCGGAAGGCGAAGATCGCGCGAAGGCGGAGAACGTCGGCCAATTCTACGTTCGCAACAACAAAGGACAAAATGTTCCGCTCTCGACGTTGGTCACTATGAAACCTCGCCTCGGCCCGGAATTTCTGCTTCGCTTCAACGAGTATCGTTCTGCGCAGCTTAATGGCAGCGCCGCGCCTGGTTATAGCGCAGATCAAGCCACTGCGGCGCTGGAAGAAGTCTTCAAACAGACCATGCCGCGCGAAATGGGTTTCGACTACTCGGGGATGTCGTTTCAGGAACAAAAGGCCCGTGAAGGCGTACCGGCCTCGGTGATTTTCGGACTTTCCCTTTTGTTCGTTTTCCTGATCTTGGCAGCGCTCTATGAAAGTTGGTCGTTGCCGTTTAGCGTTTTGCTTAGCACGCCAGTGGCGATTTTCGGCGCCTTCGCAGTTTTATTCTTGCGCCGCTTCTTGCAGAGCGTATTTCTGCCGCCATACCTGGTGCAGATGGAGAGCGATGTCTACTCGCAAATCGGGCTGGTGATGCTCATCGGCTTGGCTGCCAAGAATGCGATTTTGATCGTCGAGTTTGCAAAGGAGCAATTCGAAAAGGGCAAGCCGTTGGCGGATGCGGCGCTCGAAGGCGCCAGGCTGCGTCTCCGGCCGATTTTGATGACTTCTTTTGCGTTCATCTTGGGTTGCGTGCCATTGTGGACGGCGACGGGCGCGGGTTCCGTGGCGCGACAAATCATGGGTACAACGGTTATCGGCGGGATGTGCGCCGCGAGTGCGCTGGGAATTTTCTTTATTCCGGCGATTTTCTACATGGTTGAGAAATGGTCGGGTGCGGACAAGGAGCGAGCCGCGGGAAGCTTGCCCGCCGAGCCTGCTCCGGCACCGGGGGATTGAGATGAACCTTGCCAGACACAGCGCGGGAGGAGCCTGGGAGAGACCTATGAAGAAGCTGGCGCCATTGCTGATCGCGATCGTGATTTCAGGAATTGGCATGGGCTGCAAGGTCGGGCCGAACTACAAACGGCCGGCGGTGCAGATTCCTACGGAATACCGCGAGTTGAAGGATGGCGCGCCGGGGCAGGTGCAGCCTCAAGTGGCTTCGTACGCAGATCTTCCCTGGTGGCAAGTTTTCCAGGATCCGAAATTACAAGAGCTGATCCGCACGGCGCTGCAGCAAAACTACGACTTGCAACTGGCGACGGAGCGGATCAACGCCGGGCGCGCGCAGGTTCAGATAACGCGCTCGAATTTGTTTCCGCAAGTGTCGGGCAATGGCGATTTCAGCGGGGGAAAAGAACATAACTTTCAGACCAAATTCAACTTTTTGACACTTACGGGCGATGCCGCGTTTCAGCTGGACTTTTTCGGCAAGCTGAGGCGCGCGACGGAGGCTTCTCGCGCGGAACTGCTGGCGACGGAGGATGCGCGGCAGACGGTGATACTGACGCTGGTGAGCGACGTTGCGAGCGATTATTTCGCGTTGCTGCAACTGGATTTGCAACTGCAGATCACAAAGGACACGGTGAAGACGCAGGAAGATTCGGTGAAGCTGACCAATCTTCGCATGGACCACGGCGTGGCCACAAAGCTGGATGTTTTGCAGGCACAGCAGGTTCTGGATACAGCGAACGCACAAATCCCGGACTTGGAGCGGCAGATCGCGCAGGAAGAAAATGCGATCAGCATTCTGCTGGGCAATTATCCGCAAGCAGTGCCACGCGGGCTGACGCTGGTTGAGCAGAATCTTCCTCCTGATGTGCCGCCCGGCTTGCCGTCGGCGCTGCTGGAGCGGCGGCCCGACATTCGCGAGGCGGAGCAATTCCTGGTGGCGGCGAACGCAGAAATTGGAGTGGCCAAGGCCCAGTTCTTTCCGCAAATCGCGCTGACGGGTTCCGGCGGCGGCGCTTTTGGCAGAAGCAGTGCATTTTCCGGCCTGATGAGTTCGCAACTTGGAATCTGGTCTTACGGCGCGCAAGTGAGCCAGCCGATCTTCACTGGGGGAGCACTGAAGGGAAATTTGCGACTGGCGGAATCGCAGCATAAGCAGGCGCTGATTTCCTATCGGCAGGCAATTCAGCACGCGTTCGGGGACGTATCCGATGCGCTCATCGGCTACCAGAAAAACCATGAGGTCCGGGTTCGCCAGGAGCAGACTGTCGCGGACTTGCAGGAGTCTGTTCGGCTGTCGATCATGCGCTACCGAGGAGGCACCACCACGTACCTGGAAGTGCTGGACGGGCAGCGGTCTCTCTTCTCGGCGGAACTCGTGCTGGCCCAGGCACGCGGGACAGAGTATCAGAGCCTGGTGCAGCTCTATCGGGTGCTTGGCGGCGGCTGGCAGCAATAGAAAGTTAGGCTGGACAGGGCGCCATACAGTTGGACGCCGCATCTGCAACCGGGGCCGACTTCAGGGCATAGACTGCCTATTCTTTTTTCACTCCCTCAATCAATTCAACTCGGTTCAGCGGCTCGGCCTATGCCGATTTGTTGGGCGTAACTCATTTCGTGCCGGTCCGATCATCCACCATCCCGCGAAGTTTGGCGAAGATATCTGTCTCCATTTTGGGAACGTTTCGCATCCAATTTTTTCACGGTGTATTCGGTGCTTGTCCTGACTGCCTAGCCCGTTTAGGATATTCTCCCTTCGCATCTTCGCGTAACAATACTTCGAGGTAAGGAGGTCTCCTTGAGGCTCAGCTACGGACTATGCCGCGGGTTCCTGCTGGCCGGGCTTTTTCTGGCTGGGAGCAGTGCGTCTTTTGCGCAAAGCGAAGCACCCACCGGCACAAGCATTCCGGGCCAGGCAATTCCAGGAACGCAGGGAGTGAGCCCATTTGCCGGCAGCGTGCCGGCGAAGCTGGTTCCGGGGGTTCTGCCGTTATCGTTGCAGGACGCCATCAACCGCGGATTGAAGCAAAATCTTGGACTACTCCTTTCAAACTCCGACATTCGCGCGGCCCGCGGACAGCGCTGGGAGCAACTGAGCGCGCTGCTGCCGCAGGTGACGGCCGCGCCGTATATCGCCGATTCGCAGATCAATCTTGCCCAGCTCGGCCTGTCGAGTTTTGGCGGGCTGCAGATTCCGGCATCCATTGGCCCATTTTCCTATTTCGATGCACGGCTGACAGTCACACAGTCCCTCTTCGATTGGAAGTCGATTAATGCTGCTCGCGCGGCGAGCCAGAGCCTAAAATCCTCGGAATATACGTTTAAGGATGCGCGGGACCTGGTTGTGCTTGCCGTGGGGTATACGTATTTGGAGGCGATTGCCGACGCGGCTCGCATCGAGACGGCCGAGGCGCAAGTGAAAACCGCGCAGGCGCTTTTTGAGCAGGCGACGGACCAGGTGACCGCGGGAACCTCGCCGATGATCGACGGCCTGCGGGCGAAGGTGGAACTCCAAACCCGGCAGCAGCAATTGATCCAGGCCAAAAACAATTTCGCCATCCAGAAGCTGACTGTGGCTCGCGTCATCGGGCTTGCTCCCGGCCAGGAGTTCGAGTTTACGGACAAGTCGCCGTATCGTCCGTTCGAGGGGATCACGGTGGATGATGCCCTGAAGCACGCGTACAATTCGCGTTCGGATTATCAGGCGGCGATGGCGGATGTGCGCGCGGCGCAATTCGCGCGGAAAGCGGCGACCGCCGGTTACTTCCCGTCGCTTTCCTTCAACGCGGATTATGGAACGGGGGGCTCGCACCCTTCCACGGCAACTCAGGTGTTCGACGTGCGCGGAACGCTGTTGATTCCGATCTTTCAGGGAGGCAGCGTTCACGGCGATGTTTTGCAGGCCGATGCAAGACTTGAGCAGAGCCGGGAGCGGCTGGATAACCTCCGCGGGCAGATTGATGCCGATGTGCGCGCGGCATTGCTCAATCTGGAATCATCAGCGGAACAGGTGAAAGTGGCACAGAGCAATATTGAATTGGCGGAGGAGACGCTGGCTCAGTCGCGCGACCGTTTCAGGGCCGGCGTCACCGACACCGTGGAAGTGGTGCAATCGCAGGAAGCGGTGGCTAGCGCGCACGAGCGGTACATCTCGAGCCTGTACAGCTACAATTTCGCAAAAATTTCCCTGGCGCGGGCTCTTGGGGTCGCTGAAGAGGGCGTCAAGGAATACTTCAAAGGACAATGAATATGGCGGAAGAGAACGCACCCCGTTCGGTGTCCGGGTCAGGCAGCGAAGCCTCGAGCAATCCACCGCCGTCGCCGTCGGCGGGAGACCGGCATATGGTGCGGGCCTACCAGAACCGGAAGAGCCGGAAAGTCCTGGTGATTTCGGCGATCGCCGTGATTGTGGTGGTCGCCAGCGTTTTCTTGTGGCGCTACCTGAGCAGTTACGAATCAACCGACGACGCGCAGGCCGATGTTCACCTGTATCCGGTGAGCGCACGGATTTCTGGTTACGTTATCAAGGTAAACGTGGACGACAACCAGTGGGTGGAGAAGGGAACCGTGCTGGTGGAGATTGACCCGAAGGATTATGAGGTGGCTGTTGCGCAAGCACAGGCAAATCTGGCCAACGCCGAGGCCACGGCGCAATCGCTGAATATCACCGTGCCGATCACTTCGATAAGCACTTCGAGCCAGCTGAAATCCACCGCGTCCGACATCGAAAACACGAAGGCCGGAGTGATTGCCGCGGAAAGGCAGTTGACCGCGGCGCACGCGCAGTTGGAACAAGCGGAGGCGAATGACGTGAAGGCGCAGGATGATTTGCGCCGCTACAAACTATTGGTGGACAAGCGCGAAGTGGCCGAGCAGATTTACGACCAGGCGCTGGCGGCGGCCAAGTCCAGCACAGCGGCGGTTGCAGCCGCGCGCGCCAATGAAGCGGCGGCGCAGCAGTTCATTGAACAGGCGCGGAGCCGCCAGGTACAGGCGGATGCCAACTATCAATCGGCGGAGACCGGGCCGCAGCAGGTATCCTCCACGAAAGCGCGGGTGCGCGCCGCGATCGCCGATGTCGAGCAGAGGCGCGCACAACTTGAGCAGGCCGAGCTGAATCTCCAGTACACAAAAATTGTTGCGCCAGTTTCCGGCGAAGTGAATAAGACGGTGGTGGTGGGCTTGAACGTTCAGCCTGGGCAACAACTTCTCACCGTGGTGCCGCTCGATCAAGTTTGGGTCACCGCCAACTTCAAAGAGACACAGCTCAGGCATATGCGGGTGGGCCAGAAGGCAACCATTCACGTGGACTCGACGGGCGTAACTTTAAAAGGCCACGTGGATAGCATTGCGGGAGCCACCGGACCGCTGTTCAGCCTGCTGCCTCCGGAAAACGCCACCGGCAACTACGTGAAAATTGTCCAACGGGTTCCTGTGAAGATCGTTTTGGATCAAGGCGAGAATCGGGATCGCCAGCTTCGGCCGGGCATGAATGTGGTGCCCGACGTTTCGCTTCGATGAGTTCCGCGACGCTCACGCTCGACCAGGACGTCTGGCGGCCCAAATATAATCCGTGGCTGATTGCTGTTGTTGTGGCGCTTGCTGCGTTCATGGAGGTGCTGGACACAAGCATCGCCAACGTGGCGCTGCCCTACATGGCCGGGGATCTGGGCTCGAGCAACGATGAAAGTACCTGGGTTCTCACTTCCTATCTAGTCTCGAACGCGATAGTTCTTCCTCTCAGCGGATGGCTCGCTGGCGCGCTGGGCCGGAAGCGCTTTTTCATGACCTGCCTGGTGTTGTTCACGGCCAGCTCTTTGCTGTGCGGGATCGCGCCGAGTCTTGGCCTCCTTCTCTTTTTTCGCGTCCTGCAAGGGGCCGGTGGCGGCGGATTACAACCCATGGCCCAGGCAATTCTAGCGGACACTTTTCCTCCTCAGCAACGGGGCTTGGCGTTCGCGCTGTATGGAATCACAGCGGTCACAGCACCCACCATTGGCCCAACCCTCGGCGGGTGGATCACCTTTAACTATTCCTGGCGCTGGATTTTTTTCATCAATCTTCCGGTTGGCTTGGCAACGTTGTTCCTGATCTACACGTTTGTCGAAGACCCTCCCTACTTGCAGCGCCTCAAGAACGCCAAGGTCAGGTTGGACTACATTGGGATCAGTTTGTTGGCGCTCGGCGTGGGGGCCCTTCAAATTCTTCTCGACAAGGGCCAGGAGGAGGATTGGTTCGGCTCACGCTTCATCACGACACTTGCCATCGTGGCGGTTGTGGGTTTGATTTCGCTGGTCATTTGGGAGTGGCATCAAAAGACGCCGGTCGTCGACGTGCGTCTGTTCAGGAGCGTCAATTTCTCCGGTGCCTGCTTGATGTTGTTCGTCCTCGGAATCATGCTCTTCAGCAGCCTCGTGATGATGCCGCTGTTTCTCCAGACCCTGCTCGGATATACCTCGCAACTCGCGGGACTGGCGATCTCAGCCGGAGGACTGGCTCTGCTGCTCGAGATGCCGATCATGGGCCAGCTCACCACCAAGGTCCAGGCGAGATACTTGATCGCATGCGGTTGGCTCTGTCTTTCCATCGCCATGTATTACTCAACGCAGCGGCTGGATTTGCAGATCAGTTTCACGAGTGCGATGTGGTTGCGCGTTTCCCAGGTGATCGGTCTGGGGTTCCTCTTTGTGCCGATCACACTCGTGGCGTATATCGGCATCCCTCCCGACAAGAACAACGCGGTGGCGGGCATCGTCAATTTCATGCGTAACATCGGTAGCGGCGTGGGTACGTCGCTGGTTACCACGCTCCTGGCAAGACGCGCCCAGTTCCACCAGCAAGTCCTGGTTGAGCATGCCAAAGCGGGAAGTTCAACTTTCCAGAACACGGTCAAGGGCCTCAGTCAGCGCCTGGCTCATGGCGGATTGGGAACGCATGAAGCGCAGATGGGCGCTTATGCCAGGATCTATCGATCCATTCAAGCCCAAGCGAGCTGTCTGGCATACATCGATACGTTTAAGGTTCTCTGCGTGGGGGCGGCCGTAATGTTCTTCTTGGCCTTTATTTTGAAGAAGAACGACCCCGGCGGTGGAGGGGATAGGCCAATAGAGTGAGCGATAAAATATTCAGGGGCGGACCGGCGGAAAAGGCTCGCGCCACTCGGGGATCCAGATGATTAAAATCGTTACCATTGAACGCGAGTATGGTAGTGGCGGCGGTGAAGTTGCCGCGCAGCTTGCCAGCCAACTTGGTTGGAAGCTATGGGATCAGTTGCTGACCGAGGAGATCGCCCGCCTGGCGAATTGTTCTAAAGCGGCCGTTGAGGACCGGGAGGAACGCAGGGATCCCCTCTACTACCGCCTCTTCAGATCCTTTCTGCGAGGCAGTTATGAAGGCAGCATCAATGCCCACAAGTTGAACGTTGTCGATAGCGAAAGCATTTTGAAGATGACCAAGCGCGTCGTGCTGCGAGCGGCCGAAACCGGAAATTGTGTCGTAGTCGGAAGAGGTTCCCAGCACTTTTTGCGAGACAGGAACGACACCCTGCGTGTGTTTCTCTATGCTCCCACACAAGACAAAGTACGGCGTCTGCTGGCTCGCGGCAAGACGGAGGACGAAGCTCATGAACTCGTCGACACCGTCGATCGTGAGCGTGGCGATTACGTTTCGAAATATTTTGGTGTTGAATGGCCAAACCTGCCCCTTTACCACACCATGATCAACACCTCGATCGGCGATGGGGCGGTGGTTCAAGCCATTACGAATTTCATGAAGATCTGCGATGCGAGGCTGGCGGAGGTGGGTTAAGGCCCATGCGCTGCACGGCGAACGCCACCCTCGGTTTCGCGGCCTTGATGGCGTGATCGCTGCGCTACGGTTTCCCCGCCGGTGCGACGATTTCTACCGGATGTAGGCCTGCGGTATGGCCGAAATCTGTTCTCTTTCCGAACCCAAATCCTTCCTTGACAAGCTTATAAATCGTACGTCGGTTCTGGGCGATCCACTTCGGCCAAGCCATCTTGCCCATCATGGGGAAATAGATGCCGCGGAAAAAGAGTTTAGCCACGAAGATGTTGACCCTGTAGCCAAGAGGCTTATCGGCGATGGCATCGACGGCTTTGGCCAGGGCTTCGGGACTGTAGGCGTGGCTCCAGCCGTAATTAACCTCCGCGTGGGCCTCGTCAATGGTCATCCTCAAGGGCGTGTGCGCCATGGCGAAGGGGACAAACTCCTTCCAGTGTTTCGGGCGCGTGAGGCGTCCAGCGACTTCCAGGCGCTTGTAAAGGGGCGTCGAGGGAAGCGGCGTTAACAGGCCGAAAATGGGTAGTCCCGGCGGCCAGGTGCGGACTTGCTGGAGCGTGCGTTCAGCCGCGCCCACAGTATCGTTATCCATACCGAATATGAAAGAAGTAATAGCGAAGACGTTACGCTGGGCCAGGCGTTCCAGAACGGCCGCGTACTCTCCGGGCTTGTTGAAGCCCTTCTTGACATCGGCCAGGTTGACCGGGTCGACGGATTCCATGCCAATGAAGACCCATTTGCCGCCGGAGGCCGCGATGAGGTCAACAAGTTCTTCGTCGCGTAGGAGATTGGCGCTAATCTGGGCGACCCAGTTGAGTTGAGCGCCGGCGGCGATGATGTCGCGCAATAGCGACTTTGTCCGCTTGACGTTGATGGCGAAGTTGTCGTCGATAAAGAAGACGGCAATTTGCCCAAGTTCGCTCTGCGCCCGCTTTTTCAGAAGCAGAAGCTCGTTGACCACGCTTTCGTTTGTTCGGAAGCGGATGGAGTCACCGAAGAAACCAGTGACAGTGCAGAACTCGCAGCCGTAAGGGCAGCCGCGGCCCGATTCGACGGGGATGATCCTGAACGTGCCCCAGCCAGCGCCAAGCTTCTTCATCATCGGCGTCAATGCTTTGGGGATGAGATTGAACTGCTTGAGGTTGATTTTGTCCCAGGGGATGACGGGGTATTCCTTGAGGGAGGGCTTGCGTTCCTTGCCGGCGTCGTCGACAGGGGCGTAGATGGGTTTGAGCTGGCCGCGTACGGCATCTTGAACGATTTGCGGCCAGGTTTCGTCGGCTTCGCCGAGAGCTACGGCGTTGCAGTGTTCGAGGGCTTCGTCGGCCATTTCGGTGACGTGCGGGCCGCCCATGACCACTGGGACTCCGGCGGCGCGGATGGCGTCAGCGACGCGATAGGCCTTCGCGACCATGCGGGTCATGGCGCCGATGCCGACGAGACCAATGTTTTCGTCTTTCACGTAGCGGGCCAGGGCGGCTTCATCCATGGGCTGGGCGTTGCCGTCGATGAGGAGAACTTCGTGCTCGGCGGGAGTGAGCGACTGGAGGAGGAACATCCAGAGGTGGGGCATGAAGTTGCGGGTGACGCCGTTGTCGGGGTTGTAGAGCAGGATTCGCATAGGTTCCCTCTATCTGTCTATCGGCTTCTGTACGCCAGAGTACATAGCGGTTGAAGCGCTAGTTCTGCGTGCTCGCCTTACGCTGGAGGCGACGGAACTGTATTGCGATGTACCTTGGGTACGGCTACAACGCCGTCGTTAGAAGGGCCTGGTGCTTCGTCTGAGACTGCGCTAAGCCGAGACTTGCCTGGGCCTAGACTCCGAAACTTCCCAACTACAGGTGGCGGACCATTAGAGCACATTTCCGGCCAAAGTCTGACAATAGGTTGGAAAGAGGTAGCCAGAGAGGGAAGTGCCGGTATTTGGGCAGCACTAGGGCCTCCTGGTATCCTTTCGCCGTACCTCGCGGGATCCGCGCTCGGCCGCCTGGCAGAGCCACTCACAATGAGGGTTCCTACCTACGTTCTTCCTCGCGGGAGCGTGGATGGAGGAGATGCGAGCACACCGGAGGTGTGCGCTCTCTTCGATCCGATAGTTCATCGACGATCCGCGCAAACCCGGAATTTCAAACTGAAATGAGGGAAATATGAAGCTGCAAAAACTTACGCCAAATCTCGTTGTGCGCGATGTTGCCGCCAGCATGGTGTTCTATTGCCGCGTGCTGGGCTTTCAACGTGGACAAACTGTGCCGGAGCAAGCGCCATATGTCTTCGGGATTGTCACAAACGGACCCGTAGAGATCTTCTTCAACGATCAGAAAGCGGTGGCCGCGGACCATCCGGCGCTTGGAGCGCGTCCGGCAGGCGGCGCGCTAACCTTGTATATCGAAGTGCAGGGAATTGAGGAACTGTTCCAGACGGTCGAGCAGCACGGCGTGAAAATTACCATGCCAATGAAGGAGCAGTTCTACGGGATGAAGGAATTCGGTATAGAAGATCCCGAAGGCTGGGAGATTACGTTTGCGGAACGGATGGGGTGAGAAGAAACCTCGCCCGGTTCGCTGACACGGACCGGGCGGGCACTCTGGTGGGGAATGAATGAGGGTTATGGTTTCTGGTGAACACTCCAGCCGAGGAAGACATGAGCCGCCCAACGGAGGATCTTCCAGCCGACGGCAGCAAAGGCGAAGAAGGTAAACAGCCAGAGGGCGATAACTGGAAGATGCAAGATCACGGAGAACATGGTGGCACCGTAGCTCCCAAGCGAGTCCACAGCCTCGCGCAACGAAAGTTTGGCGCGGTAGAGAGGGCGCCAGCGCAAGCCCAGCACTTGAATGTCGGCGTCAGCGCGGAGTCGTACGCTTATGGCGACGGTCTGGACGCGCTTGGCAAGGGCGGCGAATTCCGCCTGCAGTTGCTCGATCTGGCCACGGATCTCGCTCAGTTTTCCCGTAACTTCGAGGGTGTCTTTGACGGAGCCAGCGAGCTTGAGAATGTGGAGGTACTGTTGCTCGCTCGCTCGCAGATTGTGCAGCCGGGCATCACTGTCCACCCAGTCCTTCGTTACGTCCTCTGCCGCGTTATTCTCGCTCTCGATTCGAAGGGCGAGCTTGCGAATCTCTGTTTTGGCCTGATCGAGGGCCGCGACAGGGACGTTGATCGAGATATCGGCATAGTTGTTGTCGCTGCCCGAATACTGGGACGATGACAAATTGCCGCCAAGACGCTCCGCAAGAGCGCGAATTTTGTCGGCGGACTCGATTGGGCTGAGTACGATGAGGCTGAACTCGGAGGTATGAGCCACTCGCCGGAGCTCCACTCCTTTATGAAGCATCTCTCCGGATGGGGGCTCCGACAGCGAGGACACGTAAGCCATCGAGATGTCTCCATCTTCGAGGAAGCCGATGGGTGATCGCTCGAGCAACGTAGGAGGGGCTTCCATCGCAGCGAGTGCCGTAGCCTTGGAAGAAGCGATGCCGCGATAGGCGAAAAACGGCACGAACACCGCGTTGTGGATCGCGGTCAGCCCAACGACCGCCAGAACTGCGGCACGGATAGCTGCTTTGCGATTCGGCCAGGATAACTGAATCGTTGGCATTCGCGTTCCTCCTACTCCTGAAGTAGACGCTGGACGTTCCAGGAATGTTCCCGCGGGCAGGAAGGAACGAGAGCGCGAGGACTTCGCCGAAAGGCCTGTTTGAGCGATCTTCCGCCGTGTGCTAGCATCTGGGGTTTTGCAGGGTACGGTTGCAGCCTGGCCCTGCGATTCTGTCTCGGTCCGGTTGTCGCTGTCAAAATGGACGTCGAACGAACTCCGATGCCTGGACGCAGAAGGAGAGCCCCTTGAAAGTGTACGAGAGCGCAAATCTAAGGAACCTGGCCGTCGTCGGCCATGGGCACGCCGGTAAAACCTCCCTCATCTCAGCCATGTTGTACACCGCCGGCGCCACCCCGCGTTTGGGACGCGTGGACGACGGCAGTGCGGCCACCGACCACGACGAAGAAGAAATCGCCCGCAAGATGTCGCTCTCCTGCGGCGTTGCGTTTACGGAATGGGGCAAAACGAAGATCAACCTGCTCGATACGCCGGGCTTCAGCATGTTTGTGCATGAAGCCAAGATGGTGCTGCCCGTCGTGGAAGCGGCCTTGGTGATTGTGGACGGCGTAGCGGGCGTGGAAGTCGTTACCGAGCGCGTTTGGGGCTACTGCGAAGAGATCAACCTGCCCCGCCTGATTGTAGCCAGCCGCATGGATCGAGAGCGCGCCGATGCCGAGCATGTTTTGGAATCCCTGACCAAGGCGTTTGGGCGCGCGGTGACACCGCTCCAGATGGTGATCGGAAAGGAAAAGAACTTCAAAGGCGTAGTAGATTTGGTCCGTATGAAGGCACGCTTGTACGAGCTGGGCGGAAACGGAAAAGGCAAAGAAACAGACATTCCCGAAGACTTAAAAGCCGCCGCGCAGGAAGCGCACGAGCGGCTGGTGGAGCTGGTGGCCGAAGGCAAAGACGCGCTGATGGAGGAGTTCTTCGAGAAGGGAACCATCCCCGAAGAAGACCTGATTCCGGCGCTGCATGAAGCGATTCGCGAAGACCGCATCTTCCCCGTATTATTTGCCTCCGGGCTAGGCAACGTGGCCGCAGACGAGGTTTTGGACTTTATTGTGGACTACGTTCCGGCACCGGTGGAGCGGGAGGTTGTGCTGGGGGATCCGGGGAGCAACGGTGCTCCGCCCGCCAGGAAGGTTTCGGATGCGGAACCCGGGTCCTTATATGTGTTCAAAACCGTCTCCGACCCGTTTTCGGGCAGGGTTTCGCACTTCCGAGTTTTTTCCGGCGTGTTGAAGAACGACGCCACCGTGCAAAACTTCGAGCGCAACTCTTCCGAAAAGTTCGCACACCTTTCCATCATGCAAGGGAAGACGGCCGTGCCGGTAACCGAGCTGCACGCCGGAGATATTGGCGCGGTGGCTAAGCTGAAGGACACGCTGACCGGCGATAGCCTGGGCGACAAAGCCTCCCCAATTCGCTACCCGCACATCAAGCTCCCGGAGCCGGCGATCACGTTTGCCGTTGAGCCGAAGAGCCGCGCCGATGAAGACAAGCTGAGCAGCGGCCTGCACAAGCTAATGGAAGAAGACGCCATGCTGCGCTTCTTCCGCGACCCACAGACCAACGAATTTCTCATCGCCGGAACCGGGCAACAGCACATTGAAGTAGCCGTGGCGCGCCTGAAGAAGCGCTACCACGCGGAAGTCATATTAAAGGCGCCCAAAGTTCCATATCGAGAAACCATTCGCGGCAAGGCCGACGTCCAGGGCCGCCACAAGAAGCAGTCCGGCGGGCACGGACAGTATGGCGATTGCAAGATCAAGATGGAGCCGTTGCCCCGGGGCGGGCAGTTTGAGTTTGTAAATGCAATTTTTGGCGGAGCGATTCCGCGCAACTATATTCCGGCGGTCGAGAAGGGAATTCGCGATACGGCGGCGAGAGGATTTCTGGCGGGATTCCCGGTGGTGGATTTCCGGGTGACTTTATACGACGGGTCGTATCACGATGTGGATTCGAACGACTTGTCGTTTCAGGTGGCGGGTCGCATTGCCTTTCGCAAAGCGATGGAAGTGGCCAAACCGACCCTGCTGGAGCCCGTGATGGCGGTTTCGATTACTGCGCCCGACGAGTTCGCTGGCAGCATCATGGGCGACCTGAATTCGCGCCGGGGCCGGATTCAGGGCATGGACAACAAAGGCGGCAATACAATCGTCCGCGCAGAAGTGCCCATGGCGGAGATGCTGACCTACGGTGTCGACTTGACGGCAATGACCCAGGGCCGCGGCAGCTTCAACATGGAGATGAACCACTACGATGTCGTTCCGGCGCAGTTGCAGGACAAGATTGTGGAGAAGGCACGAGCAGCACGGGGCGACGTAAAGGAAGAGGACGAGTAGTTGTTCATTGGCGGAAGGCGATGAATGGAAACTGGGGTTTGATTATTTTCGGAATCTTTTTCCTGGTCGCAGGGCTCGTAGGCGTTGATCTGCCTGATCTCAGAGAGGATGTAACCATTACGTCAGGTCCGCAACAGTATCGGCAGCTTTCTCCTAGGATGAGAATCGTCTTCAAGGTTTTGGGTCTGGTTGCTATTGTCGTGGGCTGTGTCCGGCTGATCTACGCACGGATGTGAAGTAGAGGAGCGATATCTGACTGTTCAGTGGCTCCAACTGGCGACGGCATCGACGATGATTCTAAGCATCGGAGTTCCCGCCGCGGCGGATAAATCGCGCCCTCTGAAGGTGGATCACGTCACTATTTGCGGACCGGACTTGAGCGTGTTGCAAGAGGCGTTCGGGAGCCTTGGGCTAGCAGCCGACTATGGCGGCCCCCATGCCAATGGCGGCACACACATGGCAGTCATCGGACTTGAGGATGGCTCGTATCTGGAGCTGGTGGCGCCGATGAAGGCGGGGACGGCGACCGAGTCCTCCTGGTCGAAGTTGATGCTGGCAAATGCGGGCGCCTGCGCGTGGGCAGTAGGTAGCGCGGATATCCAGAAGGATGTCGATGCGTTGAAGAGCGTGGGATTGCCCGTGGACGGCCCGTTTCCGGGTGGCCGAAAGAAGCCGGATGGCAAGGTGCTGGAATGGAAGACAGCCGCACTCGGAACGCAGCAGGCTGGAGCGATGCTGCCTTTCATGATTCAGGACACCACTCCCCGTGAGTGGCGAGTGAAGCCCTCATCGAGTGCAGCGCAGATGGGGTTAAGCAGTGTCGCGTCTGTGGTGCTGGGCGTGAAGGACATGGACGCCGCTATTGCTTTGTTCCGGAAAGCGTACAGCTGGCCAGAACCTGCCCGCGAAGATCATCCGGAGTTTGGAGCCAAGCTCGCTTACTTTCCAGGTACTCCAGTCATGCTGGCCGGCGCGTTGGATGCAGACGGGTGGCTGGCGAAGAGACTGCAAGACGTGGGAGACTGCCCGGTCGCGTTCCTCCTGAGCGGCCAAGACTTCCGCAAGGCCTCGACGAAAGCCAAGCCAACTCCGGGTACGTGGTTCGGTCTCAAACTCGCATGGTTTGACGCCGAAAAGCTGCAAGGCGCGCGCCTCGGAGTGATCGCGGCACCGTAGTAATTTCGGTGCCCTCGCCACAGCCGGATTGCGCCCGACCGGTTTTCGCTTTACCATCGCCCTAGCGTGCCTCTCCCGACGAAGAACATAGATCAGAAAGGCCTGGACCCGAAAGAACGGCTGGTTTCCGCCGTGCCGGTCGAGGATGATTCCTCGTTCGAGTTGAAGCTGCGCCCGCAGAGGCTCGCCGAGTTCATTGGTCAGAATAAGGTCAAAGACAACTTAGCGATCGCGATAGAAGCGGCAAAGTCGCGCGGCGAGGCGCTCGATCACGTTTTGCTCTACGGGCCGCCGGGCCTGGGCAAGACGACCTTAGCGAACATCATTGCCAACGAAATGGGAGCGGCGTTTCAGTCGACGGCGGCTCCGGCGTTGCAGATCAAGGGCGACCTGACTGCCGTTTTGACCAATTTGCAAAACAAGCAAGTGCTTTTTATTGATGAAATCCACCGCATGCAGCCGGTGCTGGAGGAGATTCTTTATTCGGCACTTGAGGACTACCGACTCGATATCATTATTGGTCAAGGGCCTTCGGCGCGGACGCATACACTCGAAGTTCAGCCGTTTACGTTTGTCGGTGCTACTACGCGAGCGGGCCTGCTCTCTGCGCCTCTACGCTCCCGGTTCGGAATTGTTCTTCGTTTGGAGTTCTATACACCGGAAGACCTGCGCGTAATCGTAGAGCGTTCCGCGGAGATTCTCGGCGTCGAAGTCGATACCCCCGGCGCGGTCGAGATCGCGGGCCGTTCTCGCGGCACGCCACGTATCGCCAACCGCTTGTTGCGGCGCGTACGAGACTACGCCCAGGTTCGGGGTTCGGGCAAAGTGGACAAAGCCACGGCCCAAGCCGCGCTGGAAATGCTGGAGGTCGACCAGTACGGCCTCGACGAGATGGACCGCAAGCTCCTGCTGTCCATCATCGAGCGGCACCAAGGTGGCCCGGTAGGACTGGAGACGCTAGCGGCTGCCCTGGCCGAAGATACCGATGCCATCGAAGACATCTACGAGCCATTCTTGATGCAGATCGGATTCTTGAACCGTACACCGCGCGGGCGAGTAGCCACGCAATTGGCGTACGACCATCTCGGGATCAAGCCCAACCGGCGGCAGCAAGCCAGTTTATTCTAGAAGAACTCCGCAGGCTCTTCGGTCGGGAGCGCCTCTTCTTTCCGCACCTCGACGACCCTCTTCGCCATGGCCCACTTCAGCGCTTCAATCCCGGCGCCCGTCACAGCGGAAATCTCAAACAGCTCCAGATTGTGCTTCTTGCAATAGCGTTTGAGCTTGGCCAGTTTGTCTTTGTTGACTGCATCGATCTTGGAAGCCACCATAATCTCAGGTTTGTCTTCCAAATGAGCCCCAAAGCTTGCCAACTCGCCCGAGATCACTTCCACATCCTTCACCGGATCGGGCCGGCCGCTGGCGTCGGAAACATCCACCAAGTGCGCGATTAGCCGCGTGCGCTCGATGTGGCGAAGGAACTGCGTGCCGAGGCCCGCACCTTCATGTGCGCCCTCGATCAATCCCGGAACGTCGGCCACGACGAAGCTAACTTCTTCATCGGTAAACTGCTCGCCGACCGAGACTAGTCCTAGATTCGGCTCCAAAGTGGTGAACGGATAGTCGGCGATCTTGGGGCGCGCGGCAGAAATGCGCGAGATCAGAGTCGACTTGCCGACGTTGGGATAACCGACCAGCGCTACATCGGCTAGCAATTTCAACTCGAGTCGCAGAGTGAATTCTTCTCCCGGCTTCCCGTCTTCGTGTTCGCGTGGGGCCTGGTGGGTCGAGCTGGTGAAGCGGGCATTGCCGCGTCCGCCGCGTCCGCCTTTGGCGACCACGAAGCGCTCACCCGCGTAGGTGAAGTCGTGGATCTTTTCGCCGGTATCGAAGTTATAGACAATGGTGCCCACTGGAACTTTCAGAGTCTTGCTGTACCCCTCTTTGCCGGTGCAGTTCGAGCCTTCGCCGTGGCGTCCGCGCTGGGCTTCGTGCTCGGGATTGAAGCGGAAAACGACAAGCGTGTTGTGGCTCTGGGTGGCTTCCATGATGACGTCGCCGCCCTTGCCGCCGTCGCCGCCGGAGGGTCCGCCGCGCGGGACATACTTCTCCCGGCGGAACGCCATGCAGCCGTTGCCGCCGTTGCCGGCCTTGACTCGAATTTTGGCTTCGTCGATGAACATAAACCAACACCAAAAAAAACAGCCTCAACCAAAGGCGAGGCTCAAAGGAGCTTTCTATCCAGCGCCTAAAGGCGCTCGCAATCGAGGCACGAATGGCACAGCTGAGGCTGTGCCCTGATACGAACCTTCATGAAACCGGCTTTACTTCTGCAATCCTAACTTCTGCAATCGCACTACTCCGCGACCGGCTCGACCAACACGAACCGCCCCATGTTGCCTTTGTTCACGAACTTGATGCGGCCGGTGATCTTGGCAAACAAGGTGTCGTCCTTGCCGCGGCCCACGTTCAGCCCGGGCTTGATCGGTGTTCCACGCTGACGAATGATGATGGTCCCGCCGTGCACAACCTGCCCGCCGAAAGCCTTCACGCCGAGCCGCTGCGCGTTGGAGTCGCGCCCGTTTTTTGAACTGCCTAATCCTTTTTTATGTGCCATCGTTCAATTCCTTTGAAGTGTTGTCGCCCGGGAAGCCGCGCGAGCTATTTCTTTTTCTTCGGAGCTGCTTTCTTCGGAGCCTTTTTGGCGGTTTTCTTCGCCGGAGCCTTTTTCGCTTTCGCCTTGCTCTTGCCGGCGGCTTCCACCTCGGGCACTTCTACCTTTTTCTTCTTCGGAGCCTTCATCTCCAGCACCGGAGCGCTGAACTTCTGCCCTTCAAAGGCAATCTCGGTGATGCGCACGGCGGTGAAGTCCTGACGGTGGCCGCGCATTTTCTTGTACTGCTTCTTGCGCTTCAGGTGGAACACCAGAATCTTCTTGTGGCGGTCCTCCTGCACCACTTGGCCGGTTACGGTCGCGCCATTGGCCTTGGTGATCTGGCCGTCCGCCGGTGAAATAGCTAGGACTTCATTGAATTCCACAATGCTATCCAGGCCCGTGCCCGTCTTCTCAACCTTGATCACATCTCCGGGAGCCACCCGATACTGCTTTCCACCGGCGCGGATAACCGCGTACATAAGTCCTGCCTCCAGAACGCTCTGCGAATGTCTATCAGGGGCGCGCCAACGCGAAAACACGCGCGCCGCACCGGAACCAAAAATCTATTGCTTGCTGTGGTTTTCCGCCGGAAGCGCCAATTCTAACGACAGCCTAGGCGCAAAGAACCGCGGGCGCTCGGAGCCCAGAACGGAGTCCTAAGTACAGGCAAACTCTGTGATTATAGCGGTCGCCTGAGGTCCGGTCAAACATTCGGCCTTCGCCTTGCAGAACGGTGTCCGGGCAGGGACGGACGGACAGTTCTAGCTCGGCCGTTTGGGCGATCACGCATCAGGCCGTTCGTGTTGTTGCAAATCGCCTTCTTGTGCGAGAATTCCTCCGGATGCTCGCTGCCGATATACCTGGAGGATTCCCGTGAAACCCTTGTCCCTAGCCGCATTTGCCGTGCTTGCCCTTTCGCTTTCCAGCTTCGCCACCGATAAGAAAGCGGACCACAAGACGGCCGCGCATAAGCCCGAGGGCGGTCCCGATGTGGCGTATATGCAGAAGATTATGGATGCCTGGGATACGCTCAAGACCGAAAATGTCGCCGGCTATTATCAGCAGGGGCCGGACCATATTTTTTTCGACGATTCGCCACTGAAATACAACGGCTGGCAGGAGTACCAAACGGGTGTGCGGACTTTCCTGAAGGGCATCACGGCTCTCCGGCTGACGGTGAATGACGACGCGCGCATCCACAGAGAAGGAGACGTCGCGTGGGGCTACGCGACCATCAAGGAAGAAGACACTACCACGGGCGGAAAGCACGAGATGGCGACTTTGCGTTGGACGGTGATTTTCGAAAAGGTCGGCGACAAGTGGCTGATCGCGCATGAGCATTTTTCGGTGCCCACTTTGTAGATTGATGGAGGCGCGGACGTCCCTGCCCGCGCTGGGCGAGAATCCCCAAACAACTTGTTCTACGACTGCTTTCAAACGCACGGGCGAGGACGCCCGTGCCTCCATTACCCCGCGCGGGTGAAGAAGTAGATCGTCATGGACGTGCCGACCAGGATGACGAACCCGCGCACGAGTTGGGGGGGGAGCTTCTGGGAATAATGAGCGCCGAAGTAGCCGCCGACCAGCGCGCCAGCAATCATGACCGCGCCCTTCAGCCAATACACAACGTGGACGGCAACGAACGTCAGTACTGCAACGCCATTAATGACGCTGCCGAGCAGGGCTTTGAGGGCATTCATGGCGTGGATATCGGTCATGCCGATGGCGGAGAGCATGGCCAGATTCATGATCCCTAACCCGCCACCGAAATAGCCTCCGTAGACCGAAACCGCGAACTCGAAAATTGAGGCTCCGACAATCGACCGGACCGAGGCGTCATGGGCCAGACTGGATTTTCGGGGCACGATCCACGGGCCAAGAGCGAACAGCAACGTCGCCGCGAGCATGAGCCAGGGAATAATGTGCAGAAAAGTGTGTGCCGGAGTGTGCAGCAGCAAGTACGCGCCGGCCAAGCCTCCGAGCACGCTGGTCACGACGAGCGGGATCATGATCCGTCGTGGCACGTCGAGCCGCTCGCGGTAGGCGCGGGTACTGGCGGACATGCCGAACCAGAGCGCAACGGTTTGCGTGGCGTTCGCGGCAATGGGTGGGACTCCGGTGAACAGCAAAGCGGGGAACGCGATAAATCCGCCGCCGCCGGCTACGGAATTCAGCGCGCCGCCGAGCATCCCGGCGAAGAAGAGGAAGATGGCCTGACCGAGCGTCAAACTACAGGTGTATCACGGAGGCGCACTTGGGCGATGCCGAGTTTCACTTGCTGGCAGGCGAGGGCGCCTGCCCCTACATAGTCCCCGGCGGATGTCCGCGAGGGCCCGTGTAAAGGAGGTCCACCACGGTGCAGTCGTCGGTCAACGGGGTCGTGCCGCGGAACTCGGAGATGGCGGCGAAGATGTCTTCCATATCGCAACTCTTGACGGCTACCTCTTCGAGGCGGGGATTGTCGAAGAATTCCCCGGTGGAGTTTTCCGCTTCCGTTACACCATCGGTCACCAGAATGAGCCGATCGCCGGGAGAGAGGCGTCCTTGACCGCATTCGTAAGCGGCGCCCGGAATCAGGCCGACGGGCAGGTTGCTCACATTCGGGCGAATGATCTTGATCTCAGGCTCGCCGTGGGAAACGATCAGCGGCAGAACATGGCCGCAGTTCACGTATTCCAACTCGCCTTCGGAATCGATGCGTGCAATGAACATGGTGGCGTACTTTTCACCGACGCGCTTTTGCGTGAGGAAGCGGTTCAGCGCGCCGACAGTGTCCGCCAAGGGCATCCCCGCCGCAAGGTGCGAATAGAGCATTCCCTGTAGCGTTGAGGCCAGGAGCGCGGCGGAAACACCTTTACCGCAGACATCGGCAATGACGACGGCCAGTTTGTCTTCCGTGCGCACAGCATCGTAGAAATCGCCTCCGGTCTCGCTGCAAGAGAGATTGCGTGCGCTGATCTTGGCGAAAGGAACGTGCGGGATGGTCACCGCCATCAGGCCTTGCTGAATTGAGGCGGCAATCGAGAGTTCCTGTTGATAGCGGCGCGCGGATTCCTCGGCTTCGACTAGGTGGGCGCTTTCCACGACTGACGTTGCTTCGGTGGCGATGGCGCGTAAAATGTCGTGGCTCACGGCGGACACGGCTCGCGTCGACCGGGAATCGAGGTAAAGGGCGCCGAGCACTTCTCCCTTGGTGGTGTCGACACTCGCGGGCGTGTTTTCGTGCCTAGCGGACTGTACTTTGCGCTTGCGGAGTGGCAGACAGACGATGGTGCGCAGGTCGTACGCCACGATGCTTTGGCGTTCGTTGAATTCCATCGACTCGCTATTGTCGGTGAGGACGAACTCGGAGTTGGAGCGGAGAGCATCATTCAGGACTGAGCGCGAGATGGTGGCATCGTCGACGAGTGAAACACCTTGCGCGTTGCGCCCGGCCGCGAGCCTGAGAGTACGGTCTTTCTCGTAGAGGAACACAAAGGCGCGGTCGGCTTGGGCGAGCTTCAGCGTGGTATCGAGCAACGTGACCAGGATTTCATCGAGGACGCCGGCGCTGTTGAGCTTGCGGGCGGCTTCGAGGAAAATCGTCAACTTCTCCATGTCGTTGACATCGGTGACGTGCATGCCGGGAAGCTGGTCGAGGAATTCGCGGGCCGGGCTGATGCCGCTCGATCCGGGCTGGAACACGGCGTAGATATTTTCGCGAACGCCGAACTCAATGCGGTCGTTGCCCTGGAGTTTGTGGCGCTGGACGCGCTGCCCGTTGACGTAGGTGCCGTGGCGGCTGCCGATGTCCACGACAAAGAACTTGCCCTCTTCGGAAACGATTTCGGCGTGCTCGCGCGAGACCCGAGCGTCGGCAATCACGAGGTCGCGGTCGGCTTTGCGCCCTACCGTGAACGGGCTCCGGTTCACCGTGAGGGTACGCTGGACGCCTCCCTCTATCAGCAACAGGCGCGGAAATACGCCCGTGCCGGAAACGGAGCCGGTGGTGTCACGAATGTTTGTGATCGACGATTGGGACATAGGCGGATGAAGAGAAGGACAATTTTTGAACTACTCACTTTCGTGTTCGGCCAGAAACTGTTCCAGCTTCTCCTGGTCGCCCGTATTCATACCCGTAAACTCAATTCCGTTACCAACTTGCGGGAAGCACGTAGCAACTCTACCCACCGTGATGACTTTCTCGTCGCCAAGCCACAACGTCATCTTCAGCATGGTTCCTACCGCAAAAGTGAACATGGTTTCCACGTAGCAACCGCCCAGGCTGGTCTCGCTGGTTGCGGTGCGAAGCGGGGTTGTGTTCCCCTCCGGATGCAACTCTACCTGAACGGCCACCTTGCAGCGAGGGTGCCGCCTTTTCTCGGATGGATTCGGTACAGATGAGTCGTGACTTTCGTCGGACGTCATGCCGTACTCCCGCACCTCAATATATTCCGCTATTTAGGGGTAAGGAAGCTATAATTTGGGTTCGGCGGGCCGACCTTCGACTGGTGGCAGATTGCTTGTGCCTTGCGGTCGGTGGCGATGGAGGTTTGCCCGAAAAGCCCTGCGTCGTTTATACTCGACGTTTGCTTCGCGGCACTCATACGAACTAGGAGCACAGGATTTCCATGCCTAAGCGGACATTCCAGCCCAACCGGCGCAGCCGGTCCAAGGCGCACGGTTTTCGGACTCGCATGAAGACGAAGAGCGGTCAGGCGGTTCTTTCCCGCCGCCGCGCTAAAGGACGCAAACGCGTCTCCGTGTCCCCCGGCTACCGCGATTAACGCGGCTGCCGGCCTTCGCGTTTACACCTTTCGCCGGTCCTTTTTCGGTAGGTCGGCTTTCAGTAGACCCAGTTTCGGTGTGAATTCCGTGAGTGTGGTTCCCTCCCGACGAGACGTAGTTCGGAAAACCGTGCCAGCATCTGAACAGAACCCCGCGTCCAGAACCGTGCCGGAGACCGCGCCCCGGCCGGGTCCGGCAACTCTATCGACCGGCAAGCGCTTCCCCCGGGAAGCGCGCCTGCTGCGCCATGCGGATTTCGACCGCGTTTATCGTGAGGGGAAGCGGCACTTTTCCACCAATATGACTGTGTTCTTTTCGCCTCGGATTGATCCGCCCCCGACGGGCCTGAGGATTGGTTTGACAGTCAGCCGAACCCTGGGCGGCGCTGTGGACCGCAATCGAATGCGACGCCGAATGCGGGAAGCGGTCCGCATTACCAGGCCTGTTAGCGCTCCTCCGATTGACGTTGTGATTAACCCGAAGCGGTTAGTCCTCAAAGCGGAGTTCGCCGTGGTTGTGAAAGAAGTTGGGCGAGCTTTCGAGATTGTTTTGCGGAAATCCGCTGGCGGTGAGAAGTGAAAGCTGCTGTCATCAAGTTATTGCGAGTCTATAAGTGGCTTCTATCGCCTTGGTTCTTGCCAGCCTGCCGTTACGTCCCTACTTGCTCGGAATACGCTGAAGAAGCGATCGAGCGTTTCGGCGTGTTGCGCGGAGGCTGGATGTCGGCGCTCCGGTTGCTTCGCTGCCACCCCTTCGTGAAGGGCGGATACGATCCCGTAGTTCGAGAGACGACAGTTGAGCGGGTGGGACACGGGAAATGCATTCCCGCTGATTCCACCGCGAGGTAGAGACGTTTGACAGACTTCCAGAATCCGCAGCAAGATCCCGGCACGCAGCGCAATATGTTGCTCGCCTTTGCGATCGCATTCCTCATCATCCTTGCCTCACAACCGTTGATGAAGAAGTACGGACCGAAGCCACCCGAGCCCGCGCCGGTCACCTTTACCCAACCGGCGGCGCAGCAAGCACCTGCACCCCTGCCCAGCGCCGAGCGCTCCAGTTCGGGCACGAGTGCCACCGGTTCAGCTGGTTTTCCAGCGGTTACCAAGCAGGCTGAGACTGAAACCGAGATCGTCGTCGAGAACGATCTCTACAAGATTCGCTTTACCAACCGCGGCGGTTTGGTGAAGTCGTGGATTCTGAAGAAATTCAAAGACGACAATGGGCAGCCTTTAGAGCTCGTGAACGCTGCGGCCGCAGCAAAATTTGGATTGCCGCTCTCGCTCTTTGCCTACGACGGCCCGCTGCAGCAGCGGTTGAATCAGGCTTTGTACGTGACGAGTGGCTCCGGATCGTTACAAGCCCCTGCGGATGTCACTTTTGAGTTCGCCGATCAGGATCTGGTCGTCAGCAAGTCTTTCCACTTCGATAACAGCTACCTGGTGGGCGTGAAGACTTCCGCTCGCTATAAGGGTAGCGACCTACAAGCGTATCCGGCTTGGCCCTCCAGCTTTGGCGACGGAACAGCGGTCACGGCTTACGGGTATGGACAGATCGAGTACCAAAACGGCGAGAAAATCGAGCGTCTAGCTCCGAAGAAGATTTCCGGCGGCAACACCACCAACGGTCCGCTGCATTGGGCTGGTCCGACCGACCGCTACTTTGCGGCAGCCTTTCTTCCGGCTGATCCCGATAATGCTGTTCTCGTCTCGCTGCACAACACACTCGATATTCCCAAAGATACCGACCACCCGAATCCGAACGATACAGTGAAGGTAGATGTGCTGGGCGCCGCTGTGGGTGATCGCCGGGGCCCCACAGTTGAGCAACTTTACGTCGGGCCGAAGTCGCTCGAAGTGCTGGAAAAGCTGCCAGTCTCGGCAGTCAACGGTGCCACCCCGGACCTGACTGGCCTCGTCAATTTTGGCTTCTTCGGAATCATCGCCAAGCCGCTCTTCATCTGGCTGAAGTGGACGTACTACCACGTCGTTGGCAACTGGGGCTGGGCGATTGTTCTTCAGACCTTGATTATCAATTTGCTGCTGATGCCCTTGCGCATTACGCAGATGAAGTCGGCGCTGAAGATGCAGAAGATCGCACCGCAGCAGAAAGCGATCCAGGCGAAGTACGAAAAATACAGCATGCGCGATCCGCGCAAGGCGGAGATGAATCAGGAGGTCGCCGCGCTCTTCAAACGCGAAGGCGTGAACCCCGTGGCAGGCTGTTTGCCGCTGCTGATCCAGATGCCATTTCTCTACGCCTACTACTCGATGCTGGGCGCGGTGATTGATCTGCGTCAGGCGCGCTGGGCTTGGATTCACGATCTTTCGGCGTTCGATCCCCTTTACCTGCTGCCGGGCGCAGTCTTTATCACCATGTTCTTTGTGCAGCGCATGACGCCTCAGGGCGCCATGGATCCGCAACAGCAGAAGATCATGAACATCTTCATGCCCATCATGATGGCTTACATCACGTCCAAATTAGCGGCTGGGTTGGCGCTGTATTGGTCGGTGGGCAACGTGATCGCCATTGTGCAGCAGATGGTGACGAACCGGACCAGCCTGGGGCGGGAAATTCGCGAGCTGGCGGCCAAGCGGGCACGCAAGAAGAAGTAGTTCCACAAATTTCAGGAGCAGAACAGATGCCCATCGCGGACAAAGTGGCGGCAGCCAATCAGTTGAACGAATTCTTGAAAGGCATCATCCGTCTCGGCGGTTTTCAGCTGAAGTACCGCATTACGGTCGACCCCGTCCTGGAAGACAACAGCGACTGGGATCCGCCGGAGATTCTGGTCGAGTTCGCGGGGCCGGACAGCACGGTTCTGCTGGCGCGCAATGCCGAAGTGTTGCGTTCGCTGGAGTTGCTCTCGACGAACGCTCTGAGGCTGCACGCGGGAGAGCACGGGAAAGTCAGCTTCGATTGTGGGAACCAGCGCGCACTGAGGTTGCAAGAACTTCGCACCGCTGCCAACGTCGCGGCAGAGAAAGTACGGCGCACCGGGAACCCCTACGCGTTTGCGCCCATGAACTCGCGCGAGCGGCGCATGGTACATCTCGCCTTGCGAGACGCCGCCGATCTGCATACGGAAAGCGAAGGCGAAGGCCGGGAGCGGCACTTGGTCGTCTACCCGAAAGATCGCGCTCCCAGGCACGAAGACTAGTTCTCGAGGCGTTTGGGCTTCTCCGTGCGGGCTGACAGCGCCAGTCCTAGGTGTGCGTTAGCCGGTAGAATTTTCGTCGGAGGTTGTATGTCGACTCACGCCATTCTTGCGGAAGTCCCTCTGTTTTCCCGTCTCGATGATCAAGAGCGCGCGGCTCTTTCCGACATGTTGCAACCACATCAGTTTCGCGCCGGAGAGCGCATTTTCTCCGCTGGCGACCGCGGCGACGCCCTTTACATCATCCGGAGCGGCCAAGTGCGGATGGAGTTGACCACCAACGAGGGCGAGTGTCTCTTGCTCAACGAAGTCGGCCCGGGCGAAGTGGTTGGTGAAATTTCGTTCCTGGACGCGGGTCCGCGTACGGCCAGCGCCATAGCAGTGGAAGACTCCGAGCTGCTTGAGTTCGAGCGCGGACAGCTGCTGACCTTCGTACAGCACAACCCCCACGCGGCGCTCGATTTGCTCGGTGTAGTGGCGAATCGAATTCGTTCCACGGACCAACTGCTGCGCACCCGCGTCTCCCGCAATATCAACGAGGAAGAGCAGGATCAGCTAACCTTCGGCGAGCGGCTGGCTGACCGTGTCGCGGCCTTCGGAGGATCGTGGACCTTCATCATTGCTTTTGGAATTGTCCTAGTCGCGTGGGTTCTCGGCAATACCGCTGTGCTGGTGAAGCATCCTTTTGATCCTTACCCGTTCATCTTTCTTAATCTCATCCTCTCCATGTTGGCGGCGATCCAGGCCCCGGTCATCATGATGAGCCAGAACCGGCAAGGTGCCAAGGATCGTCTTAAAGCGGATATGGATTACCGTATCGATCTCAAAGGCGAAATGGAAATCGCTCACCTGCACACTAAAGTAGATCAGATCTATGAAATCCTGCAGGAGCGTTTCCCGAGAATGGAATGCCGTTACGCTCGCGGCGACAGCAACTGAGTCCCAAGACCGGAACTAGTGTGGCGCGCGTGCCCTCGCCCGCGTGGTCTTGAGCTTGTCAGCTTCGGAGAGGAACGTGTGCCCCTGGATGACACCATCGTCGCCATCGCCACCCCGCCCGGACGTGGGGGCCTTGGCGTCGTCCGCCTTTCGGGCCCGGATGCGACGTCCATCGCTGCTCCGATGCTGCGCCTCAAACGTGCCCTGGAACCAGGGCGCGCGATCTTCGGCGAGTTGATTGAGCCTGAGCCGTCCGGAGCGCGAGTCGACGAAGTGGTGGTTACCTACTTTGAAAGACCCCACTCCTACACCGCTGACGACGTGATCGAAATCTCGGCTCACGGTTCGCCCGTAGTTCTCCGGCACATCGTTGAGATCGCCCTTGCCAGGGGAGCCCGACTTGCCGAGCCGGGCGAGTTCACGATGAGGGCTTTCCTGAATGGCCGCATCGACTTAGCGCAGGCGGAGGCGGTTCGCGACCTGATCGACTCGCAAACTCTCTATCAAGCACAAGTGGCAGCCCAGCAGTTGGGCGGAGCGCTCTCACGCAGCCTCCAGCCAGCGAAGAAGAAACTGGTGGAGCTGATCGCGCTGCTGGAAGCGGGCATCGACTTCGCGGATGATGATGTGCCGGTCCTGCCCACGACGACCATTTACACGCACCTTGGAGAGATTCGCGCTCCGCTGGAAAAGCTGGCGAGTTCGTTTGCCTATGGAAAAATTGTCCACGAAGGGTTGACGCTCGCCATTGTCGGACGCCCCAACGTCGGCAAGTCCAGCCTCTTCAACCGCTTGGTCGAACGCGAGCGCGCCATTGTCACCCCCACCCCCGGCACGACGCGCGATTTGGTCACGGAGGCGGTTGCACTCGGCGGCATTCCGCTGAAGCTGGTGGATACGGCTGGTATTCGCGAGTCGAAAGACGAGGCTGAAACGATTGGGATTCAGAAGTCGCGGGAGGCCCTCGCCGATGCAGACATGGTACTTGTGATTCTCGACGCATCGCAGCCAGTCACCGACGAAGATAGGGCGCTAATCGCTCAAGCTGCGACCCCCAAGGCGATTGTGGTTGAAAATAAAGCGGATCTCGCGAACGGGGTGGTGCGATTGGAGGCATTCAGGTCTCCGGTAGTGCGAACATCCGCCCTTACCGGCGACGGCGTGCCTGCGCTGCGAGAGGAAATTCTGCGGCAGATTCAGGGAACCGCCGCGCCTCAAACGGAAACGGCCTTCCTCACCAACCTGCGCCACCAGCGGCTGGTGGAACAGTCGCTCCAGTCTTTAGGGGCAGGGGCCGCTGCAGTCGACGGGCGCGTGCCCCACGAGATGGTTCTGCTCGACCTCTACGCTGCCCTGCGCGCTCTCGACGAAATTACCGGCGCTACTACCACGGACGACATCCTTAACCTCATCTTCGGAACATTCTGCATCGGAAAGTAGAAACAGGCTTTTTCTTTCGGCCACGCGGTCCCGCGTAAGACACTTGGCGTCAATTCCGGATTGTGCAATAAGAAGCCATGGGCTCTCAACGGCTGAAGAAACTTGCCCTCGGCTTTCTCTGCTGCCTGCCGATACTGGCTGCTTCGCAACAGTCCTCTGACAGTACGAAGGTTCTCGCGCTGGAAAGGAAATGGACGGAGGCGTACAAGCAGCGCGATATCGGCCTCCCTGTCGTCTTTGCTAGCAGAGGACTTCGCAATCACCGTCGAGGACGGCAGCACCTACGGAAAGGAAGGCTACATTAGCCACAGCGCAGACACCTCGGTGCACGTGGAAGTGGCGGAGCTATCGGAACTCAGAGTTCACATGCTCGGGAATGTCGCGGTTGTCACGGGGGCTTATCACGAGACGGGGTCCTCGAAGGGCAAGCACTATGAGTATCGCGATCGGCTGACCGATGTGTGGATGAAAATGGGAGGTCAGTGGCAGGTTGTAGCCTCGCACTAGAGTGTTCCTCTGAAGCAGTAGCGGCTTGCGAAGAGGTCTACAGAGAGTGCTGTAGTGACTTTCGTGTCCCGGCCTCGCTTGGAAACGCGCACACCATTCGGTACAGTGCTGGTAAGGCAAACCTATGTCTCTAGTGGTAAAACTTGAAGACCAGCAAGGAGAACGCGGTGAGTGGGCCATGCTCCACGGTGTGATTCCCGCCCACGATGAGCACGATTTTCCAGTGCTGCGCGGGGTCGATCCCTACGGCACAACCGTCTTCAACCATCTCCAGATGGCCGCATTCCTTGAGGAGTGGGCTCGCGTGCGCGATCGCGCCAGCGATGAAAATCAGAAGGAGGCGTGGAGCAAGGTCAACGAAATGGCCGCCGCTTGCCAGAGCGACCGCGACCTCTCTCTGAAGTTTGTCGGAAATTAGAGCACCCTACTTCGATAGCAGCCCCATAGCTTCCCGGAACAAGAGATCGAACGACTCCGCTCTTCCGCCTGGTGCAATTCCTGCCACAGTTTTTTCTACCTCCGACTGTTTGTAGCCGAGATTCATCAGCGCGGAAGTGACGTCTTCGCGCACGGGCGTGGTGGCGGCCTTGGGAGCTTCCACCCCAGTAGCCGGAAACTTGTCTCGCAGCTCGAGCACCATGCGCTCTGCGGTCTTTTTGCCCACCCCCGGTATGCGGGTAAGTCGCGCCAAGTCGGCGTTGCGGATGGCATTTACGATTTGGCTGGTCTCCGGCATGCCGCTCAGGATGGTGTTGGCGAGCTTCGGCCCGATCCCGCTCACGCCGATCAGCTTTTCGAAGAGAGTTTTGTCCGCCGTGTGCAAGAAGCCATATAACGACAGGTTGTCCTCACGAACATGCGTATGGATGAATAGCGCAACCTCGCTGCCGGTTTCCGGTAGGGAAGAAAACGTCGGCACGCTAATGTTGACGTCGTATCCAACGCCGCCCGCCTCCACAATCGCCTGATTGGGATGCTTCGCCAGCAGCTTGCCTCGAAGGTGAGCGATCATCGTCTCCGTATTGTAGTGGCAATCGGGGAGCCGGAGACGGGCGATCGCAGGCGTCTTCCCGCAGAACCTGGGAGTGAGTCTGCGATTTAGGCGTCGGCGTGCGAGCCGTGGTGGAAATGGTATTGCAGGATCTTCGCCGCCAATGCCGGCACGTTGGCCGACTCCGGCGAGTTGATCGAGCGGACGACTTCCCCCTTGCAGAAGACCTCGGTTGCGGAAAGCCCGCCAATTTCCACTGGGAGAACAAGATTGATCTCCAACCGGTCGGTGGGCTTCAGCACTTCCTCGGCATCGAAGAGCAGTCCGGAGCGGGAAATGTCGCGCGTGGTCCCTTTGCGCCATGCGGGTTGCCCCGCAATGCGGTAACGAAGTGGCAGATTGAGTCGGAATCGTTGAGCTCGGGAGGGCATGGGTTTCTCCTTACTGGTTTGAGATTCTGTTCGTGTTCCGACGACTGGCGATTGTGGGGTTGCGGTTTCAAGCGTGCCGGAGATCCCGCCCAGCAGCTCGCGTACTTTGGAAACTAGTTCGGACATGGAGAACGGCTTCTGGAGCAGATCGACGCCTGGGTCGATGGTGCCGTTGCGGTCCATGACATTCTCCGTGTATCCGGACATGAACAGAATTTTCGTATCTGGACGCAGGAGAGAAACGCGCCGGGCCAACTCGCGGCCGTTCATCCCGGGCATGACCACATCCGTCAGCAACAGGTGGATGATGCCCTTGTGGTGCGTGGCTAGTTGCAGCGCTGCCGGGCCATCCTGGGCTTCGAGAATCGTATATCCCTGACGCTGCAGAGATTCGAGGGAGAGCCGGCGAAGATTCGCTTCGTCTTCCACAAGAAGAACGGTGCCGACCGCTTGTGGCTGGATGGGGACACGACGCGGCTTAGCGGCAGCCGTCGTCTCGCTGGCTTCCTTGGCGCACGGCAGGTAGATCTTGAACGTGGTGCCGCTTTCCGGTTCGCTGAAAACGTAGATGTAGCCGCCGCTTTGCTTGACGATGCCGTAGACGGTGGACAGACCGAGGCCAGTCCCGCGCGTCCCCTTGGTGGTGAAGAAGGGCTCGAAGATGTGGTTCTGCGTCTCCGGGTCCATGCCGTGGCCGGTGTCGCTTAACGCTAGCATCACATACTCACCGGGCTTCACCGGGGGATGAAAGCGTGCATAGCTCTGGTCCAGCGTTACGTTGGCGGTTTCAATCGTCATACGGCCGCCGCGGGGCATGGCGTCGCGCGCATTGACGGCAAGATTGAGGATTACTTGCTCGATCTGGCCGGAATCAGCTTTGATCGCGGCGAAGTCAGCGCCCGGGATCAGAATCAATTCAATGTCTTCGCCGATCAGCCGGTTGAGCATCTTCAGGTTCTCGGTGACCAAGGCGTTTAAGTCGAGCACACGCGGCGCCAGCATTTGCTTGCGGCTGAAGGCGAGCAGTTGGCGGGTGAGCGACGTAGCCCGCTCGGCAGCGGCTCCGATCTCCCGTGCAGGACCTAACAAAAGCTCATTTGTGCCCGCGCGCTCCATTAGGAATTCCGAGTACCCGGAAATGACCATGAGAAGGTTGTTGAAGTCGTGGGCGATGCCGCCAGCAAGCCTTCCGATGGCTTCCATCTTCTGCGCCTGGCGGAGCTGTTGCTCCAGCGCGCGACGTTCCGTTACGTCTTCGGCAAAGAGTTCAAAGGTGATTTCACGTTCCTCTTCGAGTGCACGCCCGGAAAGGCGGACGGCGGTCGTTGATCCGTCTTTGCGCATCCAGTCGGCATCCAGGCCGCGAAATTCTCGCACCGACAGCAAGTGGCTGGAGAGCTGCGACCACTGCCGCGGATCCGAGTAAAGCGTTCCCATATTTCGCCCCAACAGCTCATTTGAACCGTAGGCCAACATCGATCCGAACGCCGGGTTGATGTCTAGCAAGGTGCCATCGACCGCGACACGGCAAATGCCATAGGGTGCGTTCGTGACGAGCGAGCGGAAATTGATCTCCGAGCGCCGCATCCCGTCCTGCGCCGAGCGCAGCGCGGCATTGAACGAGCAGATGAGCAGCGCCACGAACACAAACAGGGTGAGATGAATTAGAGACCGGCGATATTCCGGTTGCGAATGGATGCCAGTGAGCGAAAACCACGCGCTGACGAGGACCGCAAACGCGGTGGCCACCAGCCCGGGCTTCCATCCGCCGTACCAGGCACTGACCATGACAGCCACGGCAAAAACGACCAGCCGGCTTTCAAAGACGTCAGAAAGGAGGAGCGCCGGAATCAGCGCAAGGGTCGTGCTGAGCACCGCCACGAAGTACCGCAGCGCCGGAGCACTGGATGGCGGAACCAGACGAGTTCGCAAGCGGGGGAGGCTTACTCGCATATGTCGTACTCCGACTCTATTTCTTGACGCGGAGTTGCACCAGTTACGGCAGGACACAAAGCGAGAGCTGAATGGAAGACGGCCCTATGGCCATTGGCCGTAAGGACACTACGCCCCTGTGGGAAGTACATCGAAAGGCTCCTGAGGCAACCCTACGGGTTCAACCCGGCAGTTGAATTCCAGAGGGCAGCACAAGACGAGGCGCGTATGGGCGAGTGTAGCAGAGCCTTGCGACCGGAAACCGCCAAAAATGCCTGGAACTTGCGCTAAAGAGGTACCAGCCTTGAAACTAGGTGGGACGGACTATGAACATTGGCTTGTTTGGCGGAACCTTTGATCCCACCCATCGCGGGCACATCGCTCTGGCGCGCGCCGCGGAAGAGAAATTCAGCCTGCGGCGGATTCACTTCGTGCCCACAAACGTGCCTCCCCACAAGCAGAAGCAGCCCCTTACACCTTATCTACATCGTTTCACGATGCTTTCCCTGGCCACCGCCGAGAATAAGAATTGGATTCCGTCCCTGCTGGAAGCGCCCGAAGAAATCAACGGAGGTAGCGAGAAAATTGCCGGACCGAACTACTCCATCGACACGCTTCGGAAGCTGAAAGCCAGGCTAAAAAGCTCGGACCGAGTGTTCTTCCTGATCGGCATCGACGCCTTTCTTGAAATTCAGACCTGGCATGAGCCTCTCGCACTATTCGGAGAATGCGCCTTCGTCGTTGCCAGCCGGCCCGGGCATTCCTTGGCCGATGTCGCCAACGCCCTGCCCGAGAATCTCCGCCCGAAGAGCGCGGCGACTGAGCCATTCAAGAAGCATCCTGCAAAGGGCGACTTGGTACTGCCAGGAGTGAACGTCCACCTTCTCGACAGCCTGCAACATGCCATTTCCGCTACGGCAATCCGCGACACAGTAAAAGCCGGAAAATCGCTAGGGAAACTCGTTGAACCCGCCGTTGCGGACTACATCAAGAAGCAAGATCTCTATCGATTCTAAGACTCTCAATCGTCACAAAATTCAAGATTACCATCTCGATATTCAAGATTGCCATCCCGGCCGAGGGGAGGGATCTGCATTTTTCTTGCGGTCCGAGGGGTTCTTAAAGCAACTGCCGCTACCTCACGATGGTCGGGATGACGCGCTTCTTGTGGGTGCGGCGCGAACCTGTGCTTGCCGCTACAATTAGGAAGGCATTTTTACTTTCAGGTGACAACGGAATTTCATGAAGAAGAACGAAGCCCTTAAGCAGCAAATCGCCGAAGCCATGGCGGCGTGTCAGGACAAGAAAGCCGAGAGCGTGACGATTCTGGAGATGGAGAAGGGATCGAACGCATTTACCGATTATTTCTTGATTTGCAGCGGCGTGAACCCGCGCCAAGTGCAGGCCATCGCGGACGAAGTCGAAGAACGCCTGGAAAAGAGCGGCCAGCGCGTTACCCACAAAGAGGGCTATTCGCAGGCCGAATGGGTGCTGCTCGACTACGTTGATTTTGTTGTTCACATCTTTTCCGAAAAAGCGCGGCAATATTACGACCTCGAGCGTTTATGGAAGACAGCCAAACGTTTGGAGCCGGCTGATTTGAAGAAGACGCCGAAGAAGCTAGTGGTGAAGAAGCCCGCGGCCAAAGCGAAAAAGGCCGCTCCAAAGAAGACGATTAAGAAATCTGTTTCCGCCAAGAACGCACGCAAGCCGGCCCGAAAGAGGTAAACGGGTTCAGGAGGTTCTTTTGCCCCGTTCTGGCATGAAGTTGAAGATCGCATGGATCGGCCGCACCAAGGAGGCAGCCATCCGATCGCTGACCGAGGAATACCTGAAACGGATCTCGCGGTATGCCGACGTCGAGGGCGTCGAGTTGCGCGACGAGGCCGCCGTGCTCCAGTTTGCCGCTGGCACGAGCCGCGGCAAGCAACGCCACACGCTCATCCTGCTCGACCCTGGCGGGAAGCTTCTTAGTTCCGAAGAACTTGCTGGTTTCGTTCAAGAACAGGTACAGCGCGCTGTGCCGGTTCTGTTCGCGATTGGAGGTGCTGACGGCTTTACGGCGGCAGCCCACAAATCCGCCGCCGAGCGCCTCTCGCTCGGCAAAATGACGCTGCCGCACGAATTGGCTCGGGTTGTGCTGCTGGAGCAGCTTTACCGCGCCTTTACGATTCTACAGGGCCATCCTTACCACTCCGGGCATTAGAGCCAGCGCCTTCCGCTCCCGGAGGAACTTTCGTGTTGTGCGCGTTTTTCGGTGCTGAGTTAGTCTGGAGACTTACAGAATGCTCTTCTTAGGAGATTGAGCTATGTCGAGAATTGATGACTTGATCCGGGCCAAGCAGACGGATATTGAGCGACTGAAGCGCGAAATTGCAGCCCTGAAGATTGCCGCCCCGTTGTTGAGTGATGACTTTGTCGCCCCTCGCCCGCAAGATGGCATCTCCGGCGTTAGCCTGAACGAAATCCAGTAGTTTGTTTCGCCTAAGGTCCTGAGCTTTCCAACCGACGGGCTGAAGTGCGTCCAAATCACTCACCAGAAGCCCAAGGAACGCAATTCCCACACTACTACCCAACCGTTTACAATCAGAGGTTCCCATGGCAGACGTGCGCCGCGGCTTAATTATTGTGAATACCGGGCCGGGCAAAGGCAAAACGACCGCCGCCATGGGCACAGGCCTGCGCGCCGTTGGCCAGGGTATGCGAGTGCTGATGCTGCAGTTCCTGAAGGGTTCGTGGTACTACGGCGAATTGGACGCGGTGAAGGCTTTTGGCGATAAGTTCGTGATGAAGCAAATGGGCCGCGGGTTCGTAAAAGTCGGCACGGAAAAGCCCGACCCAGAAGACGTTCGCATGGTCGAGGAAGCCTGGACCGAGGCCGAGCAGGCCATCCAGTCCGGGCAATGGGATCTGGTCATTTTGGACGAAATCAACTACGCCATCTGCTACGGCATGCTCGATCCCGCCAAAGTCGCTGAGGCGGTAGGAAAGAAGCCAGAAATGGTACATGTGATCCTAACCGGCCGCAACGCCCATCCCAGCATCGTGGACATTGCCGATACCGTCACTGAGATGCGCCAAGTAAAGCATGCTTACGAAAAGGGCGTGCTGGCGCAAAAAGGAATCGAATACTGATGACCTGGTTCAAGCGCGAATCCAGCGAAGTCGACAACTCCGGCGAAAAAACCATCCGCACCGAAGGCCTGTGGGTGAAATGCGAGGACTGCCGCCAGATCATCTGGAAGAAAGACCTCGAGGAGAATTTCAACTGCTGCCCGAAGTGCGAAAAGCACTTCCGCATCGACGCCCGGACGCGGCTGGCCTATCTGCTTGACGATCGTGCGTATGAGAGCGATGACGGAAACCTGGTGTCCATCGATCCCCTGAAGTTTGTCGATCTCAAAGCCTATTCCTCCCGGATTACGGCCGCCAGGCGAGACACCGGCCTGAACGATGCCGTCATCAACGCCCGAGGCAAGCTGAGCGGCCGCCCGGTGATCGTCAGCGCCATGGAATATTCCTTTATTGGCGGCAGCATGGGCGCCGTCGTCGGTGAAATGATCACCCGCGCGGTCGAGCGCGCCACCGATACGCGCACGCCGCTCATCGTAGTTTCGGCCTCCGGGGGAGCGCGCATGATGGAGGGCGCCATCAGCCTCATGCAGCTTGCCAAGATTTCCGCCGCACTGGCGAGGATGGACGAAGCGAAAGTCCCTTACGTTTCTGTTCTGACGGATCCCACTACCGGGGGCGTGACGGCGTCTTTCGCGATGTTGGGAGACTTGAACATCGCCGAACCCGGTGCACTGATTGGTTTCGCTGGGCCGCGCGTGATTGAGCAAACCATTCGCCAGAAACTTCCAGCTGGCTTTCAGCGCGCGGAGTTTCTTCTCGAACACGGCATGCTCGACGCGGTTGTACCCCGCAAAGAGATGAAGGCCTACATTGCGCGGGCGTTCGAGTTCATGACTAAGGTGGCTTAGGCTTGCTAAACCTTTAGCCGAGCTTCGCTCGGTTGGACAGGCGAGGGCGCCTGTCCCTACATGTGTATCGCGGTGCAGGCACCCAAGATCGCGTGTAGGCGGGCGCCTTGCCTGTTGTGAACCTGCTAACCTTTTTACCAGTGCCCGGCACAACCCAATTCGCTTACGACGACGCGGTCTCGCGCATGTACGCGCTGGGGCACGAGCTTGCCAGTCAGTCCTCGCACAAGTTTGATCTCGAACATATGCGACGGCTTCTGCTGGAATTGGGGAGCCCGGAGACGAAGGTTCCTGCGGTGTTGATCGCTGGAACGAACGGCAAGGGCTCGACGGCGGCAACGCTCGCTTCGATTCTTCAAGCAGCTGGGTATCGTACTGGGCTCTACACTTCCCCGCATCTGTTGCGCATCAACGAACGAGCGCGCGTGAACGGGGCCGCGATCGCCGATGAAGATTTTGCGCGAGTGCACGACCGCGTCGATCGCGCCGCGCAAGGGCTCGTGAACAAAGGCGAACTCCCCTGGCATCCCAGCTTCTTCGAGATGATCACGGCCATCGCGTTCCAGCATTTCGCGGAAATTCCGGTCGACATCGCGATCCTGGAAGTCGGGATGGGAGGACGCCTTGATGCGACCAACGTTGTCGAACCGCGAGTCAGCGTCATCGCAGATATCGCGCTCGACCACCAGCAATATCTCGGCAACACTATCGCGGAAATAGCGCGCGAAAAGGCCGGTATCATTCGTCCCGGCGGGGTCGCCGTGACCCTGCCGCAAATGGCGGAGGCCAACGACGCCCTTGGCCATGCCATCGTCGAGCGCAACGCGCGCGGCGTGAATGCGACGCAATACGTTCCGCCGATTTCTCCGGGAGCCTCGCAATTGCGGACGCGCATAACACGGTTTCGCGTCGGCCAGGAAGAACGCGTCGGCCAGGAG
>Ga0137403_10000497_pt1 | contig 37619 bp, 14 predicted proteins | sample CZOMad2_1_16fung_FD_122057 | JGI IMG/M metagenome (GOLD analysis project Ga0137403, IMG submission 122057) | Vadose zone soil fungal communities from Angelo Coast Range Reserve, California, USA - CZOMad2_1_16fungal (Hybrid Assembly) | ecosystem: Environmental > Terrestrial > Soil > Vadose zone...
GATCTCCATGCTTCCTCCTGACGGAGGGGGGGATTTTTAGCGGCGAGGATGGGGGGAATTTAGGCGTATCGGTGACAGTTGTACCTCGCGCTCATAGATCTCGTTGCCCCGTCGGGCGAACTCTTCCTTGCTGTACCGAGGATACGGTGCGGCGCTCATAATACGATTCTACGACATCAGCGCTCAGGATGCACGGTGCGCACCCCGTCCTGGCGTGGGGACGGACGCCAGGAGGAGGAGCGCGGCGGCGACTGTACGCAGGAGGTTCATCGCAGGCTCAAGGTGCACCTCTTGAGGTAGCTTGCCGGGTGGGGGGGATTGGAGTCAGCGGAGCCCGTTCCGCTTATACGAAATACTCCAACGTTGACGCTGATCCTGAACTAGGGTAGAGTTTCGGCAAGTCAAACGTATAGAGAGAGATAGCTCGATGCAAGCCGCAGTGGGCAGATGTCTTCGACGGTGGACACGTGACGCTAAGGCAGCCAGCCGTGGGATGGTGGCTGTCGGTCACATATAGGCCAAGAATAATGCAGACCGCAAACCTACTTCGAGCGCTCGAGTTTGCCTCTGAGCGCCACAGCCAACAGCGTCGCAAGGGGCCGAGCGGTGTGCCGTACGTGAATCACCCGATCGAGGTTGCGAGCTTGCTCGCTGGCCTTGCTGAGGTTGAGGACGCGGACATTCTGATAGCCGCAGTCCTTCACGATGTCCTCGAAGACACGGAGACGACTCCAGAAGAGGTCGCTGCAAGATTCGGGGAGCGCGTTCTTCATCTCGTGGGTGAACTCAGCGACGACAAATCGCAGCCTCTCGCGGTTCGGCGCCAGTTGGTTCTTGAGCATCTCGAGTCGGCCGAAGTCGCTGTCAAACTCATTAAGTTGGCGGACCTCTGCAGCAACATTCAGTCGGTCCCAGTGGACTGGACGAACGAGCGGCTCCGCGAGTACCTCGACTGGTCCGCCAGAGCCGCCGCTCTCTGCCACGGGGCTAGCCCAGCGCTCGACCGGTTGTATGATGAGCGAGCGTCGAGAGCGCGAGCGTCAAGCGCGGAGACGCTCGTCAAGAGTAGCACCCAACCCTAGGGCCGTTCTCGAAAACGTAGCGGGAAGTCTAGGATCCTTCGCGCGATGGACAGAAGAGGCCATCCTGCTTTGGCCAGGCTGGATCAACAAGGAAGAGGATCAAATGAAACACAATGTCATCTTGACCATCACGTCTCTGCTCTCGATCCTCTTCCTGACGTTTCACCTGGCGGACGACATCGTCCGCGGGATGGAGCCGGGAGGGCTTTCAAACTTCACTGGGGTGCTCATCCTCGTCGTCTGGCTGTACGGAACGCTGGTGCTCGCCGAACGGCGATCGGGGTACGTCATCCTCTTCCTCGGATCGCTCCTGGGGTCGGGCGTCCCCGTCATCCACATGATGGGGAAGGGAGTCGGCGGCGAGATCGCCAAGTCCAGCGGAGCCTTCTTCTTCATCTGGACACTCCTGGCGCTCGGCGTGACCTCGATCTTCTCCCTCATCCTCTCGGCGCGCGGACTCTGGAGCCTGCGACGGGGCCAGCCCCGGTAGGCCAACAACCGTGCGAGGGGGGCCGTCCGGCCCCCCTTTTCTTCACCGTCGGCCGACGTTGTGGCAGAAGCCCGAGCCGGTGCCGCGCAGGCGAGTGGCTCAGTGATTCGTGAGCGTCAACGTTACGTTCTTGTCCTTGATGTTGTTCTTCTCAAAGACCTGCGTGAAATCCCGTCCCCCCTTGGCCGAGTAATGGATCTCGAACGACGCATCGTCCACACATTTGATGTTCAGCGTCTGGCGGACACTCGTGCTCTTTCCTGTCGCGAGATCGTTGACGCTCCCGCCGAGAGTCATGTTGTTCCACCCCTCGAGCCCACCGGGGTTCTTCACTTTGTGCCCCTCGCTGGGAATCGTGATCGTGAGGCCGGTGCTGTTGACGAATTTGATGGCCATGTCCTTGCACTGCCCCATGATCGCGTGCGCCGGCGCGACCGACAGCGCCGAACCGAGGAGCCCTACTGCGAGCAGGATTCGCAGCGTCCGCGTGCGATAGGCTTTCTGCTGACCGTTCATCGTCCTTCCTCCTTGAAAGGGTAGCTGCTATTTGCCAAGGCTCTGGATAGGCCGGACCCGTTCAGTCGGCGAGCGCCCGCCCCCGGGTCTCGATCACCCAGGGGAGGAGGAGGAGGCCAGCTAAGGGGACGAAGCCGACCCAGAAGAGGGCCGAGATGGCGCTCGCCGCGCCGCGGGCGGCGATGGTGCCGACGACGAGCGGGCCGGCGGCGGCGAGCACCCGGCCGATGTTGTAGCAGAAGCCGGAGCCGGTGCCGCGCAGGCGGGTGGGGAAGAGCTCCGGCAGGTAGTAGGTGAAGCTGCCGAGCACGCCGAAGACCGTGAGGCCGATGAGGAAGTACATCATCAGCCGGGTCTCGGGCGGCAGGTCGAGGCCGAAGGTGGCGAGGATCGCGGCGCCCGAGGCGGTGAAGTAGAGGGCGAACATCACCTTGCGGCCGAGGAGCTTGGCGGCCGGGACGGTGAGCAGGGTGCCGAGCAGGCCGCCCCAGTTGAAGTAGTTGGTGGCAATCTTCTTCCAGCCCTCGATCAGAGTCTGCGTCGCCGCCGGGTCGAGCGCCAGCCGCTGCGCCTCGGTCTGGGCGAGGCCGGTCGCCACCACGGGCAGGAAGGCGTTGCAGCTCCACCAGGCGATCAAGGCGATCACCGCCATGGAAAAGCCGGAGAGGGTGATCGCCCGGATGCCGGGGGAGAAGATCTCGGCGAGCCGGGGCGGCGGGGCGGACGAGGCCGCCTTCTGCCAGCGCTCGGGCTCGTGGACGAAGAAGCGCAGGGCGAGGGCCACGGCGGCAGGGAGCAGGCCGCAGAGGAAGACATAGCGCCAGGAGACCTCGGGCTGCCCCTTCCAGAATCTGCCGGCGATCTGGAAGTTCAAAAAGGTGGCGAGGAAGAGGCCCATGGGCGCCGAGGTGTAGAGGAGTGCTCCGGCCTCGATCCGTCGCTTCTCGGGCACCACCTCGGCGACCATCGCCGCCCCCGCCGCCCACTCGCCGCCGATCCCCAGGCTGGCGGCGGCGCGGCAGAGGGCGAGCACCCAGAGGTTGGGGGCGAAGGCGCAGGCGGCGGTGCCCAGGGCGTAGACCAGCATGGTGAGGAGGAGGGTGCGGGTGCGGCCCAGGCGGTCGGCGATCTGGCCGAAGAGGATGCCGCCGGCGGCCCAGCCGAGGAGGAGGAGCGAGGTGAGGTAGCCGGTCCACTGGAGCGTCGCCGCCTTGGCGGCCGGCGAGCCGATCTGCAGGTGGAGCAGGGTGGGGACGCAGTTGGGGGCGACGAAGTTGAACAGCAGGCTGTCGAAGGCGTCGAAGCCCCATCCCAGCCAGGCGGCGAGCAGCACCGTCCACTGGTAGCCGTCCATGTCGAGGACAAGGCGGCGGTCGTCAGTCCGCAAGGGTTTTTCCTTTGGTTTCGATCGCCCAGGGCAGGAGGGCGAGGCCAGCCAGGGGGACGAAGCCGACCCAGAAGAGGGCGGTCAAGGCGCTGGTCAGCGAGTTGGCGCCCCGGGCGGCGATGCTCCCGACGAGGATGGGGCCGGCGGCGGCGATCACCCGACCGATGTTGTAGCAGAAGCCGGCGCCGGTGCCGCGCAGGCGGGTGGGAAAGAGCTCGGGCAGGTAGTAGGTGAAGCTGCCGAACACCCCGAAGACCGTGAGGCCGTTTAGGAAGTACATCATCAGGCGGGTCTCGGGATGGAGGTCGAGCCCGAAGGCGGCCAAGAGCGCGGCGCCGGAGGCCGCGAAGTAGAGGCCGAACATCGCCTTGCGGCCGAGGTACTTGGCGGCTGGGATGGTGAGCAGGGTGCCGAGCAGGCCGCCTAAGTTGAAGTAATTGGTGGCGATCTTCTTCCAGCCCTCGACCAGGGCGAGGGTGCCGGCCCGGTCGAGGCCGCGCAGCTGCGCCTCGGCCTGGGCGAGGCCTGTCGCCACCACTGGGATGAAGGCGTTGCAGCTCCACCAGGTGATGAGGGCGACCACCGCCATGAAGAAGCCGGAGAGGGTGATCGCCCGCAGCTCGGGGGAGAAAAGCTCGGCGAGGCGCGGCGGCGGGGCGGTCGAGGCCGCCTTCTGCCAGCGCTCCGGCTCGCGCACGAAGAGGCGCACGGCGAAGGCCACGGCGGCGGGGAGCAGGCCGCAGAGGAAGACGTAGCGCCAGGAGACCTCGGGCGCCGCCTTCAAGAATTTGCCGGCGATCTGGAAGTTGAGGAACGTGGCGAGGAAGAGGCCCATGGGGGCCGAGGTGTAGAGCAGGGCCCCGGCCTCCACCCGCCGCTTCTCCGGCACCACCTCGGCGACCATCGACGCCCCGGCCGCCCACTCGCCGCCGATCCCCAGGCTGGCGACGACGCGGCAGAGCCCCAGCACCCAGAGGTTGGGGGCCAGGGCGCAGGCGGCGGTGCCCACGGCGTAGAGCAACATGGTGAGCATGAGGGTGCGGGTGCGCCCCAGGCGATCGGCGATCTGGCCGAAGACGATGCCGCCAATGGCCCAGCCGACGAGGAGGATCGAGGTCAGGTAGCCGGTCCACTGGAGGGTGGCCGCCTTGGCCGCGGGCGAGCCGATCGGCAGGTGGAGCAGGGTGGGCACGCAGTTGGGCGCCACCAGGTTGAACAGCAGGCTGTCGAAGATGTCGAAGCCCCAGCCCAGCCAGGCGGCGAGCAGCACCGTCCACTGGTAGCCATCCATGTCGAGCACCCGGCGCCGGGTGCCGGGAGAGGGGGCGATCATGTGGGCGAGACTATAGCAGCAGGGGAGGGGCCGGGGCGAGGCTCGCCGGCCCGGCGGGGCTCGGGAACCTGGACAGCTCTTGTCGTAGGCCGCTTTGATCCCCTATACTTCACGCACTACTTCAGCCTTTGGGCTGTGGCGACCAGGAGTCCGAGTCCACGACTCGCGGAGAAAGCGGTGTCGGGAAAGAAGATCATCGAACCCCCGGGCGAGCGTCCCGGTCTGACCAAGGCCGACCTGGTCGACGTGGTGTACGAACGCCATGGGGGGATCACCCGCTTTGAAGCGGCGGAGATCGTGGAAGCGATTTTGCAGACGGTCAAGACCAGCCTGCGGGACGGCCGGACGGTGCGGATCAAGAACTTCGGCACCTTCGAGGTCACCAGCCGCCCGGGCCGGATGGGCATCAACCCCGTGAACGGAGAGAAAATCTTCATTCCCCCCCACAAGGGCCTGAGCTTCCGCCCGGCGCGCCGGCTGCGCGACGTCATCAAGCCGGGCCGGTTCGAGGGAGAGCCGAGGTAGGATGGCGCCAAAGGCCCGGGTCCAGAAGCGCCTCTACTACAAGATCGGCGAGGCCTGCAAGGCGCTGGACATCCAGCCCTATGTCCTGCGCTACTGGGAGACCGAGTTCCCGGCTCTCTCGCCGAACAAGAGCCGTTCGGGCCAGCGGGTCTACAGCGAGAAGGAGCTGGGGATCATCCGCCGCATCAAGGAGCTCCTCTACGAGGAGGGCTACACGATTGCGGGGGCGAAGAAGAAGCTGGAGGCGGAGCTCGTCTCCGGCAGCCTGGCGGGTCCCGAGGAGGAGGAACCGGAAGCTCAGAAGCCGCGCGCTGGCAAGGCGAAGAGCGAGAGCGCACCCGAATCGCCGGCGGAGCGGGCGCCGCAGCCGTCCGCGGCGGTCGATCTTGCCGGCGCCGCCGAGCCGGCACCGGAGCAGCAGGCCCTCCGGCTTGACACCCATGCCGCGGAGCGGATAGAAAGCATGCGCAAGGGGATCCTCGAGGCTCTGAACGAGGCGCGCGACCTGCTCGCCCGGCTCGAACCGAAATCTCCGCCCCGCAGTTCGATGTGAAGGTCCGGTCGGGACGTGGCGCAGTCTGGTAGCGTACCTGAATGGGGTTCAGGGGGTCCCGGGTTCAAATCCCGGCGTCCCGACCAATTTCCCACTGACAGATCAAAGAGTTAAGTCCGCACGGTAACTGCTGAAAAGCAGGACGGGTACTTATGGGGTACTTAAGCCTGCCCGTCCATCCCTCCTCGGTACCCTGCGACGAGCGTGGCCCATTGCGGACGCGGTGTCAAGATTGCCTCCCCTTGGTCGTCTTCTGAGCCGTCATCCTCTGACGGCCACGCTCCCGCCACTCCCAATAGAGCCGGACCGGGTACCGAATGGAGCCGTGGTTCCTGTATTCCGGTCCCGTGCCGAGCATGCGCCAGCGCCGGATCGTATGGACGTGAACCTCCTCCAGGTAGGCGATCTCCCCCTCCTTGAGGTCCCGGAAGTCGAGGGCCTCGGAGAGCCTTAGCACCTCTGCCAGGGAAGGGGAGAGGGCGAGGACGGCGGCGAGTTGCCGGATCCCGGGCCGGACCTCCTTCGGCAGGGGCTGCGGCGCGGGCGGCTGCGGGCCTGCCGCCTGTGCCAACTCCATGGCCTGCCGAAGACGGTCGGTCAACTCCGGGATCTGCAGGAGAGCCGTCAAGGCCCCGGACAAGATGTCATGAGGTCCGGGCTGGGCCGGGAGGGTCTCGCTTGGCGTGCTCACTATCGTTTCTCCTTCAGAACAGCAGGCGCTCGCTGCGCCGGCTCGATCCTGATTCCGAGCTCCCCTCCGCTTGTCCAGAAAGAGGGAAGGTCATCGTCAGAGGTGCCGAGAGCGGCCCCTGGGCCGCCCAGTTGAGGGCGGCAAGGGCGATACGAACGGAATGGCGACTGGGGTCCCACGGCGGCAGCCGGAGCGGAGCGCCGGCCGGCAGATCGGGCGGGAGAGCCGTCACGAGCCCCCAGAGGGCGCCGTCCTGCGAGAGGTAGACATTCCAGCCGAGGAGGGTGCTCCCGAGCGGGCTCGCGACCGAGATCGCGAAGGCCGGCTGGGGAGCCGTCTGGGTGGGGTCGAGCGGGCTCGCGACCGAGATCGCGAAGGCCGGCTGGGGAGCCGTCTGGGTGGGGTCGAGCGGATCGGCGGGGAAAAGCCCGAGGAAGCTCGCCCGGACCCCGAGGGGGGCCGGAGGAGCCGCCGCGGGCACCGGGTCGGTGGTGAGAATCGCCGGGTTGAAGGAGACGGTCGAGGCCGGCCCGGTGGGACCTGCCACCTGGAGACGGGGAGCAAAGTAGCCGGAAGTTCCAAAGACGTGGGAGGCAAGCGGCGTCGAGCTACGCGACCGAAGCACCCGGGCCGCCATGGACCACGCGTTCACCGTCCGGAAGAGGGACCACATCATCAGCCTTATCGCCCCGGAGAACCACGCCTCGATCCGCGTCGCCGAGCGCCTAGAGGACCGCATCATCCATCTCGGGCGGGAGATGCTCTGCTATAGGATCGACCGGCAAGCCTACCTACGAGAGGTCGCACCGGCGAGTACCATGGCTCTGTGTGCCGGGTAAGCGGGAACGTAGACATCCTCTGTTATGGTTATAGTAGCGAAGCCTAGCACGCCCCGGCCGTAGTCGTCGAGGAATGAAGCAACAGGTACCAGACAACGTTTACGTCCTCTCGCCACTGCAGCAGGGGCTCCTCTTCCACAGCCTTGAGTCTCCGGACGCCGGGCTCTACGTCGACCAAACGGTCCTGACTCTCCAGGGCGAGATCCTCCCGGATCTCCTGGCCCAGGCGCTGCGTCACACCTGCTCCCGGCATGGCGCCCTGCGCACCACCTTCCATTGGCAGGACCTGGACAAACCGCTCCAGGTGGTGCGGCGGGAGGTCGAGGTGGCGATCGAACACCACGACTGGCGGCGCTCTCCGGAGCCGCCGGCCGAGCGGCTGGAGAGCTTCCTCGCGGCGGACCGGCGGCGGGGTTTCGATCTCTCCACCCCCCCTCTCTTCCGGGTCTCCCTCGTCCGCCTGGACGAGGCGACGACGCTCCTGATCTGGACCTACCACCACATCCTCCTCGACGGCTGGTCGGCCAACCTCCTCGACGGCGAGACGATGGCGGCCTACGCCGCCCTGCGCGCCGGGCGGACCCCGGACGGCCCGACGGTTCGCCAGTTCGGCGACTACATCGCCTGGCTCCGGCGCCGCGACCCGGGAGCCGCCGAGACCTTCTGGCGTGCCCGCCTGGCCGGCGTCCGCGCCCCTACCCCGCTCGGGGTGGATTCCCCCCCGGTGCTCCCCGGGGCGCCGGGTCCGCGGGAAGCGCACGGCGAACGGGAGCTGGCCCTCGGCCCGGCGACGACCGCCAGCCTGCGGGACCTGGCGCGGCGCCACCAGCTCACCCTGAACACTCTGACGCAGGGCGCCTGGGCGCTCCTCCTGCACCACTACAGCGGCGAGCCGGAGGTGGTCTTCGGCGCCACGGTCGCGGGCCGCCCGGCGGAGATCCCCGGCGTCGAGTCGATCGCCGGCCTGTTCATCAACACCCTGCCGGTGCGGGTCGCGGTATCCGATGCCGGTGACCTGGTGAGTTGGTGGAGGGAGCTGCAGAGCGCGCAGATCGCGACCCAGCCGTACGAGCACGCCTCGCTCGCCGACCTCCAGCGCTGGAGCGGAGCGCCGGCCGGACGCCCGCTCTTCGAGTCGCTCCTGGTGTTCGAGAACCTCCCCGCCGACCCCCGTCGCCCGGCATCGCCACTCTCTACCTCCGGCGCCTCGGGCCTCCGGGTGCTCGGCGAGCGCTCCGTGCTGCGGACCCAGTACCCGCTGGTCCTGCTGGCGATCCCCGGCGAGCGCCTGGTCCTCCGCCTCACCTACCAGCGCCGGCGCTTCACCGCGGCGGCGGCCACGCGCCTGCTCGCCCACCTGGCCACCCTCCTCGAGGCGTTCCCGGCCGCGGCCGCTCTGCCGCCCGCGCTCCTCTCCCCCCTGACCCCGCCCGAGCGCCACCAGCTGCGTTACGAATGGAACGACACGGCGGTCGCCTACCCGCGCGACCGGACCCTGCCCGAGCTCTTCGCGGCGGTGGCGCGGCGGCAGCCGGAGGCGGTGGCGGTGGCGCTCGACGGCCGGTTCCTGACCTACGGCGAGCTCGACGCGCGGGCCCATGGCCTGGCCGGCCGGCTGCGGCGGCTGGGCGTGGGCCCGGAGGCACGGGTGGGACTGGCGGCGGACGGGGCGCCGGCCCTGGTCCTGGGGATGCTCGGCATCCTCCAGGCGGGCGGCGCCTACGTGCCGCTCGACGCCGCCGATCCCGAGGAGCGGTTGGCCCAGACGATCGAGGCGGCGGACCTCCGCGTCCTGGTAACGGATGGGAGGGCGCCCGCCGCCTGGCCCGCCGATCGTCCCCGCGTGCTCCTGGAGGACCGAGCGCCGGAGCGCGGCGCGGCGGAGCCGTCGCCGCTCGCCGGGCCGGACGCCCTCGCCTATGTCCTCTTCACCTCGGGGTCGACGGGGCGGCCGAAGGCGGTCGGCGTGCCGCATTGCGCCGTCGCCCGCCTGGTCCTGGGCAGCGGCTTCGCGCGGCTGGGGCCCGCGGCGCGCCTCGGCCAGGTCGCCAATCCGGCGTTCGACGCCGTGACCTTCGAGGTCTGGGGGGCGCTCCTGACCGGCGGTGTGGTCGTCGGCGTGCCGCGCCAGGTCACCCTGCTGCCGGCCGCCTTCGCGGAGCGGCTGCGGCGCGAGCGGATCGGCGCGCTCTTCTTGACCACCGCGCTGTTCAATCAGGTGGCCCGCGAGGCGCCGGCAGCCTTCGGCGACCTCACGGATCTGCTCACCGGCGGCGAGGCGGTCGACCCCCGCGCCATGGCCGCGGTGCTCTCGGGCGGGGCCCCCGTCCGCCTTTCCCATGTCTATGGCCCCACCGAGAGCACCACCTTCGCGACCGCCTGGGCGGTCGCCGAGGTGCCGGAGGGGGCGGCGACGGTGCCGATCGGCCGGCCGATCGCCAACACCCGCGCCCACGTGCTCGATCGCGCGCTGCGGCCGGTGCCCGCCGGGGTGACGGGAGAGCTGTGGCTCGGCGGCGACGGCCTGGCGCGCGGCTATCTCGGCCGTCCGAGGGAGACCGTCGAGCGCTTCCTGCCGGACCCGCTCGGAACGCGGCCGGGCGAGCGCCTCTACCGCACCGGCGACCTCGTCCGGTGGCGCCTCGACGGAGTCCTCGAATTCGTCGGCCGCGCCGACACGCAGGTCAAGATCCGCGGCTTCCGCGTCGAGCCGGGGGAGGTCGAGGCGGCGCTCGTCGCCCATCCCGCGGTCGCCGCTGCCGCGGTCGTCGCGGTGGTCGCCGGGATGGCGCGCGAGGACCGTCCGGGAGAGCGCCGGCTGGCGGCCTTCGTCGTGCCCCGCGCGCCCGTGGAAGAGACGGAGGACACGGAGGAAGAGCGGGCGGGCTTGGCCGCCGAGCTCCGTCACGAGCTCGGGCGCCGGCTGCCGGCCTACATGATCCCGGCGGCCTTCACCCTTCTGCCGGCCCTGCCGCTCACCGCCAACGGCAAGGTCGACCGCCGCGCCCTGGCCGGGCTGGAGCTGCCGGCCGAGGCGGGGGAGAGGCGCGGCTTCGTCGCGCCGCGCACGCCGATCGAGGAGCTGCTCGCCGGCGCCTGGTCCGCGGTCCTCGGGGTCGAGCGAGTGGGCATTCACGACGATTTCCTGGCGCTCGGCGGCCACTCGCTGCTCGCCACCCAGCTGCTGTCGCGCCTCCGGGAGGCGTTCCGCGTCGAGCTGCCGCTCGCCAGCCTGTTCGAGGCCGCCACCATCGCCGGCCAGGCCGAGCGGGTGACCGCGGCCCTGCTCGCCGCCGATGCCGCCGATACCGATCAGGCGCCGCCCCTGGTGCCGGCGGCGGAGCGGACGGAAGCCCCCCTCTCCTTCGCCCAGCAGCGGCTGTGGATCCTCGACCGTCTCGATCCCGGGCTGCCGGCGTACAACATCCCGCTCGCCTTCACTTTGCGGGGACCGCTGCGGCCGGCGGCCCTCCACTATGCCTTGAGGACGGTGGTCGAGCGCCACGAGGCGCTGCGCACCCGCTTCGTGGTGTCTTCCGCCGGCGCAGCGGGGCCGGTGCAGCGCGTCGAGCCGCCGGCCGATCCCGCGCTGCCGCAGGTCGACCTCGCCGGCCTGGTCGCGCCGGCGCGGGCGGCCGAGGGGGAGCGGCTCCTCTCCAAGCTGGGGAGCGAGCGATTCGATCTGACGCGCGGGCCGCTGCTCAAGGCGGCGCTCTTCACGACCGGCCGGGACGAGCAGGCCCTGCTGCTCACCGTGCACCACATCGTCGCCGACGGCTGGTCGCTCGGCATCCTCTTCCGCGAGCTTGCGGCCGCCTACGAGGCGGCCGCCGCCGGCCGCGCCGTCGACCTGCCGCCACTCCCCGTCCAGTACGCCGACTACGCGATCTGGCAGCGGCGGTGGCTCCACGGCGAGGTGCTGGAACGCCAGATCGCCTTCTGGCGCCAGCGCCTCGCCGGCCTGCCCGCCGGCTCGCCGCTCGCCGCCGACCGCCCGCGGCCGGCGCTCCAGACCTGGAACGGCGCTCTCGTGCCGGTCGCCTTCCCGCCCGCCCTGGCCGCCGCGGCCCATCGGCTCGCCCGGGCGGAGCGGGTGACGCCGTTCATGGCCCTCCTCGCCGCCTGCGCCGAGCTGCTCGGCCGGACCAGCGGCTGGGTGGACCTGCCGATCGGCACCCCGGTCGCCAACCGCACCCGCCGCGAGACCGAGGGGTTGATCGGCTTCTTCGCCAACACCCTGGTGCTGCGCGCCGATGTCGGAGACATGGGAGACATGGGCGGCCGGCCGACCGTGCGCCAGCTCCTGGCGCGGATGCGCGAGGTGACGCTCGCCGCCACCACCCATCAGGACCTGCCGTTCGAGAAGCTGGTCGAGGAGCTCAAGCCGGAGCGCAGCCTCGCGCTCTCGCCGTTCTTCCAGGTCCTCTTCGCCCTGGAGAGCGCGGCCGCCCCGCCCCGGCTCGCCGACCTGGCGGTGGAGCCGCTCGGCGTCGAGACGGGAGTGGCCAAGTTCGACCTGAGCCTGACGCTCGCCCGCCGCGGGGAGGAGATCGGCGGCGCCTGCGAGTACAACACCGACCTCTTCGACCGCCCGACGATCGCTCGTCTGGCCGGCCATTTCCTCGCCCTGGTGGAGGGCTTCGCCGCCCATCCCGAGCGCCCGGCGGGGAGCGTGCCGTGGCTCTCTCCGGGCGAGCGACAGCAGCTGCTGGTCGAGTGGAACGACACCCGGCGCGCCGTCGCCGAGGAGACGCTCCCCGCCCGCTTCGCGCGCCAGGCGGCGCGCACGCCGGACGCCGTGGCGCTCCTCTCTGGCGAGGCGGCGCTCAGCTACGGCGAGCTCGCCCGCCGCGCCCACCGCCTGGCGCACCGGCTGCGCCGGCTCGCGGTCGGGCCGGAGGTGCCGGTCGGCATCTTCCTCGAACGCGAAGCGGCGCTGGTCGTCGCCCTCTTGGGCGTCCTCACGGCCGGTGGCGCCTACGTGCCGCTCGACCCGGCCTACCCACGGGAGCGGCTGGCCGCGACCCTGGAAGACTGCCGGGCGCCCTGGATCGTCACCCGGGAGAAGCTGGCCGGCCGCCTGCCCGTGGGCCCGGCACGGCTCCTGTTGCTCGACGAAGTCGGCGCTCCCGACGGCGAAGATCTGGCGACACCGATAGCGATCGATCCGCGCCACCTGGCGTACCTCATCTACACCTCGGGTTCGACCGGGCGGCCCAAGGGGGTGGCGATCGAGCACCGGAGCGCCGCCGCTCTCCTCGCCTGGGCGGAGGAGGTCTTTTCCGCCGCCGACCTGGCGACCGTTTTCGCCTCGACCTCGATCTGCTTCGATCTCTCGGTGTTCGAGATCTTCGCCCCGCTCACCCGCGGCGGCGCCGTGGTCCTCGCCGAGAGCGCCCTCGACCTTTCCGCCCTCCGCCATCCGCGCGGGGTGACGCTGGTCAACACGGTGCCGTCCGCGGCGGCGGAGCTGCTGCGCGCCGGTGCCTTCCCTGCCACCCTCCGCACCCTGAACCTGGCGGGGGAACCGATCCCGGCGGCGCTCGCGGCCCAGCTCGCTCGCCTCCCGGCGCGCGTGCTCAACCTTTACGGCCCCTCCGAGACCACCACCTACTCGTCGCTCTCGCCCGTCGCCGAGGACGGTCGCCAGCCGCCGATCGGTCGGCCGATCGCCGGCACCGAGATCCTCCTCCTCGACCGCGAGGGGCGGCCGGTCGCGATCGGCGTGCCGGGCGAGATCCACATCGCCGGCGCCGGTCTCGCCCGCGGCTACTTCGGGCGCCCCGAGGCGACCGCGGCGAGCTTCCTCCCCCGCCCGCCGGGCGGCCGCGTCTACAAGACCGGCGACCTCGCCCGCGCCCTGCCCGACGGCCGGCTGGAGTTCCTCGGCCGCCGCGACCACCAGGTCAAGGTGCGCGGTTTCCGCATCGAGATCGGGGAGGTCGAGACGGCACTCGCCCGCCACCCAGCGGTCGCCGAGACGGTGGTGGTGGTGCGCCACGACGGCCTGGTGGCCTACGTCGTGCCGCGCCCGGGTGCGGCGGCCGTGGAGCCGGGAAATCCGCTGGCCGCCGAGCTGCGCGCCGAGCTGCGGCGAACCCTGCCGGAATTCATGATCCCGCAGGCGGTGGTCGAGCTCCCCGCCCTGCCGCGCACGGCGACCGGCAAGGTCGACCGCGCGATGCTGCCGGCGGCCGGCGCCGACGCCCCTCGCGCCCTGGCCTTCGTCGAGCCGCAGACCGCGCTGGAGCAGACGATCGCCGCGGCGATCTCCGAGGTGATGGGGGTGGAGCGGGTGGGCCGCGAGGACAACTTCTTCGATTTGGGCGGCAGCTCGCTGCTGCTCATCCGGCTCGCCCTGCGGCTGGAGGAGCGGCTGGGCCGCCCGATCCAACCCCTCGAGCTGTTCCGCTTCCCCAGCGTCGCCGCCCTCGCCCGCTTCCTCGCCGCCGGGGAGGAGGAGGCGCCAAAGGCGGCCGCCCTCACCGAGGCGAGCGAGGAGCGCCACCAGGCGCGGGACCGCCGCCGCGCGCTGCGCCTTGTCTCCGGCCGCGGCTTGGGCGACACTAGGGGAGTAGGTCCCGCCTAGAGATGTCGACTCCAGACCGCAGATGAGCAGAGAAGAGACGGAGCAGGAGAGGGTCGCCGTCATCGGCATGGCCGGGCGTTTCCCCGGCGCCGCCGACGCGGCCGAGCTGTGGCGCAACGTCCAGGCGGGGATCGAGTCGATCCGCCGCCTGACCGCCGCCGAGCTGGCGGCCGAGGGGCTCCCCGGCGCCCTAATCGCCGATCCCCGGTACGTCCCGGCCAAGGGGGTGCTCGACGGCGTCTTCCTCTTCGACGCCGAGTTCTTCGGTTTCCCGCCGAGCGAGGCCGAGATCCTCGATCCGCAGCAGCGGCTCTTCCTCGAATGCGCCTGGGAGGCCTGCGAGGCCGCCGGCTACGACCCCCGGACCTACCCGGGACGGATCGGGGTCTACGGCGGCTCGGGGTACAACAGCTACTTCGCCCATCACCTCCTCGCCAACCCGGAGCGCCTGGCGGCGACCGACGGCCTGCTGCTGCGGCTGTCGAACGACAAGGACTTCCTCACCACCCACGTCTCCTACAAGCTCGACCTCGTGGGGCCGAGCATCGCCGTGCAGACCGCCTGCTCGACCTCCCTGGTGGCGGCCCATCTCGCCTGCCAGTCGCTGCTCGAGGGGGAGTGCGACATGGCGCTCGCCGGCGGCGTCACGATCAGTTTCCCCCACCACGCCGGCTACCTCTTCCAGGAGGGGGGCATCCTCTCCTCGGACGGCCACTGCCGCGCCTTCGACGCCCGCTCCGAGGGCGCGGTCGAGGGCAACGGCGCCGGGGTGGTGCTCCTCAAGCGGCTCTCGGACGCCCTGGCCGACGGCGACACCCTCCTCGCCGTGATTCGCGGCTCGGCGGTCAACAACGACGGCGGGAGGAAGGCCGGCTACACCGCCCCGAGCGTCGAGGGGCAGACGCGGGTGATCGCCGAGGCGCTGGCGATGGCCGGGGTCGAGGCGGAGAGCGTCGGCTACGTCGAAGCGCACGGCAGCGGCACGCCGCTCGGCGACTCGATCGAGGTCGAGGCGCTGACCCGCGCCTTCCGCCTCACCGCCCGGCGACAGGGCTACTGCGCCTTGGGGTCGATCAAGACCAACCTCGGCCACACCGACTGCGCGGCCGGCGTCGCCGGCCTGATCAAGACGATCGCGGCCCTGCGCCACCGGCAGATCCCGCCCAGCCTGCACTGGGAGCGGCCGAACCCCCGCCTGAAGCTCGACGAGAGCCCGTTCTACGTCAACACGGAGCTGCGCGAGTGGCCGGCGCCGCCGGCAGGCACCACGCCGCGCCGCGCCGGGGTCAGCTCGCTCGGGATCGGCGGCACCAACGCCCACCTGGTGCTCGAAGAGGCGCCGGCGCCGCCACCGCCCGCCCCTTCCCGGCCCTGGCAGCTGCTGCTCCTCTCGGCGCGCACGCCTTCGGCGCTCTGGACGGCGAGTGCCAACCTCGCCCGCCATCTGGCCTCTCCGGAGGTCGAAGATCTCGACCTGGCGGACGTCGCCCACACCCTGCGGGTCGGCCGCCGGGCCTTCCGCCACCGCCGCGCCGTGGTCTGCCGCGACCGCGGCGAGGCCGCCGCGGCGCTCGCCGCTCCGGGCACTCCCGCCGATCTCGTCGAGGCTGCCGAGATCGAGAGCACCCCGACCGCCTTCCTCTTCCCCGGTCTCGGCGATCACTCGGTGGGCATGGCCGGCGAGCTCTATCGTCTGGAGCCGGCGTTCCGGAACGCCATCGACCGCGCCGCCGGGCTGCTCGCGCCCCAGCTCGGCTGCGATCTCCGGGAGCTGCTCTGGCCGGCCGGAACGCCGCCGGCGAGCTCCCCGGCGAATATCGGCGGGGGGACCGACCCGGGCACCGCCGGCCGGCCCGACCTGCGCCGCCTGCTCGCCCGGCGGACGCCGGAGGAGGGGGACGCGGCCGCCCGGCGGCTCGCCCGCACGGCCTTCGCCCACCCGGCCGTCTTCGCCGTCGAGCACGCCCTTGCCGAGCTGTGGATGGAGTGGGGGGTGCGGCCGTCGGGGATGCTCGGCTACAGCCTGGGCGAGTACGTGGCCGCCTGCCTCGCCGGCGTCTTCTCGTTCGAGGACGCCCTCGCTCTGGTCGCCACGCGGGCGCGGCTGATCGACGCCCTGCCGCCGGGCGCGATGCTCGCCGTGCCGCTGCCGGCGGACGAGGTCGAGGCCCTGCTCCCGGCCCTGCCCGGCCTGTCGCTCGCCGCGGATAACGGACCCGGCCTGTCGGTGGTGGCCGGGCCGCCGGAGGCGGTCGCGGAGCTCGAGCGCCGGCTGGCCACCCGCGCCGTCGCCTGCCGGCGGCTCTTGACCACCCATGCCTTCCACTCGCCGTGGATGGAGCCGATCGTCCCCGAGCTGACCCGCTTCGCCGCGAACCTCACCCTGCAGCCGCCCCAGATCCCGTTCGTCTCGAACGTCAGCGGCGCCTGGATCGCCGACGGCGAGGCGACCGACCCGGCCTACTGGGCGCGCCACCTCTGCCGTCCGGTGCGCTTCGCCGCCGGGCTCGACACCCTGCTCCAATCCCTCCACGGTGAGCCGCGCCTTCTCGTCGAGGTCGGCCCGGGACAGACGCTCGGCACGCTCGTCCGCCAACACCCGGCGCGCCGGCCGGGCCAGGTGGTCGTCGCCTCCCTGCGCGACCACCGCGAGGCGGGCTCCGACCAGGCCTTCCTGCTCGCCGCCCTGGGCCGCCTCTGGGAGGCCGGGGCGGTTCCGGACTGGGAGCGCTTCGCGGCCGGCGAGCGGCGCCGCCGGGTGCCGCTGCCGACCTATCCCTTCGAGCGCCGGCGCTACTGCGTCGAGCCGGGCGTTCCAGATTCACTCCCTCAGGTCGAGGTGGTAGAGGCCGCCGCGCCGGCCCACCCGCGCCCCGCGCTGGCGGTGGCCTATGCCGCGCCGGAGAGCGCCGCCGAGCGGGTGATCGCCGGAGTCTGGCGCGAGGCCTTCGGGATCGACGCGGTCGGGGTCGACGACAACTTCTTCGACCTGGCGGGCAACTCGCTCCTCGCTCTGCAGATCGTCACCCGCCTCTCCGGCGCCTTCGGCCTCGACCTGCCGATGGCGGCCCTGCTCGAAGCGCCATCCGTTGCCGCGCTGGCGCGTCGGATCGAAGAGGGGCAGAGCGAGGCCGTCGCGCCGCGCCGGATCGGCCGCCGCCCCGAGGGTCTGGACGTCTGCCCGCTGTCGATCGACCAGGAGCGGCTCTGGTTCGTCCAGCAGCTCGACTTGGACAGCCCGATCTACAACATCTACAACGCCCGGCGCTGCCGCGGCCGGCTCGACGTGGGGCCGCTCACCCGGGCCTTGAACGAGTCGGTGCGCCGGCACGAGGTCCTGCGCACCACCTTCCCGGCGGTGGACGGCAAGCCGGTGCAACGGATCGCGCCGCGGCTTACGGTTTCGATCCCGCTCCTCGACCTCCGCGCCCTCCCCGGTGCGCGGCGCGAGCCCGAGGCGGCGCGGGTCGCCGCCTGGACCGTCCGCACGCCGTTCCGCATCGACCGGCTGCCGCTCTTCCGCACCCTCCTCGTCCAGGTCGGCGACGAGGAGCTCATCTGGCCGATCGTCCTCCACCACCTGGTGACCGACTGGATCTCCTACTACGCCCTGGAGGGCGAGCTCGCCATCCTCTACGCGGCCTGCCGCTCCGGCCTGCCGTCGCCGCTCCCCGAGCCGGCCCTGCAGTTCGCCGACTTCGCGGTCTGGCAGCGCGAGCGGCTCGAGGACGGCGGCGGGCTTACCGAGCAGCTCGACTACTGGCGCCGGCGGCTCTCCGACGCCCCCGACCTGCTGCCGCTCCCCACCGACCGGCCGCGCCCCGCCGTCCAGACCCCCTGGGGCGCGCGCCGCCGGGTGACTCTCGACCCCGGTCTCTCCGACCGCCTGCGCGCCCTCGCGCGGCGGCACGAGGTCACCCTGTTCGTCGCCCTCCTGGCGGTGTTCAAAGCGCTGCTGGCGCGGGTGAGCGGCCAGGAGAGGCTGATCGTCGGCACCCCGCTCGCCTATCGCCAGGGGCCCAAGCTGCAGAACGTCCTCGGCTTCTTCCTGAACCAGCTGGTCCTCTACACCGATCTCTCCGGCTCCCCGCCCTTCGGCGAGCTCCTGGGGCGCGTCCGCGACACGGCGCTCGGCGCCTACGCCCACCAGGACCTGCCGTTCGCCCGCCTGGTCGAGGCGCTCAAACCGGAGCGCGATCTCTCCCGCACCCCGTTCACCCAGGTCGTCCTCCTGCTGCTCAACCCGGAGCAGCAGATGCGCCAGACGGCGGGCGGCCTGCCGGCCGGGGAGCTCGACAGCGAGCCCTACTGGGTGGACGCCGAGCGGACGCAGTTCGACCTCACCTTCTCGCTCTGGGAGGAAGCCGCCCTGGAGGGGTGGATGGAGTACAACGTCGACCTCTTCGACGCCACCACCGTCGACCGTCTGCAAGAGCAGTTCCGGACCCTGCTGGCGGGAGCCCTGGAGGACCCGGAGCGCCGACTGTGGGAGCTTCCCCTGCTGCCGCCGGGCCAGCGCCAGCAGCTGCTCGGTGAGTGGAGCGGCGCGGCGGAAGAGAACGAGCGGGATGCCGGCCTCCTCCACCAGCTCTTCGCCGCGCGGGTGGCGGCGGCGCCGGACGCGCCGGCCGTCCTCGGGGAGAGCGGCCAGCTGACCTACGGCGAGCTCGCCCGGCGCGCCTCCTGCCTGGCCGGCCGCCTGCGCGCCCTGGGGGTGGGCGCGGACGACCGGGTGGCGCTCCTCCTCCCCCGCGGTCCGGCCTGGGTCGTCGGGCTGCTCGCGACCCTCGAAGCCGGTGGCGCCTATCTGTCGCTCGACGACTCGCTCCCCGAGGAGCGGGTGGAAGCGATCCTCGCCGACGCCCGGCCGCGGGTCGTCCTCACCCCGGACCCGGGTGATCTGCGCGGCGCCCCCCTCCTCACCTCCCCCCTGACCCAACCCGCCCCCTCCCAGGGGGGAGGGACCCATCCCGACAACCTCGCCTACGTGATCTACACCTCGGGCTCGACCGGCCGGCCCAACGGCGTGCTCGTCCGCCACCGCTCGGTCGTCCACCTGATCCGCCAGGCGCGGCGGCAGTGCGGGGTCGGGCCGGGGAGCCGCGTGCCGCAGCTCGCCTCGCCGGGCTTCGACGCCTCGGTGCTCGAAACCTGGGTCGCCCTGGCGAGCGGCGCCTGCCTGATCTTCCCGCCGCCCGAGAGCCGCCTCGGCCCCGGCCTGGCGGAGCTCGTCCGCCGCGAGCGGATCGACTGGCTCTTCCTCACCCCCTCGGTCCTCGCCGCCCTGCCGGACGAGGAGCTGCCCAGCCTGCGCTGCCTGATGGTCGGCGGCGAGAGCTGTCCCGCGGAGATGGCGAGCCGCTGGGGGAGAACGCGGCGGCTGTGGAACGGCTACGGCCCGACCGAGGCGACGATCTACGCCACGACCTATCTCTGCTCAGGGACCCATCGCCGCGAGCCGCCGATCGGGCGGCCGACCGAAGGCGTCTCCGTGTACGTCCTCGATCCCTACGGTGGGCTGGCGCCGGCCGGGGTGGCCGGGGAGCTGTGCGTCGCCGGCGCCGGGCTCGCCCGCGGCTATCTCTTCCGCCCCGGCCTCAGCGCGGAGCGCTTCGCCCCCGACCCCTTCTCGGGCGCGCCGGGAGAGCGGCTCTACCACACCGGCGACCTCGCCCGCTTCCGGGCCGACGGCAACCTCGAATTCCTGGGGCGGCTCGACCGCCAGGTCAAGGTGCGCGGCTTCCGCATCGAGCTGGGGGAGATCGAGGCCGCTTTGGCCGCCCATCCGGCGGTGCGCGAGGCGGCCGTGCTCGCCCGCCCCTCCCGGCCCGGCGGCGGCCCGCGCCTGGTGGCGTACGTCGTGCCGCGGCCGGAGCGGCCGGACATGGCCGCCGACGAGCTCGCCGCGGCGCTCTCCCGGCGCCTCCCGGACTACATGGTGCCGGCCGCCTGGGTGCTGCTCCCGGCGCTGCCGCTCACCGCCCATGGCAAGGTCGACCGCCGCGCCCTGCCGGAGCCCGAGACGCCCGCCGCCGGGCCGGAGTCGGCGGCGCCGGCCAACCCCGCCGAGGCGGCGCTGGCCGAGGTGGTGGCCACGGTGCTGGGGCTGCCGCGGGTGGGGGTGCACGACAACTTCTTCGCCCTGGGCGGCGACTCGATCCTCAGCATCCAGGTGGTCGCGCGGGCGCGGCGCCTGGGCTTCGCGCTCACCCCCGCCCAGCTGTTCCAGCATCCGACCGTCGCCAGGCTGGCGGCGGTGGCGGCAGTGGCCGAAATCCAGCCGATGCTGCCGGTGGCCGAGCAGGGGGAGATCGCCGGCCCGGTGCCGCTCACTCCGGTGCAGCGCTGGTTCTTCTCCCGGATCGACGGGGAGGCGGCGTCCCACTTCAACCTCTCGCTGCTGCTCGAGACGGAGCGCCGGCTCGACCCCGCGCCGCTCGCCGCCGCCCTGGCTCTCCTCACCCGGCACCACGACGCGCTGCGCCTGCGCTTCCGCCGCGGGCCGGCTGGCGACGATCCCTGGGAGCAGGGGTCGGAAGCGTCCGGCGCCGCGCTGCGCGATCTCTTGGAACTCGACCTCTCGGCGCTGCCGCCGGAGAGGATCTCGGGAGCTGTGGCCGCCGTCTCCGGCACGGTCCAGGCGAGCCTCGACCTGACGCGCGGCCCGCTGCAACGCGCCGTGACCTTCGACCTGGGCGCCGGGCGGACCGGCCGCCTGCTCTGGGTGGTGCACCACCTGGTGGTGGACGCCGTGTCCTGGCGGGTGCTGTTGGAGGACCTGGCCGCCGCCTACGAGCGGCTCGCCCGCGGCCTGCCCGCCGAGCTGCCGCCGAAGACCACCTCGTTCCAGCGCTGGGCTGAGCTCCTCCGCGCGCACGCCGCCGCGCCCGACCTGGCGGCCGAGCTGCCGTTCTGGCGCGACCTGCCGTGGGCGGCGGTCGCGCCGCTCCCCCGCGACTTCCCGTCCGGCGCGAACCTCCAATTCTCCGAGCGGTCGGTCACCCTGGAGCTCGACCGCGAGGAGACCCGCGTTCTCCTCGCGGAACGGATCCAGGAGGTCCTGCTCGCCGCCGTCGCCCGCGCCTTCGCGGCCTGGACCGGCGCGCCGGCGCTGCTCCTCGACGTGGAGGGACACGGCCGGGAGGAGATCTTCCCCGGGGTCGACCTCTCGCGCACCGTCGGCTGGTTCACCAACGTCTATCCGGTGGTGCTCGACCTCGGCTGTGCACTCGATCCTCAGCTGCGGCGGATGCCGTCTCGCGGCCTGGGCTTCGGCCTGCTCCGCGACCTCCTCCCGCCGCTCCCCGAAGCCGAGATCGGCTTCAATTATCTCGGGCAGCTCGGGCAGCTCGGGCAGGCGGACGACGAGGCGGACGGTTTCCGCCTGGCTCCGGAAGGGAGCGGACCACAGCGGGGGAGCCGGTTGCCGCGACTCCACCTGATCGAGATCGAAGGCGTCGTCACGGACGGCCGCCTGATCCTCTCCTGCTCGTACAGCGCGAACGTCCATCGGCAGGAGACCGCGGAGCGGCTGCTCTCCGGAGTGGTCCAGGTGCTCCGCGAGCGGATCGCCGAGTCTCGGCAGCCGGGGGCCGGAGGCGAGCCGGCGCTCGCAGACGTCTACGAGCTCTCCCCGATGCAGCAGGTCCTGCTCGCCGAGACGCTCCGCTCCCCCGGCTCCGGGGTCTATTGCGTCCAGTTCCACGGCCGTCTCTCCGGGCCGCTCGACACCGCGGCTCTACGGCGCGCCTGGACGGCGGTGATCGATCGCCACCCGGCGCTCCGCACGGCGTTTGATTGGAAGGAGCCGGAGAAACCGCTGCAGCGAGTCTGGCAAGAGATCGAGGTCCCCTGGCAGGAGGACGACTGGCGCGCTTTGCCCGCGGCGGAGCAGGCATCTCGGCTGGAGGATTTCCTCGCCGCCGACCGCCGACGGGGCTTCGCGCTCGACGCGGCGCCGCTCCTCCGCCTCGCCCTCTTCCGGCTCGGCCCGGACGCCTGTCGCTTCGTCTTCACCGTGCACCACCTGCTGCTCGACGGCTGGTGCATGGCGCCGCTCTTCGCCGAGGTGATGGCGCAGTACGGCGCGACTCCCCGTCTGCCCGAGCCGCGGCCGTACCGCGACTTCATCGCCTGGTTGGAGCGCCAGGACACGGCCGAGGCGGAGCGGTTCTGGCGGCAGGAGCTGGCCGGCGTTCACACCCCCACGCCCCTGCCGCACGACCGCGGGGCAGGGATAGGGAGCGAGCCCGCCTCGGCGCAGCGGGATCGCGAGCTGCCGGCGGCGCTCACCGCGGCCTTGGAGCAGCTGGGGCGCCGCCACCAGCTGACCCAGAACACTCTGCTCCAGGGAGCCTGGGGGCTCCTCCTGGCGCTCTCGGCCGGCACCCGCGAGGTGGTGTTCGGCACGACCGTCGCCGGACGGCCGCCGGACCTCGCCGGGGCCGAGGCGATGATCGGCCTCTTCATCAACACCCTGCCGCTCTGCGTCGAGATCGCGCCGGCGGCGCCGCTCCTCGACTGGCTGCGCCGCTTGCAGGAACGGCACGCGGCGATCCGGCAGCTCGAGCAGACGCCGCTCGAAAAGATCCAGGGCTGGAGCGGGATGCCACCCGGAGTGCCCCTGTTCGAGAGCCTGCTGGCGTTCGAGAACTATCCGCGCACCGCCACCGATGTCGTCGCCGCGACGGACCCTGCGGCGGCCGAGATCCGCCTGGACGAGCTGGAGACCGTCGACTTCAACCACCACCCGCTGACCCTGGTGGTGGTCCCCGGCGAGCGGCTGCTGCTGCGCCTGGCCTACTCGCGCCGGCGCTTCGACGAATCGGCCGCGGAGGAAATCCTGGGCCGGCTCGAAACCCTGCTCGCCGTGCTGGCGGAGGAGACGCCGCACTCCCTGGGCGATCTCGTGGCGCGGCTGGGGCATTCGAGATGAGCGCGCCCGGCCCGGACCTCTCCGGCCTCTCCCGGGAGCAGCGCGCCGAGCTGTTCGAAAAGTTGCGCCAGAAGCGGCAGGGCCGTGGCGGCGCGCCGAGCCCTACGATCCCCCGTCGCCCCGCCGGCGGACCGCCGCCGCCGCTCTCGTTTTCCCAACAGCGCCTCTGGTTCCTCGACCGGCTGGAGCCCGGCCTTCCGACCTACAACATCTTCATGATGGAGCGGATCGAAGGGCGCATCGGGCCGGCCTTCCTGCTCGCGGCGCTCGCCGACCTCTCGGCTCGCCACGAGACGCTCCGCACCACCTTCGCGGAGGTCGAGGGCGATCCGGTGCAGGTCGTCGCTCCCGTCGCCCAGGCACGGAGGGCCGAGCTGCCCCGCGTCGACCTCGCCGGCCTGCCGCCTGAAGGACGCCAGGCCGAGGTGGCGCGGCTGGAGCTGGCCGAGGCCCGCCGCCCGTTCGACCTCGCGCGCGGGCCGCTGCTGCGCGCCACGCTCCTCCACCTGGGCAGAGAGGAGCAGGTGCTGCTCCTGACCGTGCACCACATCGTCTTCGACGGCTGGTCCCAGGGCGTGCTGATCGGGGATCTCGGCGCGCTCTACCGGGCCCACGCGACCGGGGTGCCTCATCCCCTCCGCCAGCTCCCCGAGCTGCCCGTCCAGTACGCCGACTTCGCCCTCTGGCAGCGGAGCCCGGAGCGCGCGCCGCTCCTCGAGCAGCAGCTCGCCTACTGGCGGGAGCGGCTCGCCGGAGCGCCGGCGGCGGTCGACCTGCCCTTCGACCGACCCCGCCCGCCGCGGCGCACCGCGGGCGGCGCCAAGCACCGCTTCCTCATCGAGCCCGCGACCGAAGAGCGGCTGCTGGCGGCGGCGCGCCAGGAGGGGGCGACCCTCTTCATGGTCCTGCTCGCGGGGTTCTACACGCTCCTCGCGCGCTGGAGCGGCGAGGAGGACCTCCCGGTCGGCACCGCCGTCGCCAATCGCGGCCAGCCGGAGCTCGCCGGGTTGATCGGCTTCTTCGCCAACACCCTGGTGCTGCGCGGCGACCTCGCCGGCGACCCCACCGTGCCGGAGCTGATCGGCCGAGTACGCCGGGAGGCGCTCGGCGCCTTCGCGCACCAGGACCTCCCGTTCGAGCGGCTGGTCGAGGCGCTCAAGCCGGAGCGCGACACCCGGCGGATGGACCGCATGCCCCTGCTCTCGGTCGTCTTCACCCTGCAGAACACGCCGCCGGGGGAGGCCGACGTCCTGCCCGGGGTGCGGTTCGCGGCGCGCCAGGTGGACAACCGGGTGACGCTGTTCGAGCTCAGCCTGAACGTGGAAAAGCTGGGCGACCGCCTCACCGGTTTCTTCCAGTTCAGCACCGACCTCTTCGAACCGACGACCGTCGGCCGCATGGCCGACCACTACTCGAACCTGCTCCGCGGCATGGCGGCGCGGCCGGGGGAGCGGGCCTCGCTCCTCCCCCTCCTCGGCGTTGCGGAGCGCCGGCAGCTCCTCGCCCGCAACGCGGCGAGCGCGGCCTACTCCTGGCACGGGTCGGTGGTCGAGCGGCTCGCCGGCTGGGTGGAGCGGACGCCGGCGGCGATCGCGGTGAGCGCCGCGGAGGGGCACCTGACCTACGCCGAGCTCGACCGCCGGACCGGGCGGCTGGCCCGCCGCCTGCGCCGCCTGGGAGCCGGGCCGGAGAGAACGGTCGCGCTCTGCCTCGACCGCGGTCTCGACCTGGTGGTGGCGATCCTCGCGGTGCTCCGGGCGGGCGGGGCCTACGTGCCGCTCGACCCGGCGCTGCCGGCCGAGCGGCTGGTCTTCGTCCTCGCCGACAGCGGCGCCCGCTGGCTGCTCTGCGGCGGGCTAGAGGCGGATTCCGCGCTTCCCGTTGCCGCGGCGGCCGCGGGAGTCGCGGTGCTGACGCTGCCGCTTGAGATCGGCGGGATCGGCGGGACGGGCGAGGCGGAGGCGCCGGCTCTCGCGCCCGGCAACCTGGCGTACGTGATCTACACCTCGGGCTCGACGGGTAAGCCCAAAGGGGTCGCGGTCACCCACGACAACCTGGAGTGGCTGCTCGCAGCGGCGCGAGCCGACTTCGATTTCGGCGCGCAGGACGTCTGGACCCTCTTCCACTCCTACGCCTTCGACTTCTCGGTCTGGGAGATCTGGGGGGCGCTCGGCCACGGCGGCCGGCTGGTGGTCGTCCCCCGGCTGGCCAGCCGCTCGCCCGAGGCGACCGTCGCCCTGCTCGCCGCCGAAGGGGTCACGGTGCTCAACCAGACCCCGGCCGCCTTCTACTCGCTGCTCGGCGTGGACGCCTTACAGGTGGGGCCGGCGCTGCGCTGGGTGATCTTCGGCGGCGAGGCGCTGGAGACCCGGCGCCTGGCGCCCTGGGTGCGGCGGCACGGGCTCGCGCGGCCGCGCCTGGTCAACATGTACGGGATCACCGAGACCACGGTTTTCGTCACCTTCCGCCTTCTCGGGATGGCGGATGTTGCAGCAGAGAGCGCGGGGGACGGCGCGGGTGAGGGGAGTCCGATCGGCCGGCCCCTCCCGGACCTCGCGGCCTACGTCCTCGACGCCGTCCTGGAGCCGGTGCCGCAGGGAGTGGCGGGCGAGCTGTTCGTGGGCGGGGCGGGGGTGGCGCGCGGCTATCCGGGGCGGCCCGAGCTGACGGCGGAACGGTTCGTCCCCGATCCCTGGGGCGGCGCGCCCGGGGCGCGGCTCTACCGGACCGGCGACCGGGTCCGCCTGCGGCCGGACGGGGAGATCCGGTACCTGGGGCGGACCGATCGCCAGGTGAAGCTGCGCGGCTTCCGCATCGAGCTCGGCGAGATCGAGTCGGCCCTGGCCGGGCACCCGGCGGTCAAGGAGGCGGCGGTCGGGCTGGCCGGCGGGGCGGACGAGGCGCGGCTGGTCGCCTACGTGGTCCTGACGCAGGAAGGCGGGTTCGACGCCGCCCTTCTGCGCCGGTTCCTCGACCGGAAGCTCCCCTCCTACATGATCCCGGCGGCCTTCGTCGCGCTCCCCGTCCTGCCGCTCTCGCCCAACGGCAAGGTCGACCGGCGCTCGCTCGCCGCGCTGGGGGTCGACGCCGCCCCGCTCGCCGCCGCCGCGGCGTACGTGGCGCCGGCGACCGCCACCGAGCGGCAGCTGGCGGCGGTCTGGAGCGAGGTCTTGGGCGCCGAGCGGATCGGCGGGAGGGACGACTTCTTCGCCCTCGGCGGGCACTCGCTCCTGGTGACCCGCGCCGTCGCCCGGTTGCGGGCGGCCGGCTGTGCCGCGGCGACCGTCCGGCTGTTCTTCGACCTGCCGGTCCTCGCCGACCAGGCGGCATGGATCGACGGCCAGGAGAAAACCGTTCCGGCCGAGGCCGCCCTGGAGCCGGTGCCGCGCGACGGACGACCCCTACCGCTCTCCTTCAGCCAGCAGCAGCTCTGGCTGATCGACCGGATCGACCCCGGCGGCACGCTCTACGACATCCCGGCGGCGATCGCGCTCGACGGCGACCTCGACCGGGCGGCGCTCGCCGCCGCCCTGGCCAGGGTGGTCGAGCGCCACGAGGCGCTGCGTACCCGCTTCGAGCCGGCCGCGGGCGGCGCGCGGCAGGTGATCGAGCCGGTATCGGCGGTATCGGCGGTGCGCCCGGCGCTCCCCGGCATCGACCTCGCGGCCCTCCCCGAGCGCGCCGCGGCGATCGAGGCGGCGCGGCTCGCGGCCGGCGAGCGCGAGCGGCGGTTCGACCTCGAGCGCGGGCCGGTCCTCTACGCCGCCCTCGTCCATCTGGCGCCGGCGCGGCACGTCCTCCTCCTCACCGTGCACCACATCGTCGCCGACGGCTGGTCGATGGAGATCCTGACCCGCGACCTGGCGGCCTTCTACGCGGCGGCCCGCGCGGGCCGCCCGCCCGACCTCCCTGCGCTGCCCATCCAGTACGCCGACTTCGCCTGGCACCAGCGCCGGCGCCTCGCCGGGGAGCGGCTGGCCGGCCTCCTCGCCTACTGGCGCGAGCGGCTGGCCGACCTGCCGCCGCCTCTCCCGCTCCCCTTGGACCGGCCGCGCGCCTCCCTGCGCGGCGAGCGCGGGGGCGAGCGGTCGCGGCTCCTCCCCGCGCCGCTCGCGAGCGCCGTCCTGCGGCTCGGCGAGGCGCGGCGGGCGACCCCGTTCATCGCGTTCCTCGCGGTCTTCCAGGCGCTCCTCGCGCGCACCTGCGGCTCGGCCGACCTGGTGCTCGGCACCCCGATCGCCAACCGCCACGCGCGCGAGGTGGAGGAGCTGATCGGCTACTTCGTCAACACCCTGGTGCTGCGCACCGAGGCGCCGGCCGACCTGCCGTTTTCGACGCTCCTCGAACGCACCCGCGAAACCGCCCTGGGCGCCTACGCGCACCAGGAGCTGCCGTTCGAGAAGCTGGTCGAGGCGCTGCGCCCGCCGCGCGACCTGGCGCTCACCCCGTTCTTCCAGGTCCTCTTCGAGCTGCAGAACGCCGCGCCGCCGCCGGAGCTCAAACTGCCCGGCCTCACCCTGCGTTCCCTGGAGACCGGCGCCCTGCCCGTCAAGTTCGATCTGAGCCTGTCGCTCGCCATGGAGCCGGGGGGCGATCTCCGCGCCGTGGCCTCCTACGCGCGCGACCTCTTCGACGGGACCACCATCGAGCGCCTGCTCGCCCACTACGCCGTCCTCCTGGCGCGGGCCGGCGCCGAGCCCGAACGGCCGCTCGGCGAGCTGGCCCTCCTCTCCCTCCCCGAGCGCCAGCAGCTCCTGGTCGAGTGGAACGACACCCGTGCCGCCCTCCCCGAGCTCGCGGCCTGGCCGAGGGTCACCGCCTGGATCGAGGCCCAGGCCGCCCGCCGGCCGGAGGCCCTCGCGGTGTCCTCCGGCGGCTCCGGCGACGAGGAGTGGAGCTACGGGCGGCTCGACCGCGCGGCCGGGCGCCTGGCGCGCCGCCTGCGCTCCCTGGGAATCGGTCCGGAATCGCGGGTGGGCGTCGGCCTCGAGCGCTCGCCCGAGCTGGTCGCCGCCCTCCTCGCGGTGCTCCAGGCGGGCGGCGCCTATGTGCCGCTCGATCCGACCTACCCGGCGGAGCGCCTGGCGTTCCTCCTGGCGGACGCGGGGATCTCGGTCCTCCTCACCCGCCACGGCCTGCTGCCGGCCCCCGCCGACCCCACGGTGCGGGTGATCGACGTCCCGGCCGCGCTCGCCGCCGCCGACGACGACGACGCCGACGAAGACCCGCCGCCCTCGCCCCGCCCCGCCCTGCCCGACACTCTCGCCTACGTGATCTACACCTCGGGCTCGACCGGTCGGCCCAAGGGGGTGGGCGTGACCCACCGCAACCTGCTCCACTCGACCGCCGCCCGCCGCCGCGTCTACCCCGACCCGGTCGAGGTCTTCCTGCCCACCGCCCCGTTCGCCGTCGACAGCAGCGTGCCGGGGATCTTCTGGACCCTCTGCCAGGGCGGCACCCTCGCCCTGCCGGCCGAGCGCTTCCACCTCGACCTGCCGCAGTTCCTCGCCGCGCTCGCGCGCCGCCGGGTCTCGCATCTCGACCTCGTCCCCGCCCTGTACGCACTGGTGCTGGAGCAGGCGGAGCCCGAGCAGCTCGCCTCCCTCCGCGCCGTCCTCGTCGCCGGTGAGGTCTGCCCGGCGACCCTGGTCGAGCGCCATCGCGCGCGGCTGCCTGCGGTCCCCCTGTACAACGAGTACGGTCCGACCGAGGGGACCGTGTGGTGCAGCGCCCAGGAATGCGCCGGGGACGCCCCCGGGGCGCGGGTGCCGGTCGGCCGGCCGATCGCCAACGCGCACCTCCAGATCGTGGATGCCGGCCTCCGCCCGTTGCCGATCGGCGCCGTCGGCGAGGTCGTGCTCGGCGGCGCCGGAGTGGCGCGCGGCTATCTCGGCCGGCCCGACCTGACCGCCGCGAGCTTCGTGCCGGACCCCTGGAGCGATCTCCCCGGCGGACGGCTCTATCGCACCGGCGACCGCGGGCGCCAGCGCGCCACCGGCGAGATCGAGATCCTCGGCCGCGCCGACCAGCAGGTCAAGGTGCGCGGCTTCCGGGTCGAGTTGGGGGAGATCGAAAACGCCCTGGCGGCCCTCCCCGGAGTGCGCGAGGCGGCGGTCGCGGCGCTGACGACGCGGATGGGACCCCGCGGGGGAGGAGATCCTCGCCTGGTGGCCTACGTGGCGCTCGCCGCCGAGCGCGAGGCGGCGGCGGCGACCCGCGAGCTGAAAGAGCGGCTGCGCGCGCTCCTGCCGGACCCCATGGTGCCCACGGCCTTCGTGCTTCTCCCCGCGCTGCCGCGCACCCCGAGCGGCAAGCTCGACCGCCGGGCTCTGCCGGCCCTTGCGACGCCACCTCCTCCAAGCAAGGCGGAGCCCGCGCCCGCGGTCCTCGGCCTCGCCGGCCACGCCACGGCCGAGGCCATCGCCGCGGTCTGGCGCCAGGTGCTGGGGGTGCCGAGCGTCGGCCTCCACGACAATTTCTTCGACCTCGGCGGGCACTCCCTGCTCCTCGTCGAGGCGCACGGCCGGCTGCGCCAGCGCTTCCCGGGCCTCACCGCCCTCGACCTCTTCCGCTACCCGACAGTCGCCGCGCTCGCCACTTTCCTGACCGCCGCGACCGCAGAGGAGGCCCCCACGCCGCCGCCGTCGCCCGCCGCCTCCGGGAGCGGCGACATCGCCATCGTCGGCATGTCCTGCCGCTTCCCGGGTGCTTCGAGCGTCGACGACTTCTGGCGCAACCTGACCGCAGGCGTCGAGTCGATCGTGCCGCTCTCGGACGCGGAGCTGGCGCGCGCCGGCGTCGCTCCTGCCGTCCTCGCCGCCCCCGGCTACGTCCGCGCCGCCGCGACCCTCGACGCTCCCGACCGCTTCGACGCCGCCTTCTTCGGTTTCACCCCCCGGGAGGCCGAGGCCACCGACCCGCAGCACCGGGTATTCCTCGAATGCGCCTGGGAGGCGCTGGAGCGGGCGGGCTACGATCCCAACCGATATCCCAGTCAAAACGGCGGCCGGATCGGCGTCTATGCCGGTGCCGGCCACAACACCTACCTCTGGAACCTGCTCTCGAACCCCGGGACGGCGCGGGCGCTCGACCCCTTCCAGGCGACGGTGGCGACGGACAAGGACTTCCTCACCACCCGGACCTCCTACAAGCTCAGTCTGGAAGGGCCGAGCGTCGCCGTGCAGACCGCCTGCTCGACCTCGCTGGTCGCGGTCCACCTGGCCTGCCGGGCGCTGGTGGACGGCGAGTGCGACATGGCGCTCGCCGGTGGGGTCTCGATCCGCAACCTCGACCGCCAGGGCTATCTTTACGAGGAGGGAGGGATCCTCTCCCCGGACGGCCACTGCCGCGCCTTCGACGCTGAGGCGCAGGGCACGGTGGGGGGCGACGGGGCCGGCGTCGTGGTGCTCAAGCGTCTCGCCGACGCCCTGGCCGATGGCGACACGATCGACGCGGTGATCAAGGGCACCGCGGTCAACAACGACGGCGCGCGCAAGGTCGGCTACACCGCGCCGGGCATCGCGGGGCAGGCGCGGGTGGTGCGCGACGCCCTCGCCCGGGCCGGCGTCGACCCGGCGATGCTCGGCTACGTCGAGGCCCACGGCACCGGCACGCCGTTGGGCGACCCGATCGAGGTCGCGGCCCTGACCCAAGTGTTCCGCGCCTCAACTGACCGGCGCGGCTTCTGCGCCCTGGGCTCGGTCAAGACCAACGTCGGCCACCTGGACGCCGCGGCGGGGGTCGCCGGCCTGATCAAGGCCGCGCTCGCCGTGAAGCACGGGGTGATCCCGCCCAGCCTGCACTTCACGTCGCCCAATCCCGCCATCGACTTCGCCGCCAGCCCGTTCTACGTCAACGCCGCGCTCTCCCCCTGGGGCGCGCTTCCTGAGCCGGGGCCCCGGCGGGCGGGGGTCAGCTCCTTCGGCATCGGCGGCACCAACGCCCACGCGGTGCTCGAGGAGGCGCCCGCTTCCCGGCCGCAGGCCGCTGGCGCAGGCTTCGGCGGCTGGCACCTTTTGTTGCTCTCGGCGGAGAGCGGCCCGGCGCTCGACCAGGCGACGGCGAACCTCGCCGCCCATCTCGAGCGGCACCCAGATCTCGACCTGGCCGACGTCGCCCACACCCTGCGGGTGGGCCGGCGCGCCTGCGCCCACCGGCGGATCGTGCTCTGCCGCGATCTACCGGAGGCGCGCGCCGCGTTGGCGACCGGCGATCGGGATCGCGTTCTCTCGGCGACGCGGGGGGCCGGTCAGGAGGGCGCGCCCACGGTCGCCTTTCTGCTGCCGGGGCAGGGCGCCCAGCAGGTCGAGATGGGGCTCGCCCTCTACAGCGGCCAGCCGGTCTTCCGCGCCGAGCTCGACCGCGCGGCCGAGGCCCTGGCGCCGGAGCTCGGCTTGGACCTCCGCCAACTGCTCTACCCGCCACCCGAACACCGCGACGAGGCGGCGCGGATGCTCACGCGCACCCGCTTCACCCAGCCCGCCCTCTTCGCCGTCGAGTACGCCCTGGCCCAGCTCTGGCGGAGCTGGGGCGTCGAGCCCGCGGCGCTCCTCGGCCACAGCGTCGGCGAGCTCGTGGCGGCCTGTCTCGCCGGCGTGCTCCCCTGGGCGGACGCTCTGGCGCTCGTCGCCCTGCGCGGCCGGCTGATCGACGCGCTCCCGGAAGGCGCCATGCTGAGCGTCCCCCTGCCGGAGGAAGCGGTGATCCCGCTCCTTTCCGGCCCCCTGTCGCTCGCCGCGGTCAACGCCGCCGACCGGACGGTCGTCTCCGGCCCCGAGCCGGAGGTCCTTGCGCTGGCGCGGCGCCTCGCCGACCGCGGCGTCGAGGTCCGGCGCCTGCCGACCTCCCACGCCTTCCATTCGGCGATGATGGAGCCGGCAGTCGAGGCTTTCGCCGAGGCCGTGTCGCGCTGTGCGCTCCAGCCGCCGCGCCTCCCCTACCTCTCGAACGTCACCGGCACCTGGATCCGCCCGGAAGAGGCGACCGATCCGGCCTACTGGGGGCGCCACCTGCGCCAGCCGGTGCGCTTCGCCGCGGGTCTCGGCGAGCTGCTCGCCGCCCAGCCCGGCGTCCTCCTCGAAGTCGGCCCCGGCGAGACCCTCGGCCGCCTCGCCCGGCGCGCGCTGCGCCGCGGTTCCGCGACGCCGCGACCGGTCGTCCTCTCCTCTCTGCCTGCCGAGCCGGAGGCGGCGGAGCGCCATCTGCTGCGCACGCTGGGGCGGCTGTGGCTGGCCGGCGGCCGGATCGACGGCGCCTTCCCGGCCGCCGGTCGGCGACGGCTGCCGTTGCCGACCTATCCCTTCGAGCGCCGCCGCTACTGGGTGGAGCCCGGCCAGCAGCTCGCCGCCACCGCGGCAGGGCTGGCAGCGGTAGCGCCCGCCGCCAGGGACCTCGCCGACTGGTTCTATCTCCCCTCCTGGAAGCGGTCGCTGCCGCCGTCCTCCCTGGGCGACGGGGCGGAGCTGCCCGCGGGCGCCTTCCTGCTCTTCGACGACGATGCAAGCGACCGCGGCCTCGGCGGCACCCTGGCGCAGCGGCTGCGGCAGGCCGGACGGCCCGTAGCGACGGTCGCGGCCGGCGACGGCTTCGCCCGCTTCGGCCCCGGCGCCTACGCGGTCCGTCCCGGGGCGCCGGAGGACTACGAGGCCCTCCTCGCCGGCCTGGCCGCCGAGGGCCTGGAACCGGCCCACGTCCTGCACCTCTGGAACACCGGTCCCGCTCTATCTCCCGGTCCCGACGGGCTGGCCGGTCCCGACGGGCTGGAGGCGGAGCTCGACCGCAGCTTCTACGGCCCCCTCTTCCTGCTGCGCGCCCTGGTCCGCCGCGGCTCCGGCGCGCCGCTCCAGCTCTGGGTGGTGGCGAGCCACCTCCACGACGTCGCGGGAGGCGAAACGATCGTTCCGGCGCGGGCAGCGCTCCTCGGTCTCCAGAAGGTGGTTCCCTTGGAGCTGCCGCGGGTGACCTGCCGCAGCCTCGACCTCGTCCCGCCCGGCCCGGCGGGTTGGGACGGCAGGGTGCCCGGCCGGATTCTCGCCGAGGTGGCCGCCCGGCCCGCCGAGACGGTCGTCGCCTACCGCGGCGGCCAGCGCTGGACGCAGAGCTTCGAGCCGGTGCGCCTGGAGGCGGCCGGGGAGGCCACGCAGTGCCTGCGTCCGGGCGGGATCTACCTGGTCACCGGCGGCCTCGGCGGGATCGGCGAGGCGGTGGCCCGCTTCCTGGTCGAGACGGTCGCCGCCCGGGTCGTCCTCGTCGGGCGCACGGCCCTGCCGCCGGGCGACGGCGCTGGCGGCGGCGATACCGGACGCCGGAGCCGCCGGCTGCAGGGACTCGAGGAGGCGGCCGCGCGGACCGGCGGCGAGGTGCTGTACGTGGCGGGCGACGTCGCCGACCGTGGCCAGATGGAGGGAATCCGCGAGCTCGTCGGCGCGCGCTGGGGCGCCGTCCAGGGGCTCGTCCACGCGGCGGGCGTGCCGGGGGGCGGCCTGATCGCGGGCCAGGCGCGGCAGCGAGCGGCGGCGGTCCTCGCCCCCAAGATCCACGGCACGCTGGTGCTCGCCGCGCTCTTCCCGCCCCGCGAGCTCGACTTCTTCGTCCTCTGCTCGTCGCTCGCCGCGACGCTCGGCGGCTTCGGCCAGGCCGACTACTGCGCGGCCAACGCCTTTGAGGAGGCCTTCGCCGGCGCCCTGGCCACGGCGGGGGAGGGCGGCCGGACGATCGCGGTGGCCTGGGACACCTGGAAGGATGCCGGCATGGCGGTCGACGCCGCGGGATCGGCGCCGGCCCTGGGCATCGGCACCGCCGAGGGAATCGAGGCCCTGCGCCGGATACTCGCCCGGGTCGAGCTGCCGCAGGTGCTGGTCTCGGTGCGCGATCTGGACCTCGTGGCGGCCGAGGCCAGGGGCCTCGACGCGGACGGCCTCCTCGCCGCGCTGGAGTCCCAGGAGGTCTCGGGGGAGCGCCAGCCGCGGCCGGAGCTCGCCACCGCCCACGTCGCGCCACGCAACCCGGTCGAACGGCAGCTCGCCGCCATCTGGCAGGACCTGCTCGGCATCGAGGGGGTGGGCGTCCACGACGACTTCTTCGAGCTGGGCGGCGACTCGGTCGTCGGCCTGCGCATCGTCGCCCGCGCCCGCGAGCGCGGGCTCGCCCTCACCCCGGGCCAGCTCTTCGAGAACCCCACGATCGCCGGTCTCGCCGGTCTCGCCGGCGTCGCCGATATCGCCGGCGTTGCCGTGCCGGTCGCGGAGCCGGCGGCCTCGCCGGACCGGGAGGCGAGCCCCGGGCCGGCCGCCCCCAGCCCCGAGGACTTCCCCGACGCCGAGATCAGCGCCCGCGACCTGGAAACCCTCCTCTCCCAGCTCGGCCAAGGTCCCGCGCCGAGCTAGCGATCATGGACGGCCTCCTGCGCGACGCGCGCTACGCCTGGCGCCGCCTGCTGGCGACCCCGGGGACGAGCCTCCTCGCGATCCTTTCGCTGGGGCTGGGGATCGGCGCCAACACCGCCCTCTTCAACCTCGTCGACGCTCTCTTCCTGAAGCCGCTCCCCCTGGCGCGGCCGGGGGAGCTGGCGGCGCTCTACACCACCGACCCGGTCTTCCGCGGTTTCGCCCCCTCCTCCTACCTGAATTTCCTCGACTACCAGAACGACCGCTCCGTCTTTTCGGGTCTCGCCGCCGCGCTCGCCGTCGAGGTCACCCTGGGCGGCCATGCCGCCGATGCCGCCGATACCGCCGAGCCCGAACGGGTCCCGGGGGCGATCGTCAGCGCGGGCTACTTCGGCGTCCTCGGGGTGCGGCCGCAGCTCGGGCGCTTCTTCCTGCCGGACGAGGCGAGGGAGCGGGGCGGCGGGCCTTCCGTGGTGGTCCTCTCCGACGGCTGCTGGCGGCGGCGCTTCCATGCCGACCCGGCGATCGTCGGCCGGGCGCTGCTCCTGAACGGGCGACCCTTCGCCGTCCTCGGGGTGGCGGCGTCGGGCTTTGCCGGGCACCGCCTGCTCCTCGCGCCGGAACTGTGGGTGCCGATGTCGACGCGCCGGGAGATCGTCGCCGGCCCGCTCCTCGACTGGTTCGGGTTCAGAGACGCCCTGATGCTCGACCTCGTCGGCCGCCTGCGGCCGGGGATCGGCCTCGCCCAGGCGCAGGCGCGGGTGCGCACCCTGGCCCGCCGGCTGGAGCAGGCCTACCCGAAGGAGAACCATGGCCGGGGCGCGGCTCTCCTCCCGCTCTCCGCCGCCGCCCTGGATCCCAACACCCGCGCCCGGGACGTGCGCCTGGCCGCCTTCCTCCTGGTCATGGTGGGCCTGGTGCTGGCGCTCGCCTGTACCAACGTGGCCAACCTGCTGCTCGCCCGGGCCCTGGGGCGGCGCCGCGAGATCGCCACCCGGATCGCCCTGGGCGCCGGGCGCCGCCACCTGCTGCGCCAGCTGTGGAGCGAGAGCCTGCTCCTCTCCCTCCTCGGCGGCGGCGCCGGCCTGCTGCTGGGCGTCTGGGGGCGCCGCCTGCTCTGGGCTTTCCGGCCGCCCTCCGTCCCCGCCACTTTGGACGTCGCCTTCGACCTACGGGTGCTGCTCTTCACCCTCGTTCTCAGCCTCCTGACCGGGGTGCTCTTCGGCCTCGCGCCGGCGCTCCACGCCTCCCGCCCCGACCTCGCGACCGCCTTGAAATCGGGCGGTGCGCCGCCGCCGCGCCACGGCCTGGGCGCGCGCACCCTGCCGGTCGTGGGGCAGGTGGCCTTCTCGCTGCTGCTCCTCCTCGGCACCGGGCTCTTCCTGCGCAGCCTGGCGCGCGCCACGCGGATCGATCCCGGCTTCGACGCCCCCCACCTCCTAGCGCTGTCGTTCAACCTGGAGGCCCAGGGGTACGACCCGGTCCGTGCCCTCGACTTCTGCCGGCGGGCGAGCGAGGCGGTCGCCGCGCTTCCCGGCGTGCGCTCCGCGGCGGCCGGTTTGAACCGGCCCCTGAACCAGGGCCTGGGCGGCAGCTTCTTCCTCGTTGGCCGCTCCTCTCCGCCCCCCCGTGAGGGCGCCGCCGCGCGGGTCAACGGGGTCGACCCCGGCTACTTCTCGACCCTCGGCATCCCGCTCCTCCGCGGTCGCAGCTTCACCGCCGCCGACCGCGCCGACGGCCGGCCGGTCGCGATCGTCAACCAGACCCTGGCGCGGCGCTACTTCGCGGCGGAGAGCCCGCTCGGCCAGCGCCTCCAGTTCGTCGGCACCGAGGCCGCGATGGAGATCGTCGGCGTGGTCGCCGACGCCGCCTACTCCGGGTTGGGCGAGGCGCCGCGGCCCTACGTCTACTTCCCCCTGGCGCAGGGGATGAGCGGCGAGACGACGCTCTACGTCCGCACCCACGGCGACCCGGCGGCGGCCCTCGGCAGCGTGCGTCGCGCCGTCCGGGGGCTCGACCCCAACCTACCGCTGGCCGGCGTCACGACGCTCCCCGACGTCCTCGCGCAGTCGCTCTGGGCGCCCCGGGCCGGCGCCGCCCTCCTCGCCCTCTTCGGCCTCCTCGGCCTGGTTCTGGCGACGTCCGGCACCTATGGAGTGATGTCCTACGCCGTCGACCAGCGCCGCCGCGAGATCGGCATCCGCCTGGCGATCGGCGAGCGGCGCAGCGGGATCCTGGCGCGCGTCCTCTCCCAGGGCATGGGCCTGGTGGCCGCCGGCCTCGCCCTGGGGCTCGCCGCCGCCTTCGGGACCGCCCGTCTCGTCGCCGCCTTCCTCTACGGCGTGAGCCCTTACGATCCCCTCACCTTCCTCGTCGCGCCGCTCCTCCTCGCCGGCGCAGCCTTCCTCGCCACCCTGGTTCCCGCCCGCCGCGCCACCGCGGTCGATCCGCTGGCCGTGCTGCGCAGCGAGTAGACGGCCTCCGGCTCACTCCGCCCGGAAGGCGTCGCCCGGGTCGGGGAGGAACCCTCCGCCCAGCCTCTCGGAGCCCCGCCGGGTGCGGGTGATGGGCGGGAGACCGCGAGCGTCGGAAGAGAACGGCGCGTAGGGTGCTGCGCGGCAAGGTCACCGAGGAGACGGAAGCCGATCCCTGCTGCAAGGACGGCCCTTGCGAGCCGGATCCCCACTTCTCGCTTCCCGATCTGCCGGCTCGGCCCCGGATCTGCCCGCTGGCCCGGAGAGGGGGTGAGCTGGCGGCGGGAGGGGAGCTACGGCAACTTGCTGAAGGCTCTCGGTAACAGAAGCCCATAAATGGAGAGCGGGTGGAGCAACGCGGCGGCTGAGTCTGGCAGCGCGGGCGTTGTGCCTGGCAGCGCGGGCGCTGTGCCTGGCAGCGCAGGTGCTGTGCCTCATAGGCGTCAAGGAACGCGTTCTGCGGGACGCCAACAACGGCCGTTCGCGGCTAAAGGTAGCACAGGGCGGCGCTGATCGTCGGTCCCACCCCCCTCCTGTCCTCCCCCCATCCCCAACCCGCCCCCACCCAGGGGGGAGGGACGCGATAGCGGGCGGCGTGCCCTCCCGAGAAGAACCACCCTGGAGACCCTGGGCAAGGCGTCCGAGATCCTCGGGCTTTTCGGTCATAGCGCACGCAGGCGCTCCAGCAGGTCGGGGAGGAGACGGGCCGCGAGGGGGGTGGGCAGGCGGCGGCGGTCGTGGAGAGTCTGGAGGCGGAGGGTGGGGCCGGGGTGGACGATGACGGTCAGTGGATGGTGGCTGCGGTCGTGGGCGGCGGTGGC
>Ga0137403_10000916_pt1 | contig 37619 bp, 29 predicted proteins | sample CZOMad2_1_16fung_FD_122057 | JGI IMG/M metagenome (GOLD analysis project Ga0137403, IMG submission 122057) | Vadose zone soil fungal communities from Angelo Coast Range Reserve, California, USA - CZOMad2_1_16fungal (Hybrid Assembly) | ecosystem: Environmental > Terrestrial > Soil > Vadose zone...
ATTCATGATATTCATATTCATTGATAGTTTCGGTTTAAGAAAGTTAGACGGATGTCTGGCGCCGTAAATTCAAAAAACAAGTGAGGAACTGCGCCGTCACTCGCCCTGACTTCTCCAACTTACTCACGCGATAACGTTTTTCGAAAACGCGGAAGTTGTCCAGCTTCATTCGTCGAAGAAGCGCGTGATAAATCGAACGCATGATTTCGGCCGGAAGCATCGAACGGCGATCCTCGGGCGGAAGCAGTCTGGCGGCGTCGGCAAAGAATTTTTCAGCTCGCGCAGCCTGAAAATTCATCAATTGCGTGAATCGCGAATCCCCAAGGTGGTTGCGCAAATCCTCTTCGTCGTAATGAAATCGCGCCAGATCCTGTGCCGGCAGATAAATGCGATCGGCTTTCAGATCCGTCGCCACATCGCGAATGATGTTGGTCATTTGCAGCGCTAAACCGAGAGCGATGGCATAGTCGCGACACTGCGGATTTTTGTAACCAAAAATTTCGATGCTAACCAGGCCGACCGCACTGGCGACGCGATGGCAATAAACGCGGAGCTCATCCCACGTCGCATAACGCCGAATATCGACATCCATTTCTACTCCGGTAATGATTTCCTCCAACATCTCCGGCGTGATCGGGTAGGTTAAGATCAACTGACGGACCGGCCTGGCCAGCGCTGGTTCGTTGGCAAATTCGCCGCGCAATGATTGGCGCCACCTCGCCAGCTCGCGCCGTTTCGTCTCCGGATCGCGCAGGTTATCGTCCGCGATATCATCGATGACGCGGCAGAAAGCATAAAAGGTCGTGATGTCGCGCCGGCGCGCGCCGCTCATGGCGATGAAAGCGAAAGCGAGATTGGATTTGCTCGCGCGCGTAATTTCCGTCGCGGCATCGCTGGTTTTCATTCTTTCAATAACGAATCCAATTCTCCTGCGCGATCCGCCCGCTTTCGCATTGGCGGAAGAGAACAACCCAGGAAGCAAGCAGCCAGCCGGTGACTAAAGCCCGTAAAAAAACGAAGATCGATTTCCAAACAATCATGGCTGCGGCCCGATCGGCGATGGCACTCCGAATCATGGCGTCGATCACCAGGATCAAGAAGAAGTTAAGCCCACAGATCAAACAAAACCAGGCGAGGCGCCGAAAATCGCGCCGGAGCAACTGGCGGTGGGCCCGGAAGGCTTCGCGCAAAGTTTCGTTGTGGAGGACGAGGGAGATTTGGACCGAACAAAAGGCGAGAATAAACCCGCTCATGAAAACGCGCTGGAGCGGGAGATAATCCAGGACGTTTGGCACGTTGATAAAATAAGCGAGGAGCATTGGCAGCCGCAGCACGAGCATGCTGACGACAACAACAATACCGGCCCATTCCAAGACGTAACTGAATCTGCGCATGGCAAAGGCAAAAAGAGCGCCTTCGCGAAAGCTCAACCCTTTGATCCAGGCCAGACAGACGGTGATGAGGTAAACTTGAATATAAACTCCGGCCAGGTATTCGAAGATGAACGAGAGCGCATCAATGGAGGCGGAGATCTTCAAAAGATGCGCGGTCGAAACTTCGTTGTTCCAAGCCGGCAACCGCCAATAGACGAGCGGTTTCAGGAGCGCAGCGAGCGTGCTGACAAGGAAAACGAGATAAATCGGGATGCTCCACCAACGGTAAAGCTTGGATAAGGCACGCCAGAAGGTGCGATGCAATCCGCGCCAATTAACGAGAAATAGGATGGCGGCGAGAGCAGAGAGTGGATAAGTGGTGGTAGCATTATCGAAAATGCCGGCCACGCTTTCAATGGTCGGGAGCGGGACTTCGTGCCAGACATCCGCCAAGGGTGACCAATTCCAGTTGGAAAAAGCAATGATTTCCGCGAAATCGATTTCAGACGGACTTGGGACTGAACTAAAGGTAACGAACTGAAAAACAAAGTAAGCGAACCCGAGAAGAGCGAAAGTAAGCCAAACGCGTTCATAACGCGCGATGCAGCGAAAACCATCGCGTAATGCCCGCCTCACTGGATTGGCCAGCATGACCAGGAGGTAACCAGCAAGCAATCCAGCGATTGGATACAACCGCGTGAGGGCCAGCAAATGGAGTGAAGTATTGGAGTGTTGGAGTGATGGAGTAATGAAACTATCCATCATCGCTGTCTTGGTTGCGTCACTACTCCATTACTCCATTACTCCAGTTGGCGTCAGCGGATTAATCCCCAGTGCTGGTTGAACGGCCAATAGACCCACAGCCCACGCCCAACCAGGTTCTCCTCCGGCACCGGTCCCCAATAGCGACTGTCATAGCTGAAGTAACTGTTGTCGCCCATGGCAAAGTAACTGTGAGGGGGAACGGTGAAACTTTGATCAGGCCTGGCCAGATATTGGCGGCCCAGGGTATAGCCGCGATAGGGAGGCTTCGCCTGCATCACTCGTTGAAAGCCGAAACCCTCGGGCGGTTCACCGTTCACATACAGTAGCGGTGGATCGATCCGAAGAGTGTCACCCGCCAAACCGACCAGACGCTTGATAAAGTAAGGTGCGCCGGTCTGCGGATCCTCCGGGATCATCGGAATATGCTTGGTTCGGAAAACGAAAACGTCGCCCCCGCGTGGTTTCATGAAATTATAAATGAACTTGTCCACGAATACCTGATCACCGGTATCGATTGCGCCGCGGGCGATAATCTGTCCACGCTTGTAACGAGCACCGGGCACCGCCTGGAAATCGTGTCCTAAGGTGGCTTCCGCAGCGTAGACCAGATGCGTCCCGCGGTCGGTAACGATTCGCGACCAGGTGAAAAAGAAAAGGTATTTTTGCTCTACGATTTCCCGGATACTTTCATCCTCAGGTGCAACTACATTGATGTAGTTACGTCCGAGAATGAAAAATTCGGCGATCTGCCGCAAAATATTGGGAGCCGGCTCCGTCCTGGGATGGCCGATGATCCCATTCAGAGTTGGCTGCATTGAGCCGGTTGGAATCTTGAACGGCTGGATGAAGTATGATCGCACTCCGACCGCCACCACGATTGCTACTAGAATGACTTCGCAGTTTTCTCTCCACCCGGCTTCGCGATGCGAGGGGGAATGCTCTGCCACCAGCGCGTCCAGCCGCTCGGAATTTTCCCGCACTCCCGGCAGGTTTCGTTCCTTGATGGAGCGCTCGAGTGTCTCAATTTGCCGGCGAAGATCAGCCAGGGCGGCGTCGCTCAGGACGTCGCACCGATAGCGTATCAGTTTTTCCGCATGGCGAATAAGCAGCAGGGCATGTTTGATAGATCGCGAGCGGAACATGCGGCGAAAGCTACTCGATCATTGCGGATTTCAAATGGCAATCGCCTGCCTGCCGCTGAAACCTTTATCCCCGCGGTATTTCACCGAAAATCGATTCTGAGCGCGTTGCTCGCACTGATTTTTCTCTCCTTTTTCGGAACACTTACCCTTAGCGCCTCGATGTCCCGACGAAGTTACGACTGGCGTTACAGCGTCATCTCCCACTTGCTTTCACCCCGAGACAATCCCAGCCATTATCGGCTTGCTGCCGGCGGGTTGGCGCTGACAGGACTGTTGATGCTGCCCTTCGCGGGATATTTACGCCGGCAATTGGGAATGATCGCACCGAGAGTGGCCCTGGTTTGCTCGGGAAGTTTTCTCGCCGGAATCGTTGCGTTGATTTGCGCCTGCTTTGTCGTACCGCAACACACTCACGACGTCCTGCGGATTCGGCGATTGCATGAGCTTCTTGGGCGCTCCGCCGCCGGTTTTCTCGCCCTGGCAATGATTGGCGGTTGCTGGTGCGCTTGGAAAGGTCGCTGCAAAAGTCGAGGCGCGTCACGCTTGTTTTGGATCTGGTCTGCCCTCACCCTCTTGCCATTAGCGGGCATTTTCTGCAGCGAAGCTTTGTTGATCCTCACGCGGCTGGAACCAACTCGGATGCAGCCCGTCCACGCTGCGCTTCGGCATTCCATCTTCTGGCACCTGGGCTTTTGGGAATGGACGGGTGCGGTCGCGGTGTTCGCCTTTCTTTGTGCGGCAGTTTTTCTGTTGCCTGCGCAAGCAAGCGTTAAAAGTTAAAGGAGTTAAGATGTTACAAGGGAGCCCCTTCGCCTTTGCTCGGGATGACCGGAAGGGGAATCACTGCGCCTTCAATACTTCAATAAATGCTTCCTGCGGAATATTGATACGGCCGATGCTCTTCATCCGTTTTTTCCCTTCCTTCTGTTTTTCGAGGAGTTTGCGCTTTCGCGTAATATCGCCGCCGTAACACTTTGCGGTCACATTCTTGCGTAACGCCGAAACACTTTCGCGCGCGATGATTTTGCCACCAATCGCCGCCTGGATCGCTACTTGATAAAGCTGGCGAGGGATTACCTCTTTGAGCTTCGCTGCCAACTGGCGTCCCCTAGCCTCGGCGCGATCTTTGTGCACGATGGTAGAGAAGGCGTCAACCGGTTCGCCATTAACCAGCAAATCGAGCTTCACCAGTTTCGCCGCACGATAACCGGCATGCTCGTAGTCCATTGAGCCGTAGCCGCGCGTGATCGACTTAATCTTGTCATTAAAATCGACCAGAATTTCGTTCAACGGCAATTCGCAGTGCAACATTACCCGGCGGGCATCGAGCGTCTCGGTATGGTCCATTTGCCCGCGTTTTTCGAGGATGAGTTGGAGGATGTCCCCGATGTTCTCATTTGGGCAAAGGACGTAGGCTTTCACGATCGGCTCCCGAATTTCCTCGATCAGACTTGGATCGGGCAGGTGCGCCGGGTTATCGATGAGAATGGTCTCGCCGCGGGTCGTTTCGATTTCGTAAACGACGCTCGGGCTGGTCGCGATGATGTCCATGTTGTATTCGCGACGCAATCGCTCCTGAATAATTTCCATGTGCAGGAGCCCGAGAAAACCGCAGCGAAACCCGAATCCGAGGGCAACTGAACTTTCCGGCGTGTAAATGAAAGCCGAGTCGTTCAGTCGCAGCTTGCCGATGGCGGTTTTCAAATGCTCGAAATCGCCGGTGTTGATCGGATAAATTCCGCTGAAAACCATCGGGTGAATTTCCTGGAAACCGGGCAATGGGACCCGCGCGGAATTGCGCGCGTCGGTAATGGTGTCGCCGATTTTGATATCGGCAGTCGATTTGATGTTAGCGATGAAATAACCGACATCGCCCGCATTTAATCGCGGCTGCGGATACATCTTGGGCGTGAACACCCCTACTTCCTTGATCTCGTAACGCGCGTTATTGCGCATTAATTTTATCGCCTGGGACGGTTCGATTTTTCCGGAAACGACGCGCACGTAACCGACGACGCCGCGATAAACATCAAAGACGGAATCGAAGACGAGCGCACGGAGGATTTCGTCTAACGGCTTTTGGGGCGGCGGAATGCGCGCCACAATGGCCTCGAGAATTTCATCGATACCGATCCCCATTTTGGCGCTGGCATGAATAGCTTCCTCGGCGGGAATAGCGAGAATTTCCTCCAGTTGTCGATCGACCGAGGCAATGTCGGCATTCGGCAAATCGATCTTGTTGATCACCGGCACGATGGTAAGGCCCTGTTTGTGGGCGAGGTGAATGTTCGCCACCGTTTGCGCTTCCACACCCTGCGCAGCATCGACGATCAACAGGGCGCCTTCGCAGGCTGCGAGCGAACGCGAAACTTCATAGGCGAAATCGACATGCCCAGGCGTATCGAGCAGATTCAGCCGGTATTTTTCGCCCGACTTTGCGGTGTATTGCATCGTTACCGGGTGCGCTTTGATCGTGATCCCGCGTTCGCGTTCCAGGTCCATGGAATCAAGCAGCTGATCCTGTTTCTCGCGCTCATGGATGGTGCCGGTGCGCTCAAGCAACCGATCCGACAAGGTCGTCTTTCCGTGATCGATGTGCGCGATGATGCAGAAATTGCGCGTGTGCTCGATACCCATGAAGCGCGGAACTATGCGGGTGCGCGCTGACGCGGTCAATTTACGGGCGTGGGGTGACGGCTCTGCGGAGCGTCGCGCTATCGAAAGTGGTTGGGCGAGACTGTCGAGCCGGGGCCGAATTGTAAGGCGTTTCTGCGCCGGTGCTAAGTTGGCAACCGGCACAGTTGCCGTACAATAGTAGCTAATGCCGAAGTTGATGATCAGCGGAGCAACCTACGAACTGGTCGAACAGGTTATCACGGTCGGCCGCGCCCCGGACAATACCATTCACCTCGACGATCCTTCCGTCTCGGGGCGGCACGCGGAGTTACGCGCCGCCGGAAAAGCTTATCAATTGCGCGATCTCGGTTCGACTAATGGCACACGAGTCAATGGATCCCCGACCGGTGAAATCATCTTGCATTCCGGCGACCGCATTCGTTTCGGCGCAGTTGATGCCCGTTTCGAAGGCGACATGCCAAGGAGCGCGACCCAGCCGCTGCCGGCCGCGGCAAAAGTCGATGCGAAGGTGGCGACAACCAGCATCCGCCCGGCCGATTTTGCCAACGCCTCGCCATTCCGGACTCGGAGCAAACAACGCGATCCCGGTCGGACCGCTCTATTTGTAGCGGCAGCAATCGCCTTATTGGCATTGTTGGCGGGAATCGTCGCAGTGCTGACAATGCACGCGCCGTCGCCCTAACTGGCACGTGTCATCCAGTGGTGAACGGTTCCTCTACGATTTGCTCATGTAGCGAGCGCGCAATTCTTCCGGCGCCAAACCGCTTTCTTTTAATGCCCGCAAACTGAGTGAGCCATGCCGTTTCGCCAGGCGTTTCCCTGATTCATCCACGACTAATGATGTGTGAAAAAATCTAGGCGGCACTAAGTCGAGCGCGCGATAAAGCAGTAACTGCCGAAAAGTGGAGACGAGTAAATCTTCACCCCGCACCACCTCACTGATTCGCATCGCGGCATCATCCACCACCACGGCCAGCTGATAGGCCGGGACGTCGTCGCGTCGCCAAACAATGAAATCGCCGAAGTCGCACCCGGCCACGGCGGATTGCCTTCCAATGCGCTCATCGACAAACTCGATCCGCTCGCCGTCAGGCACGCGAAACCGCCAATGCGTCTCGGCCGGCGTTTCTGCCGTCGCTGCCGGAATAATCCTTCCTCTTCGCTGTGGTGACAGCCGTGTCGCCGGCAAATTCTTTCCAGGTGCGGCCGACACGGCCGCCTCTACACCAGAAGGTCCCGGGCGACAGGTGCCAGGGTATATCGGTTCTTCATTTTCATCGTGCGGGGCGAGCGAAGCGTCCGCCACATCCTTGCGCGAGCATTTGCATGGGTAAATCAAGCCGCCGATCCGCAATTTTTCCCATGCCTCCAAATAGCGGGAACGCCTCTGGCTTTGAATATACGGGGCAAACGGTCCGCCGATGTCCGGACCTTCATCCCAATCAAGCCCAAACCAGTGCAAATCCTCGATGATCGCGTCGGCAAATTCTCTGCGGCAACGATCGCGATCCAAATCTTCGGTCCGTAAAACCAACTTGCCACCGGCAGCCCATGCACGTTCGTACGCGCGCCAGAACGTGACCGCGTGACCGATATGCAATAATCCCGTGGGCGATGGTGCGATGCGGCCGCGGTATTGTTTTTCTGTCATTCCGAGCGCAGTCGAGGAATCTCTAACTTGAATCGATTTAAATAGTAAGAGATGTCTCGACTGCGCTCGACGGGAGAAAAAAGGTCCCCCGCGCCTTAGAATACTTTACCCGACATGACAAAGACGCGCTTACTCCTTTTCGATATTGACGGAACGCTGGTGAATACCGGCGGGGCCGGGGTCGAAGCGCTCAAACTAATTGTGCACAACCGATTCAGTGCCAAAGACGATCTGCGCGATATCGAGATCGCTGGAAAAACTGATCGCGCAATTATTCGCGATATTTTGCGTAAATATCAGGTGAAACCAACGGAAGAAAACATCGCCTCATTCGCCGAGGAGTACATTCATAGACTCCCGCTTTCACTTTCCCGCTCTCGGGGGCGAGTTCTGCCCGGAATCCAGCCGTTACTCGAGCGATTGAAACCGCAGCCCAATATTGTGCTCGCCCTTTTAACCGGGAATCTGCAGCAGGGCGCAAGGCTCAAGCTTCAGCATTACGGTCTCTGGGATTTCTTTGAATTCGGTGCTTTCGCGGATGACCATCACGATCGAAACGAACTCGGCGCTTTTGCCAGAGAACGCGCTCAAAGAAAGCATGGTCACGACTTCGATGCGGCCGATATCGATGTCATCGGCGATACCAATTACGATATCGCCTGTGGAAACGCATTTGGCGCGCGCACCATTGCGGTTGCGACTGGCAGTTGGTCGCGCGAACGATTGCAAGCCTGCTCTCCAGATTTTTTGTTCGACGATCTGGCAGACACAGACGAGGTCATTAAGAAACTGGGATGGTGAATACCTGGATAGTTGATAGGAAGAATTCAGCGTCCAGAATCTAGCATCCAGCATCCAGAATTATGCCTGTGCAATCAAAAGTCATTCCACTCGAAGGCGAAATCGATCTGCATATTTCTCCTCGCATCACCACCACGCTTAACGCTGCGCTGAAGGCCAAGCCACGTAATCTTGTTATCGACATGGGCAACGTCAGCTACATCGATAGCTCCGGCCTGGCGGTTCTGATTGAAGCGATGCAGAAGGTGGAAAAATACGGGGGCAGGTTCGCGCTCGCCGGTTTGCAGGAAAATGTGAAACCGATTTTTGAGATCGCGCGCCTTGATCAGGTTTTTCGCATTTACCTGGATGTCGATTCCGCGCTCTCGCGGGAGTGAAGCAAAACTTCCATAGTGTGCGCTACATTACGCGAGAGATCGAACTGGGTGGCACGCTCAAGTAAGGCGGGCCGCGCAGTCAGGCGTCGCGATTCGTCACTCCAAAAATGGAGTGCGTCACTCAGCGCCTTGACGTCATCCGGACGATCCACGACCGACCCGTGCACTTTTGGCTCGATGATCTCGCTGCAACCGTTGGCCCGGGTCGTAATCACCGGCAAACCTGCGGCCATCGCTTCCAGCGAAGCATTGGAGAAAGGATCGTAAACAGTCGGCAAAATAAATATGTCCCCCGCGGCCAACGGCAATCGCACATCCTCGATTTCGCCGAGAAAGGTCACACTCCCAGTGCGATATTTGCGCTCGTTCCCGCGACCGGCCACCAGCAGCCGCATTTGTTGGTCGCGCAACTTCGCCATCGCAGCGATAGCGAAACGCAGTCCCTTTCGTTCCCAGCCCGAGCCAAGAAATAATACCGCGATTTCATCAGGGCCGATCCTCAACTGCGCGCGTGCCGCTGCACGTTTGCGCGGGGCCGGGCCGAAATCCGAAACGCGCACGCCATTGCGAATGAGATCAATCGCATCGTCGGCGAAGCCGTAGTGGCGGACAATTTCATTGCGCACCATTGCCGAGTTGGCGATAACGCGACGCGCCCCGCCATCGCCCAGCAACGCCTTTTCTAAACGCAAGAGGGCGTCATGCTTGGGATTAAAACGACGCACAATTTTCGTTAGCCTTGCCTCGAACTGCGCTTTGCGCTCGAGCCAGGCTCGATGAACCCCGTCGCCGGCGCGAAAAAAATCGCAGCGCCAGACGCGCTCCAGACTGACAAGGAGATCGCAATTTTTGCGCGGATCGATCCGTTCCAATTCATCCGCGAAAGCGATTGGCCCCTCTTCCTCAATTCGAATTATGCGGCCGGATGTCCATTCTTCCTGCGGCCAATCTTTAGTAGCAAAAAGGGTTGCCTCGTGACCGGCGGCCGCCAACGCGCCAGCGACGCGTCGCAAATATGCTTCCGCGCCGCCGCTGGGCGAAAAACCGCGCCGAACAAATCCAATGTTTAGTTTCTCGGAAGCCTTTACTTGCACGCGGTCAGCACAATAATTGTTCCTATGTCGGGCGAAACTCTAAACCCCACCGCGCCACCGCGCATTGCGCCCCGAGCACCCCGCTTACCGAAAAGTTTGCTTTATTCCATTTTCGCCCGCATTGGCGGCTGGGGACTCGACACCGATGCTTTTGAAACGTTGCGCGCATCCTATCGGGGCGGATTTTTGGGCAAAGCGATCGCCTACGACAATCGGCAAAACGAAATTCCGGCGTCGAAAATCCGATCCTTGCGCTGGCATCCGGTGCGGCTCCTTTCGTCGCTCGACCGACCTTATTATTATGGCGCGAAGAAAAAATACCTCGACTGGATCGCATCGCGCGAACTCGGGACTGGCCAGTATGATTTGTTTCACAGCTGGTCGGGCGATTGCCTGGAGTCCTTGCGCGTCGCGCAACGAAAGGGAATTGCTTCGATCGTCGAGATTCCGACCTGGCACCGCGATTTTGCCGAGCGCGTTGCCCCGCGGGCCGAACCGCAGCGATCCGGACAACGGACTCCAATTGGGCGCTGGAAAAACGAGCTTGTCCTGCGGTCGGAACGTTCCATCGAAGAATACGACCTTGCCACGCTCCTGCTGGTACTTTCGGAAAGAGCGGCCGAGACTTTTCGCGAGAGCGGGATGCCAAAAGAAAAACTTTTCTATCTTCCACGCGGAGTCGATGTCCAGCGTTTCAAACCAGGCAAACCTCCGCCAATCTTTCGCGCAATTTTTTCCGGCGCGCTGATTGAACGCAAGGGAATTCATCATCTGCTCGAAGCCTGGCATCGGCTGAACTTAAAAGACGCCGAATTGTGGCTGCTCGGTTCGATCCACGAAGAAGCGAAACCGCACTTGAAGAAATTCTGGCGTGGCAACATCCGCACCATTGGTTTCGCGGGCGACGTGGAAACATATTTGAGTCAGGCGACGATCCACATTTTTCCCTCACAGTTGGAAGGTAGCGCCAAGGTTACTTACGAGGCGGCGGCCTGCGGTTTGCCTCAGGTGGTCACCCGCGAATCGGGCGATGTGGTGCGTGATGGAATCGAAGGCATCATTGTATCGCCCGGGGATGTCAATGCCATCGCCGGCGCGATCGAGCATTTTTACCAGCATCCGAGAATCGTGTCGGAAATGAGCATTGCGGCGCGCAAGCGGGTAGTGGAAAATTTCACCTGGGACCATTTTCGGGAGCGACTGCTGGGGGCTTATGAAATGGCCAGGCAGATGCTGTAGCCATTGCCAGCACTTCCAACGGCGGCCATAGACCGCCGCTCCAATGAAAATTCTGCTGATCCAACTTCGCCGGCTCGGCGATCTCATTTTAACAACCCCGGCGATCTCGGCCCTGCGTGAACATTTGCCCGCCGCGCAAATCGCCCTGGCGGTTTCAGGCGAATCCGCTCCGCTTCTGCCTGCCATCCAAGGATTGCGGCAGACGTTCCTAACGAAACGTGGAGTGCGCGATCTTTCCGCGTGGATGGAAATTCGTCGGGCCGGTTTCGATTGCGTAGTCGATTTCACCCGCAACGATCGCTCGGCCTGGCTAACGTTTTTGTCCGGCGCGCCGCAACGGATCGTGTCCGGTCGACTGAAAATCAAATCCAAAATCCGCCCGCGCTTTTACAACGAGTTCGTCGATTGCGCGATGAAACAAATGCACACGGCGGATTACTATCTCGCCCTGTTGCAACCGCTCGGAATTTCCGCGACCGCAAATGACCCGCTGCTTGAGCTTCCGGCGGCGGCGCAACAACGCGCCTCTTCCGTCATCGCCGATCAAATTCGCCACCAATCATTTGTCATTTTCCATCCAGGCTCGGCGCGCGTGGAAAAATTTTGGGAACCGGAACGCTGGGCGGCGATAATCGAATTCGCTGCTAACGAGCTCGGTCTCTTTCCGGTCTTATCGGGCGGCAGCACCGAACTCGAGCGCGCGCACCTTACTGCTATCCGAGAAAAATTGCACACCACTGTGCTCGATCTTTCCGGGCAACTCGATCTTCTCAGCCTGGCGGCATTAATCGAATACGCCCGCTTGCTCGTCACGGTTGATTCCGCGCCCATGCATTTGGCCAGCGCAGCGGGGACGCCACAGGTCATCCTGTTTGGGCCGACCAACCCATTTCATTGGCGGCCGCGAAAAAGTCCGGCTGCAATTTTGTTCGGCGAATCGCCCGAGCCCCTGCACCATTTCCAAGCCCGCGAAGCAAAGCGACCGATGAAGCAAATCTCGACGGCAGCGGTGATCGATGCTATGCGTCTGATGGTGTCGGCGCCGGCGGCGTCAGCCGTATGAAGGATAAAGCCGAGAAGAAGGTCCCATTTCGGGAGACGATTCGAGTTGCGTGGAAGCCATACAAACGCCTTTATGGTTACGTCGGGCCCTACAAATGGCGGTTCATCGTCGGCCTCGCTCTCGGTTTTCTTTTTGGCGCGACCCAGGGTTTCCTGCCGCTAGTTTTGCAAAAGGTAACCAGCACCGTTTTCCACGGCGCCGCACCCAATCCCGGTAATCTCGCTCATCATCCAGAGTTACTCAACGCCGGCGGATCGGTGAAGTCGATCGTCTTCGTTTGCCTTCTCATTCCCGCGGTCATGACCGTGCGGAGCCTGATGGGCTACGGCAACGCTTACTACATGAACTGGGTCAGCAATCGCGTCGTTACCGACATTCGCAACCAGCTTTTTGCCAAGATCGCGGGCCAGTCGATGGATTTCTTTAATCGAATGCGGGCCGGCGTTCTAATGTCGCGCATCACCAATGACACCAGCGCGATGCAGGCAGCTCTAAGCACGGTCAGCAGCGACGCCTTTAAACAACCGATCTCGATTATTTTAGTAGTGAGCGTTCTCCTTTACATGGATTGGAAATTTACCCTGGCCACGCTCGTCCTCTTCCCCAGCTGCATTGTGCCCATTCGGATTTTTGGCAAACGCGCCCGCCAAGCGGTGCAGAACCAGCAGGAAAACATGGGACAAATGGTGGTGACAATGCAGGAAACTTTTGCCGGCATTCGCGTAGTCAAGGCCTTTGCTCGCGAGGCCCACCAGGTAAAAAGTTTTTCACGCAGCACCATGCTCCAATTCCGCGCCGTCATGCGGATGGTCAAATCGACAGAGATGACGGGGCCGTTGATCGAAGTCCTGGGAGCAATGGGCTTTGGGATGGCTTTGCTTTACGTCTATGCCGCTAACCTTTCCGCTGGGCGTTTCTTGGCCCTCATCGGCGGTATTTTCCTTCTCTACGATCCGGTAAAAACGCTGAGCAAAATGCACATCGTCATGCAACGTTCAGTCGCCGCCACCGTCGGCATCTTTGGAATTCTGGACACGCCCTCCGCCATTCAGGATTCTCCAGACGCGCAAAGTTTGGACTCGTGCGATGGTCGCATCGATTTTCAGAACGTCAGTTTCCGTTACACCGGGACATCGACCGATGCGGTGAGAGACTTGATCTTTCAAATCGAGCCGGGCAAAAGCTACGCCCTGGTCGGCGCGAGTGGCGCGGGCAAGAGCACGATTCTTTCGCTCATTCTCCGCCTCTACGATCCCACCTCTGGTGCGGTGCGCATTGATGGATGCGATTTGCGCAAAGTTACCCAGCAATCATTGCGGCACCAGATCGGGTTGGTAACCCAAGACACATTTCTGTTTCACGATACCATTTACAACAACATCCTTTTCGGCCGGCTCGATGCTACCCGGGAAGAAGTTTACGCCGCGGCGCAGATGGCTTATGCACACGATTTCATCCTGGAGCAGCCGCAAAAATACGACACCGTCGTCGGCGACAAAGGGATGATGCTTTCCGGCGGACAGCAGCAACGTCTCGCGATCGCGCGTGCGGTTTTGAAGAACGCCCCCATCCTTCTTCTAGACGAAGCAACTTCCGCCCTCGATTCCGAGTCGGAAAAGCAAATTCAACTGGCTTTGCAGACGCTCGCCGCCGGCAAGACCGTGGTCGCGATTGCCCATCGGCTTTCCACCATTTTGTCTTCCGATCAAATCGTGGTGATGGATCGCGGCCACATAAAAGAAATCGGCACCCACGCCGAGCTGCTGGCCAAATCCGGCTACTATCGCCGTCTCTACGATCTGCAATTCAATCGCGGCGCCGAACATAAGGACCCGGAGCCGGAAGAATTGTTCGAGGTGGTCAGCTGACGCTGGAGGGACGGGCGCTGTCCCGTCCCAAATTTTAGGGACGACACGGAGGTCATCTCTCCACACCGACGATTCCCTCGGACTGCGCACGGAGTTCTGCTTGTGCTGCGTCATCCAGGACCGGTTTGTATTCTCATTTCCGGCCGGGGCGGCAGACCAACCCACGAGCGAAAACCGCTGAACCGCTTTCGTTTGCAAAAGCCAGGCAGGGAGATTCCAAAGACACGAAGGCGACATTCAATCCGTCGTCTTTGATTCCTGCCTCCTTTATTCCGTAGAATTCAACTGCGAATTTGAACCCCAATTAACGGTGACTCAGCCGACCGCTACCGGGCTGTTTCCTCGCGTTATCATAATTAAAGTATTGTCAGAGTTTGCCCGTCGGGCTAATGCTAGCCGCGACTGAGTTTTAGCCGGTTCGACCTCATGACGCGAAGCATCATCGTGCTCCTTGCCGACTTCCCAGGCACCGCCGCCGTTGCTGAAGATGAAGTCACCGAAGCACCACGCGGCACCTTCACCGCCCGACTATGAGAACAAGCTCTGTTGAGTCTCCGGTCTTTATCCTTGGCTGCGGCCGTTCCGGCACGACGATTCTCGGAAACCTATTGGCACAACACCCCAGTGTCACATACCTTCATGAGCACAGGCCCTTATGGACCTCTGCCTATCCGGAAACGGACATCTGGAGTGAACGTGCAATAACCCGACGCGGGAAACTTGCGTTTACTGAGTCCGATGTAAACCCAAGGAAGACGCGAGCGCTAAGAAAGCTCTTTGCATTGGAACTCCAGAAATCACGTCGACCTATCCTCGTTGAGAAGCTTCCTATCAACAACTTTCGGCTCCCATTTATTCGAGGGATGTTTCCGGACTGTCGTTTCATCCATATCTGGCGCAACGGCCTTGAAGTAGCGCGATCCATCGAGACAATGAGCCTTCAAGGTAGATGGTTCAGACCAGATCAGTACAGATGGAATATGCTCGCGGAGTACGCGCAATCGATGCCTGAAACGGCACCTGTCCCGGCGCTTTGCCAGTCCTATTACGAAAAGGGGCTGTTGGAATGGCGCGTCAGCACGCAGGCGGTTACGTCATTCCTTGGGCGCCTGCCACAAGACAACTGGCTCGAGGTGTCTTACTCCGCATTTGTGGCAGACCCACTCGGGACAAGCGAGCGGCTTACAGACTTTCTTCATCTCACTCCCGAACAGACGGTGCGTGACTTTATACAACAGAATGTACGCCGCTACAGCGAGAGTCGCGATGGCGCTGAGCTAACGCAGCTCGAGCTCGTAATCGGAGGTCCGCTTCTGGAGCAGTCAGTGAAGCCGCTCCGGTCAAGACTTACGACATCGGGCGACCGAAAATCGGTTCCGCGACATTCGGGGTGAGGTTGCCTGCGATTAGGCTTGACCTCCCCGAGCTCTTCTCTGCGAACGGTGGCTCCCATTCGCATGAATGGTCGCGCTTGCGCGCGTCCAGAACAAAACCTAAGGCCCAGGGTATGGCAGCCGACGACCATTCCTTGAAACCGATGCTTTCCATTTTTCGCACCACAAACTAGCGTTGTCGCGCGATGCCGTTCAATATCGACCTCCACACCCACACCTTTTTTTCCGGTGACGGCGTGTCCCGCCCCGAAGACTTAATTGCCAGCGCACGGGCGAAAGGACTGCATGGGGTTGCCATTACTGATCACAATACGTGCGACGCGATCGATTATCTGCTCGGGAAAAAACTGATGCGCGCAGATGGATTGCCCGTGGAGGGTTTTCTCATTATTCCCGGAGTTGAAGTCACGACCGCCGAAGGCCATTTGCTTTGCGTCGGGACAACCTTGCCGGAGGCGGCGCGGTTAAAGGGGCGCCCCGCGCGTGATGTTTGTACGCTGATTCACGAGCACGGCGGCCTCGCCATCCCTCCACATCCCTACGATTTGTTCCGGGCCGGAATTCGCTTCGCCACCCTTGAAACGTTACCGATCGATGCGCTGGAGGTTTTCAATGCCGCTACTACCCTGCGCCGATACAACACGTTCGCGTTTCGTTATGCACAATTACGCGGCCTGCCCATGACGGCAGCGAGCGACGCGCATCATGCCGCCGCAGTCGGAACTGCATATACCATCCTCAACTGCGAAGAGCTGTCGGTGAAATCCGCTCTCGCGCAGATCCTCAAAGGCAACGAGCTCAACCAGCGCTATCTCACCCCGCGCGATAGCATGCGAAAGACTTGGAACAACTGGTTGCGTTTACGTCGGAAAAAACTTCCCGATATCACTTCGCGCGACGGCGGGTAGCGCGCGAATTCTGCGCGCTCCGTCCGGTGTCTTGCCGAATGGCGTTCCCATCTTTTTCCGGGTAGCGCACGCGTCTCGCGTGTTGGTTTCGGGCGTCTCGCCGAAACAGTCTTCACAGAAAAGTCCTAGGTGGCAAGTAGGTCTCTGAACTCGTCCACATCCGTCACCGGGGCCTTGCATGCAAAATTTTCACAAACGTACGCTGCAGGTTTTCCGCCCACCATCGACATCGCGCGGATCGCCTCGTTCTTTTCTCCGAGATACCTCTGGCCCTCTGCGCCATCTGCCCAAAGCAGGACCTTGTTCGGCAAAAAATGCCGATGCAGTTCTGCCCGCAATGCCTTCGTTTCAGGCGAACCGGAATCGCCCGCGATCACGATTTGTCGCGGCGAACCTTCCAGAAAATCAAACGCCACCAGCATTTGCGGCAACGCACTCGGAAAGTGCGCCAACTGCCGCGCGAAGGCGTTGACCGTCTTCTTTGCGCGCGCCAGCAACTCGCCGTCGTTTCGTATCGCCGCCAGGCGCGCCAAATTCAGCGCCGTGACCGAACTCGCTGCTGGTTCGGCGCTATCGTTGTCCTCTTTTAGTCGCAGCAAAATGTTGCTGTCGTGACCCGTCACCGTAAAATAGCCGCCGCTTTCATTATCCCAGAAAAGCGCATCCATTTGCCCCTGCAATTCGAGGGCAAACTTTAACCAGCCGGGATCGAACGACGCTTCATAAAGATCAAGCAAGCCTTGAATGACAAAAGCATAATCGTCGGCGAATCCCTCAACTTCGCCGCGGCCTTCGCGATAACTGCGGAACAAAATCTTCCGCGATTCATCGTAAAGATTGGCGCGAATAAAGTTCGCTGCCCGCGTCGCCGCTTCCAGATAATAGGCGTCCTTTAATACCTGGGCGGCGCGCGCGAACGCAGAAATCATCAAACCGTTCCAGGCCGCTATGATTTTGTCGTCCAGGTGCGGGCGAGGACGTTTATTGCGGATCGAAAATAACTTTTGCCGGCTCTGTGCCAGCAATCCTCGAATTGCCTCCTCGTCTTCGTCGTCAACAGGCGAGACGCCCGTTGGCCCCGCAGGCGAGACGCCTGTGCTACGGAATTGCGCGGTCTCGGCGAGCGAGTGTCGCTCGATCAAAATGTTTTTGCCGACAAATTCCCCATGAGGGTCGGCTCCGGCCGGAGCATTTCCGTTTTCTTCAACGCCGTAATGAAACGAAAAAATTGGGGCGTCTTTTCCAAGCGCGTCGTCGATTTCCTGTTTCGTCCAAATGTAGAATGAGCCTTCGGCATTCCTCTGTAGCGGCGCTCTATGAGCGCCGACGTCCGATTCACGGCGGTCATAGACCGCCCCTACAGCAACCGGGCTGTCCGCATCTTCGGCCGAGTAGAATCCGCCCGCGGGCGAAGTCATGTCGCGCCGGACGTAATCAAGAATGTCGCGGGCGGTTGCGGCGAACTCTGCTTCGCCCGCGATCTGAAAAGCGTCGAGATAAGCGCTAGCCAATTGCGCCTGATCGTAAAGCATTTTCTCGAAATGCGGCACGTGCCAGTAGGCGTCGACCGAATACCGGTGAAATCCACCACCGATATGATCGTGTATTCCACCAGCCGCCATCTTTCGCAATGTCAGCAGGACCATTTCCAAAGCATGCTGCCCGGAATCCGAATCCGGATTGCGCGCGTGGAAGCGCGTCAGAAAATTCAGCGTGACCGGGCGCGGGAATTTTGGGGCACCACCGAAACCGCCTTCGTGCGCATCAAAAGTTCGCGCAAATTGCTGGTAAGCCGACTCCAAAATAACGGCATCAATTTCTCCGGCAGAAGTCTGGTCTTTGGCAGCTTCGCGCAATGCATCAACAATGTTCGCTCCCTGGCTCGAAATTTTTGCGCGATCATTTTTCCAGGCTTCGGCAATCCGTTGCAAAACTCTCTTGAAAGCAGGATGACCAAATCGGTCTTCCGGGGGGAAATAGGTTCCACCGACAAACGGTGCGAGCTGTGGAGTAAGCCATACGCTCATCGGCCAGCCGCCACCGCCCGTTGTTGCCTGGACGAAAGTCATGTAAACGCGATCCACATCGGGTCGCTCTTCACGATCGACTTTAATGTTCACAAACTCGCGATTCATGATTTCGGCGGTGGCAGCATCTTCGAAGGACTCATGCGCCATGACGTGGCACCAGTGACAGGTGGAATAACCGATCGAGAGAAAAATGGGTTTGTTTTCGCGTCGCGCTTTTTCGAACGCCTCCTTCCCCCAGGGAAACCATTCCACCGGGTTATCGGCGTGCTGAAGCAAGTAGGGCGACTTCTCGTTAGCCAGTCGGTTCGCCCGTTGTGGTTCTTCCAGCACCCCCTGAGCCTTAAGATTAGCCGATGCCATGCAGCACCTTCTTGTCATTCCGAGCGAAGTCGAGGAATCTCTTACTTTCTGTCTGAGCAGTAATTAGAGATGTCTCGACTTCGCTCGACATGACAAAGAATGGACTTCGCACATCTAATTTTTCTGTTTTTGGCGATCGGCGTTATCGCCTTCCTTTATTCATCCGTCGGTCACGCGGGCGCTTCCGGTTACATCGCGGTGATGACCTTGTTCGGACTGTCGACCGCAACCATTCGGCCCACTGCGCTGGTATTGAACATCCTGGTTGCGCTCATCGGGTCTTTTCAATTTTGGCGCGCCGGACATTTCTCATGGAAATTATTTTGGCCGTTCGCTCTCCTTTCCGTTCCGACTGCCTACTTCGGCGGCTATCTCCAGTTACCAGCTCGAGTTTTGAAAATCATTATCGGACTCGTACTGCTTTTCTCCGCCGCCCGATTGTTTTTTCGTCGCGGCGATCCCCCAGCGGTCACTTCCCCACCCTTGCCCGCCGCACTCGCGGTTGGTGCAGGCATCGGGTTTCTCTCCGGTCTGACCGGCACAGGAGGAGGAATTTTTCTCACACCTCTTTTACTTTTTTCCAATTGGGCGAAAACAAAACAGGCATCGGCGGTTTCTGCGTTATTTATTTTGGTAAATTCAATTGCTGGTCTGGCAGGTTTTGTTAGCGCCAGACAATCCATTCCGGTATTGGCATTCATTCTCTCCGCCGCCGCAATCATTGGCGGCGCGATTGGTTCGTATTTGGGAAGCCGCAAGTTTCCGGTTCGCACCGTTTCGATCTTGCTCGCGACCGTCCTTGTCATCGCCGGCTCCAAATTAATTTTTACGAGGTGAATCAACCGGAACACAGACTTTCCAGTCTGTGCAACATGCCTGTATTCCGACTCGCGTCCGCCTAGCGGCACGCGTGTCGTGTGCTTAACTGACATGGCGCTCATCGGGCTGACTCCGCTGTCTAGAATCTGGGAGCACAGGCAGCTTGCCTGTAGTCGTCGGCAGCTTGCCGACGACAATCGTGTTCGGCAAACTGCCGAACACTGCAGGCTGGCAGCCTGCGCTCCCCGGAAAAGATGGCCGCTAGACTAAGGCTACTCGAGGGGCAGCCTCAGGTGACCAGGGGTTTTTCTTAAAATCGGCCGCAATAATCGCATCGCGGTAACGCAGCAAAATTTTCCGAAACTGCACCAGATTGAGCACGTGAAATTCATTTGGCAGGCCTTCTAAATTTCGCAATGCCAATTCGAACAAGCGAGTGGCCGGACGCAATCGACGTCCATGCTTGGCATGCGATGGTTGTTCGAAGTTTTTCTGCAAATGCACAAACGCCCCGGCAGCCTGAATCAACGCCTGATAAAAACGAGCCAGCTCCGCGTTTTTTTCCACCAACCAAAGTTGTTCGAGCACATCGTGGGCTTCATAATATTTTTGTGCATTCCACAACTGAAAAAATGCAGCGTAATAATCTTGCGACGATGCCTCAGGGGACGCCGGCTCGAGCGCACGTACGAAGTCCGAAATCCGCTCGCGTTTATTCATCAAAGGCATAACTTCGGCGAAGCAAGGAAATGGGCAATCGCTTGAGATGACACGATGACGCCGTCGCTCGTCGCTCTCCTGCTCCTGATCGCCGCAGGATTAGTCGTCTACTCCGCCCTTTTTTCCGGCCTGGAGACCGCGCTCTTTGCTCTCCGCCGCCATCAGCTGCGCCGGCTCGAATCCAATCATCCCGCCCTCGCTGGCTTTGTGCAGAAGTTTCGTGAAAATCCGCGCCGGGTTCTCGCGGTCATTCTCTTGGGTTCCGCGCTGGTGAATGTTTTTCTCATCGTCATTTGTCTGGCTTTGCTCTGGGAAACGCCGCGCGCCACCCGGTTACCGCCATGGCTGATTGCCGTTTCGCTCTTCGCCATCATCGTTTTCTTCTGCGATTTAATTCCCAAGCTTGTCGCGCTTTCCGCGCCTTACCGCCTTTCCGCGCTCGGCGTCTTCACTTTGCGCGCGCTAATCCCATTGCTCGAAACCGTCGGTAGCGCCCTGGAAACAATCAGTGTTGCCATCGTCGAGCTGGTCACGCCCCGGCACGTTCGTACTCGCCCGCATTTGTCCGATGAAGAACTCGAAACCCTGGTTCAGATCGGTGCTGAGCAAGGCACGCTGCAGGAAGCTGAAGGCGAGATGATCCAGGAAGTATTCAAGCTGGGCGACAAAACCGCGAAAGATGTCCTCACACCGCGGGTCGATATGTTTGCCCTCCCCGATGGCCTCACGAATGAGGAAGCGATCGCGCAATTGAAAACGCGCCGGCATCGTCGCGTTCCGGTCTACGCCGATTCTCCCGACAACATTCTCGGCATCATCGAAGTAAAATCGTTTCTGCTCCATCCGGACGCGCATTATACCGAGACGATGGTCCCGCCTTCATTCGTGCCCGAAACAATGCGAGCACTCGATTTGCTGCGCAGTTTCCTGACGCGATCGCAAGGCATGGCCATCGTCGTCGATGAATTCGGGGGCACCGAAGGCATCGTCACCATCTCCGATATTATCGAAGACATTCTGAGCGATGCCGCTCCGCTCGGTGACACCGATCTCGATATCGAACCATTGGCGGAAGGTCGCTACCTCGTGAACGGCAGAGCGCGCCTCGATGATTTGAGCGAGCGACTGGGGTTCGATTTCGATGCATCCGGCATCGACACCATCGGCGGCTACGTCTTCAACCAGCTGGGCCGTGTTCCCGAAGTCGGAACGGAATTAGAAACTCCGCGCTTGAAAATCACCGTCCGCCGCGTCAATCGCCGGCGAATCGAAGAATTGCTTCTCGAGAAAACGGTGTGCACGGAGTGTGACAGCGATAACGGAGAACTCCCATGATCTGGCTCCTGGTCGCACTCTGCTGGATCATTTCCTTTCTCTTTGCCGGAATCGAAGCGGGTTTGCTCGCACTCGATCCGGTCCGGTTGCGGCATCGCGCCAAGAGCGGCGATCGGGGGGCACGCCGGTTACAAGAAATGCTCAAGGAGCCCGACCGATTGCTCGTCACCGTTCTGCTCGTGACCAATGCCGCGGACATCACTGCCCTCATTATTCTGACGCACGAGCTAGTCTCGCGTTTGGGCTGGCTCGGCTACCCGATTGCCGTTGCCATCGCGCTGCCGGTTTATCTTTTCCTCCTCGGCGTTCTGCCGAAATCCTTATTCCGCCGTTTCCCATTGCGCGCGGTGGTCAGGCTTTCCGGTTTGCTTGAGCTGACCACAAAGTTGTTGTGGCCGTTGCACGCTATCGGCGCATTCATCGAGCGTTCCATTTTCGCGCGCGCCAAAAATCCGCCGCGTCTTTTCGCCGGACGCGAAGAGTTAAAAATGATTGCGGTCCAAAGCGAAGAAAGCGGCGCACTCAGTTCGACCGAACGCGCGATGATTCATAACGTTGTCGATTTCACTGCAGTCAAAGTGCGGGATGTGATGGTGCCGCTCGAAAAAACTGTATCGTTTCACCCGGATGACTCGCCCAAAGACGTTTTGGAGACGAGCGCGAAAATCGGCATCGATCGATTTCCCATCTTCGCCGACAACGCGGAACCTCTCGGTCTAATCAACGTTTACGATATTCTTTTCGACACTGAATCGTCGCGTCCGCTGCGTCACTACATGCGCCGAATCGTTACCGCTTCGGAAAACGAATCCGCTTATCGTGTAGTCCGCCGCCTCCGGGGCGCGCGGATCGGCCTTGCTGCAGTAGTCGATAGCCACCAAAAATCCACTGGCATCGTCGCGTTAGAAGATCTCGTCCGACAACTTGTGCAGGGCTGAGCGATTTACTGTAGTGGCGGGCGTGTCGCCCGCATCCCTCCCCCAGATCAGTTTCAAACACTCCGAGCTGGCATAAGCTCGCCCTCCAAGTCGACAAGGAAATCAAATTTTCGAGACCAGGCAACGCTCCCAACAGAATTTGGGACGTGTTTAGCGTTCCTGTACTATATCCCATTTCATTGACACCTCGCTTCAGCGAGGTGCATGGCCGCGGTTGGGGCTCTCTCAGGCGTCGTTAATACCCAGCTGAACCACGGTGTTAATGAGAGGGTCAGTCGGCGCCAAACACATGCAGAGTTTGGGATCAAGAGAATCATATCGTCGGCGAAATCCGGGGAATCGCGGGGTTTGCAATCATTTCTTCTCTTCCAAAAACTGAGCAGCGACGATGAGGGAGACGTGAGTAAATGCTTGCGGAAAATTTCCCAGTAATCGTTTATCGCGCGGATCGTATTCTTCCGATATCAAACCGAGATCGTTTTGCAACGTGAGCAGGCGTTCGAAAAGTTCGTGCGCTTCTTCTTTGCGCCCAAGCAAATTCAGGCAAATGGCGAACCAGAACGAGCAGGGCAGGAAGACGCCTTCGTCTCCGGGCAGCCCATCTACGTTTTCCTCCTCCGGCCGGTAACGCAGCACGAAACCTTGCACCAGGAGATCCCGCTCGATCGCAGCGATGGTATTGCGCACGCGCTCGTCTTCGATCGGGAGGAACCCGATCATCGGCATCATCAGCAGGCTGGCGTCGAGAGCGTCGCTTCCGTAGTACTGGGTAAACGCTTTCACTTTCGGGTTGTAACCGCGCTCGCAGACTTCCCGATGGATTTGCTCGCGCACTTTCTTCCAGCGCTCGAGCTCGCCGTCCGCGGGCAAGCCGGCCTCTTCGATCAATTGCACCCCCCGATGGAACGCCAACCACGCCATCATTTTCGAATGGGTGAAATTTTTGCGACCGCCCCGCACTTCCCAGATTCCCTCGTCCGGTTCCTGCCAGTGCGATTCGAGAAATTTCATCAGCGCTTTTTGCATCGCCCAATCCGTCCCTTCGATTTCGATGCCGGCTTGTTGCGCATGATAGAGCGAACTCATCACTTCCCCATAAACGTCCAGCTGAAATTGTTTCGAGGCCGCGTTGCCGACTCGCACCGGCCGAGAATTTTCGTAACCGGCCAGCCATTCAATTTCGAACTCCGGCAAGCGCCGTTCGCCATGCATACCGTAGAGAATTTGCATCTGCGCCGGGCTTCCCGCGATCGCGCGCAAGAGCCACGCTCGCCACGAACGCGCTTCTTCGACAAAACCTGCACGCGTCAGTGCGAAAAGCGTGAAGGTCGCATCGCGCAGCCAGCAGAAGCGATAATCCCAGTTGCGCACGCCGCCGATTTTTTCCGGCAACGACGTCGTCGCCGCCGCGACGATGCCGCCAGTGGGCTCGTAGGTAAGGCCTTTAAGAATGACGAGCGACCGCACGACAGCGTCGCTCCATTTGCCGCCATACTCGCAGCATCCAGCCCAGTCTCTCCAATATTTCTCGGTGTCGCGCAGGGCGTGCTCCGGATTGACAGCGCGCGGCGGATTCTCATGCGATTGATACCAGGTCAGCACGAACGGCACTCTTTCGCCTTCCGCGACTTCGAATTCCGCCACCGTCGTTAAATCTTCGCCGCGTGTTTCGATCGGCGTGCGCAAGACCAGCGCGTTCGGACCCGCGATCGCCTCCAGTCCATCACCGCATTTCCGCACCCACGGCACGACGTCGCCGTAATCGAAGCGAATGATTAGTTCCATGCGCAGCGCGACTTTGCCGCGCACGCCCTCGACGATGCGGATAATGTCTGGATTAGTGCCGCGCGGGGGCATGAAATCGATCAACCGCACCGCGCCATCCTTGGTCTCGAATGTGGTTTCGAGAATTAAGGTGTGACCGCGATATTTCCGCGTCACTTCTACCGATTGATCAGCCGGCGCGATCAACCAGCGGCCATTCTTGGGTTCGCCAAGCAACGCGGCAAAACAGGCTGCGGAATCAAATCGCGGAAAGCACAGCCAATCAACCGACCCATTGCGACCGACCAGCGCCGCGGTCTGCGTATCGCTAAGAAATCCGTAATCTTCGATCTTCATTCATTCTCGGTCATCCCGAGCGAAGTCGAGGGATCCCGTTGCGCAAGCTTTAAGGTAATGCGGTGGGATTTCTCGACCGTGCTCGACATGACACCTTATTCGCATTTCAGATCCGATTAGGACTCCGCCAAACGCCCAATCCCATCGCTCGTTAATCGAAACACCCGCCAGTCATCCAACGAACCCGCGCCTAGTTTGTTATAAAATTGAATCGCCGGCTCGTTCCAGGTTAGGACCGCCCATTCCATTCGCCCGCAATTGTGATCGCGCGCGATCTTTGCCAGGTGCACCAACAAAGCACGACCGTAACCGCGACCGCGCATCTCCGGTTTGACAAACAAATCTTCCAAATAAAGACCGGGGCGACCAAGCCAGGTGGAGAAATTAAAAAAATAAACCGCGAACCCAACCGGTTCGGTATTTTCAAATGCGATCACCACTTTCGCCGCCGGCTCCGCGCCGAAAAGCACTTCATGCAAACCTTTCTCGGTTGCGACTACGTCATCGGGCGCGCGCTCGTAAGTCGCGAGATCGCGAATCAACTGCAAAATGATTGGGATGTCCGCGACGGTGGCGTCACGAATCTTAAAATTTCTCCTGTTCATTTTTGGTTCGTATCTGATGAATGATGAACGCAATTACGCTGGCGGGCCACCAATGAAATAGCCGGCGGATGTAGCCGCTACCGCTAATGATATGTTTCGCGCCAAAGGCGCAGTGTCAAAATAGCCTGAGGCATCGCCCCCCGGGACCGTGATTGCATTCTAGACGAGCGCTGACGGCGCGCCTCACGCCCGAAATGAATCGCGCTTTCAGCGCTGAGGTTTGGCGTTACATGAATTCCTGGGGCGCTGCCCCAGGCTACAACGAATGTCGCGCCTTTGGCGCTAAATGCGTAACCCCGGCAGCTCACGGGGAACCGCGGCGGCAGTAGTCGCGTCTTGACAAAGCGAGCAAGCGAAGTCAATCGAGTACGGTGTCGTTGTCCTTGAACCGAAACCTATTTTCGCTCCCCGCGCGACTCTTGCTGGCCGTGATCGCGTCACTCTGGGGTATGGTTGCCATGCCGTCGCGCGGGCAAGAATTGCCCTCACTCATCAACGTGGTTGATTATTCCAAGTTGATTCCGCTCCTGCCCGACGCTCCCGCAGGCTGGACGGCCGATAAACCGGAAGGCTCAACCACCGACGTCGGTGGATTCAAATTAACTAATGTCCATCGCGATTATCGCAAAGGCGAAGGCGACAAGGTGCCGACTACTGCGATCAGCATTCTAGATTCCGCGGCCAACCCTGATTACGTGGAAGCAACTACGGCAGCATGGAATTTCAGCACGACATCGACGGAAGGCTATTCCAAAGCCGTCACGGTCGATGGCAATCCCGGCTTCGAGACCTTCGAGAACGAAGGCAAACACGGCACCCTTTGGATCATGGTGGCGAAGCGTTATTTTCTACAAATCGAAACGCAACAGCAGGAGCCCGCCGCGCTCCAGGAGTGGGCCAAGCGCGTTGATGTAAAGAAGCTCGCAACCATCAAGTGACGACGAGCAGTTTGAATAATGATCAGTGATTGGTGATAGGATTTAAAGCTATCATTCGCGCTTCTCCTCTCCCTCCCCCGCCATCGGCACGAAACGAACCGGCAACACAGCGCTCTGCTCTAGTCGTCCATTTTTCTTTTGCAAAAGATAAAGTTCCTGCGCGAACTTTGCCCCGACCGGAATAATCATGCGGCCGCCTTCTTTCAGTTGATCGATCAATCGCTGCGGGACACGCTCGGGCGCGCAGGTCACGATGATGGAGTCAAATGGTGCGTGCTCGGGCCAGCCTTTGTAACCGTCGCCTGCTTTCACATGCACGTTTTTGTAACCGAGACGTTGTAATGTCGCTTCGGCGGTTTTTGCCAGCGCCTCAATGATTTCGATCGAGTACACCTCGGCGACTAGCTCCGCCAGAATTGCCGCTTGATAACCGGATCCGGTGCCGATCTCCAAAACGCGATGAGTCGGCTGCGCCCGCAATGCCTCGGTCATGAATGCGACGATGAAGGGCTGCGAAATGGTTTGATCGTAACCGATCGGCAGCGGTCGGTCCGTGTAACTCTCCGCCCGAAATTCTGCCGGCACGAATTCCTCCCGCGGCACTTTGCGCATCGCCGCCAGCACCCGCTCCTCCACCACACCGCGCATGACAATTTGCTCCTTCACCATACGCTCACGCTGCGCTGAGAAATCGGCAACCTGAGTCTGTGCCGGGTCGCAGCTCGCGTAGAGCAATGCAGACGCAAGTAACAAGAATCGCACGAAGGAGAATAACATCGAGCGCTTTCGCGAAAAAGTGCGGTCATCGGGCATCCTGGTTCTGGGGAGCACAGGCTGCCAGCCTGTCTCCGTCGGCAGCCTGCCGACGGAATTTGTGGTCGGCAAGCTGCCCGCCACTGCAGGCAAGCTGCCTGCGCTCCCCAGATTACTCGCGCACAGAGCGAAGCGGCGATGCGAAATTCTCCGTGTCCTTCGTGTTCTTCGTGGTTAATTTCACCGCCCAACAGATGCAGGACGACCGCAAAACTCCCGAGACGCGCGCGCAGATGACAGACATCGAGCGTCTTCGTCATTCGACTGCGCACGTCCTGGTTTCTTGTCATGTCGAGCGTAGTCGAGACATCTCTCGCTATTATGTCTGAGGAACGCAAAACTCCGGAGATGCGAGCAACGATGAGCGACATCGAGCGCTTGCGCCATTCGACTGCGCACGTTTTGGCGACGGCAATTCTGAAGATCTGGCCAGGAGCCCAGTTCGCGGCCGGACCGCCGGTCGATAACGGCTTTTATTATGATGTCGATCTACCGCACCGGATTTCACCGGAGGATTTCGAGAAGATCGAGGCGGAGATGAAAAAGGAAATCAAAGAGAACCATCCGTTCGAGCGCATGGAAGTTTCCCGCGATGAAGCCCTCGCGCTTGGCAAGAAAGGTCGACTCGCGGCGTTAAATGAGCGGAACGCTCCGAGCAAGTTCAAGCTCGACATAATCGAAAACATTCCTCCGGGCGAAACGATCTCGCTCTACCGCAACGGCGACTTCATCGATCTTTGCGCCGGGCCGCACGTCATGCGCACCGGAAACATCGGCGCGTTCAAGCTCACCAGCGTCGCCAGCGCTTACTATAAAGGAGACGAAAAGAATCCACAGCTCCAGCGCGTTTACGGCACCGCCTTCAAGACAAAGAAGGAACTCGACGACTACTTCGCCATGCTCGAGGAAGCGAAGAAGCGCGATCATCGCAAGCTTGGCAAGGAACTGGAACTCTTCGTTTTTGACGACGACGTCGGTCCAGGCCTTCCGATGTTCCTCCCGCGCGGTGCGGTCATTGCGGAAGAATTAGAAAAGCTTGCGAAAGAGACCGAGTTCGCGGCTGGATATCAACGGGTTCGCACGCCACACATCGCGCGTGAGAGTTTGTACAGAAAGAGCGGTCACGTCCCTTACTACGTCGACTCGATGTTCCCGCCGATGACTTTGCTTGAGGAGAAGCATCGCAAGATTCTTGAGAATCTAAAGATCGCGCGTGCCCGCTTCTCAGCGAGTTTCGATGCAGCGAGCGAGCACACTTGGCAAGAAATCCAAGCAGAACTTGCCTCGCCGGACGTTGACGAAGCTAAGCGCCAAGACATCAGTGAACAAATTGGACTGTTGAATCCGGTTCAGGATGAAGACCGCGCGCAGCTCGCCCGCATTGATGCGATGATTCGAACAGTTGGCGACAACTACTATCTCAAGGCGATGAACTGTCCGCATCACCACAAGTTGTTTGCAGCGCTGCCTCGCAGTTATCGCGAGCTCCCGTTGCGGCTGGCGGAGTATGGGACGGATTATCGGTACGAGAAGAGCGGCGAGTTGTTCGGGCTGATGCGGGTGCGTTCGCTTCAAATGAACGACGCGCACCTCTATATGACGCCGGATCAGTTCGAGGCGGAGTTCAACGCCGTGAACGAAATGTATCTGAATTATTTCAAGTTGTTCGGGATCGACAAATATTTGATGCGCTTCTCGACCCACGATCCCACAAAGCTCGGCCAGAAATTTGTGAATGAACCGGAGCTTTGGAAAAAGACCGAGGAGATGACGCGCAACGTCCTAAAGAATTCTGGAATTAATTATGTGGAAGTGCCGAACGAAGCTGCGTTTTACGGCCCGAAGATCGATGTGCAAGCGTGGAGCGTGATCGGCCGCGAGTTTTCCATCGCGACCAACCAGGTCGATTTCGCGCAACCGCGCAGTTTTGATCTTCGCTACAAGGACCGCGACAACATCGACAAGATTCCGATCTGCATTCATCGCGCGCCGCTCGGCACGCACGAGCGTTTCATTGGATTTTTGATCGAGCATTACGCCGGCAACTTCCCGCTCTGGCTCTCGCCGGAACAGGTGCGCATCTTAACTATCGGCGACGAACCTCAGCTACTTGACTATTCGCGAGCTATCTTCGATGAGCTGCGGAGTCATCAAGTCCGCGCCGAGATCGATACTTCAACCGACAAGATCAACGGCAAAATCCAGCGCGCCGAGCAAATGAAAGTTCATACCATGTTCGTCATTGGAAAACGCGATATGGAAGACGATGCCGTCAGCGTCAGAGTGCACGGCAAAGGCAATCTGGGCGCAAAGCCACGAGGCGAAGCCATGGCGGACATTTTGCAATCGATTAACGAGCGGCGGAGCGAGTAAGTCGAACCGCCGATCGCCGGAGCTTTAACGCGAAACTTTCTGGTTACGCCGTGTTCAGATTCCGTCCGGCAACATGCCGGACGGTGCGAGCAAAATGCTCGCGCTACCCGAAATCAATTTCCAATTTCATTGCGCTCCAGGTAAAGTGCGCGCTTGATGGACCCGCAGAGTGCGCTGAAAAAATATTTCGGTTACGAGGCGTTCCGGCCGCTGCAGCGGGAAATCATCGACGATGCGTTGAGTGACCGCGATGTGTTTGCGCTTTTGCCGACCGGCGGCGGCAAGTCGCTTTGTTTTCAGCTACCGGCGCTGTTGCGCGACGGGGTGACGATTGTGGTGTCGCCGTTAATCGCGCTGATGAAAGATCAGGTCGATGCCCTGCGGACGAGCGGAATCGCGGCGACCTTCTTGAATTCGACACTTGCCGGGAGTGAGTCGCGCGAACGACTGCGCGGACTCGATCGCAACCAATTCCGTTTGCTCTATGTCGCGCCGGAGCGGCTGATGATGGAGAATTTTCTGGAGCGCGCTCTGAACTGGAACATTGGGCAAATCGCGATCGACGAAGCGCATTGTATCAGTGAATGGGGCCACGATTTTCGCCCGGAATATCGGGAACTAAAAAAGTTGCGGACGCATTTTCCCGATGTCCCGATCATGGCGCTGACTGCGACCGCAACCGAACGAGTGCGCGACGACATCATCAAACAACTGAAACTTCGTCATCCGCGTTGTTATGTCGCGAGTTTCAATCGACCGAACCTGACTTATCGGGTGCTGGCGAAATCATCAGCCTACCAGCAGGTGCTCGATTTCATTAGGGCCCGCCCGAACGAGAGCGGAATTGTTTATTGCGCGAGCCGCAAATCCACTGACGCGCTGGCGGAAAAGCTAACGAAAGATGGGATAAAGGCGTTGTCTTATCACGCGGGAATGGAATCTCGGGAACGGGCCCGCAACCAGGAAGCGTTCTTGCGCGATGATGCGCGCGTCATCACCGCGACGATCGCGTTCGGCATGGGTATTAACAAACCGAACGTCCGGTTCGTTATTCATCATGATCTGCCGAAGAACATCGAAGGGTACTATCAGGAAACCGGACGCGCGGGTCGCGATGGCCTGCCGAGCGAGTGCGTGCTGCTCTTCAGTGTGGGCGATGTCGTGAAACAGCGGCGTTTCATCGAAGAAAAAAGCGACAGTGAGCAGCGCATCGCGCACGAGCAATTGCGCATCATGGTCGCGTATGCGGAAACACGCCATTGCCGGCGGGCGACATTGTTGCGGTATTTCGGCGAAACCTGGCCGCCTGTTTCTGTAGAGGCAAGCGTGTCGCCTGCATCGGCTCGTCGTTCTGCAGCCGAGACGGCTGCCACCACAGAAGACACGAGGGAGCGAGGCGAAATTTCATGCAACGGCTGCGACAATTGCCTGGAACCACGCGAGACGTTCGACGGCACGATCCCGGCGCAAAAATTTCTCTCTTGCGTGCATCGAGTGCAGGCCAGGCAGGGCTTTGGATTCGGGCTAAATCATATCGTGGAAGTGCTGATTGGCGGAACGAACGACGCGATCAAAAAGCGCGGACACGATCAGCTATCGACCTTTGGAATCGGTGCTGATTTGAAGCGCGAGCAATGGCAAAGAATCGGGCGGGAACTGTTACGCCTCGGTTTGTTGGAAGCAGCGCCGGGAAAATTTGCGACTTTGAGTGTGACCGACGCCGGAATGATGGCGCTACGAAAACGGACACCGATCACCTTAACCAAGCCGATCGAAGCACCGGCAAAGAAGGTCCGCATCCAGCGGGTTGGCGAAATTGAATGCGATGAAGAACTCTTCGAGCGTTTACGCGCGCTGCGCCGAAAGATCGCCGACGAGCGCGATGTCCCGGCTTATATTATTTTTTCTGATGCAACACTGCGCGAGATGGCGCAGGCGTGTCCACAAAGTAAAAGCGATTTCGCGCAAATCGCCGGAGTCGGACAGCAAAAACTCAAGGAATTTGCGGAGGCATTCCTGGCTGAGATCGGTGAGCACCTTCGCTCCGACCCGGCGATGGCATCTTCGCCGCGAACGTTCTGACCCGCCCTGCCAAGGGGCATGACCTCTGCTGCTTCTCTCGCAAGATGGAGTGCGAAGAAGGGCAGCCGAGGGAAGACGTGGATACGGGCGCTCAGGCCGCTCCTCCTTTCTGGCAAAGAATCGGCCCGCGCGCGGTGGCGTTGCTCGCGTTGGTTGGTACAGCTGCCGGGGTCTTCTTAACTCAGCATTGGCATTCACGGCGCGAATTGATTGAGAAGCTAACGGAAACGCAGCCGACAACGGGTTATGCGATTGAAACCACGGCGACAAAAGCCGCGCCAGCAGTAAATCGGCTCGCCCCAGAAGTAAGTCCTGCTGCAACGGCGCCGATTACAGCCGATATGATCGCAAGTCCACCGCGGTTGGTCACCGACCAGCCAGCCGCTTTGCATTTAACGACGAACCCCGCAGGCGCAACCTTCGCGGTTTATCCTGGAATCATCGCGGATAAGGTCGCCCCCGCTTCCGCGCCGTTACGGACCGGGATAGCTCCCGGTACGGCCGATGATCTTCGGGGGGGAAATTACACAATTTTTTTTCACAAGGAGGGCTGGCCGGACAGCCGGACCGAAGTCCAGCTGCAAGCCGGCGAAGTTCGTCCGGTCGAGTACGCGTTTTTCCATGGCGAAGTTACGATCACGAGTGTTCCAAATGGCGCGGAAATTCTTTGCGGCACTGTTTCGCTTGGGTTCACGCCGTTAACGGTTGCTTTGCCGGCTGGCAATCAAGTGCTCACCGGCCGTCTCAAGAATTATCCGGACCGCACTCAAAATGTCGCGGTTAATGAAAACGCAACTCCCACAATCGAGTTTCAAATGCGCGTGCGCCGCCACCTTGCCAAGGCGAAACCAACACCGCCGCCGTCGTTAATTGGGAAAGTCGGCGACAGCCTGAAACATCTTTTCGGCGGGAGTCCGACTCCCGCGCCGCATAGAAAACGGTAAGTAGTGACATCAATTTGCGATTGCTTTACCGCGCGCATTTGAATGGCTCAAACGCGTTGAAATATTCTAGCTCGGCGAGCGCTATGTCGTCTTGACCCTTCCGGCGATTCCACACTATCCTCCGCTCGCGTCGATCGGCGAATATCACAGCGAACATGCGCAAGGAACTTACCGTCCGCGGGCTAATCATAGGAATCATCATCACGTTGGTATTCACTGCGGCCAACGTCTACTTCGGTCTTAAGGCCGGTCTTACGTTTTCTACCTCCATTCCGGCGGCGGTGATTTCGATGGCGATCCTGCGTGGATTCAAGAATGCGACCATCCAGGAAAATAATATCGTGCAAACGGTCGCCTCGGCGGCCGGCACGCTGTCGTCGATCATTTTCGTACTGCCCGGCTTGATCATGATCGGTTGGTGGACCGAATTTCCTTTTTGGACGTCATTTTGGATCTGCGCACTCGGCGGAATTCTCGGGGTGATGTATTCGATTCCGCTGCGGCGTGCGTTGGTCACAAATTCCGATTTGCCCTACCCGGAAGGTGTCGCATGTGCCGAGGTACTCAAGGTCGGGAGCAGCGGCGACTCGAAACATGCTTCCGAGATTGAACATGGTCGGGCCGGTCTGCTTGCCGTATTGTGGGGATCGATCGTCGCCGCAGTGTTTGCTGTTGTCGTTCAGACGCAACTATTGGCCGGTGATGTGGCCCAAACGTTTCGTATTGGCAAGCGTGGCGCAGTGAGCGGTTATGATTTCTTTCTGTCGTTCGCTCTTCTTGGCATTGGCCACTTGGTCGGTTTATCTGTCGGAATTGCGATGCTCATTGGTGCGTTGATCGGCTGGGGCTGGGGCGTGCCACATTATTCGGCGATTGCCGGCGACGTTACGACCGCAGCAGCGCAACTCGCACAGAGTACTTGGAGTCATAAGGTGCGCTTCATTGGAGCGGGGGCGATCGGCGTTTCGGCAATCTGGACGCTGTTGAAATTGGTAAAGCCAGTCGCGAGCGGACTCGCTGGCGCCATGGCCGCGTCGCGTGCGCGGAAGGCGGGCAAGGGCGACACGCTACCAATTACCGAGCGCGATATTCCGATTGGCATTGTTGGTCTTGTCACGCTGGTTTGTATGTTGCCAATCGGGTGGCTGCTCGGCTATTTCGGAACGGCCAGTGGTCTCGGCGCTCATCTGCCCACACTCGTCATCGGCGGCGTGGTCTACATCGTATTGATGAGTTTCTTCGTTTCCGCGGTCTGTGGTTACATGGCGGGACTGATCGGTTCGTCGAACAGTCCGCTGTCGGGGATTGGCATTCTGGTTGTCATTGGCGCAGCGTTGTTGTTGGTGGTCGGGGTGAAGCCTTACGTCGGGCCGGAAGCAAGCAAATCGCTCATGGCATTCGCGCTCTTTACGACGGCGGTCGTTTTCAACGTTGCCGCGATTGCCAATAACAATTTGCAGGACCTTAAGACTGGTCAACTAGTTCATGCGACGCCATGGAGGCAGCAAGTGGCGTTGATCTTCGGCGTCATCGCGGGCGCGTTCGTCATTCCGCCGGTACTCGACCTGGTGAATCATGCTTATGGATTCGTCGGCGCGCCCGGGGCTGAACTTCGTCCACATCCACTGCCGGCGCCTCAAGCCGGTCTCATTTCTTCGCTGGCGCAAGGCGTGATTGCAGCCGACATCGATTGGAGCCTGATTCGAATTGGCGGATTGATCGGCATCGGCATCATTCTCCTGGACGAGATCCTCGCGCGCACGACAAAACACATGCGCGTTCCACCCTTGGCAGTGGGCCTCGGGATTTATCTGCCGACGCAAAGCACGTTGATGATTGTCGTCGGCGCGATTGCTGGGTGGTTCTTTGACAAGCGCGCAGACCGCAGTCCCAAGCCGGAGGCCGCCAAGCAGCTCGGCGTGCTGCTCGCGTCCGGCTTGATTGTCGGCGAAGGCATTATCGGTGTGGTGATTTCGGCAATCATCGTCTTCTCCAGCAAGGACGCGCCGCTGGCACTGGTCGGCCCGGGATTCGAACTCGCGGGCAGAATTATTGGCGGCGTCGCTTTCGCAGTCATAGCGTTCCTGCTTTATCGATGGATTCTGCGAATGGGGGCGGGGCGGACGACGCGAAGCGCGTAAATCGTTAGGCCACTGCTCGGGGACCGACAAATCCGAATGGCGCAAATCGATCTGAGAAATCCGCCCAACGAGATGCCCGACATCGTCGGGTACAAGCCGGACAATCCGCTCGCGGCCAACTTCAAACCCTACATCTCGGCCCGCACCCGAATGCGCGAGCTGACACCGCTACCGCTCATCGTCGGCACATTGCTCGGCATAATCTTCGGCGCCTCGTCGCTCTATCTTGTCCTTAAGGTCGGTCTCACAGTTAGCGCGTCGATTCCGGTGGCGGTCATATCGATTACTCTGTTCCGGCTCCTTTCCAAAGTCGGATTGCGCGACGCGACCATTCTCGAGAACAACATCGTGCAGACAGCCGGCTCGGCCGGTGAGTCCATCGCCTTCGGCCTCGGCGTAACGATGCCGGCGATCATGATCCTCGGATTCGATCTCGAGATCACACGCGTCATGCTGGTGGCGACGCTCGGCGGATTATTAGGCATTCTCATGATGATCCCCCTGCGGCGTGCTCTCATTGTCGATCAACACGGCTTGCTTAAATACCCGGAAGGAACCGCCTGCGCCGAAGTGCTCAAGGCGGCGGCATCCCGCGAAGGATTGGAAAACAAGTCTGACGAAATCGCGACCGGCGGAAAGACAATTTTCACCGGCTTCGGAATCGGCTTCATCTATCAGTCGGCGATGAATGCTTTCAACGCCTGGAAGAACACGCCGGAGAAAATCTTCGGCGCGCCCTTCAAGGCCGGATCGATCTCGATGACGATCGAGCCGGCATTGTTAGGCGTGGGTTATATCATCGGGCCGCGAATCGGTTCCATCATGTGCGCCGGTGGCGTGCTCGCCTATCTCGTGCTCATCCCAGCGATCAAATTCTTCGGCGAAAGCTCATCGACCATTCTCGCGCCGGGTGCGATGCCGATCAGTCAAATGACACCGGATGATATCCGCGAGGCCTATGTCCTGTACATCGGCGCGGGTGCGGTCGCGGCCGGTGGAATTATCAGCATGGTGCGATCCCTGCCGCTCATCTGGCATGGGATGAAGAGCGGACTGGTCGATCTGCGCAGCATGCACGGACCTGCTGGCAAAACACCGCGCACTGATCAGGATTTGTCGATGAAGTTCGTCATCGGCGGAGTGATCGCGCTCCTGCTGATAATTATGATTGCGCCGCAACTGCATCTGCAGTGGAACTTGTTAGGCGCGCTGCTCATCGTGGTAATCGGATTTCTCTTCACCACTGTCTCATCGCATCTAACGGGCGAGATCGGTTCTTCCTCGTGTCCGACTTCAGGTATGACGGTGGCGACGCTGCTTCTCACTTGTCTGGTCTTTCTCATCGTCGGCTGGACCGGGCCGACATATTTTGTCACGGCGCTCTCGATCGGCGGCATCGTCTGCATCGCTTCCTCAAATGGCGGTACGACCTCGCAGGATTTGAAGACCGGCTTTCTCGTCGGCTCGACGCCAAAGTTTCAGCAAATCGCGATCCTATTCGGTTCACTCGCGTCCGCGCTCGCCCTTGGACCGATTCTGCTCGTTCTGAATGATTCCTATACGGTCTACGTGCCCGCGACGACGTTCCAAAAAATTGAAGCGGGTGCGACTCCGCCGCGCGTGGAAACCGCGAATCTCCCGCCGTTCCAGGAGAAGCTGAAACCGAACACGACTGGTCACTATCGCGTTCTGAAAAACGAAAAAGGCGGCTCAAACTCAATCGTGTCTGGCCTTGAACCGGGCGAATATCTGGTCAACGACAGCGGCGAGGTCGTTTACAAAATCGAGCGCAATTTTCCGGCCGACCTGCGCGCGCCTAGCGATGCCAATCTCGGCTCGCCGGAAAGAATCAGAGGCGCGCAGGCGAACATGGATCCGCAGCTCTATCGCTCCTGGGAGCGGGCCGATCCCAACGGCGGCCCCGCACAGCGCTACCTCGTGAACAATCAGCGCGAGGCGATTTATCTCGTCGATCCGGGAATCAACGGAACCCATCGCACTCGTCCCGATGGCTCGGCGGTAACGAAGTTCGACGCGCCGAAAGCGACTCTCATGTCGTACATCATCAAAGGAATCCTTGGCCACAAATTGCCGTGGGCGTTGGTATTATTAGGCGTGATGATTGCCATCACTCTCGAGATGAGCGGTATTCCTTCGCTCGCCTTCGCCGTAGGGGTCTACCTGCCGCTCGCTTCCTCTACGCCGATTTTTTTTGGCGGGATGATTCGCTACCTGGTCGATCGCTGGCTGCGCAAACATAAATTCCGCGCTCACAGTCTGACCCATGATGAGCTCGTGGCGGAGGGCGACAAAAGTCCCGGCGTGTTGCTCGCCTCCGGCTACATCGCGGGCGGCGCGCTCGCCGGCATCGTTATCGCCATCATGGCCGGCCTGCCGAGTCTGGCGCCGGCCAACGAGCGACTCGCGGCATGGGCGACAGCGCACAATCCATTCTTCAATGGCCCGCACGCCGATCTGCTCGCGCTGATTCCGTTTACGGCGCTTTGCCTTTTGCTTTACCTGGTTGGGCAGGATGTCTTGCTAGCTCCGAGATCGGCAAAAAAGAGAACGCATTAGCAATGAAGTGATGATTTGGTGAGCGGATACCATCGTGCTCACAGTCTAAAGCGCTTTCCGCAAACTTGACGGCTTAAAGCCGTCAAGTTTGGGGACGTCCGGGGTTTATCGGGTGGCTACGGCGTGTTCCATGGGTCAACGCGCGAATTGCCGACTTGCCTCTGGCTTCGCGCGGAGCTAGACGTGCTGGTATGGCCTCAAATAATTACGCCCATCCCGAAGCGCTGGTGGAAACTGACTGGCTGGCGCAACACTTAAAGGACGACGGCATTCGCATCGTCGAATCGAACGAGGATATTTTGCTTTATGACACCGGGCACATCCCCGGCGCCGTTCACATCGACTGGCGGGCCGATCTGCAAGATCCGGTAATTCGCGATTACATTCAGCCGGACAAATTCGCCGAGCTCTGCAGCCGCAACGGGATCACGCCCGAAACGACCTGTATTTTTTACGGCGATAAATCGAACTGGTGGGCCTGCTACGCCCTTTGGGCATTTCGATTGTTCGG
>Ga0137403_10000917_pt1 | contig 37619 bp, 37 predicted proteins | sample CZOMad2_1_16fung_FD_122057 | JGI IMG/M metagenome (GOLD analysis project Ga0137403, IMG submission 122057) | Vadose zone soil fungal communities from Angelo Coast Range Reserve, California, USA - CZOMad2_1_16fungal (Hybrid Assembly) | ecosystem: Environmental > Terrestrial > Soil > Vadose zone...
CAACCCACGCCGCTAACCCCTTCAGAATCAACACTTACAAATCTGTATGAAAACAAAGGACTTGCAGCCGCTTTAAGTCCTTTAGAATCAACACTTACAGAAACCCGGGAGGGGGGCACCAGTAGCTCAGACTTCAGTCTCGACTCCGACAACCAGAACCCACCGCGACGACGCACAATCGATCTCGGACCGCCACTCGTAGAGTCTGCAAACGGCACCGCTGAAATCCGAACGAGAGCTGCGTCCAATCTTCCCGTCGGAGTTTAGCCCGCGCTTCCGGCTCTCGTTTACAAACCATTCATTTTTACGTAATGTCGCTGTGAACTCCTGTGTCCAAACTTCCTCCATCCAAAGTGTTCCGCCAACAGCCAGGAGAGGCCCATCCGTCCCCCACTTACCGCACCCCGCAAGGCAAGGGGAAATTGCCGCCGAGTCGGCGCGCCTTACGTTCGGTCAGCATGAAGCGCGTCCTGATTATCGAAGACGACCGCGACATCGTTGAACTCGTGCGTTACAACCTCGCGAACGAGGGCTTTCAGGTCACCGCCGCTTTTGACGGTGGCACCGGCTTGACTACTCTCAAAAAAACTCCTCCCGATCTTCTTCTTCTCGACTTGATGCTTCCCAAGCTTTCCGGCCTGGAAATTTGCCGTGAAATTCGCAAGGACGATTCGCTCAATCGCCTCCCCATCCTCATGCTCACCGCGCGCGGCGATGAAGCCGACCGCGTCGTCGGCCTCGAAATGGGCGCCGATGATTACGTCACCAAGCCTTTCAGCCCTCGCGAACTTCTGGCCCGCGTCAAAGCGCTCCTCCGTCGCTCCGAGCCGCCCGTCGATGCGCCTCGCACCATCGAAATCGGCAAGCTGGCCATCGACCCGGCGTCCTATCGCGTCAGCCATTCCGGCAAAGCCGTCGCTCTCAGCACCTTGGAATTCCGCCTGCTCTACTATTTGGCGTCGCGTCCGAATCGCGTTTTCACCAGGGATCAGCTGCTCGACGCCGTCTGGGGCACCGATCGCTTCGTCACTCCGCGCAGCGTGGACGTGTACGTCCGCCGCTTGCGCGAAAAGATCGAATCCGATCCCGAGAATCCCTCGCACTTGAAGACCGTGCGCGGTGCCGGCTACCTTTTCGAAACTCGTGCGGCTTAATCTTTTCTGGAAACTCGCTCTCGCCTTCCTGGCGCTCCTGCTGAGCGTCTTGATCGCCGTGGATTTCTTCGCCGAGCGCGCGCTCCGCCGCGACTACGAACGCAGCGGCTTCAATGAACTGGCTTCCATCGCTCGGATCGCACAAGCCCGTCCGCCCCAGATTTCCGTTTTGTCCCCGCCAACTCCCGAAGAAGCCGCGGCGCTCCGTGCCTGGACCGCGCTGATGGCCGCCAGCGGTGCTCGCGTCACGGTGATCGCCGCCGATGGCCAGGTTCTTGCCGAATCGCAGTCCGACTCCGCGACCATGGAGAATCACGCAACTCGCCCGGAAGTCCGTGATGCCCTAGCCACTGGCCAGGGCCGTTCCATACGCCACAGCGTCACCATCAATCGCGATCTCTTATATTTGGCCGTCCGCCAGAACGCTGGCGCCGCGCCGCCCTTCATCCTGCGTTTCGCGCTGCCTCTGGAAACCGTCGACGAAGTTCTCGCTTCTTTCCGTCGCAGCTTGTGGCTCGCTTCTCTCGTGATTCTTCTGCTCGCCGGCGCCATTTCGCTCCTCGTCTCTCGCGGATTTACCAGCCGCGTCGAGCGCCTCAATGAATTCTCCCGCCGCGTTGCCGAAGGCGATTTCCGCCCCATGCCGTCCAACGGCTCGGGCGATGCGCTGCAAGCCCTCTGCACTTCCTTGAATCAAACCGCCGCGCGCCTCGATCGCACCATTCGCACGCTCACCGAAGAGCGCAATCTCTCTTCCGCGATTCTCGGCAGCATGGTCGAAGGCGTCGCCGTCATCAGCGGAGCCGAGCGCTTGCTTTTCGCCAATCCTGGTTTCGCCGAAATTCTCGGCTTGGACGCTCCGCCCGAGTCCGGCCGAGGTCTCGTCGAAATCGTGCGCCAGACCGAACTCATCGAAGCCGTCCGCCGCGTGCTCCACGGCGAGCCGCGCGTGGAAGCCGAAATCGTCACCGGCACTCTGCGCCAGCACTTCTTCGCCGCCACCGTCGCCGCCGTGCGCGCTGGCGAAACCACCGGCGCCGTCGTCGTGCTCCACGACGTCACCGATCTCCGCAAACTCGAACGCGTGCGCCGCGATTTCGTCGCCAACGTTTCTCACGAATTCAAAACGCCGCTAACCGCCATCCAGGGCTTCGCCGAAACCCTCCTCGGCGGCGCGGTTGACGATCCCCAGAATCGCGGCCGTTTCCTCGAAATCATTCTCGAGCATTCCCGCCGTCTTGCGCGGCTCACCGACGATCTCCTCAAGCTCTCCCAGATGGACGCCGACCGGCTCGAACTCGACATTCGCGGCGTCGAAGTCGCCCCGCTCGTCGAAGGCTGCGTGGAAACTTCGCAGCCTCGCGCCGCCGAAAATAATCTCCGCCTCTCCGTTCAGCTTCCCGACTCGCTCCCCAACGTCGCCGGAGACCGCCGCCGCCTGAACGAAGTCCTGCAAAATCTTCTCGACAACGCCATCCAATACACTTTGCCCGGCGGCCAGATTCACGTCTCCGCCCTCATCGTCGATGACGAAATCATCTTCACCGTTTCCGACACCGGCATCGGTATCCCCAAAGCCGATCAGCCGCGCATCTTCGAGCGCTTCTATCGCGTGGACGCTGCGCGCTCCCGCGAAGCCGGCGGCACCGGCCTCGGCCTGGCCATCGCCAAGCATCTCGTCGAAGTCCACGGCGGCCGCCTGTGGGTCGACAGCGAAATCAACCAAGGCTCGCAATTCCATTTCTCCATCCCCATCTTCGACCCCGAACGCGCCCTCGATCGCAGCGCTCCCCGGGCGCCCTCCGCCAACACCTCTTCCCGTCCCACGCCCCGCGTCTGACTGCCAAGGCGCGCGGCACTTTTTTGCTTCAGCACTCGCCAAACGGTGGAAGGGTGGGTGCTGGGCGGTTGGCGCACGCTTAGCGGGTGGAGGGGTGTTGGGTACCACACCCTGCGGGGTTAAGCGCGCGGATTCTTAACTTTTCCCGACTCTTGCCTTGAGAATGTCGCTGCGAATGAATCCTGTTTCGCCTTTTTTCGCAAAAACTCCAACTGCTCGACGGCCAATCGTCTTTAGCTCAGAGTTTGCACTCATGGTTTGCAAGGGCAAACTCTGAAACCCGGAATGCTCCACCAGTTTTTCTTTCACTGGATTGGCGTGCATGTAGTGGCAACCGCGGGAGTGGGTGGATACCTGGGTGCTTGGCGGAGATGCTAAACTGAAGCACCTTTGGCGGAGCACACGAGAACGCGATGAAGTGCAACAACATCCTGGACGCAGTGGGGCACACGCCGCTGGTACGGCTGAATCGCATCGCGCAGGGCCTGAAGCCGCAGATTTACGTGAAGGCCGAGTTCACCAATCCCGGCGGCTCGGTGAAGGATCGCATCGGCATCACCATGATCGACGATGCCGAAAAGAAGGGCTTGCTCAAGCCTGGCGGCACGATCATCGAAGGCACATCCGGTAATACCGGTATGGGGCTGGCGCTGGTAGCGGCAGTGCGGGGCTACAAATGCGTTTTCACCACCACGGATAAGCAATCGAAGGAAAAAGTCGACCTGCTGAAAGCTCTGGGCGCGGAAGTGATCGTCTGTCCTACGGCGGTCGAGCCGGACGATCCGCGCAGCTACTACTCCGTGGCCAAGAAACTCGCGCGCGACATTCCCAACTCTTACTATCCGAATCAATACGACAATCCCATGAACCCCCAGGCTCATTACCTGACCACCGGGCCGGAAATCTGGGAAGACTCGGAAGGAAAAATCACTCACTTTGTTTGCGGCATGGGCACCGGCGGGACGGTCAGCGGCGTCGGAAAATATCTGAAGGAAAAAAATCCGAAGATCCAGATCATCGGCGTCGATCCCTACGGCTCGCTGTACTACGATTTCGTGAAGACCGGGCAGACCGTCAAGGCCAAGACGTATGTGGTCGAAGGCATCGGTGAGGACTTTTTTCCGACCACCATGAATCTGAAGATTCTCGACGACGTCATTCAGGTCAACGACGAAGAGTGTTTCGTGGTTGCCCGGCGGCTCGCCAAGATGGAAGGGCTGTTCACCGGAGGCTCGGGCGGGGCGTGTATTTCCGGAACGCTGCAAATCGCGAAAACGCTCGGCTTGGACGATTTCGTTGTTGCGCTGCTGCCGGACACCGGGATGCGCTATCTCAGCAAAGTGTACAACGACGAATGGATGCGCGAGCGCGGATACGCCGACTCCGCCGTGAGCATCACCGCCGCGGAAATTATCACCGCCAAGCATCAGGGCGGCAAAGTTCGCGAACTGGTGATCGCGCGGCCGTACCAGACGGTCTTTCACGCGCTGAAAACCATGCAGGAACAAGACATCTCGCAGATCCCGGTGTTCGAGGAAAATATCCCCATCGGGACCATCTACGAGGATCAGATCCTGACCCTCGCGCTGCAAGGCAAAGACCTGCGCAAGCTCGTCGTTCGCGAAGTGATGAGCAAGCCGCTCCCGCAAATTCCGCGCACCGCTCCCGTCGAGCGCCTCACGTACATTCTGAGCCACGAAAATCCCGCGGTGTTCGTGGAAATGGGCAACGCCCGCTTCGAGATTCTCACCAAATACGACCTCATGAGCACGGTAGCCCACCTCATGGAACAGAAACGCTAGGAGATCGATCCCGTGCCCGGAAGCATTCCAGGACCTGTAGGGTTCGCCGCGTTCGCTGCCGTGAAATTTGGCGGATACGTGGTCGCGGGCGCTGTTTTGCGGAAGTGGCAGCCATCGATCACCGCCAGCCCGTACAAGATCGCGGCTGTCCGAACCGGGCTGGGGATTGTCATCGGTCCGCTGCTGACCATCGCGGCGCTCGCACTGGCCGATCATTTCTTTCCTGATCAGGCGACCAATCCCATGGGCCGGCTGTTTTACCCGCTTCTCGCAGTCATGCGATTTTTTGTGTGGATGCTGGTAATTTTATTGTTCACCAAGCATCTAAACCTGAGCGCCTCCAGACTGTCGCTATACGCATTGTGCGGAGCGGTGTGGTCCTGCCTGCTCGATTTGCCGGGCATCGCGCTTGCTTTCGTGTCGCCCGGGAAAATCTCATTCTGCTGACCGGTTGCGGAAAGCCGAAACTGGCCTTATCAAGTTATGAAGATTCAAGATTTTAACGAACGAATTAAAGACACCATTCTCATCGCCGATGGCGCCATGGGCTCGCTGCTGCACGAAACCGTTGGCGCGCAGCGCTGCTTCGATGAGCTGAATGCCACCGAGCCGGAAGCAGTTTTCCGCGTGCACCAGGCGTACATCGACGCTGGCGCACAAATCATCGAAACCAATACGTTTGGCGCGAACCGGTTCAAGCTGGCGCCGCTCGGCCTCGCCGACGAAGTCCAGCGGTTCAATTCGCGCGGCGTCAAGATCGCTCGTGAAGCGCGCGAATCCGCCTCGCGCGAAGTGCTCATCGCGGGATCGATTGGTCCGCTGGGCCTTGGTGTGCAATCCCGTCATCCCGAGCCGGATGAAATCCGCGACATTTTTCACGAGCAGGCGCTGGCTCTCGAAGAACGTGGTGTCGATCTCTTCTGCCTTGAGACCTTTACCTATATCGAAGAAATCGAGCTGGCCATCGACGCCATTCGCTCGTTCTCCGGCCTGCCCATCATCGCGCAGCTCACCTATTCCGAAGAGGGCACCAGCTACGGCGATCTGCGTCCCGCCGATGCTGCCACGCGCCTTAAAAACAAAAACGTTCAAGTCATCGGTGCCAATTGCACGCTTGGCCCGCAAGCTCTTCTAGTGATTCTGCAAGAGCTAGCGGCGGTCGACGATCTGCGCGTCAGCGGTATGCCCAACGCCGGCTTTCCCAAGCGCGAAGGCGACCGCATCGTCTATCCGAAATCTTCGCCGGAGTATTTCGCGCTGTTCGCGCGCGAAGCTGCCGCGCTCGGCGTCCGCGTTCTTGGAGGATGTTGCGGCACCACGCCGGCGCACGTTCGCGCCATGGCCGATGCCGTCAAGTCTCTTCGCCCTGCGAAAAGCCACGCGGGTGCGCATTCCGTCGAAGTTGCAGTCAAGCCTGCTCCTATCGCGCTGCGCGAGCCGGAAAGCAAATTCTGGAAGCAGCTCAAAGCCGGGCAATTCACCATCTGCGCGGAAATCGATCCGCCCAAGGGTCTTTCGCTCGACCGCATCTTCGAGCAAGTCGACAAGCTCATGGCTTCGGGCAAGATCGACGCTATCGACATCAACTCCGGCGCGATGGCTCGCGTTGGAATGGACGCGCTGGTCACCGCCGGCGCTCTGGAAGCCCGCGGCATCGAGACCGTTCCGCATCTCACCACTCGCGATCAAAATATCATCGGCTTGCAAGCCGCGCTGCTCGGCGCATGGACCGTCGGCGGTGTGCGCAACATTCTGGCCATCACCGGCGATCCACCTTCGGTCGGCGACTATCCGGAAACATCAGGCGTTTACGAAGTGGATTCCGTCGGCCTGGTGAAAGTTCTCTCGCGGCTCAATCAAGGCACGGACTGGGCCGGCAAAACTCTCGGAGGCGCCACGAATTTCGCCATCGGTGTCGCTGTCAATCCCGTCGCCGATGATCTGGACGCCGAGATCGAGCGTTTCCATGCCAAAGTCGAGGCTGGCGCGCACTACGCCATGACTCAGCCGATCTTTGACCCCGAACACTGGCACGCCTTCGTGAAAAAACTTGGCGGCAAACCGCCGATTCCGATTCTCATCGGTATCTGGCCGCTCACCAGCTACAAGCAAGCGCTGCGCCTGAATAACGAAGTCCCCGGCATCGTCATCCCCGAGTCGTTGCTGAAATCATTGGAATCCGCCGGCGCCGCCGCGCGCGACCGCGGCTTCCAAGTCGCCCGCGAAATGCTGGCGTGGTCGCGCACCGAACTAGCCGGCGCCTACCTGATTCCGCCATTCAAGCGCTACGAAGAAATCCTGGATATTCTGTAACCTTTGAAGCGGCGCGGCTATTTGGCTTTGCAGTGGCGCAGCGTGCTGCGCCGGGCTTGAACAGACTCAGCCACGAGCCAGAGTTTTCTTGAGCAAGTAGTGCGAGACCAGCCATTCGGTACCGTTGCGGTAGCCCCAGAGTTCGGCGCAAGCCATGAAAAAAATGCGCCAGCGGGTCCACCACTTCTTGGCGCTGCGGGCTCCGTAGGTTGCTGCGAAGAGTGGCAGAAGTTCAAATTTGTGGGCTTCCATGTTGGCTAGCCAGGCTTCGGCGGTTTTTTGATAATGCATGCCGTTCACTTGCCAGTGTTCCGCCACTCGCAAATCGCGCTGAAATTCCAGGAGCAGATGGTCGCTGGGCATCATGCCGCCGATGAAGAAGTGCTGGGCCATCCAGTCCCCTGCGCCGCGCACTTCAAATGGATAAGCGAAGTTCTTGTGCGCGAAAATGTGGATGAATAATTTGCCGTCGGCGCGCAGCCAGGTGGCGATGCGCGCGAGCAGCGCTTCCCAGTTGCGCATATGCTCGAACATTTCGACGGACACTACACGATCGTAAACGGCGGTTTCCGCCGAAAATGAATTGATATCCGCCGTCAAGATTCGCAGGTTCGATAGTTTGCGGTACGCGGCTTGCGCCAGGATGAATTCGCGCTGCGAAGCAGAGTTGGAAACGCCAGTGATTCTGCTGTTCGGGTAGTGCTCGGCCACCCATAGCGTTAACGAACCCCAGCCACAGCCCAGCTCGAGAACATCTTGTCCGTCTGCGAGTCGGGCCCGCTCGCAGGTGAGGCGGAGCATGGCTTCTTCCGCTCCACCCAAGGATGCGCAGCCCTCCGCAAAGAATGCGGAACTGTACTTGAGGCGCGGGCCGAGAGCGCGCTCGAAAAAAGTGGCGGGCACTTCGTAGTGCTGGGCGTTGGCGGATTCAGTGCGCAGGGCAATCGGCGCTTTGCGCATGTCGTCAGCGAAAGCCAGCAGGTTTGCGCGATTGGCAGCTTCGCTGCCGCGATCTTCTCCCGCGAGGCGCGCGCGCAGCATTCGACGAATGGCCGCGCGAATTACCAGGTCAGGCACAAAGCCGCTTTCAATCAGCGGTTCATACCAGAAACGCCTTTCGGGCATGTCCGCGGCGGGCAGCCACTTGGCATGAGCGCGCGAATCGCGATCGGCGGCAGTCGTCATCGTGCTTTCCTCTCTTTAGGAAACCACGGGATGAACGCACTAGTGGAACGTTGATAGGCGCGATATTCGTCGCCGCGGCTGCGCAGTGCTTGCGCTTCCGTTGCAGGGATGCCAGTCACGCCTAGAAGGAAATACAGAATCAGCAACGGTGAAAGCAAGCCGAGCCAGCCCCAAGGTGAAGCAATCGCAAACGTGGCGTAGCCGACCCACACGAGCCATTCGAAGAAATAATTCGGATGGCGGGAATATTTCCAGAGTCCGGCGCGGCAGGTCTTGCCGCGATTGGCTGGATTTTTCTTGAAAGCATCGAGCTGGCGGTCGGCAATGGATTCGCCGGCGATGGCGATCAGCCAGATGCCCGCGCCGATTTTTTCGAGAATGCCGAGTGGGGCACGGGTATCGAGACACGCGAGCAAAAAAGGCAGAGAAAGCAGTGCGTCGAGCAAAGCTTGAAATTCAAAGAAGAAAAGAAAGCGCAGCGGAAGATTGGTTCTCCATTCCTTGCGCAATTGCACGTAGCGGCCCTCTTCTGTGTGGCCAATGACGCGCGCAAAAAGCAGATAGAATCCGAGGCGCAAGCCCCAGAATCCGGCCATGCACGCGATGGCCCATTTTCGCGCGGAGTAACCGGGGCCCGCCCAGGCGTACCACAGAGCGAGCAACGCCAAGCCGAAGGCCCAGCCGAAATCGACGATCGCGGCATTGTTGATGAGCAGATGAATGGCCCACAGAACGAGCATCATGGTGGCGACGATGGCGATGCCAGTGAGGGCGAGATGAATCGCAGCTTGCATCAGAATAGGGTCCAGGGGCGTCACGCTGCTCTCTCCGCGGGCGCCGGTTGCGTGCCTTGCCGGCGCAAAGCGCGACGCAACAGCGGAATGAGAATCGCGTAGGCTAGCGCGACGAATAGCGGGGCCAGAATCATCCAGGCCACGATCGCGTGCCAAGTGGTGGTCCACAGCAGCTTGATCGCTCCCCAGACGCTTGCGTGAATCATGGCGTAGATTTGCGAGACGGAAATCGGGAGGTGCGGGGCGCCGAATAATTTTTCTCCGAGGCGGAAAAAGGGCAGGAGCAGCGCGATTTGCACGGGATACATGACGTAGTTCACGATTTGAATCGCGGGAAGATTCAGGCGAAACGCCAGCGCGATGATGGCGCAAAGGGAAGTGGTCCAGCCGAGCGCCGGAAATACGCCGAACGCGGCGCCAAGAGCGAGGCTTAGCGCCATTTTTTCCGGCGTCACCCCCTGCTTGAGCAGGTCGATGACGGGCCGGACAACGCGCCGCTGGAAAAAACCGTCTTTCATACGCTGGCTAGGCCGCTTTCTGCTGAAAGAGCGCCGACGGGCTTTGCTCGGCCTTCAGTGCAAACAACTGAATCAGGACATACAGAGACGTAGCGATGTTTCCAAGGGCCATGATTAGAATGAACCAGGCAATTTTCAGGCCAAGCGAGCGTTCGCGCCAGGCGAGCCAGCAGAAAAAAGTGATGAAGCCGGCGTACGCGTCGTAGAGCGCAGCCATGGCCCATGGGCTGGCTGCAAAGGAACCTAGAGCGCTCCACAAGCTGACCTGCAGACTGGTGCGCGTGGTCATCACGACCATGAAGACGAAAATAAATCCGAAGAGCAGCTTCAAGAATAGTTTCATTCGGGCGTCCTCCGGAGACAGTGGGACCGGCCGCGTCTAATCTACTACGTTGCGCGCTTTATTCCGATGTACCGGCACAGGACCAGGTCACGAACTTGCTTTGCGCAGGCGGGCCATATTTTCGCGCAGTGAAATGAGATGGCCTTGCTTTCCTTGCCTTAAGCCGGCGGGCCGGCGGCACTTTGTTCATCCGCGGAGCGGGGCAGGCCGTATACAATCTTGGACAATCTCGTGGCTCGCATTGCTGTTATCGGCTCAGGGATTTCCGGACTCGCGGCAGCTTATTATTTGAGCCGCAAGCATGAAGTGTTTTTGTTCGAGCGCGAAGAGCGCATCGGCGGGCACACGCACACGGTTACGGTGGACTCGAGCCGCGGGCCGCTGGCCATCGATACGGGATTTATCGTTCACAACGACCGGACGTATCCGAATCTGATCAAGCTGCTGGCCGAGCTGGGTGTGCCGCGCATGAATTCGGATATGTCATTCGCGGTGAGTTGCCGGAAAACGGGATATGAATATTCGAGCCGGGGGATTGGCGGATTCTTTGCGCAGCGGAGCAATGTTTTTCGTTCGCGGCCGTACCGGTTGTTTACGGAAATAAGACGCTTCAACCGGGAGGCACCACAGCTTCTGCGGTCGCAAGAGTCTGACAGCATCACGCTGGGCGATTTTCTCGACGAGCATCGTTACTCGGAAGAGTTCCGGCAATTGTATCTTTACCCCATGACATCGGCAGTTTGGTCGTGCACTCCTGCCGCTGCCGAGCAATTTCCGGCGGCGATGCTGATTCGCTTTTTCGACAATCACAATTTTCTGACCATGACCGGGCAATACCAGTGGAAGACCATCCCTGGTGGTTGCAGCCGGTACATCAAGCCGATTACCGCGCCGTTCCACTCGCGGATCGGGACAGGCGTGAACATCAAGAAAGTGGCGCGCGACGCCGATGGGGTTGAGCTACATTTTGCAGACGAGCGGCCGGCGTCGCGGTTTGACCAGGCTGTTTTCGCCTTGCATGGAGACCGCGTTTTGCCGCTAATCGAGAATCCCAGCCATGCGGAGCGCGATGTGTTGCGGCATTTTCGCACGATGGAAAACGATGTGGTGTTGCATACCGATGACGCGCTGTTACCCCGACGAGGAGCCGCGCGGGCCTCATGGAACTGTCTGCTGCACCTCGAGCCAGGGAAGGGGACCGGCCCGGTGACCATGACGTATCACATGAACCGGCTGCAATCGCTGGGTGTGCCGGAAAATTATTGTGTCACGCTGAACGCGAATGCGCAGATTCGCCCGGATAAAGTGCTGCGCAAATTCGTCTATCACCATCCATTGTTCACGGTGGAGGCGCTGCGCGCGCAGCAGCGCTGGAGCGAGATCAGCGGCGTGAACCGGCTGCACTTTGCGGGGGCTTACTGGTCGTATGGGTTTCATGAAGATGGGGTAAACTCCGCGCTACGCGTCGCCCGGACGCTGGGAATTCAGGTCTAGATGATGGAATCGGCTCTTTACGTGGGCAAACTGCGGCACCGCCGGTTTACTCCGCGCACGCATTCTTTTTCGTATCCGGTGTTCATGGCATTTCTGGATGTCGATCGGCTGCCGGAACTGATGCGGGTTTCTCCATTTGCGGGATACCAGCGCTGGAACTGGACCGGCTATTGCGAGCGGGATCACTTTGGCGACCCGCGAAAACCACTGCGAGAACGGCTGGAGGAGGATGCGGCGCGCAACGGGGTTACGCTTCCCGATGGTCCGATTTTCCTCTTAACTCATCTGCGTTATCTCGGCTACGTCTTCAATCCGGTTTCGTTTTACTACTGCTACGACCGGGCGGGAAATCTGGCGCAGATGCTGGCGGAAGTGAACAGCACTTTTGGCGAGAGCCACAATTACTGGCTGACGGCGGCGAAGGAACAGGAATCGACTGCAGCGAAGCGCTATACGACGGCAAAACAGATGCACGTGTCTCCTTTTATGGGCATGAATCTGGACTACGACTGGATTTTCACGCCGCCGGGCGAGCGGCTGGTAGCGCACATGAATACGATCGCCGGCGGCCAGGCATTTTTCGATGCGACGCTGCAGCTGACCCATCGGCCGTGGACGCGAAGGGAACTGCATCGCGGGCTGCTGGCCTATCCCTTCATGACGCTGCGGGTGATTGGAGGGATTCACTGGGAAGCGCTGAAACTCTGGCTGAAGAGAGTGCCGGTGTTCGCGCATGTGGCAAAGGCCGGGGCGAACCGGGCTGGGGACGACGGAGCGGGGGTTGCGACAGTGGGCGCCGAGAAAGGAAATGTGGCCGGATGAGTCGCTGGCTTCAGGAGCGCGCGAAGAAATTGTTTTTCGACTCGCTGCGGGATTTGCAGGGCGGGTTTCTCGAGATTGTCTGCCCGGACGAGACTTACGTTTTTGGCGAACCAGGGACATCACTTCGGGCGATGGCTGTGATTCACGACGAACGGTTTTTTGTCCGGGCGGTGACCGCGGCGGATGTCGGGATCGGCGAATCATATATGGAAGGCGAGTGGACTTCGCCGGATGTGGTGGCGCTGGTGCGCTTGTGCGTACGGAACTTGCGGAATCTGGATTCGCGGCACAAATTTCTGTCCGTAGCGCGCGGGCTGCTCTCGCGCATGCGGCACCGGTCTCGCTCGAATACCGTCAATGGAAGCCGTAAGAATATTCGGGCGCATTACGACCTTGGCAACGATTTCTACAGATTGTTTCTCGATTCACAGATGCTCTATTCCTCTGCTTATTTCCTGAGCGGTGACGATTCGCTGGAGACGGCACAAACGCGGAAGCTGGACCTAATAAGCCACAAGCTACAAATCGAGCCGGGGGACCGGGTGCTGGAAATTGGCTGCGGGTGGGGCGCGTTTGCGATACACGCGGCGCGGGACTACGGCGCGCGAGTGACGGCGGTAACGATCAGCCAGGCGCAGTTTGATTGTGCAGCGGAGCGGCTGGCGCGGACGGATCTTGGCGGCGGGCACGTGCGGCTGGTTTTGCAGGATTACCGCAAACTGGAAGGGGAATTCGACAAGATCGTCAGCATCGAGATGTTTGAAGCGGTGGGATTCGCGCACTACGATGATTTTTTTGGGGCGTGTGACCGGCTGCTGACGAAAGACGGCGCGATGCTGCTGCAAACCATAACTCTTTCGGAGCAGGAAGTGAGCGCTTACCGGAAGCGGGTGGACTGGATACAGACTTATATTTTCCCGGGGAGCGAACTGGCATCGGTTGCGCGAATACAGAAGTCGCTGGCGCGGTGTACGCGGATGGGTCTGACCCATCTGGAAAATATGGGACTGCACTACGCGAAAACGCTAGCTGCTTGGCGGGAACGATTTTTTGAGCGGCTGGGAGATGTGCGACGGCTGGGATTTGACGAGCGCTTTCAGCGTATGTGGGATTTTTATCTGGCATGGTGCGAAGGAGCGTTTCGCGAGCGATATATCAATGTGGGGCAGCTGCTACTGGCGAAGCAAGGAACGCAAAAAGCATTGCTGGGCGATCCCGTGATTTCGGAGTCTGCGCTTCCATCCGACTCCGTCCCTCTGTAAGAAAAAAATAGAGGCGGAGACGCAGAGTCAAAAACAGAGACTGTGCGCCGGAGATTATTTTGCGTCGACAGTGCTGGTGTGGTCGTGGATGATTTTCCAGCCATCGGGGAAGCGCTGCCAGACGAGAGAAAAAACTCCGCCTACGTCGCCATTCTCGCGTTTGAGGCGCCACTTGCCGAGCACGAGCGCGGCGTCTTGACCTAGAAAGTGAAATTCCAAGTCTGAAAAGGCGAGCTCGCCCATGGCGGCTTTGTCGGGGTAGTTCTTTTTGTACCTTGCGCGGACACCGTCGAATCCGCGCGCGACGCCTCCGCTGCCGGAGAAAGTCAGTTCGGGCGATTCCCAGTAGCCAACGATGAAAGAGTCGACATCGCCGCGGTTCCAGGCGGCTTGCTGAGCGGTCAAAACTGCGGTGATCCTGGCCCGGTCCTCGGTTCGAGCGTCAGCTTTCTGCGCGGCGAGTCGAGGGACGGAAGCGATCACCAAAAGCATGGCAGCCGCGCCGATCAAAATAAGACTCAAAACTTTTCGCATAAACCTGGCCCCCTAGTACCGAAACGCTGAAAGTGGTGGATTTGCTGGGGATTGTACGCTAAACCCGGCACCCCCGGAGGACTACTCCGATGGTACTCCGGAGCTATTGGCCCTGCCGGAGGGACCCGGCAGAATGCGAGTAGAGGTTGAGGGTTATGTTCGCCGCTATGCTCTTCGCCATCTCCATCGTGGCCCTCTCGCAGTTTGCGCTGTACTATTGGAGAGCGGTGTTGTCTGGAGTAGCCGCACAACCGGTGTCCCATCGGGTGCTGGAAGCGGCCCACGTTGAGAACGGTCACCTCTCCGCCAACGACTTTGAAACCCTCGCCGGCCTGCATGATCTGACGCCAGAACTGCAGCGTAATCAGGGCGGACTGTCGCTCGTCCGGGCATACTTCCGGGTGATCGGAGCGGTCGAGGCGGCGTTCGGCGGCTCGATGCCATCGCTCGCGGCTTGGGGCCAGCGGGAACGGGCGATCTGTGCGCGTTACGCGGCGGTGCAAATCGATCGGCGGCTACAAGCGAATCTGGCGCTGGCTGCGGCGTTGCGCTCCTGCTAAGAGGGCTTTTTCGGTTCTGATTGTCGAAGTACCTCCCACCAACCCACCCACCCCAATTTGTTGATTCTAAAGGACATAAAGTCATTTATTTTCATACACTTCTGTAAGTGTTCATTCTAAAGGACTTAGCTCGATAGAGGAGTGGGTCCAGCCGACTTGTTTCAGTAGGCCCAGCGGAGGAGAATGCCGCCTGAGGTATAGCCTGCGCCAACGGCCACCAGCATGACGAGGTCGCCTTTGCGGAGACGGCCCTGGCTGAGGGCGTCGCAAAGGCCTAGGGGGATGGTTCCTGCCGTGGTGTTGCCGTAGCGGTCGATATTGACGAGCACCTTGGAGTCGTCTACGCCGAGACGCTCTTGCATGGCGCGAATGATGCGCAGGTTGGCCTGGTGCGGGACGACCAGAGCCAGATCATTGCTGGTGAGGCCGTTGCGCTCGAGAAGGTGGACGGCCATTTCAGCCATGCGGCGAACGGCGTATTTGAAAACTTGCGAGCCTTCCTGGTGGACGTAGTGCATGCGTTTTTCGACGGTTTCTTGCGAGGAAGGATGGAGGGAGCCGCCGGCAGGCATATACAGGAATTGGCCACCGGAGCCGTCGACATCGTGGGTGAAATCGAGGATGCCTTCGCCATCGGCGGCGGGTTCGACGAGGACTGCGCCGGCGCCATCACCGAAGAGGACGCAGGTGGCGCGATCCCGGTAATCGAGGATGGAGGTCATTTTGTCGCTGCCGATTACCAGGGCTTTTTTGTGGGTGCCGGCGCCTACGAATTGCGCGCCGACGGTTAGCGCGTAGGCGAAGCCGGAGCAGGCAGCGGAGAGGTCGAAGCCCCAGGCATTTTTTGCGCCGATACGGTCTTGGATGAGGCAGGCAGTGGCGGGGAAAAACATATCGGGAGTGACGCTGGCCAGGACGATGAGATCGATTTCGGCGGGATCGGTGTTGGTCTTAGCGAGGAGAGCTTTGGCGGCTTCGGTGGCGAGGTGGGAAGTGGCTACGCCGGGGTCGGCTACGTGGCGCTCGCGAATGCCGGTGCGGGTGCGAATCCATTCGTCATTGGTATCGACGATTTGGGAGATGTCCGCATTGGTTTGCACGCGGGGCGGAACGAAACCCGCTACGCCCGTAATTTTTGCGGCGATGCGATGCGACATAGTCCTAAGAGACTCCTGAAAACGAAACCTCGCGGCCCGCGCAGGGCCACAATATTTTGTGCCTTCTTGCTCCGTCCGCTCCACGACGCACAGGAAGAACAAGCAGTTTATGCGATAGCGTCGCGGCGAAACAAGCTGAGGTCTCCATCCCGCTCTCGCGCCGATGACTGTCTCCTGAATCGGGCTCTGTCGGAGCGTCGTAGGCGCGCCATAAGCTAGCCCAGCCAAGCGGTGTGAGCATAGGAATATTGGGGAAATATAGGGAAGGTAGCGGCGCGGATTGCGCGCGTCCGCTGAACAACTTGCTCTCCCGGCGCGTTGACGAGGAGGGCGGGCAATGTTATAAAGTTTAGTTTCGAAGCGGCTGCTTGAAGCTCACCGTGCAGGTCGGGGTTGGTACGGTGCGGCTACCAACCTAGCGGTGCTGGCGAAACACACTGAATGCAAGGTATCGGTCACCAACTGGGCGATCTCTTTCTCGGGGCTGTGCCTACAGTCCTGATTATCCTGCTTTTTTACTTCATTTTACGGACACTTTTCTTTGGGCCGCTGCTGAAGGTGATGGCAGAGCGCGAAGCGCGTTCGGTGGGGGCGCAGAAGGCTGCGGCGGATGCGCAGGCTGCCGCCGCGGAGAAGATTCGGCAGTATCAAGAGGCGCTGAAGCAGGCGCGGGCGCAGGTTTACGGCGAGCAGGAAGCGGGACGGAAAAAGCTGCTGGATGAGCGGAATGCGCTGGTGAAAACGGCGCGCGCGAAGGCTTCGGCGGAAGTGGATGCGGCGAAGGCCCGGATTGCGACGGAACACGCCGCGGCACGGCGGGAACTAGAAGCTACCGTGGGCCAACTTTCGAGTGAGATCGCCAACAAGATTTTGCAGGCGCCGCGGCCGGGCGGGTCGAGGGAGGCTCGATGATGCGGACTTTACGGGGTCTGCAAGTAATGGGGCAAGTGTTTCGCGTTTTTGGCGCGTCCGCGTTTGTTTTTCTGGGCGCGGCTTGCGCGCGCGGGGCGGAAGGCGCTAACCCGGCGGCCGGGGAATTCACGGAGATTTTCAAGTGGATTAACTTCGCGATCGTTGCGGCGCTGATTATCTGGGTGTTTGCGAAGAAGTTGCCGGTGGTGTTCCGGAAGAATGCGGAGAGTATCAGCTCGGCGATAACCAAGGCCACGGCTGCGAAGGCTGAGGCGGAACGGCAGTTGCGCGATGCGGAAACGAAACTGGCCAATCTGCAAAGAGAAGTAACGGCGTTGCGCGCAGAAGCACAGCAAGAAGCCGCCGCGGAGGCGGAGCGGATTCGCGCGGCTACCGTGAGCGACGAGCAGAAAATTGGCGTGGCGGCGAAAGCGGAGATTGAGGCGGCGGAGCGTTCAGCGCGTAAGGAATTGAAAGAATTGGCGGCGCAGCTGGCGGTCGATGGAGCGGAGTCCGTGTTGGCGAAGCAGTTGACTCCCGCGGCGCAGGAATCGCTGATCAGCAATTTTGTTAAGACGCTGGAATCGAGGCCGAATTGAAGTCGGCGAGTTTGCAATACGCGAACGCGCTGGCGGATATTGCGCTGGCTCAGGGCGCGGCGGAGCCCGCGGTGAAGCAATTAGCTGACTTTGGGGCGGCTTTCGCGGCGTCGGCGGAGTTGCGGAATTTTTTGGGTAGTCCTGCGGTGGCGCGCGAAGCGAAGCATGCGGTGATCGAAAAGATTGTGGCGCGGACCGGCGGGAGCAAGATTATCCGGAATTTTCTGTATGTGATTGTGGATCACCGGCGGACGCCGATCCTTCCGGAAATGGTGACGCAATTCCAGGATGTGGTGCGGAGGAGGCAGGGGATCGCGGAAGCAGAAGTGCGGTCGGCGGTGGAAATGAGCGCGGCGCAAAAAACGGAGATGGCGAAATCGCTGGCGCAAATGACGGGCAAGAAAGTGGAAACGAAATATTCGATCGATCCGACGCTGCTTGGCGGAGCGGTGGTGCGGATTGGGGATACGGTTTACGACGGGTCGCTGCGGCATCGGCTGGACGAGATGCGGACGCGGCTGGCGGAGTAGTTTTGCGGACTTGCTTCAGGGGCTAAAGCCCTTACCGGGCGAGGCTGAATGTCGGAGCTAAAGCTCCGGCCCCCTGAAGAACGGAAATTTGACGGAGTAGAAAGCGCGCTGAAGAAAAGCCGCAACGCAATAGCGATGAGTAGGAGATTACGGAGCAGGCATGGCGAACATTAAGGCAGACGAAATCAGCAAAATACTGCGCGAGCAGATTGCTAACTACGAGCAAACGGTGTCGGTCGATGAAGTGGGGTCGATCATCAGCGTGGGCGACGGGATTGCGCGCATCCACGGGCTGGCGAAGGTTATGGCCGGGGAGATGCTTTCGTTTCCGCACGACATGTTTGGGATCGCGCTGAACCTGGAAGAAGAGGAAGTGGGCGCGGTGCTGCTGGGCGAATCGTCGGAATTGAAGGAAGGCGACACGGTCAAGCGGACGAATACGATTATGTCCGTGCCGGTGGGTGAAGCGCTGATCGGGCGCGTGGTGAATCCGCTGGGATTACCGGTGGATGGCAAAGGGCCGATCACCTCGAAGCAGCGCAATCCGCTGGAGCGGCTGGCACCGGGCGTACTGGACCGGCAGCCGGTGCGCGAACCGCTGCAAACGGGAATCAAGGCGATCGATTCGATGATTCCGATCGGACGCGGACAGCGCGAGTTGATCATCGGAGACCGGCAGACGGGCAAGACGGCCGTGATTCTGGACACGATCATCAATCAAAAGGGCGGCGACGTTATTTGCATCTACTGCGCGATCGGGCAGAAACGCTCGACGATTGCGCAGGTTGTTAAAGTGCTGACAGATGCGGGTGCGATGGATTACACGATCATCGTGGCTTCGTCGGCGGCTGAGCCGGCTTCACTGCAGTACATTGCGCCGTACGCGGCTTGCGCGATGGGCGAATACTTTCGCGATACGAAGCGGCACGCGATTACGTTTTACGATGATCTTTCGAAGCACGCGCAGGCGTACCGCGAGATTTCGTTGTTGCTGCGGCGGCCGCCGGGTCGCGAGGCGTTTCCGGGCGACGTGTTCTATCTGCACTCGCGCTTGCTGGAACGCGCGGCGAAATTGAATGACAAGCTGGGTGCGGGGTCGCTGACCGCGCTGCCGGTGATTGAGACGCAGGCTGGGGACGTTTCCGCTTACATTCCCACGAACGTGATTTCGATTACGGACGGGCAGATTTACCTGGAAGCGGATTTGTTCAACGGCGGTATTCGGCCAGCGATTAACGTGGGAATTTCAGTGAGCCGCGTAGGCGGGAACGCGCAGATCAAGGGCATGCGGCAGGTGGCGGGCTCATTGCGACTGGACATGGCGCAGTTCCGGGACTTGGCGGCGTTTGCGCAATTTGGCTCGGACCAGTTGGACAAGGCGACGCAGGCGCAGTTGGCTCGCGGGCAACGCTTGACTGAAGTTTTGAAGCAGGATCAATACGTACCGCTTTCGATCGAGAAGCAGGTGCTGGTGCTTTTTGTGGCGACCAGCGGGGCGATTGACGAGATCCCTGTTAGCGAAGTGAAGCGATTCGAACGGGAGCTGCTGCAGTACATCGAGACGAGCCAGGGCGGGATTTTGAAGGCTATCGCTGAAAAGAAGGCGCTCGACGACGGGATCAAGGCGGACATCAAGAAAGCGGTGAGTTCGTTCAAAGAGCGGTTCACCGCGGCGGTGGCTGTGGCGGCGAAGTAGGAACGGACGCGTAACGAAGGCACATGCCCACACTTCTCGATTTTCGGCGACGCATTCGCTCGGTGAAAAACACCCAGCAGATTACGCGCGCGATGAAGTTTATTTCGGCGGCGCAGCTGCGGCGGGCGCAGGAAGCAGCGCTGGCAGCGCGGCCTTACGCTACAGAATTGGCGCGAGTGCTGCGCTCGACGATGTCGCGGATCGACGAGCCGGAACATCCTTTGCTGGCAACGCGGCCGGAGAAGAATATTCTGGCGATCGTGCTGGCTGGCGAGCGCGGATTGGCTGGTGCGTTCAACGCGAACATTCTTCGCAAGGCTAGCGAATTTTTCCGGAACAACCGCGATAAGAAGGTTGTGACGATTCCGGTCGGCAAAAAGAGCCGGGACTCGCTGAGAAAGGCGGGGTTTCAGTTTGCCGCGGAATACGTGAACGTGCTGGCGAAAGTGGATTTCGGCGTGGCGCGCGAGATTTCGGCTTTGGTGACGGAACTTTACAAAAAGGAAGAGATCGACGCGGTTTACATTGTATTCAGCGAATTCAAGTCGGTAATGACGGCGAATTTGCGAGTGGACAAGCTTTTGCCGGTGCCGAAGCTGGAAGAAGAGAAATCGGCGGAAAAGGCGGCGGATCAGGTCGACTACATTTACGAGCAGCCGGAAGAACAGATTCTGGACAAGCTGCTGCCGCGATATATCGAGACGCAGGTGTTGCGCGCGATGCTGGAATCTTCGGCGGCGGAGCACGCCGCGCGCATGACTAATATGGAATCGGCGACCAAGAACGCGGGCGAAGTGATTGAAGCGCTGACCCTGCATATGAACAAGGTGCGGCAGGCGGCGATTACGCGGGAAATCATCGAGATTGTGAGCGGAGCGGCGTCGACCGCTTAGGAGAAAGCATGGCTGAGAAACAAGTTGTCGGACACGTGATTCAGGTCATTGGACCGGTGCTCGACATTCAATTTGAGAGCGGACATCTGCCTGCGATTTACAGCGCGGTGCGAATTACGGGCGATGGCTTCAAGACACCGGAGCCGATCGATGTGACGGTGGAAGTGCAGCAGCACCTGGGCGAAGGGCGCGTGCGCGCGGTGGCCATGGAACCGACCGAAGGCTTGGTGCGCGGGATGAAGGCCATCGATAGCGGCGCGCCGATTACGATTCCAGTTGGGCGGCCGACGCTGGGACGCGTAATGAACGTGCTGGGGAAGCCTGTGGATCAGCTTGGTCCGTTGACCAGCGCGACGAATTATTCGATTCACCGGCCGGCGCCATCTCTGGAAGATCAGTCAACGACGCTGGAAATGTTTGAAACGGGCATCAAGGTCGTGGACTTGATTCAGCCGTTTTTGAAGGGCGGAAAGATCGGGTTGTTTGGTGGCGCGGGTGTCGGAAAAACGGTTTTGATTCAGGAGTTGATTCACAACGTTGCGATGCAGCATGGCGGCGTTTCCGTGTTTGCCGGCGTGGGCGAACGCACTCGCGAAGGCAACGACTTGTGGCTGGAATTCCAGGAATCCGGCGTGGTGGTGCCGGGGAATTCGGAAAAGTCGCGCGCGGCTTTGATTTATGGGCAGATGACGGAACCGCCCGGAGCGCGTTTGCGCGTTGGACTGACCGGACTGACGGTTGCGGAATATTTCCGCGATCAGGAACATCTCGACGTGTTGCTGTTCATCGATAATATTTTCCGGTTCGTGCAAGCAGGTTCGGAAGTTTCGGCCCTGCTGGGACGCATGCCCTCCGCGGTGGGTTACCAGCCGAACTTGAATACGGAAATCGGCGAGTTGCAGGAGCGCATCACTTCAACGAAGAGCGGATCGATCACTTCGGTGCAGGCGATTTACGTGCCGGCAGATGACTACACGGATCCTGCGCCGGCGGCCACGTTTACCCACCTGGACGCTACGACGAACTTGAGCCGGCAGATTGTGGAACGCGGAATTTACCCGGCGGTCGATCCGCTGGCCAGCTACTCGCGCATTCTCGATCCGCGGATCGTTGGCGCGGAACACTATGCGGTGGCTCGCGGCGTGAAATCGATTCTGCAGCGCTATAAGGATTTGCAGGACATTATCGCGATTTTGGGTATCGAAGAACTTTCCGACGAGGACAAGCGCACGGTGGCGCGCGCGCGCAAAATCGAAAAGTTTCTGTCGCAGCCAATGTTCGTGGCGGCGCAGTTCACGGGCAAGGAAGGCAAGTACGTCAAGATCGAGGACACCGTTCGCAGCTTCAAGGAAATCGTGGAAGGCAAGTACGACGATTTGCCGGAGCAGGCGTTCTACATGGTCGGCACGATCGATGAGGCCATTGCGAACGCAGAGAAAATGAAGGCGAGCGCGTAAATCGAAGATGCTGCCGGACAAGATCAAGCTCACCGTGGTAACTCCTGAGCGCGAACTGCTTAGCGAGACCGTCGTGGAAGTGCAGCTTCCCGGCGCAGATGGCTATCTCGGCGTTTTGCCGGGGCATGCTCCGTTGATAACGGAGTTGGGCGTGGGTGAGCTGACGTACCGGCCAGCCGGCGGATCTCAGTCCACGGTGCTGGCAATTATGAGCGGCTTTGCGGAAGTGTTGCCGGAGCGCGTCACGGTGCTGGCGGAAACGGCTGAGCGCGCGGCGGAAATTGATGTGGCTCGCGCTGAACGCGCGCTGAAGCGCGCGCAGGAACAGCTTTCGTCCGGCGATCCCAATCTGAATTGGGATCACGCGACCATCGCTTTGCAAAGGGCGCTTATCCGCATTCAAGTGGCGCGCAAGCACCGCGGCGTGCCCGTCGAGCAACGGTAGGCGTTTTGGCCACCGCCTGCGGCGTGCGACTTCGCGTCATCACCAACATCCAATAAACTCAGTGCAATGGTCAGCGAACCCATCACGATGTACACGACGATGTGGTGTCCGGATTGCCGGCGGGCCAAATCCTTTCTGAAGGAACGCGGCGTGGAATTTCGCGAAGTGAACATCGAGAGGGACGCGTCGGCCGAGGCGGTCGTGATTAAGGCAAACGATGGGAAGCGCAAAGTGCCTACGTTTGCTGTTGGCGGCCGCTATTTCGCTTGCAGTCCGTTTAACGCGGCGCAGTTGGCGTGCGAGTTGGATGTTCCACTGAATCGATGAGAATGAGCGTGCAGCTTAGGCCAAAGCTACGCCGCGAGTGAAGACCGTTCTGATTTGCAGTCCTTCGTCGAGCAATACGATGTCTGCGTCCGCCCCAGCCCGTAGTGCGCCCTTCTTGAATTCCAATCCCAGAAGTGTGGCTGGATTTAGCGTCAACATGCGTACGGCATCGGCTACCGAAGCGCCCAAGGCTACGATATTGCGCAAAGCGCGATCCAGCGTAAGCGTGCTGCCGGCGAGCTTGCCTTCGGAATTGCGGCAGACACCACCGCTTACGGTGACTTCGAATTGGCCAAGCATGTACTTGCCATCCGGCATGCCGGTTGCAGATATGCCGTCGCTGATGAGGACGACGCCACCAGCACCTTTCGCCTGCAAGAGCAGCCTCATGGCCGCGTCATCGACATGAACACCGTCGGCAATCAGTTCTGCCGAAACATCGGGCGAAGTGAGTACTGCGCCGATGACGCCGCTGTCGCGGTGAGAGAACGGGCGCATGGCGTTGTAGACGTGCACGGCGTGACGCGCTCCGTGGGCGATCGCCGCGCGCGCTTGTTCGTAGGTTGCGTCCGTGTGTCCCATGGCTACGACCATGCCGGCTTTGCGAGCCGCATCGATGCAGGGCATGGCGCCGAGCAATTCGGGAGCAATTGTGAGGATCTGCGCATTGCCTTCGGCCGCTTGCAGAAGTTTTTCCAGAAAGTCGGCTGAGGGAAGCTTGATCCATTCCGGAGGATGGACACCGCGCCTCGCCGGGCTGATAAATGGGCCTTCGAAGTGAATGCCGAGGACTTCTGCGCGCGCATCGGCGGTTTCGTGCTGGACGCAGATGTACTTTGCCAGGCCTTCGACGCTGCGGATGGTGACTTCGGGGCTGGCGGTGACAGTGGTAGCGAGCATCGACGTTGTGCCGTGGCGTGCGACTGTTTTGCTGACCGCAGCCATGGCTTCGGCGCTGGCTTCCATGACGTCGTGCCCGCCCGCGCCATGAATGTGGACGTCGAGGAATCCCGGAATGGCAGTTTGGTCGAGTGCGGAGATTTCCCTCGCGTCAGGAGCGAGCGTCAGCGATTCGCGGGGTCCGATGGCTTCGATCACGCCATCGCGAAGGAGAATCGCGGCATCCGCGATCTCGGCGGTTGGAGTCAGGGCACGTCCGACGTGAAGCAGCGTGGCACTCATAGGCAGACAAATATCGTAACGGAAATGGTGTGCGGCACAAAACGAAGCGGGCGGAGCTGCGGCTCCGCCCGAGATAAATGAGCATGCGAGATGTGGTTGGCTCTACTTTGCCGGCGCCATGTCTATGGTGGTGAGTTTCAAGGTGTCGCCGTCGACCGTTCCCTTCACAGTGACGTGATGGCCAGCGTGCGCCGCGACTTTGTCCTGTGCGTCGATCGCGTAGACTTTCTTATCGGCGTCGTCGACGAAAACATACTGGGCGCCTTCCTTCACGCATTTGGTGGCGCACTCGCCGGCACCTTCGTGGGCTCCCCGTACTCCGCACTTGCTGTCCGTGATATAGCCGGTCCACGAGCCTTCTGAGGCCAGCGCTATACCGCTGACTAAAAGAAGCGTTGCAATCATTCCTGCCGCAAATCGTAGTTTCATGAAATTGCCTCCGGTCCTATTTGCTTTATCGAGCCGGGCTGAGAACCAGCTTCGCACAGTCCTCTGCAACGATCCACGCAATTTCTGCTTTAGCTTCACGTAAGGGAAGGACCAAAGTAAGAGACCCCAAAGAAAAGCAAAAAGGAGGATTCTGTGGAATCCTCCCTTCCGTGCGCCTGCTCTCAAGGATGCGAGCAGTTAGATTATTGGCCGGAACTGGAGTTGCTGGCGCTCGCGGTGCCCGCTCCCTTGGGAACGCTGAGGTAGCCAGAAGCGGAACTCTTGGTAACTTTGTTGACGACCAATTCGAGAGCGGCGCGCGTGCCGCCAGTGTAGAAAAAGATCGGTTCATTGACCGAGCGATTCTTCTTTTCGAAGTTCTTGTCGTCCGCAAGAACGTTGATGGTGTACTGATTCTTCTTGGTGTTGGTGTCCTTGAGTTCCACCTGGATAGCGCCGACTTTTTGAGCTCCGCCCTTGCGCTGCACGGTGAACTCGAAGTAGTCGCGCTGACCCATGCGGCGAAGCGTATCGATCTCGTCATGGTTGCGAGCGATGAGCGTGCCCATTTCGCTGCGGGCCATCTGGAGATTGTTTTTGGTGGCGTCCAAGTCGGTCTTTACGCCGGTCACGTCGCCGTTCAGCTTGTTGACGTCTTCGGCGTTGGCCTTGGTGCCGAGTTGCGCGGTGAGATCTTTCTGCACGCCAGTCAGCTTTTGGTCAAAACCGACCACCGTGGCCTTGGTCTGCTTGCGTGCGGCGACTAACTGATCATGCGTGAGGTTCAGCTTGTCCGTGACGACTTTCACGTCGCTCTGAAGCTGCTGGTTCTGTTCTTCGGTCTTGGCGAGCCGCTGGTTCAATGCGTCGTTGGTTTGTTTCAAAGAGGCTTGGGTCGTTTGCTCCGCGCTCCTGGCCTGGTTGATAGCCGCCCAGCCCAACCCGAGGCCGATTAGCGAGACTCCACCCAAAATACCGACAGCCAAGCCGACCCAGCGAGGGGTTCCGGTCGAGGTCTGGTGGATGGGATCCTGGTAGTCACTCATGGACATTTGCTCCTTTTGGCGTTTCCGCCGTACGGGACTGAAGAGTGCATCTTCCAAACCAAACCGATGCCATGCAGTGGTTCTAGTACCTAAATCCAGATTTTACTTGAGTTTACCGCCGGGAAGATCGTATCGGTAGCGGGCTAATGGTGGCGGGATTAGCCGTAAAAATTACGTTTTTGGGGCTCGGTTTGTAAATTTTGCTGTTTCAAGGGTTGTTTGACGCGATGGCTGAAGGGCAGCTGCGGACGTCCTGCGCAAGATGCCCGATATGTCTGTAACTGTCAGTAAAATATAGGGTTAACGGATGCTAGACTAGGCCGCCTGCGAGCTGGTATCAGAACCGGCAGTGCGCGGCGGGTCAAAATAGCGATCAAGAGTGTTCATCGCGGCGTTGAGAACGAGCCGACAATCAGCACATCCGTCGAGGTGGTTCTTGATCTCGCCCTCGACAGGTTTCGAGAGACGCCCCTCTAAGTACCAACAAATCAAATGGATAGTGTCCCGACAGGTCATCACCGCCATCCCCTCTTGGCGCCCCACTACTGGATCTTGCCCCAACAAGTGTGTGCACTTCATTCACCAAATGTTCACGACGACGAGCGCAGGCCTAATTGTATGAGAGGAAAGGCTTTAGCAATCGAGCAGAGAATCCCGATTCGGCGAGTGAGAGCATAGATTACATCTTTGAAGGGCGGAATTGTGCGGATTGGCGTCCCTGAGCGCGGTGCCAGGCGTTAGCGAATGGGCGGCGCCGTCATTTGGCGCAACGCCGCGATGCGATCGGCGAGAGGAGGGTGGGTGCTGAACCAGGAGGAGACCGCTCCCATGCCAAACAGCGGCTTGACGATGCAGAGAGCCGCAGTTGAGGCGGGAATCGCCGTGGTGGGAATGCGATTGTTGTAGGCACCCAGCTTCTCGAGCGCGCGGATGAGACCATAGGGATTGCCAACCATACGGGCTCCAGTTTCGTCGGCGGAGTATTCGCGCTGGCGGGATAGCGCAAATTGAAGAAGGGCCGCCCCAAGCGGCGCCAGGATCATGAGCAATAAACCCATGATGTCACCGCCAATGCCGCGATCGCGATCGTCCTCTCTACCGCCGAAGCCGAGCCACGGTCCCCAGTGAGCGACCCAGGTGATTGCACCCGCGATCGTTGCCGCCACGGAACTGATCAGGATGTCGTAGTTACGGACGTGCGAGAGTTCGTGGGCGATTACGCCTTCGAGTTCCTCGTCGTTCATTAACTGAAGGAGACCCTCGGTCACGGCGACCGAAGCATGACGTGGATTTCTGCCAGTGGCGAATGCATTGGGGGCAGGCTCAGGCACGACGTACAACTTCGGGACTGGAAGATTTGCCTTGGTGGCTAAGCCCTCCATGACAGCGTACAGCCGCGGCACTTGTTCGCGAGTGACCGGCCGGGCGCCGCTGGAGTACAGAGCGATCTTGTCGGAGAAGAAATAGGCGAATGCGTTGGTGCAGACCGCGATAAGCAAGCCGATGGTCATGCCATTTCGTCCGCCAAAATATTGGCCCACCAGCATCAGCCCCACGGTTAGAGCGGCTAGCAGAAATGTTGTTCGCAGAATTCTCATTTCGTTTCCTCTTTCGATCCGGCCCTACGCTACTACATTAGATTCGCGCTGCGGCAGCGGGTTGTTTCGCGTTTGCGCGCTCGAAGCGCATCCCGTCTTTCTGACCGTCGCGATCGACGATGACGTGGTCGCCGGGGAGGATTTTCCCTTGCAGGATTTCCATCGCCAGAGGGTCCTGGATCAGGCGTTGAATGGCGCGACGCAACGGACGCGCACCGTAGGCCGGATCATAGCCTTCACGAAGGACCAATTCCTTCGCCGCGGGAGTGAGCACCAGAGTGATTTTGCGCTCTTCGAGCAACTTGTCCACGCTCTTGAGGAGCAGATCAACGATGCTCATCAGCTGATCTTTGCCCAACGGGTTGAAGATGACGATTTCGTCGATGCGGTTGATGAACTCGGGGCGGAAGGATTGACGCAGTGCCTCCAGGGCTTCCTTGCGAGCCTTCTGCGGATCTCGACCGGCCAGCTCGAAAATAGCGGTCGAGCCAACGTTGCTGGTCATGATTAAAACGGTGTTGCGAAAATCCACCGTGCGGCCCTGGCCGTCGGTCAGGCGGCCGTCTTCGAGGATTTGCAGCAACACGTTGAAGACATCGGGATGCGCCTTTTCGATTTCGTCGAACAGCACCACCGAGTAGGGATGACGCCGTACTTGTTCGGTGAGTTGGCCGCCTTCTTCGTAGCCCACGTAGCCGGGAGGCGCGCCGATGAGCCGCGAGACGCTGTGCTTCTCCATGTATTCGCTCATGTCGATGCGGATCATCAGTTTGTCGTCGTCGAAAAGAAACTCCGCGAGCGCACGAGCCAGTTCGGTCTTTCCCACACCGGTGGGCCCGAGAAAAATAAATGAGCCGATCGGGCGCTTCCCGTCAGAGAGCCCGGCGCGGCTGCGCCGCACGGCATTGGAGACGCGTTTCAGCCCGTCATCCTGCCCAACCACGCGAAGGCGCAGACGCTCTTCCATGTGGACGAGCTTCGACGCTTCGCCTTCGAGCAAACGGCCGACCGGGATGCCGGTCCATTTGGCCACCAGTTTGGCGATGTCTTCTTCATCGACTTCTTCCTTTAGCATGGGCGCTTCCTTTTGCATCTTTGCAAAAGACTCCTGCGCCTGGGCCATGTCACGTTCCGCGGCGGCGATCTTGCCGTAACGGATTTCCGCCACTTTGGCGAGGTCGCCGGAGCGTTCATAGCGCTCCGCTTCGGCTTTGAGTTGTTCGATTTGCTCCTTGAGCTTGCGAATTTTTCCGATGGCGGCTTTTTCGGCTTGCCAGCGGGCTTTTTGGGCGCTGGATTCTTCTTTCAGCTTGGCTAGCTCTTTTTCGATTTGTTCGCGGCGTTCCTTGGAATGCGCGTCGGTTTCCTTGAGGAGCGCCTGGCGCTCGATTTCCAGTTGCATGATGCGGCGTTCGATATCATCGATCTCGACGGGCAGAGAGTCGATCTGCATGCGCAGGCTTGCCGCAGATTCGTCGATGAGATCAATGGCTTTGTCCGGCAGAAAACGGTCCGAGATGTAGCGATGCGACAGCGTGGCCGCCGCCAGGATGGCGGCGTCCTTGATGCGCACGCCGTGATGAACTTCGTAGCGTTCCTTCAAGCCGCGCAGAATGGCGATGGTGTCTTCGACGCTCGGCTCGCTGACCAGCACCGGCTGAAAACGGCGTTCCAGCGCGGGATCTTTCTCGATGTGCTTTTTGTATTCGTTGAGCGTGGTGGCGCCGATGGCTCGCAACTCTCCACGGGCGAGCGCGGGCTTCAACATGTTGGAGGCGTCCATGGCCCCTTCCGCCGCGCCGGCGCCGACGAGAGTATGCAACTCGTCGATGAACAGAATGATCTGTCCTTCGGCTTCGGTGATTTCTTTCAACACCGCTTTGAGGCGGTCCTCAAATTCACCGCGATACTTTGCTCCGGCAACCAGCGCGGCCAGATCGAGCGCTACCAGGCGCTTGGTCTTCAGCACATCCGGTACGTCGCCGGAAATGATTCGCTGCGCTAACCCTTCGACGATAGCGGTCTTACCGACTCCCGGCTCGCCAATCAAGACCGGGTTATTTTTTGTGCGGCGCGCGAGAATTTGCATCACGCGGCGAATCTCTTCGTCGCGTCCGATCACCGGGTCGAGCTTCGAGCGGCGGGCTAGGTCGGTGAGGTCCCGGGCATATTTTTCTAGAGAAGCGTAGGTCGCCTCCGGATTCTGTGACGTGACGCGTTGGCTGCCGCGCACGCTAGTCAGCGCCTGGAGGATAGCTTCGTAGGACGCTCCATGGCGCTTCAAGATCTGGCCGGCGGGATCGCGATCTTGGGCGGCCATTGCCAGGAACATGTGTTCAGTAGAGACATACTCGTCTTTGAATTTGGACGCTTCTTCAAACGAGCGCTGGAGCAGGTCGTTCAGCGGCCGTCCGAGATGCTGCTGCGCAAAGCCGGCGACCTTCGGAAGCTTGGCGATTTCGCGCTGGAGATCTTGTTGCAACGTTTCGCTGCGAATACCGAGACGCGCAAGCAATGGGGGCACTACGCCATCTGCCTGCGAGACAAGGGCAGACAGCAGATGTGCCGGCTCGACCTGCTGGTTGGCGCTCTTAGCTGCTATTTCCTGAGCGGTGCGCAGAGCTTCTTGCGCCTTCACGGTCATTTTTTCAAACTGCAACATAAGTCCTCACTTCTTGATCTGATTCAAGGAGGCGAACAAAAGGGCCGGCGGAAAGCGCCAGCCCCCTACTGTTAGCACATTTTAGCGGCTTGCGCTTCTTACCGAGCGCCCGCCGCTGCGGCTTGCGGGGCGGTTGCAGAAGCCGCAACGTTCACTTTGATCTGCTTCGGCTTGGCTTCCTCGCGCTTCGGGATGGTCAGCGACAGTACGCCATTCTGATAATCAGCCTTGATGGCCTCCGTGTTGACGGTGTTCGCGAGTGCGAAGCTGCGGGCGAACGAACCATAGGCCCGCTCGATGCGCAGGTAGTTATTCTCGTTTACCTGGTTCTCGAACTTGCGCTCACCGCGGATGGTCAACAGGTTGTTCTCGACGCGAATATCGAGATTCTTTGGATCCACGTCCGGCAGGTCGGTCTTTACGACCAGTTCGTGCTCGGTCTCGTAGATGTCGACCGCGGGCGCCCACGTGGTCAGATTGGATTCCTGCGAATCGGCGCGGTCCAAGAGGTTAGAGAAGACCCGGCTCAACTGATCCGGCAGAGTGGTGCCCCGGAGAGGCTCCCAGCGATTCAAAATCGTCATGGTAAATGCTCCTTCTTGTGATGACTGCACATGAATAATATAATCTGCGTGTTCTACTGTCAAGTACAATTTTAGACTTCCATCTGTTCCTCTATAAGATCAAGATAATCAGTATTATACGTAGGACCTGCCGCGTTAATATGAGTGCATTCCTAGCTCTCAGCACTCGGCTGATTTCCGTGGCATATTGACACTTCTCTGTGTCGTGCGGTGAGGTGGTAAACTGCGGCCATATGCGCGTCAAGGAACTTGAATTTGAGCTTCCACCTGAACGAATTGCGCAACGCCCCTTGCCGCGGCGTGAAAGTTCGCGACTGCTGCAGCTGGATCGCTCGACTGGCGCGTTCAAGGACGGCAAATTCGCGGACTTTGCGAGCCTACTTCGGGGCGACGAAGTTCTGGTGCTCAACAACGCGCGGGTCATTCCAGCGCGGCTCTTTGGCAAGCGCGCAGGACTTCAGCCGGGTAGTTCTTCGTACGTGGCCAAAAATGGAAAATTGAGCGGCCGTGTTGAAGTGTTTCTCTTGCGAAGAGTGGAGCACAACGTTTGGCAGGCTCTGGTACGTCCCGGCCGCAAAATGCAGCTGGGAGAGCGAGTATCTTTCGGTGACGGCGAATTGGAAGGCGAGGTGATCGCTCGCGGAGACCTGGGGGAGCGAACGATCCGCTTTTGCGCGCACGACGCGATAAGCGTGGGCGAACATCTGGAAGAGCTTGGACATGTTCCGTTGCCGCCGTATATTGATCGCGAAGATGAACCGAGCGACCGGGAGCGGTATCAAACCATCTTTGCGACCCAACCAGGGGCGGTGGCTGCACCGACCGCCGGCTTGCATTTCACCCCAGAAATACTTGAGGCGATTCGCCAACGCGGCGTGGAAATTTGTGAATTGACGCTGGACGTCGGACTGGGCACTTTTCAGCGGGTGCACACCGAGACACTCGAGGATCACCCGATCCATGCCGAATCCTATGAAATTCCCGAGGACAGTGCCGAGCGAATTCGCGCCGGCAAAGCCGTAGGCAGGCCGATCGTGGCCATCGGAACGACGGCGGTGCGCGCACTGGAAGACAGCGCTTTACGAGTTGCCGCAACCAGTGCAAGGGGTTTGATTGCGGCGGGGAAAACGGACGCCCGTGTATTCATCACGCCGGGTTTTGACTTTCGAGTCGTGGATGCGCTGCTGACGAACTTTCATCTTCCGCGATCGACGCTGCTGGCGTTGGTCTGTGCATTCGCAGGCCGCGAAAATGTGCTGGGTGCGTATCGTCACGCAATTTCGGCGGGTTATCGTTTCTATAGCTACGGCGATTGTATGTGGATTCGCTAAGCGACTTTGCTTACCGGAGAAAACTGCCCTTGCAACCACCGTGGAACTTGGACAAGCAGGGAGGACACCACAACGTGGGCCTCCCTCTCGTTCCGTCAAAGGAGCCACGGAGACTCCTTACCTACTCATTGAATACAAACACGCGGGTCTGGCCGGCGAAGCGAACTTCCTTCACTTGGCCATTTTCACTTAGCAGGACGGAGTCATAGGCAGCCTTGCTGCTGCGGTCTTCCCAGCGGCCATCGGATTCGGCAACAACATCTTTGCCCTTTTGCACGGTGGCCTTGCTGCCGTCAATCATCAGGCGGTACTCGCCGGCTTTCAGATCGGCTTTGCCGACCTTGGCGTTCTGCGCGAGGTTAATCGTTTTTGTGAAAGGCTTGGCGAACGCCGGCACGGTGATTGCGAGAGCGGCCAGCAAGGCGAAGCTGCGGAGGAGAGAATTATGTTTCATACGTGTCATCCACCTTTCGGACAGGATCGAGTCAGCCGGTAAGAGAACGATCCGCGAGGGAGTATTGACACGCTGTGCAGGGACGAGTAGTCTCGCCTGCAAGACACATCGCTCTTCCTGGACTAACGGCCGGAAAGACTGCGTGTCAACGCCCCGCGGCTGCCACCGCGGGGTTTTTCCTGTAAACCCGAGAAGCTCAAGTCACCAGCTGCACTGGTATAGACGAATCTTCCCAAGCGAATGTTTCGCGGACGGGCGAAGATTCTTTTGTTTTTCTCGAGCCCGGAACTCCATATCTTACGGAAACAATGAGATTTGCATTAAATTTGACAGGCGGTCTTCTTAAACTTTTGTAAATATTCACGGTCTTCCTAGTGACCATATTTTGCCTGAGCGGTTTGTTCTTTTTTGGCGTACCGTAGCGAGCTCCCTGCCGTGCATCACGGCGCAGCTTCATCTATACTCAGTTGCTCTTTTCGGATACTCGGGATGCGGATTCTCGTTCTCAGCGACCTTCATGCCAACCAAAGCGCTCTTGAGGCCGTGCTCGAAGCGGCCAAAGGCCGTTGGGACTCCTCCGTTTGTCTTGGAGATATAGTGGGCTACGGCCCGGACCCCAACGAGGTTGCGGCAAGGTTGCGCGAGCTGCGCGCGGAAACGATTCGGGGAAATCACGACAAAGCCGCGGCGGGATTAATGGACACCAGCGATTTCAATCCGGTGGCTAAGGCGGCCGTGGATTGGACGCGCAGCCAGTTGCTTCCCGAAAACCTTGCCTGGCTTACCGCCCTTCGCCAGGGTCCGCTGGAGACGTCAGGCGTAGTGCTGGTACATGGCGCATTTCAGGACGAAGATGAATACGTGTTTACGCCGGAGCAAGCTCTGGATGGCTTACTCGACTCCACTGCGGCGGTTACGTTTTTTGGTCACACCCATCACCAGGGCGGCTTTTCTTATCAGAACTCCCATTTGGAAGTCTTGCAGATTCGTCCCCGTGCGACAGAGTCCTTTTCGGCATTGCGAATTGATGCGGGCCGGCGCTATCTTTTGAATCCCGGCTCGATCGGTCAACCCCGCGACGGCGATGCCCGGGCAGCTTTTGCGATTGCGGACCTGGAGCATGACACCGTCGAATTCTGGCGAGTGCCCTACGATATTCCGGCGGTTCAAGAGCGGATGCGCCGCGCTCATTTGCCCGAGCCACTGGTGCAGCGCCTGTTGGCTGGGCGCTGACTCGCAATCCAAGGGAATTGCGTCATGTCATTGCCAGTAGATCCATCGCAGCAGGAGAAGAGCAGCGGTTCGCAGCGTGTCGCACTACTGCTTGCTGTTTCGGTCGCGGCTGCTGGCCTGATTTTTTTCTCATGGCTGGGTTCGGGCAGACGCGAAACGACTTCGGCACCGGCGCACCTCGGGTTCGGGCCCGTCGAGCGCGCGTATGCGACCAATGTTCGCGTTGAAAATGTGGCGCTAAGCCGCGCCGAGAATTATTTGCACCAAGAAGTCACCACTTTGCAAGGCGACCTGGTCAACTCCGGAGACCGTGCCGTGCAGAGCGTCGAGATTACGGTTGAATTCGCCGACGAGATGAACCAGGTGGTCCTCCGGCAGTCTCTGATCAGTTCGGCCCCGCTGCCCATTGCGCCCATGGGCTTTCGGGCATTCGAGATATCCTTCGAGCGCATCCCGTCATCGTGGAACCGACAAAGCCCGCTCCTTCAAGTAACCGGTCTGGAATTAACACGACAAAAATAGTTGTACTGATAACTGTTTAGTTTATACTGCGGGACATGGAGCTTGCCGTCGAGCTGGAGGCCAGCCTGCGTGAGTTCGCCGCTGGAGGTCCGGTCGAAGTCCGGGAAAACGGCGGACGGCTGGCGCCTCTTTCCGTGCTGTCCTGGGAGATTCGCGGAGCGGGTGAGAGGCCACTGCTGCACCTGTGGTCCGATCAATACAACCTTACCCGGCGCATTCTTGGCATCACCGATCATACCGAGCAGCGCCTGGCGCTGGCCGTCGAGCGGTTTGGGCGCAGCAAGCCCGATCGCATTGAATTTGTTCGCATGGAATTCGAGCGCAGCGCGCGCGCTCTCTCGCGGGCAGAATTTTGCGAGCGGCTTGGGCACGTATTAGTTACACAGTTTCCGGATGAATCGGTGGAATCTCTGACGATCTCACCGGACCTGGAGCACACGCTCTCCGGCAGTTATGCGCGTGGAGTCTTGCGGCGAGGATCGAGCTACGCAGCTTTTCTGGCGGTGGCGAAAGGCGAGTCCGGGGATGCCGTGGACAACGCGCTCACATTTGGCTTGTTGTGGCTGGATCGTCTGCGCCAATCAAACTGTCGCGGCACGGTCTCGGAACTGCGTCTGATTGTTCCCCGGAAATCCGGCTCCCGTGTCGCGCAACTCTTTGCGGGGCTGAACTCCAGCGTGCGCACGGCACTCTACGAACTGGACAACGCTCGCGAGACTCTAGAGCTGATTGATCCCGGATCGGTGACGAATCTAGATATCAGCATCGTTCCGCATCGCCAGTCCGAGAATCTTCTCGCTCAGGCGCGCAAGGATCTGGGCTCCATCATTTCCATCGTGCCGCAAGCAATCACGCTGCATCCGTGCCTGGCGTCCCGAGAAGTCTTCTTGCGTTTTCGCGGATTTCCGTTTGCCCGCTGGCAGGACGGCCGCGTTTTTTTGGCGACGTCAGAGTCGCGGGAGGAAGTGACTCCGACTAACAGGCCAGTCCTGAAGACGCTGCTGCACGACCTGGAAGTCCATCGCCATCCGCTGGCCAGGGAGACGCGGCATGCGCTGTATCGGGCGCGGCCAGAGCGCTGGCTGGAAGCCTTGGTGTGCCAAGACATCACTCGCCTGGATCCCGCGCTGGATCCGCGATTTGTGTATTCGCAGATCTTCGCGAATGCTGGCGGCGAGCATGGAATTCTGGATGTTCTAGGCGTGACACGTTCTGGACGCCTGGCCATTCTTGAATTGAAGGCCACCGAATCTGTCCATTTGCCGATGCAGGCAGCCGGCTACTGGCTGCGCATTCGCCGGCATCTGGATCAGGGCGATTTCCCGCGTTTCGGCTACTTCAATGGCATTCAATTGCAGTCGGCCGCCCCCATTGTGTACCTGGTGGCCCCCGCGCTGCGGTTTCATCCTACGACGGATACTCTTCTTCGCACTCTATCGCGAGAACTCGAGGTTGTGCGGATAGGTATCTCCGAGAGCTGGCGCCGCGGTCTTCGTGTTGTGCTTCGCCAGTGAATCACCCATTCGGGTACCACCAATCGCGATGTGACGGAGCGCGCCGAATCGGAGTAAAATAGCTCGCTGCCATGGAGCGAACTGCGTGCAATTTTCGGCCTCGATTCGGCAACAGGGACCAGTCTCTCTGGTGGACCTGAAAGGCCACCTGACTTCGTTCGAAAGCGTAGGATTGCGGGATACCATCACCAACCTAATTCGCCAGGGACGCAAGCGCATCATATTGAATCTGAGCGGACTCGAATATTTGGATAGCTCAGGAATCGGGCAGTTAGTCCGCAACTACTTGGCGGTGATTAAAGCTGGCGGCGAAATGAAAGTGGTGGGGCTGTCGGCGCGTGTGGACGAAATCCTGAAAATCACCAAACTGTCGCAGGTTCTGGCGGAATGCCAGGATGAAGAAACTGCTCTGCGCAGCCTGCTGTAGAATTCAGCCCATAGCCCGATGCGAATTCTCCGCCCGTTCTCTATCAGCTTGGGTTTCGACATGAGACGAGTCGTGCGAGTGGGCTCTTTCAGCCGTAAAAGGAGAGAAGCGGCTAGGGGGTTGCCCTAACCGCTTCCCGGGGTGTGTCCTCGAAGTGGTTTTGATAATTTAGATGCAGCGCAGCGAAAAAGGTTTCCTCGTTTTCAGATTTCTTGAAGAAAAATCGAAACCCCCGCTAACGGTCAGTAAAATAAATACTTACGCCACCGTTCATCGCGATGGCCGATGAGCCGCATGAGTTGCCGGGACGTGTGCAGGGTAAAGGGACGCGGCTTGCGCGCCAGTTTCAGCCCGGCTTCTTCCGGCGTACGGTCCCCCTTATTGTTGTTGCAACGGTAGCAGCAGGCCACCAGATTCTCCCAGGACGACCGGCCACCGCGAGAACGCGGCACGACGTGGTCCAGGGTCAGCTCCGAACTCGGGAAAATTCTTCCGCAGAACTGGCAGGTATTGCGGTCACGGAGCAGGATATTTTTGCGCGAGAGCGCCCTGCTTTGCTGTGGAATATGGCGATAGGCGAGCAGGCGAATCACCGACGGAACTCTATGAGCATGCGCCGCGGAATGTACTTCAGAATTGTGCATTTCTTCCGCTTGAGCCACGCCTTTCAGCATTAGCACCATCGCGCGCCGCACGGCAGTCACGTTGATCGGTTCGTAAGTTGCATTGAGCACCAGAACGGGCTCCTGCATCAGCGACGCACGCCGCATCATCGTCGAGTTGTGGGTTCTACTACCGGCGGGACCCTCGGCGTCGGACACAGCCGCTCCGGCCGCTTCGGGGGTATGGCGCCCCCGGGAATCGCCCGCGTTTAGCCGCATGGCGCTCATCGCGCGTTCCTCGGGTCATCGGCACCGGAAATTGCTACAGGGTCTCGGACGGCCCGGGCCACTGTCAACCCGATCACCGCCTTGGCCCCTGCCTGGCGAAGCGCCCGCGTACACGCATCGAGCGTCGCCCCAGTGGTCATTACATCATCTACCAGTAAGACCCGTTGCTTGTCAACTTGGCTGCCCGGACGTGTGGCAAAAGCGCCACGAACCGACTCCCAGCGTTCGTCAAGACTGAGCACCTGTTTGTCCGGGCGAGGGCGGGTTCGCACCAACAGAGCCGACTGGCGAGGCAGTTTCAGCTTCTTGGCCAGAGGCTTGGCGAGCAGATCCGCCTGGTTGTAGCCTCGTTCCTTTGCGCGGACGGGATGTAACGGAACCGGCACGACTACATCGGCACGCAGCAACTCACCCTCTCTCTCGATGATTTCCGCCAGCCGTTCGGCGAACCAGGCGCCCAATGGCTCGATCCGCTCAAATTTCAAGAGAAGGACTGCCCGTATTAACGCTCGATCATAAAATGCGAAGCTGCGGGCCCGCTCGAATGCGTAGATCTTATTCTTGCACGCCGGGCACTGAGACTCACGGTCCGCCGGATCGCCGAACGTCAACAGCGGGGACCCGCATACCAAGCATGTTCTAGGCGGCAAGCGCTCGAACGACGCCAGGCATTCGTCGCAAATTGGCACACGGCTCGCCCGCGTCAGCAACTGGTTGCAAATCCGGCATGGGGCCGGGAGTACCACGCTGACGAGCGCACTGCTGACATGCGTCAGCCAACCGCTTGCGCCAAATCGCACGGGAGCTTCTCTCGCCACGGTGAGAGAAGCATACTCCGGCTTGTATTATAAAAAAAGAGAGAAGTAGCGAGCCAGTAAATCGGCGTAGCTTATAGCAAGCCTTGCTCGACCTTTTCCTGGCAATTGATGCAGTTCTTTGCCCACGGTACGGCCTCGAGACGCTTCTGCTGCAACTCTTCTTCGCACGCGGCGCAGGTTCCGTAGGTGTTGCTCTGAATCCGCCGGAGCGCTTCGTCGATCATGTTCAAAATCGTGCGGTCCGTGTTGGTCATGCCGAAGAGAAATTCCTTCGTATACGAGTTCGCAGCTT
>Ga0137403_10000920_pt1 | contig 37552 bp, 36 predicted proteins | sample CZOMad2_1_16fung_FD_122057 | JGI IMG/M metagenome (GOLD analysis project Ga0137403, IMG submission 122057) | Vadose zone soil fungal communities from Angelo Coast Range Reserve, California, USA - CZOMad2_1_16fungal (Hybrid Assembly) | ecosystem: Environmental > Terrestrial > Soil > Vadose zone...
GATCCTTGAGCCCGGCATCGATCGCCGCCTGGCCGGATGTGATGACCACCCGCGCTACGATAGCCGCGTCGAAGTTGACACCGACGAACGACAGGCCGGTCTCATCGCTGCGGGCGGGCGCGAGATACTTACCCAGGCTCCGTCCCTTCGCGTCGAACAGCTTGATCGAGGCCGACCCCAGCCGATCGATATCGGAGAACACGATGCCGAAGCCGCTGACCACGGCCGGAGTGCTCGACCCCGCCACCCGGAAGGTCACGTCCATCTGGGGACTCCCGATGGGCATGAACGTCTTTGGCTTGCTGAACGGCTCGAACTGCACGGCGTAGGTGGGATCTAGGTCAAAAAAGTCGTTGTCGCTGTTTCGAAACCCGGTGCCGGGGGTGCTGAAGATCGCGCCCGCCTTCACGTTGGTGTTGAAGAAGTCAGCCGGGAAGGTGTTCACGTTGGTCTGACCCGCCGGCACTCCATCCCAATTGATTTCCCGCCGGCCTGACGGCTGCTGTCCGGCTGTCCCACCGTTGGCGGGCTCACCCAGCAGCCCGCGGAACTGGAGCACGGTGGACGTGATGTCGCCGGTGCCCCTCACGACCTGGAAGGACGAGCGGACGTCGCCGGTGGGTGACTGGCCCAAAAGGATGCCCTGGCTCTCGCCCAGCGTGGGCCCTGCCACGTCGCTGCCGTTGCTACTGCAGCCGGTGACGGCTGCGACCGCGGCCAATCCGATAGCTCCTGCCCTGAACCACATTTGTCCCTCACTTGTCTTGAATGAGTTCCCGGCTGGCCCTCGCGGCCGGCCGGGGCCAGCGTCAAGCCGTCAGTATTCGGTCCGAGCCGTGGAGCCAGCGGCGGCGGGACCGAAGGCGACGTCGATGTGCACCACGATGTCCTCGTACATCCGCAGCATTCCGAGCGCCTTGGAGAGCCCGCCGATACGGTAGTCCTTGAGATTCAGCGGCGTGTCGGCGTGGACCCGGATCGCATCGCCGGCAAAGACGATGGTCGCGGGAATGGTCGCGTCGCGGCGGACGCCATGGATCTGGAACGCTCCCTGGAGCTCGACCTGGGCCGAATCGTTCGACTCGCTCTTCGGGACGACACCGGTGAGCTCGAACCGGATGGTCGGGTACTTGTCGGATTCCATCGACCGGTTGAGATCCCGGTCGCGCTTATCGTTGCCGGTCGCGAGCGTGCCTACCGGCGCCTCGACCCAGCCCCGGGCCTTGCTGATGTCATCGCCGCCGCTCAACTCGCCGGTGATGGTCGTCGTGGTTCCGGTGAACTTCCCCACATTGGCCCGGCCGTCGAAGCTCAGCTTGCCTTCGGTCGCGACGCCGCGAGGCACCGGCCGCGACCCAGCTACACTCGCCCTCAGCGTTGTCTGTGCGCTGCCCGGCAGGGCGGTGAACGCCGCCAGCGCGATACCCAGCATCCATTTTCCCACGGTGACTCCCTTGTCCAAGACGTGGATCAAGGGTACGAAACGGAACCGCCCGCTGTTATCGGCGGGCGGTGCTGGTCTCGATCGGATGTTTGCGCGAGGGTTTGTAGGTCGGCGGCTGACAAAGTAAGAAGTATTACTTCTTACCTCTCACCTCAAAGTTCCCAGCCGACCCGCACCGACACGTCCCGCCCCGGGTTCAAGGCGAAGGTCTTGTAGCGGCTCAGGTAATCGCGGTACTGGGTGTTGGTGAGATTCCGCACCCGTGCGGCCAGCGTCAGCCGCCGGCCACCGACCAGGTGCTCGCCCGCGATCTCGAGCCCCAGCAGCGCGTAGCCGTCGGTCGGCAGATCGAACACCGTGGCACCCGAGCCCGTCAGCTGAAAGCTCGGCACCCGGTGCTGAGCGCCCACCAGCTGGAGCTCGACCCCCACTCGCGTGCGCTTGAGCCAGCCGAGCGACAGGTCGTGCAACTCGGCCTCGACCATCCCGCGCACGGGCGGAATGTCGGGCAGCGGCCGATCGTCCGCGTCGGTCCCTCGCACGTACTCGATCTGGCCTCCCGCCGCGAGGCGGGGCAGGAGGTCGGTCGTCGCGCGCAGCTCGCCACCCACGAGGGTCGCATTGGTGCGGCCGTATCGGAACACGCGCAGCGAGTCCTGAAACTCGGTGGTCGGGGCGCCGAAGATGTAGTCGGAGATGTGATTTCGGAACGCCGCCAGCTCGGCGCGGACCGCCTGCCCCTCCCAACGCATCCCGACGTCCAGGTTGAAGCTGGTTTCCGGGCCGAGCGCCGTGTCACCGATCTCGAAGCGCGCCTCACCCAGCTGGGGGCCGTTGGCGAAGAGCTCGAACAGGTTGGGCGCCCGCCAGGCCCGGCCGGCGTTGGCGGTGAGCGCGAGTGCCGGGGTCGCGCGGTACACCACACCGAGATCGCCGGTCGCGGCGGTGTAGTCGTGGGACGTCGCCGCGAGGCTCAAGGCCGGCGTGGCATCGGCATCGAGCCCGCGCAGGTCCACCCGGGCGCCCGCGAGCACGCTCCAGCGTCCCGCATCGAGCTGCTCGAGCCCGAACAGCGCACCGCTGCGGATGCGGGCATCGGGCACCAGCGCTTCGGGGCCGCGGCTGTCGTTCTTCTGCAGCATGCCGGAGAGACCGACGGTTCCGCTCACCCGGCTGCCGATGGTGTGATGGAGCAGCAGATCGAGCGTGCCGGTATTGAGCAGAAGATCGAAGACCCGACCCTCTTCCGTGCCGCCGCCCGGCGCCGGGGCCTCGTCCGAATTTTCCGCGATCCAGTGGCGCTGCCACTGCGCCTTGGCCTCGAGTCGCACCCGGCCAAGGACGCGGGTCGCGTCCAGCCGCACCCGGTCATCGGAGAGCTTCCGCTCGGGGCCGCCTTCTTCGTCGCCTGCCGTGGCTCCCGGCCCGCCGGCCTCCAGCAGCTTGAACTCGCCGCCATAGCGGGAGTACCGGAGCGAGGCCCCGCCAGACGCGCCGGAGACGCCCACCGCGAGCTCGCCGTTGAGCGCGCTGAAACCGGTGTTGGCGAGCTCCCCCTCCGGGGTGTGCAGATCCCCGGCGGTGCGGCCCAGAATGGTCGCCCGGGCGCCCAGTCCGCCCCGGGCACCCTCGGCTCCCACAAGGGCACCGCCCTCGGTGTTGTTGCTGGCGCCGAACAGCTCGGTCCGGAAGCGCGACGTGGTGCGGCCCGGCTCCGCGTGGGGAAGGTCGGCCGGCAGCACGTTGATCACTCCGCCGACCGCGTCGGAGCCGTACAGCACGCTGGCCGGCCCGCGGATGACTTCCACCCGATCGGCCAGTCGTGCGTCCACCGAGGGGCCGTCCTCATCGCTCCAGGAGAAGTCCTCCAGCCGGAGCCCGTTCTCGAGCACCAGCACCCGGGACCCGGCGAGCCCACGGATCACCGGCTTGCCGATCTGCTCGCCGGTGCTGAGCGTGCGGAGTCCCGGCAGATCCTCCACCGCCCGGGCAAGGGAAACGCTGATCGACCGGCGCAGCGCGTCGCCCGACAGCTCGGCGGCGGGAAGCGGAGACAGCCGCGGGTCGATCGGCGCACGGGTGGCGGTTACGGTGACCGGTGGGAGCAGGGCGGCCGAGCCGGACCTGAGGCGAAGTACCAGCGGCTCGCTCAGCGGCACCTGGAGCTTTCGCGCGAGCGGCCGGAACCCCGGCCCGGCTGCGACCAGCGTGTAATGGCCGGGTGGCACCTGGCCCAGGGTAAACTGACCGTCGGCATCGGTGAGCGTGCGCCGGCCCAGCTCGATCAGCGATACGTCGACCCGGCCCACCGGCGCCCCCGCCGAATCCACCACCGTGCCGCGAACCAGATTGCCCTGGGCCGCGAGGGTCGCCGGCGCGGCAATGATTCCGGCGACCACGCCGAGGCAGATCACCAGCGCGCAACGCATGGCTCAGGCCTCCTGCATGAACGGGTACCGCCAATCCGTGGGGGGGACGAAGGTCTCCTTGATGGTCCGGGGCGAGACCCATCGCAGCAAATTGAGAATCGAGCCGGCTTTGTCGTTGGTGCCGCTCGCGCGGGCGCCGCCGAACGGTTGCTGCCCGACCATGGCGCCGGTGGGCTTGTCGTTCACATAGTAGTTTCCGGCCGCGTGGCGCAGCGCGCGATCGGCCTCGACCAGCGCCGCCCGGTCCTGGGCGAACACCGCGCCCGTGAGCGCGTAGGGGCTGGTCCGGTCCACCAACGCAAGCGTCTCCTGCCAGCGGGCCGCCGGATAGACGTGAACGGTGAGCACTGGCCCGAAGACCTCCTCGCACATTAGCCGATAGCCCGGGTCCTCCACCTGCAGCAGCGTCGGCTGGATGAACCACCCAACCGATCCGTCCGCGCCACCGCCGGCGAGCACGGTCACGCCCGGATCGCGCTTGGCCCGCTCCAGATGGCCGCTGATGCGATCGAACGCGCGCCGGTCGATCACCGCCCCCATGAAGTTCCGGAAGTCGGCGACGTCGCCCATCCGAATCTCGCCGATCATGCCGAGCATCCGATCGCGCACTTGCGGCCACAGGTTGTCGGGGACGTAGGCTCGGGAGGCGGCGCTGCACTTCTGCCCCTGGTACTCGTAGGCCCCCCGGACCAGCCCCACCGCGAGCGCGTCCACATCGGCGCTCGCGTGCGCCAGCACGAAGTCCTTGCCTCCGGTCTCGCCGACGATCCGGGGATAGTTGACGTAGCGGTCGAGACTCTGGGCCACCCGCTGCTGGAGCTGGCGGAACACCGCGGTCGAGCCGGTGAAGTGAATGCCGGCGAGCATGGGATGCGCCAACAGCGCGTCGCTTATCTTGACTGAATCTCCCGGCACGAAGTTGATGACCCCCGGCGGAAGCCCCGCTTCTTCCAGCAACCGGAAGACATGCCAGTTGCTCAGCATCGCGGTCGCCGCCGGTTTCCACACCACCACGTTGCCGAGCAGCGCCGGAGCGGTCGGCAGGTTGCCGCCGATCGCGGTGAAGTTGAACGGGGTGATGGCGTAGACGAATCCCTCGAGCGGCCGGTGATCCAGCCGGTTCCAGGTACCCGGCGCCGACTCGGGCTGCTCCTGGTAGAGCCGCTCGGCAAAGCTGACGTTGAACCGGAAGTAATCGATCAGCTCGCAGGCGCTGTCGATCTCGGCCTGGTGAGCCGTCTTGCTCTGGCCAAGCATGGTGGCCGCATTGATGAGGGGCCGGTAGTGGGTCGCGAGAAGATCGGCCGCCTTGAGAAACACGGCGGCTCGGTCCTCGAACCGCCAGTGGGCCCAGTCCCGCTGGGCCTCGAGCGCTGCGTCGATCGCCTGCCCGATGAGCTCCGGCGTGGCCTGATGCGCCCTGCCGAGCACCCGGGCATGGCAGTGTGGCGCGGTGACCGGGTGGGTATCGCCGGTGCGGATCTCGCGGCCACCAACGACGACCGGAATGTCCTCCTGCCGTCCGGCCACCGTCGCGAGGACCGACTTGAGGGTGGCGCGCTCGGGGCTTCCGGGACTGTAGCCAAGTACCGGTTCGTTGCGGGGAGTCGGGAAACCGGACGCGGTGTTCATTCGACGAAGACCTGGGCCTGAAGAGGAAGAAAAGGTAACCCGTCCGATGCCGAAACGGCGGCTGGGTGTAAGTTTGAGCGGTCCCCTGCCCAGCGATCCGATGCCGTCCGCCACCTCGCCTACACTCGGTCGCAGCCTGACCGGCCGCCTCAAGGGCTGGCTCACGTTCAACGGCGAGTTCCTGCTCGGCCCCCGTTACGTGCAGCTGCTCGAGGGAATCGAGCGAACCGGCACGATCCGGGAAGGTTGCCAGGCGACCCGCATGAGCTATCGCACCTGCCTGGCGCGCATCCGGCGCATGGAGGGCGCGTTGGGCGCACAACTGGTGGTCACCCAGCGAGGCGGCAGCTCGCGCGGCTCGGCGACGCTCACGCCGCTCGCCCGCCGACTGATCCAGATCTACCGCGAGTGGCGGGACGCGGTGGAGCAGGCCAGCCTGGCAGCGTTTGCGGAAGTGATGGAGAACGGGCAGCCGTCCCCCCGGCGGCGCCCCGCGGCCACGGAGCGCCGCCGTCCGACCGTGCGGGGCGGTTAGAGCACCGCCTATTTCTTGAAGCGGGCCGCTTCCTCAGAGCCGCCAGTTACGTTCCCCGCGCTGTACGAATGCGCGCCGGCCCCGGCGAGTTCACCCCCGGCCACGATCAAGTATTCGTCGCGGATGGGACGGCCCTCGAACCAGCATTCCAGAATCTCGCGGACCCCGGCTGCGTAGCGCGCTTGGGCTGACAGGCTCGTGCCGGACACGTGTGGCGTCATCCCATGATGCGGCATGGTGCGCCATGGGTGATCCTTCGGGGCCGGCTGGGGAAACCAGACGTCGCCCGCGTACCCGGCGAGCTGCCCGCTCTTCAGCGCCCGCACAATCGCGTCGCGGTCGCAGATCTTCCCCCGCGCCGTATTTACCAGGTAGGAGCCCCGCTTCATCTTGGCGATGAGCGCGTCATTGAACAGATGCTCGGTCTCGGGATGCAGCGGAGCATTGATCGTGACCACATCGCAGACCCGCACCAGCGACTCGGCGGTCGGGTGGAAAGTCACGTTCAGCTCCTGCTCGACCGCGGCGGGCAGCCGATGCCGATCGGTGTAGTGCAGCTTCACGTCGAACGGCTTGAGCCGGCGCAGGACCGCCGTGCCGATGCGTCCGGCGGCCACCGTGCCGACCGCCATCCCTTCTACGTCGTACGAGCGGGACACGCAGTCCGCAATGTTCCAGCCGCCGTTGACCACCCACTGGTAAGACGGGATGTAATTGCGCACCAGCGCCAGGATCATCATTACCACGTGCTCGGACACGCTGATGCTGTTGCAATAGGTGACCTCGGCGACGGTCATCCCTCGCTCGATGGCGGCTTGGAGATCGACATGATCCGACCCTATCCCCGCCGTAATCGCCGGTTTGAGCCTTGGGGCCTTCGCTATACGCTCCTTGGTCAGATAGGCGGGCCAAAACGGCTGTGAGATCACGATCTCGGCATCCGGCAGCTCGCGCTCGAAGACCGAGTTCGGACCATCCTTGTCGGCCGTAACGACCAACGCGTGGCCCTGGGCTTCGAGAAACTTGCGCAGCCCGAGCTCGCCGGAGACGCAGCCGAGCAGTTGACCAGGCTTGAAGTCTATGCCTTTCGGGGTTGGCAGCGTTTGCCCGCCGGGATACCGCTCGAGCTTGGGGACGTCATCGCGGGCGTAGCTGGGCGGATACCCATCGACCGGATCGTCGTACAGCACGCAGAGCACCTTGGTCATCGCGTCGCTCCTCTCACAATGGCGTCGAGCAGGGTCATCGGGAACGGGCGGGCCATGTCAGCTGAGGCGGCGTTGATCCCGAAGTAGCACGACATTCGCGGACATCAGGCCGGGAGAGACTGGCCCGCCCGCTAACCTAGGGGCCCGTGGGCCGATAGGCAACGCGTTGCCTATCGGTGCCACCATCAAGGGGCTCCCGGCGCTCGCCTCTCGGCCGAGCGCGATGTGCACCGCGTTGCCTATCGATGGGGGACGCGGTAACGTTGCCCGCATGCGCTCTCCTCTTCCCCCCGTCGCCTGGGCTCTGACGCTGGCCCTCAGCCACGCGCCCGGCGCTGCCGCCCAAACCCGAGACGTGATCCTCGCCACCACAACCAGTACCCAGGACACCGGGCTGCTCGACTCGCTGGTGCCGCGGTTCGAGCGCACCTGCCGCTGCCGGGTCAAGACCATTGCCGTCGGCACCGGGCAGGCCCTGGCACTCGGCGCGCGGGGCGAGGCCGACGTGGTCCTGGTCCACGCGCCCTCGCTCGAGCAGCGCTACGTCGCCGAGGGCAAGTTCGTGGGCCGGCGGCTGGTGATGACCAATGATTTCGTTCTGGTCGGTCCCTCGGCCGACCCTGCCGGGATCCGCCAGGCGCGGCAGGTAAGCGACGTGATCCGCCGCCTGGCACAGGGGCGGGCGCCGTTTGCTTCCCGGGCCGACAGCTCCGGAACCAACCTCCTCGAGCTCAAGCTCTGGAAGGAGGCTGGGGTGGAACCGAAGGGGCCCTGGTACCTCCAGATCGGCCAGGGGATGGGCGCCACCCTCCGGGTGGCCTCGCAGAAGGGCGCCTACGCGCTCACCGATCGGGGAACCTATCTCGCCCTCAAGCAGGGGCTCGACCTCGGCATTCTGTTCGAGGGCGCGCCCGAGCTGCTCAACATCTACCACGTGATGGTCCCGAACTCCGACAGCTTCCCTCGGGTCAACGCGACCGGTGGTGCGGCCTTCGCGGCGTTCATGGTCGCCCCCGAGACCCAGCAGTTCATCGGCCGATTCGGTGCCGATCGATTCGGGCGGCCGCTCTTCGCTCCCGCGGCCCATCGGCGGGAAGAAGATCTGCTGCGCCGAGCCGCCTGAGCGCCTCGTCAGTGGACCTGATCTTTCGCGGTATCCGCCACGCCTTCCAGCTGCTCCTTCGGGGTGATCCGGAGGTGATGGCAATCATGTGGCTGTCGCTCCGCGTGTCCGGGCTGGCAACCGCGCTCAGCCTTATCGTCGGTGTGCCGGTCGGGATGGGTTTGGCGCTGCGGCGATTCCCCGGACGCACGCTGCTCCTGGCGGCGATCAACTCAGGCATGGGGCTGCCGCCGGTAGTCGTGGGCCTCGTCGCGTCCATTCTGCTCTGGCGCACCGGTCCACTCGGGTTTCTCGATCTGCTCTATACGCCAGCCGCCATCGTCGCGGCCCAGTTTGCCCTCGCCGTGCCGGTCGTGGCCGGCCTCACCGCGGCGGCGGTGCAGCAGCTCGATCCCCGGCTCCAGGTGCAGCTCGCCGGACTCGGAGCTTCGCGCCTCCAGATCCTCGCCTGGCTGCTGCACGAGGCGAGGCTTCCCTTGCTGGCGGCCGTCATGGCCGGGTTCGGCGCGGTGATCTCCGAGGTCGGCGCGTCCATGATGGTGGGCGGGAACATCCTGCACTACACCCGGGTCCTCACCACCGCGACGGTGCTGGAGACCGCCAAGGGCAACTTCGACGTCGCCATCGCGCTCAGCGTGGTTTTGCTCGCGGCGACGTTCTGCGTGACCATGATCGTCACCGCAGTGCAGCAACGGGGAGCGAAGCCGGCGTGATCGGCGTGCTCGGCCTCCGCGACGTCGGGGTGGTCTACCGGAAGCAGCGAGTGCTCGCGGTCCCGGCTCTGGACATTCACGAGGGCGCGCATGTGGCCGTGGTCGGTCCGAATGGCGCAGGCAAGTCCACCTTGCTCCGGGTGCTGGCGCTGCTCGAGCGGCCCGCGACCGGCAGGGTGCTGTTCCGGGGCGACGGGGCCCACGCCGGCGGTGACCTGCTCGGGCTTCGCCGCCGGTTCGCCGTCGTGCTCCAGGGCGCGCCCCTCTGCGACACGACCGTGTACCGCAACGTTGCGATGGGGCTCCGGTTCCGCGGGCTGCGCGGGCCCGATGTCGATCGCCGCATTCACCTCTGGCTCGAGCGCTTCGGCATCGCCCACCTGTCCGGGCGCCGCGCCCGTTCGCTCTCGGGCGGGGAGGCCCAACGAACCGTGCTGGCGCGCGCCTTCGTACTCGACCCGGAAGTCCTCTTTCTCGACGAGCCGTTTGCCGCGCTCGACGCGCCGACCCGCGATTCGCTGCTCAACGATCTCGAGTCCATCCTGCGCGATGCGCGGACCACTGTCATCACGGTCACCCACGACCGGGAAGAGGCCGCCCGTCTGGCCGACGCGCTGGTCGTCCTGATGAAGGGGACGGTACGCGCAGCCGGCCTCAAGGAGGACCTGCTCCGCTGTCCGCCCAACCGGGCGACGGCCGAGCTGTTCGGCTTCACCGTGCTGGCCGCCGACGGTCGCCTGGTAGCCGTGCCTCCTGGCGCGCTCGCGCCGGGCAGGGGGCCGGTGTCGTTCACCCTCGAGGTCGAACGGGTGGTCGAGCTGGGCTACGTCCGGCGGGTGCGGGGCCGAGTGGGAGAGGCGCGGATCGAGGTCGAGCTGCCGGACGGCTGTCCCCCGCCCAATCCCGGGGCCCGGATCTCGATCGCCGCCAGACGGGCGGTGGAGCTGCCGGCCGACTGAGCGGCTCAGCGATAGGGCACCAGACCGGTCGCCTTGAAGGCCGCGTGAACCTCGAGTCCCTCGCACAACCCCAGCGCCTCGACCGCATGGCGGGTCACTTCGGCTACCAGCGGGGGAGACGTGGTCAAGACGACCCGGACCCGTTCGCCGAACGGCGGCTCCGGTACCAGTTCCGCGATGCGCCCGAAGAACACGTTCTGGGCGCTGCCGGCCGGCGGCGTCAGGTGGAGCGTGATCTCGCGGGGATTGAGGGCCACCAGCACTTCGCCGACTTCGCCCGGATCGACCGCGACCACCGACCCGAACGGGGTCCGCACGCGGACCAGGCCGCTGCCTTCCGGCGCGCCAATCGAGCCCTGGATCAGATTGACGCCCATGAACTCCGCGACGTAGGGCGAGCGCGGATGGCGCAGCAGCTCGTCAGGCACCCCGTTCTGGGTAATCCGCCCCGCCTCCAGCACCGAGATCCGATCCCCGAAGGCAATAGCCTCGACCGGGTTGTGCGTGACGTACACGGTGGCGCAGGGTAGCACGGCCAACGTGCGCCGCAGCTTGGCGCGCACCGACCGCCGGGTCTGGAGATCGAGCGCCGAGAGCGGCTCGTCGAGCAGCAGCAGCGAAGGCTCGAGCACCAGCGCTCGAGCGAGCGCGACCCGCTGCTGCTGGCCGCCAGAAAGCTGCGCCGGCTTGCGGTCGGCCAGGGCCCCGAGGTCGAAGCGCATCAGCACGCCATCCACCCGGCTTCGCGTGGTTCGCCGGTGCAGGCCCTGGGCCCGCAACCCGAAGGCGACGTTGTCGAACACTGAGAGATGGGGAAAGAGCGCGTAGTCCTGCGCCAGGTAGCCGACCTGCCGCCGCCAGGGCGGCAGCGCGATCGCCCCGGCCGAGTCGAACCACGGCTCGCCGTTCAGAGTGATTCGCCCGGCATCCGGTTGACTCAGGCCGGCCAGAAGCCGCAGGACGGTCGTCTTGCCTGCTCCGCTCTCGCCCACCAGCGCGAGCGTGCTGCCCGGCGCCACTTCGAGCTCGGCGCCGAGCGAGAAGCCGCCGAGCCGCTTAGCGAGGCTCGCGACCAGCACGGAGGAGGGTAGCCGGCGCCAAGGGCAGCGCCCGGACGACCAGCAGCACGGTGAACGAGAGCACGACGAGCAACACCGACAACGCGATGGCGGCTTCGACATCGGTCTGGAGCGCCACATACACCGCGAGCGGCATGGTCTGGGTCACGCCCGGAAGGTTGCCCGCGAACGTAATGGTCGCGCCGAACTCGCCCAGCGCCCGGGCCCAGCTCATCGTGGCCCCGGCCAGCACTGACGGCAGGGCCAGCGGGAGCATCACCCGGAAGAACACGGTCGCGGGCGAGGCCCGCAGTGTCGCCGCCGCATCGAGGTAGCGGCGCTCGACCTCGCGAAATCCCGCCGCCGCCGCACCGACGAAGAATGGCGCGGCGATAAAGGCCTCGGCGAGCACTACCGCGGTCGTCGTGAACGGAATCGTGATGCCGAACGCGCTCAGCCCCCGTCCCGCGAGTCCGGTACGTCCAAAGGCGAGCAACAGCCCCACTCCGGCGACGGTGGGGGGCAGCACCATCGGCAGATCGACCAGCGCCTCGAGCACCCGCTTGCCCCGGAACTCCCGGGTTGCGAGGAGCCAGGCGACCGGCGTCCCCAGGCTGACAACGATGGCCGCCGCGGCTAGGCTCGTCTCCAGGCTGAGTCGCAGCGCCTGGAGCACCAACGGCTCCCCCAGCCGGGCGACCAGCGTGCCGAGCGGCACCCGGACTAGCAGCGCCACGATCGGCAGAACCAGCAGGGCGAAGAACAGCGCCGCGGCGACGCCCGTGAGCAGTCGCCATTGCAACCCACGCCAGGATAGCACGGTCGCGCTCGTCCGCGTCAGCGCTTGGGGCCGCTGGGTGCAACCGCCTGGGCTTCCGCCGGCAGCAGGCCGTGGCGTGCCAGGAGTACCTGACCGTCGGGCGAAAGCACAAACTCCATGAAGGCCCGCGCCGCCGCGGGCTCGGCCGCGCTCCGGAGGACCGCGATCGGGTAGGTCGCGACGACGTTGTACTCATCCGGGATCTCGATCACCCGGACACCACGGCGAACCGCGGGCGTCACGTCCGAGACATAGACCATTCCCGCGTCGGCCTCCCCCAGCTGCACCTTGGTGACGACGGCCTTCACGTTCTCTTCCTGCGACACCACGTTCCGCAGCACCTGCGTCAGATAGTCCGCCCCGAACCCCGGCCCGCCCGCCAGCCGGCCGAGCGCCTCCCGGCTGTATTTCCCTGCAGGCACCGCTTCCGCGGCGAGCACCAGCTTGAGGCCGTGCCGGCGCAAGTCCTGGAGCCGATCCACCCGCCCGGGATTCGCGGCCGGCGTGATGACGACGAGACGATTGCGGGCAAACACGGACGGCGTTCCCACGATCAGGCCGCTGTTCCGTACCGTCTGCATCCAGCGCTGATCGGCGGAGGCGAAGACGTCGGCCCGCGCCCCCTGGTCGAGCTGGAACGCGAGCTGTTGCGAGCCGGCAAAATTGAAGTGCACCGCGAGAGCGGGCCGGCGTTGCCCCAGCGCGTCTCCAACAGCCGCGAAGGCGTCCTTGAGCGACGCGGCGGCGAACACGGTTACGTCCGTCGGCTGTTGCGCAAAGGCCGGATTGGGCTCGGCGCCGAGCAGAATCGCAGCGAGTGCCAGGTAGGATGCCCAACCACGACGTTGAATGCCGGGCATGCGTCACCCCTTCCCGATCATGACCTCGGTTGACTTGACCACCGCATAGACCTCGTCGCCCACCCGAAGTTGGAGCCGCTCGGCGGCGCCGCGCGTGATCACCGAGACCAGTTCCTGGTCGCCAATCCCGACCCGCACCTCCGCCATCAACCCCTCCACTACAAGGCCGACGATACGGCCGCGGAGCTGGTTGCGCGCGCTCAGGTCGATGGCCTGGGGTGGCGGCGACGCCGAGGGGGCCTGGGCCAGAAGAGTCTCGAGCTGCCGCCGATGAAAGAGCCATTTGCGGCCGACCCGCACAGCCGGGATCCGGCCGCTCCGGGCAAGGAATTGGACTCGTTTCGAGTTGAGGTGCAGGAGTTCGGCAGCCTGGGCGACACTCAATGTTTCCATACAGTACCTCAGATTGACGGCTGAGACCCTTTAAGAGACAATACAGCAGTCCAGGCCAGCCCACCAGCCACTACTCTTGCTCGTCGTTCGGAGGACGCCATGCTCCCTGTCGGTCGTTCGCTGCGACTTACCGGATTCCTCCTCCTCATCGGCTCGCCGTGGCGCCAGCTCGGCGCCCAAGCCGGCCAGTATCCCCCTCCCCCCGCGCAGGGAGGCGGACCCACGGTCAGGGTCGGCGGCTACATCCAGGCGCGAGAAACCTGGCGGGAAGACTCGAAGCTCACGGCGACCCTGAACCGCGCCCGGATCTTTGCGGAGGGAAGCCTCACGGCGGGATTCAGCTACCGGATCATGGCGGAGTACGAGTCGGGCGGCACCGCGAGCACCGCGGCTACCGTGAGCCTGCGAGACGCTTACATCCGGTGGACCCGCGGGGATTTCAGCGTGACGGCCGGCCAGTACAAAACGCCGTTCAGTCCCGAGTACATCACCTCGATCACCCAGATCGAGACCGCCGATCGCTCGACTGTGGTCGATTCTCTCGCGACCAAGCGCGACATCGGTGTGATGGGCCAGTACACCTACCACACCTATCTGACCGTGCAGGGCGGCATCTTCAACGGCGAAGGGCAGAACCGGATCGTGAACGTGGACTCGTCGAGCCTCGTGGTGGGACGGGTCGCGGTGCGGCCGCTCGCGCTGGTTACGATCGGCGGCAACGTCGCTGCCTATGGCGGGGACAGCACCCGTTACGGGGTGGATGCCGATATCGAGTACCGCGGCGCGGCGCTCAAGGCGGAGTATCTCTGGCAGGACCACCACGTGAACGCACCGGTGGATCAAGGATGGTACGGCCAGGCCACCTACCGGGTGCTGCCATGGGTTCAGCTGGTGCTCAAGCAGGAGAAGTTCCAGCGCGACGCGCTGAGTCTCTCGAGGCGGGTTGTGGCTACGACCGGCGGGGTAAACGTCGAACTGGCGGCCAGCCGGATCCGGCTGCTGGCGAACTACGTCTCGCGGAGGATCGGGACCCCCGGCGTACGCCGGAGCACCGTCATTACCCAGGTTCAGGTGCGCTTCTGACCCACCGAGAACTGCATTTTGAACCACAGAGACACGGTGGCACGGAGAACAAACAGTAAATGCTTTCTCTGTGCCTTTGTGCCCCTGTGGTTTGCAGTTTACTCGGCTGGCGTTGCCAGGATCGCGCCGACGCCCAGGGCGAGCGCCATTGCCGCCGACCGAGCCGCCACCGCGTCATTCGTGGAAGTTGAAATGCCAGCCGAGAGCGGGGCGGCCCGAATTCATAAGAAAGCCGGGGGTCTGAATCCCGAACAATCGCCAGCGCCCACTTACCAGCTTGGCCGAGGCAAAGCCCAGCACTGCCCCACCAACGACGTCGGAAAACCAGTGCTGTTCCTGGTAGACCCGGGACACCGCTACGCCGGTCGCCGCGCCATAGAGGCCGATCTTGGCCCAAGTGGGATGGACATCGTCTGCGAGCGAGGTCGCCATCGCGAACGCCATCGTCGTATGGCCCGAAGGAAACGCCCGGTCGAAGTGCCCCGGGTCGAAATCGAACGCGTTGGTGTTCGCGTTGGGCCGCTCCCGCCCGAACGTACTGTTGAGCCCCCCATATGCGGCGCCAGCCAGCGCCAGCGAGAAGGCGAGTCGGAGACCCGAGTGGGTGACCTTCGAGTTGTGGGAGATGAGCCCGCCCGCGAGAAGGCCGAGGGTTAGCGGCCCATAGACCACCGGGGTGCCGATCCTGGCCCAACCGTTGGCAACGCTAAGAGCAGTCGAAGACCGGCCGTCCCGGACGCGGTTGGCGATCGGTTGATCCAGTGTGGACAGCAGCCCGATGCCACCGATGACGGCGAGCGGCTCATACCAGTGAATGCTGTGCCCCGCCAGGGGGCCGGCGTGGGGGACGTAGGGAGCGAGCGAATCGAGTGGCGGCGTCGGCGCGAGCGCCGAGTCGGCGGCGGCCTGGGCCCGGACGGGGGCCGGCGCAACAGTAATACCGCCTACGGTCAGCGCGAGCGCGACCGCAGCAAGACGAGTCTTCAATTTTTCTTCCTCCAGGGTGCGCCGCCAAAAAAAGGGGGACCGAAGCGGCGCGAGGTCGGTGTATATTATGCGGGCCTCTCACCAAGGTGAAGTCGGATGCGGCTTGGCTCGTTCTCGATGGTCCTCATGGTACTGGGCGGCGCTGCCTGCCGCACCTACGAGGCCTACCCCAAGCTCACCAGCCAGAAGGGCCTGGTGCCCGCCGATCAGTACGCGGCCTACGGGCACGAGCAGGCCGAAGAGGTGGCGATCGGGCGGGAGTTCGCCGCAGCCTATCACGGGGATTCGCCCGACGCCCTCTCGAAACAGGTGTTTACGGCGGTGGCATATGCGAAGAGCTTCCCAGACGTGGCAGACGTCACGCCCGACGCTCAAGGACACCGGCTGACCGTGCGGTTCAAGAGCGGGTGGCGGGCGGGTGTCGTGCCCATCGCCGACGGCAAGCGAGGCGCCGACACGCCGGGCATCCCGGCCGGCTCCGGGGCAGCCGCCGCGAAGTAACCCTCTCACGAGGTGGCCACCGCATGACCGCCTGCTGCCAGGTGACCACCACGATCGATTCCCGCGAGAGCGCGGAGCACCTCGCCGCGTTGCTGGTCGAGGAGCGGCTTGCTGCCTGCGCTCAAGTGACCGGTCCCGTCGCCAGCACGTACCGCTGGGAGGGCCAGGTGGAGCGGGCCACCGAGTGGTACTGCCATCTGAAGACCACGTTCGCCCGGTTGCCGGAGCTCGAGGCTCGGCTGCGAGCGGTGCATTCCTACCAGGTTCCCGAGATCATCGCCGTCCCGATCAGCGCGGGCCATCCGGCCTATCTGGCGTGGATCGAGGACAATGTGCGCCCCACGCCCTAGCTCGACGGCGGCCCCATGCCGACCAAGAACGCGACTCCGCCATCTCCCGAGCTTCTCTACCTCCTGTCCGGCGACGAAGACGACTTCGCGGCCGCCTGCGCCGACTTCCTCCCGGCTGACATCGCCGAGGCGCTGAACGAGCTGCCGGTCGAAGCGGCGACGCGGGTGGTGTCGGCGCTTCCGTTCCACCGCGCGGTGCAGGTGTTCGACGAGCCCCAGCTCTCCCGTCGCGGCGAGCTCATCGCCGGGCTCGCACCGGACCGGGCGATCGCGCTCATCGAGGCGATGTCCTCGGACCAGCAGGTCGAGCTGTTCCGCGAGCTCAGCGAGGAAGCCCGCGGCCGGCTGATCCACGTCCTCGATGCGCCCACCCGGGACTCCCTCAACCTCCTACTCCGCTATCCGCCCACCAGCGCCGGTGGGATCATGACGACGGAGTTCGTCGGGGTCCCCGCGACCTGGAACATCGAGCAGGTGAAGACCTACATCCGCGAAGTCGGCCAGGCGAAGGAGACGGTCTACGCGATCTACGTGCTGGACCCGAAGGACCAGCGGCTCCGTCGCGTCGTGTCGCTCAAGGAGGTCCTGCTGGCCGACCCCGGCACCCCGGTCCTGGAAGTGGGTGAGACCCGAAAGCCGATCACGGTCCGCCCCCTGACCGACCAGGAGGATGTCGCCCGGCTGATCTCGAAATACGACCTGCTGGCGATTCCGGTGGTGGACGACGGAGGCCGGGTCCTCGGCATCGTGACGGTGGACGACGTCATCGATGCCCTGGTGAGCGAGACCACGGAGGATGTGCAGAAGTTCGGCGGCATGGAAGCGCTGGACGAGCCCTACATGCAGATCGGCCTCCTCGCGATGGTCAAGAAGCGGGCCGGCTGGCTCTGCGCGCTCTTCCTGGGAGAGATGCTCACCGCGACGGCCATGGGCCACTTCGAGACCGAGATCAGCCGCGCGGTCGTGCTGGCCCTCTTCATCCCCCTCATCATCAGCTCGGGCGGCAACTCGGGGTCCCAAGCCACCTCCCTCATTATCCGGGCAATGGCGCTGCGAGAGGTGACCTTACGCGACTGGTGGCGGGTCGCACTCCGCGAGCTGCCCTCCGGCCTGGCGCTGGGGAGCATCCTTGGGCTCATCGGGGTCCTGCGAATTCTTCTCTGGCAGGGGCTCAGGTGGTACGACTACGGGCAGCACTATCTCCTGGTGGCGTTCACGGTGGGGACGTCGCTGGTGGGCGTGGTGCTGTTCGGCTCTCTCGCCGGCTCGATGCTGCCGTTCGTGCTTCGGCGGCTGGGGTTCGACCCGGCCAGCGCGTCGGCACCATTCGTCGCGACTCTGGTCGACGTGACCGGCCTGATCATCTACTTCACGGTCGCGCTGACGCTTCTCCACGGGACGTTACTTTGACGCCGGCGAGCCACTCGGCTAGCTCCGGCAGCGGCAGCAGCCGGGTGACTCCGCCGCGCTCGTAGGCCGCCCGCGGCATCCCGTACACCACGCAACTCGCCTCGCTCTCCGCCAGCGTGGTGCCGCCCTGCGCTCGGATCTCGGCCATGCCGTCCGCCCCGTCGTCACCCATCCCAGTCAGCAACACGCCGAGCACTCGGCCCGGCCGGGCTCGGGCGGCCGAGAGCATCAGCTCGTCCACGCTGGGCACGTGCCGCGCCTGGGCCGGCTCCGGGGAGAGAGCGGCCACCAGCTTGCTATTCACCCGCATGTGCAGCCCCGCCGGCGCGATCAGGACGCGCCCCGGCTCCAGCGGATCGCCGTCCACCGCCTCACGGACTCGCAGTCGGCAGCGCTGATCCAGCCGTCGCGCGAACGGGCCCGTGAACCCCGGCGGCATGTGCTGCACGATGGCGATCGGGAGTGGAAAATCGGGCGGGAGCGCCTCGAGCACCTGCTGAATCGCGGCGGGGCCGCCGGTGGACGCGCCTAGTACGCAGAGATCGGCGGACAGACTGGCGGGAGCGGGCGGGAGCGGGCGGGAGCGGGCGGGAGCCAACGTCTCTCCCGCCTGCTCCCGCCTGCTCCCGCCTGCTCCCGCCCGCGCCCGCCCCAATGCCTTCACCCGACTGACCAACTCGCGGCCGAGCCCGTCGAACTCCATCAAGCCGAAGCGCGATTTGTCCACGAAGTCCACCGCGCCGGCGGCCAGGGCCTCTACCGTCGCCTCGGCGCCCTCGCGGGTGTGCGCCGAGAGCATCAGCACCCGGAGACCGGGATCGCGGCCCAGCACGGCGCGGAGCACGGTGAGCCCGTTCATCCCCGGCATGTCGAGATCGAGGGTCACCAGATCCGGCCGGGCCAAGGGTATCCGGAGCAACGCTTCAGCGCCGCCGGCCGCTTCACCTACGACCGCGATGGCGGGATCGGCGCCGAGCACCCGCGCGATCGCGCGCCGGGCGAATGCGGAATCGTCCACCACGAAGACCCGGATCACGCCGCCGCCTCGATCGGCTTCTTGCGGTAGATCATCGCGCCTTCGAGCCAGGTGGGCGCGTAGTCGTCGCTCCGGGCGATGAGCGACTCGGAATGCCCGAGCACCAGCCAGCCCCCGGGGCGGAGGCCGCCGCCCAGGAGCCGGACCGCGCGATCGAACCCGGCATCGTCGAAGTAGATCAGGAGATTGCGGCAGAGAACCACGTCATAGGGCGGCGACCCGAGGGTGCCCGACGGCGCCGCCAGGTTCGCTTCGAAGAAACGCACGCCTTTGCGGTAGCGCTCGCGCAGCCGATGACGCCCGTCCGCCCGCTCGAAGTAACGCTGCAGGGCCTGTTCGTCGCAGACCCGCAGCGAGCCACCGTCGTACACCCCGTCTCGGGCCCGCGTGAGGCGGTCCCGGTTGAGGTCGCACGCGTCGATCTGCCACTGGATGCCCCGGAGCTCGAGCCCGGCATTGTGCAGCGCGATGGCGAGCGAGTAGGGCTCCTCACCCGAGGAGCAGCCGGCCGAGAGCACTCGCAGCGGCCGGCTCCGCAGTATCTCTCCGAGGGCGGGTACCACGTGACGCACGATGATGTCGAAGTGATGGGGCTCGCGAAAGAAGTAGGTCTCGTTGTTGGTGAGCTGGCACGCCAGGCGATCGAACTCTTCGTCCCGCTGGGGATGGCAGCGCAGGAAATGGTAGTAATCCAGGAGCGAGGGGAGCCGGAGCGCGGTCATTCGCGAGCGCAGCCGGGTGAGCAGAATCTCCTGCCGGGCGCCGCCGAACCACAGCCCGAACCGCTCCTGGACCAGGTCAGCCAGGAGCTTGCACTCGACCTCGTCGGCCGGGATCATGCCGCGGCCGAATCAGAACCGTTCCCGAGGCCGGCGAGTGCGCTGCGCGCCATGCGGGCCACCACCGGCTCCACGTCGCGTACGAGCGTGAGCAACGCCGGCCGGCCCTGCGGCAGACCCAGCCGGCCCAGGGCGCGGGCGGCTTCGTTGCGCAGGGCCCAATCGTCGTGGCCAGCCATCTCGAGGAGGGTCGGGAAATCGTCGGGGCCGGCCAGCTGGGCCAGGCCGAACGCGGCGACGTGACGGATCTCCGGCTCGGGCGCGCGCAGCCGCACTCCGAGGAAATCCGCGATGCCCGGCGGAGCGATGGTGGTGAGGGCACGAACGATTTCCACTCGTTCGTGGAGCGCGGCATGCGGGTACAGACTCTCGAGCTTGGGCGCTGACTCTGCCGCGCGGAGCCGCCCCAGCGCCCGGATCACCCGGAAGCGGAGCGAGTCGTCCGCCGACAGGAGCGCGGCGAGCGTGGCGACAGCGCGCTCGCCGCCTCGCTGTACCAGAAGCTCCAGCGCCTCGAGCTGGACGGACTCGTCCCGGTCGCCTAGGCCCCGAAGCAACGCGCCTTCGGCGCGGGTGCCGGGAAGGACGGCCGCGGCGCGGAGCGCCGCCTGGCGAATCGCGTTCGAGGGCGAGCGCACCAGGGTCAGTACCTCGGCCTCGAACACTCCGGCCTCGGCCGCCCGGACCGCGTCCAGCGCGGCGACGATGGTGGTCTCGCCTGCGTCCGGGTCGAGCGACCGGCGCAGCTCGGCCATCGCCTCCACCGGCAGCCGGCCCAGTGCGGCAGCCGCCTCGAGCCGCTCGGCCGCCGTCCCCTCCCGGATCCGCTCGATCAGCGCGGCTGCCGCCCGCGCGTCGCCCACCAGCCCCAGGGCGCGACAGGCGGCGGCGCGCACGGCGACGTCGGCGTCAGCCAGCCGGGCCAGGATGCTCGCTACATCCTCCGGCCCAAACTCACCCGCCACCAGGATCCCCCGGCGAACCTGCGGGTCCCGATGCGCCAGGAGCGCGGACAGCTCGTCGGGCTGGAGCCGCGCATGGCGGCGCCACTGAGTCTCGATCCACGCCACATCCGGCTCGCCGGCGCGACGGAGCACCAGCGGATAGAGGCTCCGCAACCGACCGGTCAGGATCACGGCGACAGCGGACTGGGCCAATGCCTCGCGTTCGAGCGGGACGCCTTCGGCCCCGGCGCCCAGCAGCTCGCGCCGGCATTCTGTCTCAGCCTCGATGGTGCGGAGCAGTTCGCCCAGGAACGGCGTGACCCCTTCGGGGCCGCGATCGCGGTCCGCTTCCCGCGAAAAGGCGGCGCCGGCGGATTCCGGATCCGGGTGCAGGTCGAGCACCACGCCCACCGCTTCGAGAATTGCGTCCCGCAGGGGCCGCTCGTGCACCTGGGCCAGCAGCCCGAGCAGCGGCTCCAGCGATTCCGGAGCCGCGATGCGCTGGAGCGATCGCACCGCCTGCTCCGCGACGAAGCTGTCCGGCACCAGCTTGAGCAGCGGCGCGACCGCCGCCGGATCGCCGATCTCCCCCAAGGCGGTAACGGCGGCCAGCTGGAGCCAGAGATTGCCGCGCAGCAGCTCGAGCAAGGCCGGCACCGCTGCCGTTGCCCGGAGCCGCCCCAGCGCCTCGACCGCCGCCTGAGCGACGTTCGGGTCGGCGTGGCGCAGCAGTGGCAGGATTCCGGCGGCGCCGGAGCCGTCGCCGATCCGGGCAAGAATCTGAAGCGCGAACATGACCAGCTCGCCGTCGGCCGAGCCCAGGAGCTTCACCAGGTAAGGGACCGCGTAGGGTCCTTGCCGTTCCAGAGCCGCGAGAGCGCCATTCCGCCGTGCCGCGTTGACGCCGTCCGCGATCAGCGTGCCGAGCACTTCCGGCTCGACGTACCGCGTGGCCAGCCGGATCGCCTGCTCCCGAACCAGGGGCGCGATATCCTCCAGGGAAGCCAGCACCAGGGCCTCGCGCTCGGGCCCGGTCGCGGCGGCGAGAGCGGCGAGCCGCTCGGCGGAGTTGGACGCGGGCATGCTGCGGCTCACGCGGCGGGGAGCTGGAAGGTTTCGACCCGCTGCTTGAGCAGCTCGGACTCACCGGCCAAGGTCCTGGCGGCCACGCTCATCTGCTCCACCGCGACCAGATTCTGGCGCGACACCAGGGCCACCGACTCGACCGCCTTCACCACCATCTCGCCGCCGCGCTTCTGCTCCGCCACTGCCTCCGACATCTGGTGGGTGAGCTGATTCATCTTCTGGGCCGCCTGAGTGATCTCCTTGGCCCCGACGGCATTCTCCCGGACCGACGCAGCGATCTGGCGGGTCAGTGTAGCCATGCTGCCGGCCATCCGGAGCACTTCCTTGGCGCTGAGCGAGTGCTCCTCGGTCGCGCGGGCAGCTTCGCCCACGAGATGCGAGGTCTTGTCGATCGATTCGACGATGGCGCCCAGCACGCCGCCCATCAGCGTCACCGCGGCGCGGGTCTCCCGCTGGACCGACTCGATCACGGCCCCGATCTCCTGCGTGGCCGAGACCGAGCGCTCCGCCAGGCGCCGGACCTCGTCCGCCACCACCGCGAACCCCCGGCCCGCCTCGCCGGCACGCGCGGCTTCGATCGCCGCGTTGAGGGCGAGCAGGTTGGTCTGGTCTGCGATGCCCTCGATCACCTTGACGATCTTGCCGACTTCCTCCGACTGGGTCCCGATGGAGGTGATCGAGACCTGCAGCTGCTCGCCGTTGCTCTTGGCCTCGCTCACCGAGCGTTGCGACACCTCGTCCACCATGTGGACCCGCGACGCGATGGCGCCGATGTTCTCGATCATGCCGTTCAGCCGGCTCATGGCCTCATCCACCGATTGGAGCAGCGTCTCACCGTTCTGGGCGGTCTGCACCAGCGTGGCGCTCATCTGCTGAATCGACGACGAGGTCTCGTCCACGCTCGCAGCCAGTGCCTCCGCGTTGCGCGCCAGCGCCTGCATCTGGGCGGCCATCTCGACCATGGTCGCGGAGGTCTCCTCGGTCGAGCTGGTCTGGGCCTCGGCGCCCTTGGCCATCTGCAGCGACGAGGCCGAGATCTGCTCGGCGGAGCTCGCCACGGTGCGGGAGGAGGTGGAGATCTGGCCTACGACCACCCGGAGGTTCTTCACCATTTGACGCATCGAATGCTCGAGCCAGCCGATCTCGTCCCGGGACTGGCTCCGGATGTCGGCTCCCAGATTCCCCTTGGAGATCTCCTCGGCCAGCACACCCAGGCTCTCGAGCGGGTGAGCGATGAGACGCGCGAGCAGGATGGCGAGCGCGAGCCCCACCGCGACCGTCACCGCCGTGGTGAGCAGGATGATCGAGCGGCCGTTGCCGTAGAGCTCCGTCGACCCGGCGCCGGTGCCGGCCAGGCGCTCGAGTTGCCGGATGGCGAACCAGCCCTGGACTCCGGTCAGCATGAGGACCGCTGCGAACCCGGTGAGGATCTTCCGGCGGATGGTCCAATCGCGAATCTGTTGCAGGATCGTCTGGGTCATGGCCGAGCTCAGGGATGAGTGGCGCCGGACGCGTCCAGCGCGCGGGCGAGGTCGAGAAGAATCAGCAGGCGCTCGTAGAGCTGGACCACGCCGGTGATGTAGTCGGTGTGGGCGGACTTGACCTCGTCCGGCGCCGCAACCACCCGATCCGCCGGCACCTTCTGCACCTGCGCCACCGAGTCCACCAGCAGCCCGAGCACGCGACCCCGTACTTCGGCCACGATGATCCGGGCGGTGGAGCGCGGCACCAGCGGTGCGAGGCCCAGGCGGGTGCGGATCTCCACCACCGGCAGGATGCGGCCCCGCAGATTGATGACGCCCCGGATATGAGCGGGGGACTGCGGCACCCGGGTGATGTCGCCGACCCGGATCACCTCGCGCACCGTCTCGACCGGAAGGCCGAACTCCTCACCATCCAAGCGGAAGGTGATGAGATGGAGCTGTGCCGGGGGTAGCGGCACTTGCGCGGCGGCGGCATCGGCGGCCAGCTGGTCGGCGAACTCGAGGACACCGCGCAGCGCCGGGGCCGGCGTGGCTGGAGTCTTGGCGCTGCGCCCCATGTCAGGCCGCCTCCCGCTGAGCCACGATGCCGGCGGCGTCGAGAATGCAGGCGACTCGTCCATCGCCCAGGATGGTTGCGCCGGACACGACGTCGGGGCGCCCGAGTGTCGGGTCGAGCCCCTTCACCACGACGTCCTGGTGGCCGACCAGCCGATCCACCAGCAGGCCCCGGTGCCGCGGTCCGGCAAAGAGCACCACGAAGTAGTTGCGTGGCGCGGTCCGGGTGGTACCGGTGCCGAGCAACCGGCCGCCGTCCGCCACGTGGATGGCGCTTCCCCGCCACATGACGACGCCCTGCCGGTTGATCTCGTGCAGCGCGCCGGGCTCGACTCGCACCGTCTCCGCCACGTGACTGAGGGGAACCGCGTAGCGCTCGCGGTCCACTTCCACGATGAGCGACCGCACGATCGCGAGTGTGAGTGGGACGCTCAGCGTAAACCGGGTTCCCCGCCCAGCCTCGCTCGCCACCTCGATCCCGCCGCCGAGATCGTGAATCGCCGCCGCGGCCGCATCCAGACCCACCCCGCGACCGGCAACGTGCGACACCTGCTCCGCGGTCGAGAAGCCCGGGACGAAAATGAGCCCGTGCACGTCTGCGGGAGTGGGGGAGGCTGGCTCCAGGCCGAGCGCGCGGGCCTTCGCCAGAATCCGCTCGGTCTCGAGGCCGCGTCCGTCGTCCGAGACCGAGATCACTACTCGATCCGCCAGCGCCGTGGCGCGCAGGCTGAGCACCGCTTCCGCCGGCTTGCCGGCCCGCAACCGCTCGGCCTCCGACTCGACGCCGTGCACCACGGCATTGGAGACCAGGTGAACCAGCGGTTCGCCCAACCGGTCGAGAATGGTCTTGTCCAGGAGCGTGTCGCCCCCCTCGATGACCAGGCGGACCTGCTTCTGCTCGTCCCGGGCCAGATCGCGCACCGCGCGGGGGAAGCGGTTGAACACGGTCGAGATCGGGAGCAGGCGGGTCTGCATGAGCGCGCTTTCCAGCCGCTTCATCGTCGCGCGCAGGCTGACGACCACCCGGTCCAGGTCGGTCACTTCGGCGGAAGAGCCGATTCGGGCCGCCAGCCGCCGGTACACCTCGGTCAAGGCGGATTGCTCGATCATCGCCTCGCCGAAGATCTCGAGCAGGGTGTCGAGGCGGCGAAAGTCCACCCGAACCGTCCCTGCATCGGGAGCTCCGTCGGGGCGGCGCTCCGCCCGCCGGCGTTCGAGGCGAAGGGGGACAGCGGGTGCGGCATCGGCCTCGAGCCGACGCCGCACCCGCGCCACGAACTCTTCGGCCTCGCCGCTGCCCGACTGGGCATCGGCCGCCGCGCCGATCAGATCGATCAGGAGGCCGGCTCCCTCGACCAGCAGGGCGGACTCCGCTTCGGTACGGGCGCGCTCGTCAGCCGCAACCCGGGCGGCGAGGTCCTCGAGGGCGTGGGCTACCACCTGCATCGGGCGGAGCCCCATCATCGCCGAGTTGCCTTTGAGCGTATGAAGCGTGCCCTTGAGCTCGACCACCTCGCCGGCGGCGGCATCGCCCTCCTGCCAGCGACGCTCCAGCGCCAGGAATGCGTCGCTCACCGCCTCCGCAAGCGGGAGGCTCTCGGCGATGTACTCCTGAATCAGCTCGGCGAACGCGTGGTCGTTGTCCATCGCTAGGCTGCGGGTGCCCGTTCCGCCTGGAGCCGCTCGACCAGCCGCGCGACGTCGGCGGGTTGGAAAGGCTTGCGGAGATAGTCCCAGGCCCCGGCTGTGCGGCCGCGGGCCTCGTCGTCCGGCGTGCTCTCGGTGGTGACCAAAACGATTGGAATGTGGGGATGAAGCTTCTCGGCCTGACGGCGCGCGAGAAACTCGAGTCCGTTCATCTCGGGCATGTTGAGGTCGAGCAGCACGACGGTGAGCTCCGGATGGGCGGCGAGAAGGGCGTAGCCCTCCCGGCCGTTCATCGCGTGATACAGCGTGCTGCCCGCGAGCGAGCCTTTGGAAAAGATCAGGCGATACATCTGGTGGTGCAGCGCAGAGTCGTCCACGACGAGGAACGTGCCGGGACGGGCAGTCGACAGCGTCATGGGGGAGGGCCCCTCCACCGCGTCAATGGGTCAGGTCGAATTGCTGGACACGAGGACCTGCTCGGAAAGCCCTGGAGGAGGGGGCAAATCACATACCAGTGTGTTACAAACGGCTAACCGCTTGAGAGGGTGTGCGGTAGGTTGCTCGGCGCGAGCCGTCGGCGATGCTGTTGCCGCAAGATGCCGGAGATCACTCGATCCGGAGGGCCGCCGGGTGCCCAACCGTGCCGTCGGCTCGCCGCAGGGCGGCGTCGACCGAGTCTACGTCCCACAGGATCAGCATGACGTCCTGTCGGCTCTGGCGAAATGTCGCCAGGTCCTGGACCGATAACGATCGCTCCTTGATCGGACGGTTTCGGAGATCGGCGTGATAAGGGTGGGTATGCCAGGTGCCCACCAGGCGCGGCACTCCGTCGCAGTCGCCTGTCACCGCCAGCTGCAGCTGCTTCATGTCCCGGGCCGGCACCCACCCGTCGATGCGGACGGAGCCATCGTGAATGCGGCCCTGGAGACAGCCGAGGTACTCCCGCTGGGTCGGACGAACGGTGCCGAGCATTCGCTCGAGCGTATTGAGGTCACCCAGCTCGTTCCAGTGCTGGTTGAAGGTCCGGAAGATGGCGCTCATCGAATCCCGCACAGCGGCCGTGAGAACGATCTCCGGCGCGCTCGGTCCCGGAGCCCCGCCGAACAGCGCGAGCGCGAGCGCCAGAGCGATGAGGAGGGCATATTCCTCGCCCATGCGCCGCAGTACCGTCATCACACTTGTCGCCATCGCGATGTTTGCCGGGTTTCTCCTCTATTCGACGATCGCGTCGCAGCGGGCCGAATGCGCCGTGACCGTCGAGTACCAGGGTCGCCGTAACGACGCTACCGCATCCGCCGCCACCGAGCGGGAGGCCGAGCAGCAGGCGCGAACCACTGCCTGCGGACCGATCGCGAGCGGGATGAACGAGACCATCGCCTGCACCAATCGCCCCCCCGTCCGGCGGCAGTGCCGCACTCTGTGACGGGGCCGCGCCTCCGCCTTCCCCACCCGCTCATCCTGCTCCTCGGCTGCCTGGTCATCGCGGCCCTGCTGAGTCATGTGCTGCCGGCCGGCCGCTACCAGCGCCGGGGCGATCCGGTGACCGGGCGGAGTGTGGTTGTGCCGGGCACGTATGCCCGCGTGCCGGCGCACCCGCTGGGGCCGTTCCAGACCCTGGTCGCCCTTCCAAAGGGTCTGGTGGACGCAGGCTCCGTGGTCTTCCTCGTGTTCCTGGTAGGTGGGGCGTTCTCCGTGGTCGAGCAGACCGGCGCCCTGGGTCGCGCGGTGGGATGGCTGGCGCAGCGGCTCGACCGCCGCGAAGCGCTGGTCATCCCGATCGTAAGCCTGGCGTTCGCCGTGGGAGGGATAACGGAGAACATGCAGGAAGAGATCATCGCCTTCGTGCCCAGGCCGTCCTCACCATCCCCATTCTGGTGCCTGTCGCGGACCTCCTGGGCCTCTCGCGACAGGTCATCGTGCTCACCTACCACTACGGCGCCGGCCTGTGCGAGATCCTAACACCGACCAACGGTGCGCTCATGGCGGTCCTGGCCGCGGCGGGAGTGCCATTCGACAGTTGGATCCGGTTTGCGGTCCCGCTGTGGGCCGCACTCTTCGGGCTCGCGAGCCTGGCGGTGGTGGTGGGGCTCGCGACCGGCCTGCAGTAGCGCTCTGGCCAGTCCCTATTGGACCAAGGCAGCCAGCACGGCGAGGTCGGCCAGTCCTACGTGCCGCCGCACCTCGGTGCCGTCACGAAAGCCGATGACGGTGGGGATGCCTCGGATGCCGAGGCGCTGGGTCGTTGTCGGGTTGGCGTCGGTATCCAGCTTGAGCACCAATACTCGACCGGTGTGCTCGTGAGCGAACTCGTCCAACGCGGGGGCCATCGCCCGGCAGGGACCACACCAGTCCGCGTAGCAGTCGAGCACGATCGGGACGCTGGTCCCGCTGATGATCCGGTCGAAGTCCGCGTCCGTCACCTTGACCGGACGGTCCAGTCGAATCGGCCGGCCGCATTCGCCGCATTTCGGACCTGCATCGAGCCGATCGAGGTCCACCCGATTCAACACGCCACAGAAGGCGCAGCGGACCGTGACCGGGCGACTGGTGTTTGCCGTCGCGCTCATACCTCAGTATAGCCCTCCCCCCGTTGCAGCCGCGAACGACCAATCTCAAACCGGGAGTGCGGTCGTACGATAGTTGAACCGGGCGGGCGCGAGATACGTTTACCCCTCAGGGGCCCGGGGACCAGGGAAGGGCGGGCAGCCTGGCATCGGTGTTGCGTTACAGGTCAGCGTTAAGCCTTCGGAGACGGTCATTTTATGGACGAGCTCAAGATCCGCGAGATGGAGCAAGACGGCGACTTTGCCGGCTGGTTCTCCGAGCTTGTCGCGGAAACCGAGGAGGCAGCCGGCTGGGGCAATCCGATCAATGATCGCTATCTCGTGCTCAGTAACGAGATCGGTGACTGGATCGGGGGCCTGCGGTTCTCCCTGAGGGGCGGTGTCGCGCACCTCCTGGACGTGGCGGTAGTCCCGGCCGAACGCCATCAGGGGCATGCGCATCGGCTCATGGCCGCCTTCGAAGAGCGGTCCCGGGAGGCGGGCGCCCACCTGGCCGAGTTCTGGACCGACCAGCTCCAGTCTGAGGCGCTGCTTGCGGCACTGGGTTGGCAGGTGGTGTTGCGGCGACCCGGCTACATCGGTGGGCGTACCTGGGTCCTGATGGAGAAGCCCCTGGACGATTAGTGACCTGGTTCACCCTCTGATTGGCACGAAGCCGACCAGCCTCGCTATTTTTGAGGCTGGTCGTTTTCTATTTGCCCTTTCCGTATGCGGGGTTTGTTCGGTTACCGCATCGATCTTTCCCGACGAAAGTACCTCATGGGACTCACTGAATCCGCCCGGGAGATGTTCTCCAAGCTCGAGGTGCTCCGCGACCTCGAGGGCAAAGTTCGTGAACTGATGGACAACCACGAGCGGAAGCGGGAGCTGTGGTTTCCGTCCGACTTGATGGGGCCCAAAGAAGGCGAGTGCCCGGACACTCACTATACGAAGCTCCGGGAGAGAGCCGCCGGCATTCCCGACCCGGCGCGGGCTGCCCTGGCGCTCAACCTCCTCACCGAGGAGGGGTTGCCCCACTTCCACCGGCTGCTCGCCGTGTACCTGGGCGACGACAGCTTCTGGCGAATCTGGAACAACCTTTGGACGGCGGAGGAGGACCGGCATGGGCAGGTCCTCCATGACTACGCCCGCGAGACCCGGGTGCTCCACCAGCGGCGCCTGGAGGAAATGCAGTTCGAGTACATCCGGTCCGGGTTCCATCCGGACTGGGATCGGGATCCATACCGGGTATTCGCCTACACCACGGTCCAGGAGCGGGCCACCCAGCACTCGCACGCCGAGACCGGCCGGCTGGTGGGAGAGTACGAGCCCGTCCTGGGAGAGATTCTCAGCAACGTCGCGAAGGAAGAGGCGCGCCACTATACGTTCTATCGAACGGTCTTCGAAGAGATCCTCAAGCGCGATCCGGACCAGGCCCTTCATTCCGCCTCGTTCATTCTGCCGAGCATCGAGATGCCTGGTCATACCATGCCGGGGTTCCGCGATCTCGCCGACGTAATCCGGCGGGCGGGCATCTACGGTCCGCAGGACTATCTCCGGATCGTCCAGGAACAGATCCGGTACTGGAGGATCGAGAGTCTGGATGGCCTTTCGGAGTTGGGTCGCAAGGCGCAGGAGAAGATCATGAGCATCCCGGATCGTCTCCGCCGGGTATGCGAAATCATGGAAACCCGCAGCCGCGCAAAGACCTTCAGCTTCGACGTCGTTTTCAACCGCGAATTCGCAATGGAATGAGCCGGCGGGCCGCCCCTGCCGTGCTGCTCGCCCTCGCGGCCGCGGCGTGCGGCGGCTCGTCGCCGTCCTCCAAGGCACCGGCCCGCACGTCCGCTCTCGACACGCTTCCTCCTAATCGGCGCGACGCGGCCCTGCTTGGCCGCGAAGTCTTCCGGCTGGTTGACCGGGCCGCCGACTACAAGGGCTCGCATAGCGGCCACCCACCGACCAGTCTTCGCCAGATGGGGGTCGACAGCCTGGCGCCGGTTCTGGTGCGCCGCATCCGGGTCGTGAGCGATTCTTCGGTGGTCACCGTCGCGTTTCGGCAGCCGCGCGGCCGCACCGTCGCCTCCTGCGAGGGAACGGCACAGATCCTCGAGGAAGCCAGTCTCTCGGGCGGCACGTTCAGCATCGTCTGCATGACGGCCGCCGGCAGCATCTCCAAGTATCAGGTTCCCGCGCCGTGATACCGGCGCTGCTCGACAACGTGACTCGCGGTCTCGTCGTGCTGGTGTTCGGCTACGCCGCCGTGGTTGCGGCTACCCACTGGGCCGTTCGCAGCCGGCGTCTGAGCCCGTTCGGCGCCTGGCCGCGAATGGTGCGACGGATCAGCGAGCCGGTATTGCCGCCGCTCGAGCGGCGTATCGTCCGGTCCGGAGGCAACCCCCAGGACGCCCCGCTCTGGCTGCTCGGGATCTCGGTCCTCGGCGGCCTGGTGCTGATCACGCTGGTGCGCTGGCTCATCGGGATGGCGTATGAGGTGAGCGCGCTGGCCTATGCCGAACCCCGGGTCTGGCTCATCGAGATCGTGTCGTGGACCTTCCGGATCCTGATGGTCGCGCTCCTGGTACGGGTGATCGGATCGTGGTTCGGGGTGTCGCCTTACAGCCGATGGATGCGCCCGTTCGTGCTGCTCACCGACTGGCTGCTCGTGCCGCTGCGACGGATCCTGCCTCCCTTCGGCCCTCTCGACCTGAGTCCGATGGTAGCCTACTTCCTCCTATGGATCGCCCAGCAGGCCCTGGTCCGGGCTCTGCTCTGACCGCGCTGGCGGCAACCCCGGACGGCGTGCGTCTCAAGCTGCGGGTGCAGCCGCGGGCCTCGCGTACCGAGCTCGCCGGGCTCCACGGCGACGAAATCCGGATGCGAATCGCGGCGCCGCCGGTGGACGGCGCCGCCAACGAGGCGCTGGTCCGGTTTCTGGCCGAGCGGCTTGGAGTGGCACGATTCGCGATCAGGGTGACCTCGGGCGCTGGCTCCCGGAGCAAGACCGTGATCGTGAGCGGCGTCAGCCGGGACCAGGCGGCGCAGCAGCTCGGACTGGGGCAGCTGACCGACCCGCCGGTTCGCGCCGGCCGCGGGCGCCCTTGATCGAACCGGGCACCCGGTTAGGTTGCAGGAGTCGGACAAGGGAAAGATCGTGGCGATTTGGGGCAGCTTGCGGCCACGTTAAACAATCCGCTAAAACGCCTACCCCGGGGCTGATTTGGCGTGGGGCTTTTTCGTTTCCAGGAGCACTGTGTGAGTGATTCGTCGTCCTCCATCTCGTCCACCAGACCGGCCGACCGCGGCCCGCGTGATACGCGGCTCGCCCGACTCCGTCCGCTCCTGGAGGAGCGGATTGTGGTGCTGGATGGCGCGATGGGGACCATGATCCAGGCCCACAAGTTCGGGGAGCGAGACTACCGGGGAACCCGCTTCGCCGACTGGCCGCGTGATCTCAAGGGCAACAACGACCTGCTCTCGCTCACCCAGCCGGCCGTCATCTCGGAGATTCACCGCGCCTATCTCGAGGCCGGCGCGGACATCATCGAGACCAACACGTTCAACTCGACCGCGGTCTCCATGGCGGACTACGGCATGGAGGGCCTGGTCTACGAGCTCAACTGCGAAGGCGCGCGGCTGGCGCGCGCCGCGGCCGACGAGTTCGAGGCCCGGGAGCCGGGGCGGGTTCGCTTCGTCGCGGGCGCGATGGGGCCCACCAGCCGGACGGCTTCCTTCTCACCCAAGGTCCACGACCCGGGCTTCCGCAACGTGTCGTTCGACGAGCTGGCCGCGACGTACGCCGAGGCAGCCCGCGGCCTCCTGGACGGCGGGGCCGACTTGCTGCTGGTCGAAACCATCTTCGATACGCTCAATGCCAAGGCGGCGGTGTTCGGCATCCAGAGCGTGTTCGAGGAGCGGGGCGATCGGGCCCCGCTCATTCTGTCGGGCACCATCACCGATCAGAGCGGGCGGACCCTGTCGGGTCAGACGCCGGAGGCGTTCTGGTACTCGCTGATGCACGCGGAGCCGCTGATCGTCGGGCTCAACTGCGCGCTGGGGGGGCGGGCGCTTCGGCCCCACGTGCAGGAGCTGGCCCGGGTGGCGCCGGTGTTCGTGAGCGCATACCCCAACGCCGGCTTACCCAACGAGTTCGGGGCGTACGACGAGACCGCCGAGGCGATGGCTGCCGTGATTCACGAGTTTGCCCAGCACGGGCTGGTGAACGTGGTGGGCGGCTGTTGCGGGACCACCCCGACGCACATCCGTGCGATCGCCGAGGCTGTGCGCGGGCTCGCCCCGCGGCGGCCGCCCGAGCTACCCCACCGCTGCCGGCTGAGCGGGCTCGAGCCGCTGGTGATCGGTCCCCAGACCAACTTCGTGAACGTGGGGGAGCGCACCAACGTGACCGGCTCCCGGCGGTTCGCGAAGCTGGTGCTCGAAGGCCAGTACGAGCCCGCGCTGGAGGTGGCGCGCCAGCAGGTCGAGAACGGCGCCCAGATGCTGGACGTGAACATGGATGAGGCGATGCTCGATTCGGAGCAGGCCATGCAGACGTTCCTGCACCTCGTGGCCTCCGAGCCGACCATCAGCCGGGTGCCGATCATGATCGACTCGTCCAAGTGGTCGGTCATCGAGGCCGGGCTCAAGTGCGTGCAGGGGAAAGGCGTGGTCAACTCGATCTCGCTCAAGGAGGGCGAGGCCGCGTTCGTCCACCATGCCCGGCTGGTGCGGCGCTACGGTGCGGCGGTGATCGTGATGGCCTTCGACGAGCGGGGCCAGGCCGACACGGTCGAGCGGAAGCTCGAGGTCTGTACCCGCTCGTACCGGATTCTCACCGAGGAGGTCGGGTTCCCGCCGGAAGACGTCATCTTCGACCCCAACGTCTTCGCCATTGCGACCGGCATCGAGGAGCACGCCGGCTACGCGGTCGGCTATATCGAGGCCACCAAGCGGATCAAGGCGACCCTGCCACACACCCTGGTGAGCGGCGGGGTGAGCAACGTGTCGTTCTCGTTCCGGGGCAACGATCCGGTACGCGAGGCGATTCACGCGGTGTTCCTGTACCACGCGATCCATGCGGGGATGGACATGGGGATCGTGAACGCCGGTGCGCTCCCGATCTACAGCGACATCGACCCGGCGCTGCTCGAACGGGTGGAAGACGTGGTGCTCAATCGCCGGCCGGACGCCACAGAACGGCTGCTCGAGGTTGCCGACTCGGTCAAGGGGCGGGTGGCGACCGAAAAGACCGACCTGGCCTGGCGCCAAGCGCCGGTCCAGGAGCGGCTCACCCACGCGCTGGTGGAGGGGATCGCCGATTACATCGTGGAGGACACCGAAGAGGCCCGGCATCTGTACGAGCGGCCGATCGAGGTGATCGAAGGGCCGCTCATGGACGGGATGAACGTGGTGGGCGACCTGTTCGGCTCGGGGAAGATGTTCCTGCCGCAGGTGGTGAAGAGCGCCCGGGTGATGAAGAAGGCGGTGGCGCATCTGGTGCCGTACATCGAAGCGGCCAAGCAGCCGGGCGCCAAGCCTAAGGGAAAGGTTCTGCTCGCCACGGTGAAGGGCGACGTGCACGACATCGGCAAGAACATCGTGGGCGTGGTACTGCAGTGCAACAATTACGACGTGATCGATCTGGGCGTAATGGTGCCGTGCGCGAAGATCCTGGAGACCGCGCGGGCCGAGCGGGTCGACCTGGTGGGGTTGTCGGGTCTCATCACGCCCTCGCTCGAGGAGATGGCGTTCGTGGCGAGCGAGCTCGAGAGCGAGGGATTCACGCTGCCGCTCCTGATCGGCGGGGCGACCACGTCGCGGGTGCACACGGCGGTGAAGATCGCCCCCCAATACCACGCTCCTACGATTCACGTGCTGGATGCGTCGCGGGCGGTGGGCGTCGCCAGCAATCTGCTGAGCGAGAGCGGGGGCCGGGATGGCTTCGTGCGCGGGATCGCAGACGAATACCGCGGCATCCGGGAGGCCCGGGCGGCTCGGCCTGCCGGGGAGCGGCGCGCTACCCTGGCGGAAGCCCGGGCCAACCGGCTCCCGATCGACTGGCGCGCTACCCCGCCACCCAAGCCCTGCTTCCTCGGCGTGAAGACGCTGGACCACTATCCGCTCGACGAATTGAGCGAGCGGATCGATTGGACGCCGTTCTTCCAGACCTGGGAGCTGGCCGGGCACTATCCGGCGATCCTCGACGACCCGACCACGGGCAAGGCCGCCCGCGAGCTGTTCGCCGACGCGCAGCAGATGCTCCAGACGATCCTGACCGATCGGGCGCTCACCGCCCGCGCGGTGGTCGGGTTCTTCCCGGCCAACGCCGTGGGTGACGATATCGAGCTCTACCCCGACGATTCGCGCCGGTCGGTGCTCGGCGTGATCCACACGCTCCGGCAGCAGATGGCCAAACGGGATGGTCGCCCGAATCTGGCGCTGTCCGACTTCGTGGCGCCCAAGGACACCGGCGTGCGAGACTACGTGGGGGCCTTCGCGGTAACCGCGGGCCACGGGCTCGATGCGCTGGTCGCCCGGCACGAGGCGCTCCACGACGACTACAGCGCGATCCTCGCCAAGGCCCTGGCCGACCGGCTGGCCGAAGCCTTCGCCGAGCGGCTGCACGAGCGGGTGCGCACCGAATTCTGGGGATATGCCCGGGGCGAAGCGCTGGATAACACCGCCCTGATCAAGGAGGGCTACCAGGGCATCCGTCCGGCCCCGGGCTATCCCGCCTGCCCCGACCACACCGAGAAGCGGACCCTGTTCGACTTGCTCCAGGCGGAAGCCAACGCCGGGATCACGCTCACGGACAGCTTCGCGATGTTGCCGGCGGCCGCGGTGAGCGGTTGGTACTTCTGGCGGCCCGAAGCGGCGTACTTCGGCGTGGGGAAGATCGAGCGCGACCAGGTCGAGGACTACGCCCGGCGCAAGGGGATGGATGTCCCGACCGTGGAGCGCTGGCTGGCGCCAAACCTGAACTATGACAGATGACTCTATCAATGTTATTCACCGCAGAGGCGCAGAGGGCGCAGAGTTTGCTCGCGGAAGCGGGGCTCCGCTCCCGCGACCACCAACATTTTGGTGGGTCCGCGCGCGGAGCTTCGGTGGTCCAAGGTGTCCTCTGCGCCTCTGCGTTGAAAACGAAAAACAATGCCCACCTTAGTTGACCTGATCGCCGACGGCCAAGTCCACGTCTTCGACGGGGCCATGGGCACCATGCTCTACGGCCGCGGCGTGTTCGTGAATGTCTGCTACGACGAGCTCAATCTCTCGCAGCCGGGGCTGGTGCAGGAGGTGCACGAGGCCTACGTCCGCGCCGGCGCCGAGATCCTGGAGACCAACACTTTCGGCGCGAATCCGGTCAAGCTCTCGGCCTACGCCATGGAAGACCGGACTCAGGAGATCAACCGGGCAGCCGTGGAGATCGCGCTCCGGGGAGCGCACGGGCGGGCCACTGTGGTAGGCGCCATCGGGCCCCTGGGCATCCGGATCGAGCCCTGGGGCCCGACCGCCAAGAGTGAGGCGATCGAGCACTTCGCCCGGCAGGTGGCCGGGCTCATCGAAGGTGGCGTCCAGGGGTTTACCCTGGAGACGTTCAGCGACCTGGAGGAGCTCCATGCCGCGCTGCTGGCGGTCCGCCGGCTCTCGAGCCTGCCGGTGGTCGCACAGATGACGGTGGGCGAAGACGGCAGCACGCCCTACGGGACTTCGGTAGAATCGCTGGCGGCGCAGCTCACCGAGTGGGGCGCCGATATCGTCGGGCTCAACTGCTCGGTCGGACCGGCGCCGATGCTCGACGCGATCGAGCGGATGGCGGCGGTCACCACCAAGCCGCTCTCGGCCCAGCCCAACGCGGGCCTGCCCCGGGCCGTGGGCGACCGGCGGATCTATCTGGCGAGCCCGGAGTACATGGCCCAGTACGCCCGCCGCCTGATCCAGGCCGGGGTCCGGTTCATCGGGGGGTGCTGCGGCACCACCCCGGAGCACATCCGGCGGATCCGCGAGCAGGTCGCGAGCGCTCAGCCGCGCCGGGTCCCGCCGAGCCGTCCCAGCAGCGAGGTCGAGAGACCGGCGGGAGTGCAACCGGTCCCGCTGGCCGAACGGTCGCGCTGGGGTCGCAAGCTGGCCGCCGGCGAGCTCGTCGCCAGCGTGGAGCTGGTCCCCCCCCGCGGCTGGCACGCCGGCGAAATGCTGGACCACTGCCGGACCCTCAAGGAAGCGGGCATCGACGCAGTGCACGTGCTGGACAGCCCCCGCGCGCGGTCGCGCATGGGGGTGCTGCCGGCGGCACTCATCATCGAGCGCGAGGTAGGAATCGAGACCGTCTTTCACTACAGCTGCCGCGACCGCAACATGCTCGGCATGCTGAGCGATCTGCTCGGCGCGGCGGCCGGCGGACTGAGGAACATCCTGATCGTGACCGGCGATCCGCCGGCCGCCGGGCCGTACCCCGATGCCACAGCCGTGTTCGACATCGACAGCATCGGGCTCACCAACGTCGTGCGCCAGCTCAACCAGGGGCTCGATCCGGGCGGCAACTCCATCGGCGATCCCACTCAGTTCGTGATCGGGGTCGCGCTGAATCAGGGTGCGGTGGAGCTGGAGCGGGAGCTGGAGCGCTTCGTCTGGAAGGTCGAGGCCGGGGCCGAGTTCGCCGTCACCCAACCGGTGTTCGATCCCGACGCTCTGGCGCGAGTCATCGATCGGACGGCCCGATGGCGGATCCCGGTAATTGCGTCGCTGTGGCCGCTCACCTCGCTCCGCAACGCGGAGTTCCTGGGCAACGAGGTGCCGGGATTGCACGTGCCGGTCGCGGTGATCGAGCGGATGCGGCAGGCTCAGGCCCGAAGTCCCGAGGCCGCCGAGGCCGAGGGAGTCCGGATCGCGCAGGAGATGTTCGAGGCGGTACGTGGCATGGTGCAGGGCGTCCAGGTGAGCGCGCCCTTCGGCCGGGTGGGCCAGGCGCTCGAGGTCCTCGAGGTACTCTCGCCGGCCGACCCGCTCAGCTGATCAGCTCGAGAATGCGCCGATAGCGGGCGTCCGGCCGGTCGAAGCCGAGATTACTGAGATAGATCTTGTCCACCCCGATCTCCCGCAGTGCGCAGATGCTGCGGGCGCAGATCTCTTCCGCCGAAAGCCCCGCCTCGAAATCCCGCGTGACACCCTCGGCCGGCACCGGAAAGTACTCGCCGAGCTGAGCGAGCGTCCGGGGATTCGCACTGCGATAGAGGAACACCCCGAACACGCCCGGATAGGAAACACCCCGCCGGCGAGCCTCGCTCAGAAAGCGTTCCAACCGGTCGAGATGGTGGTGGGAGACGATCTGAGTCGCGTAGTAGTCCGCGTCGAACTCGGCGTCCAGCAGAAAGTCCACTTGCCGCTCGGCGTCGGCGTGAGGGTTCACCCAGCCGCCGAGATTCAGGCCGGGCACCCACCGCCGCATCAGGCGGCGGAGCTGGTAGGCGTGGGCGACCGCGCGCGCGCTGCCGCCGGTCTGATCGCCGCCCACGACCGTGAGCGCCTCGAAGCCGTGGGAGGCAGCCCGCACGGCATAGAGCTGCAGGTACTCGAGCGAGTGCTTGCAAGTGAGAAACGGCACCAGCCGGGCGGCCGGCAGCTCGCCGGCGAGATTGGCGATCAGGTGGGCCAGATTCTCTTCCTCGGAGCGACCCACCGCATTGTCGGTCAGGAAGATCAGGGTGTCCTGGCGAGCGAGGTGGCGGACCGAGTGGTACATGTCGATCCAGGCGTCCACGCTATCGGCATAGGACATCCCGCTCCGGGGCGGGCGGAGCTCGACCCCGACGAGGGGCCGGTCTTCCCGCAGGCGGCGCAGGACGGAGGTGACGGGCGGGGAGGGCGGGGTCGACATTGTCGTGGCCGGGAAACGTAACAGGACGGGCCGTCCCCG
>Ga0137403_10000634_pt1 | contig 37551 bp, 28 predicted proteins | sample CZOMad2_1_16fung_FD_122057 | JGI IMG/M metagenome (GOLD analysis project Ga0137403, IMG submission 122057) | Vadose zone soil fungal communities from Angelo Coast Range Reserve, California, USA - CZOMad2_1_16fungal (Hybrid Assembly) | ecosystem: Environmental > Terrestrial > Soil > Vadose zone...
AAGTATCGAGGGAAAAGATCCTTATACCGAAGGTCATTGTCAGAGACTATCAGACTATTCCGCATATCTAGGTGAGCGGATGGGTTTGCCACTGGAGCAGATCACCGCATTGCGGCGGGCAGGAGTGGTCCATGACATTGGAAAGATCGCCGTTCCCGATGCAATTCTGCTAAAACCGGCAAAGCTCACGCCAGAAGAGTTCAAAGTGATGCAGCAGCATCCGCTGGTGGGGGAACGTATCTGCCGTCCTCTCAAGTCATTTCGTCTGGTGCTGCCAATTATCCGCCACCATCACGAGAAATTGAATGGAACGGGATATCCGGACGGATTGAAAGGTGACCAGATTCCGCTCACCGCGCGCATCCTTCAAGTGGTGGATGTGTTTGACGCGCTTACCACCCTTCGGCCTTATAAGCGTGCCCTGAGTATTTCCGAAACACTGGAAGTCATGGACGAGGAGGTCAAGAAAGGCTGGTGGGACCCGGATATATTTTCACAGTTTAAACAGTTGGTAGCTGGTTTGGAGGACCTCAACTCAATGATGGGCAATGGAGATCACCTAAAAGCGACGTCAGCAAAAAGAATGTGAGGGAGATAAGAGCGAAATCCGATTTTTTCGAAAGTCGGACACTTGCTCTTTGGCGAAATGGAGAAAAGGCAAAAAAGATATAAGGGCATGAACATGCGGAATCGCCGCAGAACGCTAAGGGCACTCCTTGTTCTGGCAGTGCTGATCCTCATTTTTGTCGGATGGCTATCTTACAATAGTGCGCTGCAGTTGGCGGGGACCTCGGCGTGGGTGGTGCATACGCAGGAGGTACTGCTCCAGCTGGAACAGATTCGAGCGGACATTCGTGCGGCCGAGGCTGGGCAGCGGGGCTATCTGCTGACCAATGGCCCAGAATATCTGAACTCATATAGCACGTCAGTAGAAAACATCAAAAATAATTTCTTAGCCGTTCGCCGACTAACCGCGGACAATGCCAGCCAGCAGCGCCGTCTGGATAGCCTTGGCCCGCTGCTCGATCGCCGCCTGGCTCTATTGAAAGCAGTGCTGGATCGCAGTCAACAAGGCGAGAAGACTGGCGCTATGGACATAATTCGTCTTGGCGAGGGCAGAGAACTAACAGAAACAATCCGCTCCGCGATTGGAGAAATTGAGGATGAAGAGCGCAATCTGCTTGATCGCCGTGAACAGAAGCAGCAGGCAAGCGTCCGGCGCACACTTTCCTTTGTGATTGCAGGCGGCACAGTCAGCGCGTTTCTTTTCATCCTGGTGTTCCTGCAACTCTATCGGGAAATTGACCGGCACACCGCCACCCAGGAAAAACTGCGGCAGAACCGTGATTTCCTGGATTCAGTCATTGAAAACATCCCGATCATGGTGTTCATCAAGGACGCCGAAAGCCTGCGCTTCGTTCGAATCAATAACGCATGCGAGAAAGTCACCGGATACAGCCGGCAAGAGCTTATCGGTAAGAGCGACTTTGACTTCTTCCCTGAAGAGCAAGCCAATTGGTCTATCGCCCAAGACCGCAAAGTCCTGCAAAATGGCGAAATGGCAGACATTCCGGAAGAAAAGATACAAACCCGCCATCTCGGCGAGCGAATTTTTCACACGCAAAAAATTCCGCTTTTAGGTCCCGATGGCCGGCCCGCTTATCTGCTGGGTTTATCCGAGGATGTGACAGAGCGGTTGCAGTACCAGGGAGAAATTGAGCTTAAGAACCACGAACTGGAGGAACGCAACCGCGAGGTGATGCGGGCCAACCAGCTTAAGAGCCAGTTTTTGGCCAGTATGAGTCATGAGCTGCGGACTCCGCTCAACGCGATTCTGGGTTTTTCTGAACTGCTGCTGGACCAGTCCGCTGGTCCTCTGGTGGAAAAGCAGAAGCGCTGGGTCGATTTCATCCAAAAGGGCGGTCGTCATCTGCTTCAGTTGATCAATGACATCCTGGATCTCTCCAAGATAGAGGCGGGACAAGTTGAGCTTAACGTTGAGAGCTTTTTGGTCGAAGTAGCGATCCCTGAAGTCATGTCCAATATTCGGCCTCTTCTCATGGAGAAGAAGATTTCGTTGACCTCCAGAATAGAACCGGATCTGGTCGTCCTGGCGGATCGGCTCCGGTTCAAACAGATTTTGTATAACCTGCTGAGCAATGCCGTGAAGTTCACGCCGACGGAAGGACAAATTGCGATTGAAGTGGCGCGGATTGAAGACATGGTCCGATTTGCGATCACTGACACCGGAATAGGGATTGAGCCGGAACACCAACAGCTTATTTTTGAAGAGTTTCGCCAGGTGGAAAGTCCCGAAGGATCGGTCAAAGAAGGGACGGGCCTTGGTCTGGCAATCACTCGAAGACTGGTAGAGCAGCAGGCGGGGAAGATAACGGTTGAAAGTGAACTAGGCAAAGGGGCAAAGTTTATCTTCACTCTTCCACGCGGCGAGCGCGGCGCTGTTGCGGAGATACCAAGCGCAACAATACCCGCACCATTGAAAAATAAGCAGCCGATCGTTCTGGTGGTAGATGATGAGGTGCAAGAGCGTGAACTTCTGGCCAGCTACCTCGCCCCAGAAGGTTATCGAATTGTTACCGCTGCGTCCGGAGATGAAGCAATCGCTAAGGCCCGTGATCTCCATCCTGATGTGATTACTCTCGACATCCTGATGCCGACAGGAAGCGGTTGGGAGATGCTGTATCGGCTGCGAAATTCTCCCGAGACTGCGAAAACTCCCATTGTGGTCGTCTCGATTGTTGACCAAAGGCAACTTGGATTTTCTCTGGGCGCGGCAGAGTACCTGGTAAAACCGGTCAGCAAGGAAATACTTCTCGAAGCCCTCGGCCGGCACATAATTTCAGACGGAAAAACTTCTTTCACCTGCCTGATCATCGATGATGACCAGGAAACGCTGCGCCTGGTAAGTGAAGTCTTGAATTCCGTCGGTTGCGCGCCTGTCGCCATCAACAACGGCAAAAATGCACTTGAGTTTCTGAAAGAGCACAAAGTGGACGTGATCCTCCTGGATCTGCTAATGCCGGAGATGGATGGTTTCGAAGTATTGCGGCGCGTGAAAGAGTCGCCGGAGCTGCAAAATCTGCCGATTGTCATTATGACCGCCAAGGAAATCACGCAGACAGAAAGGGAGCTGCTGGAGCGGCAATCCCGCGGTCTCATCCAGAAGGGGGACAAATGGAAGGACCAGCTTCTCGCCAGCATCCGTAGGGTGATCGCGGCCGAGAATTCAGAGGCGGGGAAGGTTCAATGACGAAGATTCTGGTGGCAGAGGACAATCCGTCGAATCGCGAACTGTTTCGGGAATTACTGGAATCATGGGGCTATGAAGTTGTTGAAGCTGTCGATGGGGAAGCTGCATTGAAGGCCGCCAGCGAAGTAAATCCGGACGCGGTGCTGCTTGATATACAGATGCCGCTGCTCGATGGTTACGAGGTACTCAGACGGCTCCGGCAGGATCCGAAACTTGCTCACTTGCGCGTGATGGCGCTGACGGCTTTCGCGATGAGAGGCGACCGCGAGAAGGCGTTGGCTTCCGGATTTAACGCCTACCATAGCAAGCCCATTAACGGCCAGGTCTTGAAGAGAGACATTGAACAACTCTTGAAGCACAACGATTAATTCGGCCAAGTAGGTGCTCAGGTGGGAACTCGCCAATTTGACTGGTGATCATGGTTGGGCGCGGAATACCGGGTCGGAGCAATGGAGGTAGCCGTATATGAGGCGGGTCAATCGAGACGGAACGTCAAAGCGCGTCAGCCCGGTGCGAGTCTACCTGACGGTGGTGGCATTGGCCACACTGCCCCTCGCCTTCTTCCTCGTCTTTGCCCACAACTTTTTGAGTCGTAAAGTAACACAACAAATCATCACGCAGAGCACGGATACAGGCAAGTTAGTAAGCAACTTGATCGACGAAGAAATGACGCAGCGAAAGCTTTTGCTCACGTCATTTTCCGGCAGACCGGATTTATTGCAGGCCTGGAAGAATAACAATGCCCGCGAGATCACAACACACTTAGAACAAGCCTATGGGTTACGTCCCGATTTTGAGTTTTTTGGCGTCTACGATCTAACCGGCAGCATGCAAGCCATGTACCCCCAAGATCCGGGGTTACTGGGAAAGAATTTTAGTTTTATGGATTGGTTCAAGGGGGTGAGGAAAGAATGGAAGCCGTACACGTCCGAGGTCTATCAAGTCGATACCAATTCCACCTCTCAGGTCGTGTCAATCGCGGTGCCAGTGAGGAATTCTCAGGGTAATCCCGTAGCGATATTGATGGCAGCTATAGCCACGGACACGATTATGCAGGACATTCACAGGCTTAGCAGCCCGGACAACAAGGGTTCGATGATTTCTCTGGTGGACCAGAATGGTCATGTATTTGGGAATTCAAAAGCCAGAATTCATTTCATCGATCAGCATCAACAACTCAGTCAGGATTTTGTCGATCAGGTTATCGGCCGACGTTCAGGGGCAAGAGCTCTGAGAGTCAAGGGCGAGGAACTCATAGTGTCGTATTCTCCCATGCCAAGGCTGAACTGGGGAGTGTTGATCGAAATCCCAGTTGCAGCGATCCGCGTCAGCCTTTGGAATTACGAAAGAATCCTGGGCGCAGTGGGGCTGTTCATCATCGGGTTGGCAGTGGCCGGAGGAGGAGGTGTCGCGTCCTTATACAGAAGGTTGCGGGACCGTGAGCATTACAACCGGTTAATTGTTGAGCGGGCACAGGATGCGTTCATTTCGATGGACTCTAACGGATTGGTGACCGAGTGGAATCCCGAAGCAGAGAGAACGTTTGGCTGGTCACGATCTGAAGCTGTGGGTCGCAAAGTCGAAGACTTAATCATTCCATCTTCGTTCCGCGAGAGCCACAGGAAAGCCCTTCTGGCAGAGGCGCCTCTGCTCAACAGGCGAACTGGCATTATTGCTCTTCACAAGGACGGTCACGAGTTTCCTGCAGAAATTTCGATGTCACCTGTTTTGATTGGGAGCAAATACATTTTCAACGCTTTCCTGCGCGATGTTACCGAAACAAAGCGCGCTCAGCGGCAAATTGAAGAACAAAACCGGCAACTAGAGGTTCACAGTCTTGAAGTGCAACGGGCTACGCGGCTCAAGAGCGAGTTTCTGGCCAGCATGAGCCATGAGTTGCGTACGCCGCTGAATGCTATCGTTGGATTTTCCGATCTTCTGGCTGAGGAAACAGCCGGAGCCCTCAATTCCAAACAAAAGCGTTTTGTCGGCCATGTGCACAATGGCGCCAAGCACCTGCTTGCCCTTATCAATGACATTCTCGATCTTTCCAAAATCGAAGCTGGACAATTAGAAGTGTTTCCTGAGAACGTCAGCCTGCAAGCTCCCCTCACGGAAGTGCTCTCACTGATTCAGCCTTTGACGGATAAGCGGGAAATTGCTCTGGACATTACGCGGGAAGAATTAACGGTCTATGCGGACGGCATGCGCTTGAAGCAGGTGCTCTACAATCTCCTGAGCAACGCGGTGAAATTTACGCCGGAACGAGGATCGATCAGTGTAGAGGCTCATGCAGAAGGCGGGCAAGCCCACATATCCGTGAGCGACACCGGTGTGGGCATTCGCAAGGAAGACCAGGCTGTCATCTTTGATGAATTTCGCCAGGTGGGAGAAAGCGCGAAAGGAATCAAAGAAGGCACCGGCCTAGGCCTGGCAATCACGCGGAAGCTTGTGGAACAACAAGGTGGCACAATTACTGTCGTCAGCGAGCCGGGCAAGGGCAGCCGATTCACGTTTACGATTCCGAGTGGTACAGCGCCGCCAGAGGCGCTGAATGACATCTCCCGCCGCAGCTCAGGTGCACCCGAGCATCCGGTCGTGCTCATCGTGGATGACCAACCGTCCGCGTGTGAGCTGCTGGTGAATTATCTCACCCCTCAGGGCTACACTGCGATTACTGCCGTATCGGGACCAGAAGCTCTGGCAAAAGCGAAGAAACTCCGCCCAGACGTAATCACGTTGAACATGCTTTCCGCCGGGCAGACTGGCTGGACGACACTGTATGAACTGAAACATAACGCTGAAACTGCTGACATACCCATCATTATTGTTTCTGTGGTAGACCAAAAAGGCATGGGCTTTACCCTGGGCGCTTCCGAATATCTGGTAAAACCCGTGGCCAAGGAAACACTTCTAGCAAAACTTGCGCAACACGTGGGCTCCTCGCGTGAGGGAGGTTCCAGAGTCCTGGTGGCCGAAGATGAACTTACAACCATGCGAGTTCTGGAAGGTATCCTTACTGGCGCAGGCTACGGACCCATTCTGGCCCGTAACGGAAAAGAGGCCTTATCGATTTTGGCACGAATGCGCGTTGACCTGGTCCTATTGGACTTACAAATGCCGGAGATGGACGGTTTTGAAGTCATCAAGCGCATTCGGGAGCATCCGCAATGGCAGGACTTGCCAATCTTCGTGCTTACCGCCAAGACTCTCACCGATTCAGAACTCGAACTGCTTACCCAGGAAACCCGGGCGGTCTTTTCCAAGGGGCAACCGTGGAAAGAATCACTGGTCGCTGAGATCAAGAAAGCAATTGCCGCGCCTAAAATTTTACAAAAAGAGATTAAATGAAAACTGACGTACATCCCCTGGTCACGTTGCTGGCGATTGACGACGATCCGCAAAATCTTGAGCTCATTAGCGCTGCTCTGGAGCAACCCGGGCTGCACATCCTGACCGCTGGAGACCCCGAGACAGGCCTCGACGTGTTTTACCAGAAGCTGCCACGGATAGTGCTGTGTGATTTCATGATGCCCAAATTGAACGGTATGGAAGTCCTGGAGAAGATTATCTCCGCCGATCCGGGCGTGGAAGTCATTCTCATGACGGCACATTATTCGACGGATTCAGCGGTGGAAGCCATCCAGAAAGGCGCCTGTGACTACCTGACCAAACCATTAAAGCTGGAGAAGCTGCGCGAAAGAATAGGCGAGTTGCTGGCACAAGCACAGGAGCGCCATCGGGCCCTGCGATTGGAGTACGAACTGGTGGAGAGCTATCAGCTCGCCGGCATGATCGGGCGCAGCCCACAAATCCTGGACGTATTCGTAAAGATCCGCCGCGTCGCTCCGCATTTCCGCACCGTCCTGGTGACCGGAGCGACCGGGACCGGGAAGGAACTGGCGGCCCGTGCGCTCCATCGTTTGAGCCCGGTACCTGCAAAACCATTCGCTGTACTGAACTGCTCGGCCATTGTAGATACGCTGTTCGAAAGCGAGCTTTTCGGCTATGTGCGCGGCGCTTTCACCGGCGCCAACCAGGACAAAGCTGGACTCTTTGAATATGCCAACGGCGGAACGGTCTTTCTGGATGAGATCGGTGAGCTTCCGCTGAATGCGCAGGCTAAACTCCTGCGAGTGATTCAAAATCAGGAGATCCAGCGAGTTGGCTCCCCTGTGGTAAAGAAGGTCAGCGTGCGCGTAATTGCTGCTACCAATCGCGAGTTGAAGAAAATGGTGACGGAGAAGACGTTTCGTGAGGACCTATATTACCGGCTAGCAATGGTAGAGATCAAGCTTCCCAGGCTGGCCGAAAGGAAAGAAGATCTGCTGCTCCTGCAACGTTATTTTCTGGAACGATTTGCGGGGGAATACAACAAGGAGATAACCGGGATTACCCGCCGCGCCCAAGCGGCGTTGGCCCGGTACAACTGGCCGGGCAATGTACGCGAACTGGAAAATGTAATCGGAAGCGCCTGCATGGTCACAGAGAGCAAGATCATCGATATCCGGGACCTCCCTGAAGATGTTCTTGCCAGCAGTGCTGAAGAACCACAGGACGGTCTGGTCTCACTGGAAACAGTCGAGCATCGGCATGTTCTGCGGGTTCTGGAAAATCTGGGAGGCAATAAGCATCGCGCAGCCGAAGTGCTTGGCATCAGCCGCGCAACCCTCTATGCCGTCCTGGAGAGGATTGGAGCGGCGCAAAAGCAAGCGCAGTAGGGAACGGCACATTCAGCCAGACAAGCGCTTGTCGCAGCAGGCGGATTCAGGTCCTACTGGGCGCGAGACACTGGAACTCGCGCTGGAGAGTGGGACTCCATGGCATCAATAAAAATGCTTATGCGATGCTGGTCTTCAGAATTAACACGTGTAAACACAACGCCGGCATTTTGCTGGGCATCAACTCGTTTCACCAGCGCTGTGACCTCAATAAGACCTTCCTCCTGTGGTAAACGGAAACTTAGATGGACTACGTTTCCAATCTCCAGAAGGACAGGGCTGGCAAGCAGCATCCCATTTTCGCTTATGTCCAGGGTCGTGGCATTGATCTGGCGGGTTGGCGTCTTAACAGCCACACCCAACCGCAAAGGCATTCTCCGAAAGCGACGCCGGTTCGCCAGCATGGATCCACGGGTCGTATTCAAAAGCATGATCAGCTTCCTGCGGTCAATCGGCTTCTGAAGAAAGAAAGTGGCGCCCGCAGTAAAAGCTGTTTCCATGGTTGCCCGGTTATCCTGGGCCGTGATGACGACCACCGGGGTCATGCAATTCCATGACGATTCCCGGATGCGTCGAATCAGCGCGAATCCATCCATGCCTGGCATCTGCAAATCGGCAAAAATGCCATCGAATTTTTGCTCGACCACCATCCTGGCAGCCTTTTGACTGTCACTAACTGCGTAAACCTGCACTTCCAGCGACCTCAGCACTTCGGACATTAATTCCAGACTCGGCAGGTCATCTTCCACAATCAGCAGCTTCAAAGCGCGCGTGGAGGTGCTTTGCGGTTGGAATTCATTATTGTGCATGCGTTAACCTTTCGATCCGACAGTAGATGAGAGGCACCCGCCATCCATCTGGGGCGCGATTTCCGCATTCTTCCACTTTCTCATTTCCTGTTCCAAATAGTGCAGTCCGCGTTTCAAGTCCGCCAGCGGCTGGTTTACCGCTGACAATATCCCAGCTCCTGCCAGCCTCTCCAGATGCCACGCAGCTTTATATGCCTCTTGGTTGCTGAAATTGCCAATTGCGCCGCGCAGGGCGTGAGCGGCGTGCTCAAGCTTATTGCTATCCCCCGCGTCCACGGCCGACTCTATCTCGCGCAGAAGTTGTACTTGTTGATCGAGGAAAAGAGATACCAGTTCCACCAGAAATCCCCGGTCGCCCCCGGTGTGTTCCAGCACACTTGCCCAATGCACCACTTGTCCTGTCCACTCACTACTACTCGATTCGGAGAAGGTAACTTTTTCGATGGCGGCAAAGAGCTCTGCTGGTCTTATCGGCTTGCAAATGTACTCATCCATTCCGGCATTAAGGCAGCGTTCTCGATCTCCCTTCATGGCGTGAGCAGTCATGGCCACGATAGGCGTGTGGCCGCCTGAAGCGAGCTCACGCTTTCGCATTTCCGTGGTGGTTTCAAAACCGTCCATCTCCGGCATCTGCACGTCCATCAGGGCCACATCAAATCTCTGTGCGGCCAGAGCAGCCAGTACCTCGCGTCCATTGTGGGCGATAGTTACACTATGACCCCGATTTTCCAGGATTCGCGAAGCGAGTTTCTGGTTGATGACGTTATCTTCAGCCAAGAGGATGCGCAGGTTTCTGCTGGTCTCGGAGGCTCCAACACCCTCTGGGGCATCGCTCCAGGCAAGCTTTGGACTCAAAGTCCTCGCTATTGCATCACGAAGTTCCGCTTGACGAACGGGTTTTACCAGGTATGCAGCAATGCCGAGTTCGCGGCACCGTTGTCCATCGCCTTGTTGTCGATCTGAAGTCAACATGAGAATAGATGTCTGCGCCAATCCTGGGTCGTTCTGTATCCGTATCGCCAGATCAAAGCCATCCATCTTGGGCATGTTTCCATCCGTTAAGACGAGATGGAACGGCCGGGCAGTAGCGCGTGCTTCTTGAAGCAGGGTCATGGCGGCAACGCCATCCGTGGCGCTTTGAGGCTGCATCTGCCAGCGGGTTAGCATGTCCACAAGAATGCGGCGATTGGTGGCATTGTCATCCACAATCAGGACTCGCTTTTCTTTCAGTTCTGCTGTGGGTTCGGAAAACGCCGAAGTCGTTGATCCCAGCTCAAATCTGGCGGTGAAGTAAAATCTGCTGCCTTTGCCGGGCTCACTTTCCAATTGCAGATGCCCGCCCATCATTTCGATCAACGTTACGGAAATTGGCAGCCCCAGTCCGGTGCCTCCGTATTTGCGCGTCGTAGAACTATCAACCTGGGAGAACGCCTCGAAGATTAAGGCTTGTTTCTCCTTGGGAATACCAATTCCGGTGTCCGTTACGGAAAATTCCAGTCGCGCCTGTTTCCCTTTTTTCTCAATGCAACGGACCTGAAGCACGACTTCGCCGGCTTCAGTAAATTTGATGGCGTTGTTTACCAGATTTAAAATTACCTGGCGCAAGCGCCCAGGATCGCCCACCAGCGACGCCGGACTGTCGCTCTCAATGTCGCACGCCAACTCCAGGCCCTTCTTGTGTGCTGCCACGGCTACAGTTCTGAGCGCCTCTTCCACAACTTGCCTCAAATCAAACTCCACCATGTCAAGGTCCAGCTTGCGGGCCTCAATCTTGGAGAAATCCAGAATGTCATTGATTACGGTGAGAAGTGCGGTGCCGGACTGGGACACGGCTTCGATGTACTCCCGCTGTTCGGCGGAAAGTTCGGTATCGAGCGCCAGCTCTGTCATTCCGATGATGCCATTCATCGGTGTACGTATCTCATGGCTCATGTTGGCCAGAAACTCGCTCTTGGCACGGCTGGCCGCTTCGGCGGCTTCCTTTGCACTCAAGAGTTCAGCTTCAGCGCGTTTGCGTTCGGTAATGTCCATCATCGCGCCAACTACCCGGACCGGCTGTCCGGCGGCGTCGCGGATGACGTATCCCCGATCGAGAACGTCTACGTAAGAACCGTCGTCGCGGCGAAGCTGATATTCGCAGGACCAGCTGCTGCTTCCTCTGTCTTTGACGATCTTCCAAAAACTGCCCGTGATCCGTGCTACGTCTTCAGGGCGCAGCCGGCTGGTCCACGGCTCGGAGTCTTCAGGACTCATCCTTTCGGGCATGCCTATCAGCCTGGAATAGTTCTTGTTCCTCCACGTAATGCTGGTGAGGAGATTGTGGTCCCAGATAACATCGTTTGTGGCGTCTGCAATGAGCTGAAGGCGCTCTTCGCTGCGCTGCAGGGCCTCGGCGGCCCTCCTGGCTTCCGCTAGTTCCAGTTCGGCGCGGGACTGCTGTAAAGAGTCCGCCATCTGGTTGAATGATCGGGCCAGTTGTCCAACTTCATCCCTGGAAGTTGACGTGAGCCGCTGCGCAAAATTGCCCTCGGCTGCTTTTAGGGTAGCATCTGTAAGTATTTTGATTGGGAGAGTCAGCGTGCGGGCCACAAAAAACATCAGTCCAATACCGAAGACGAAAACCAGTGCAACAATCCGTACGAACTGCTGCCGGGTAGCAGCGGCGGTTTTTTCTCCTTCAATGTTAAGATATTCCGCTTGTTCCCGCTCGAGTTGAACAAGATCATTAATGCTTTCCCTGATGCGGTCGAAAACTGGATTAATTTCAAAACTGTAGAACGCAATAGCCGTACCCTGGCGGTCCCTGTCAAACTCCGATACCTTTTGTAGATTCTGTCTGAGCAACGGGTATTCGCGATCTATTTCTCTCAAAGCCATCTGTTCGCGATCAAGCTGGTCTTGCAAAACACCGCGTTTTTCCAGTATCTCTCGCATGGGCGAGTCGCTGGATAGCGTGAAGCCCGCTTTGTACGAATCGAGGTGACGGTCAAACTCCTTCATCTGTCGTGCCGCTTCTTCTACCCCGGCACGGCGATTCTTCTCATTTGTACTTAGAGCATTCGCGAACTCGATCTGCACTCGCATGAGGATTTGGTTCAAGTCCGCGAGCTTCGTCAGAGGCACTACAGAGTCGCTATAGTCCAGGCGAATCTGACCGGCAAGATTGTTGGTTGCCCGGAGAGCCGCATAGGTGGACAGAGCGAGAATTAGCCCTGCCGCCCCGACGAAAATAGCTGTAAGCTTGGTTGTAAGTTTCATGATTTTTCTTCTCCCGCATTTCGACGAACGTGAAGAAAAGCCAGCGGCCCGGTTGTTAAGACAGCGTTACGGACCGCTTCGGCCGCAACATCAGACTCCATAAGCACGGCGCATCAGCCGCGCGACACGGGCGTGAAATTCCGGCACGGAAAAGGGCTTGGCCATGTAATCATCGGTTCCCGCCAGGTACCCCTGGGTTCGCGCCGCTTCGGTGGCGTTGGCGGTAAGCATTAGAATGGGAATAAAAGCGGTTTCTACGTTCTCGCGCAACTTCTTACAGACGTCAAAACCGCTCATTCCCGGCATCATCACGTCAAGGACGAGCAGATCAGGCTTTTGCTCTTCAACCGCGGAGAGGGCTTCAAAGCCGTCTTTGGCCTCAATAATGTTTGTCCCATAGGGAAGTCTTTCGAGGGCCTTCACAGCAAGCTTGCGGTTCATGGCGACATCATCCACAACCAGGAACCGGTTGTGCTGGACGGCGATTGTGGAAGCATCTTGCTGTGGCGGCTGCGCCGGCTGAGGTGTATTTCCGGCATCTGTCGGCTGCGACGGAGTCTCCGTCACCGTTCGCGACGGCGCGGGTGTGCTGCAATAGGGGCAGATCTGCCACTCCGGATCAAGTTGCTGATCGCAGCTGCGGCAAGTGCACTTAAGCTCCAGTGAGCAATAAGGACAGCTCACAAATTCTCGCTTGACTGCCTTTTTGCATCCTGGGCAATGTACGCTCACATCTTCCTGCTTCAACTCAAGTACCCGCAACACTTCCTCCACTGTGGTGACGCCTTCACGTACCTTTGCCAGCGCCTCCTCGAGCAATGAACTGGTGCCGGAAGTAGCTGCTGCAGCGCGCCTTATTTCAGGCTCCGATGCGCGTCGCGCTACCATCTCTCGAATGGTCGGAGTAAAGCGCAGCAGTTCGTAAATTCCAATTCGTCCTGCGTAGCCTGTCTGGACGCACTCCGCACATCCGCGTCCGTGAAAGAACTGGAATCCGTCCCCTACCAGACTCAACTCATCCAGCAGATGCCGCGGAGGTACATAACTCTCTTTGCAATGTTGACAGATGGTGCGCAGTAACCGCTGGGCCACGATCAAATGGATTGAATCGCTGATTACATAAGGCTCTACGCCCATGTCCAGCAGCCTGGTGATTGTGCCTGCCGTGCTGTTGGTATGGAGCGTGGACAACACCAGATGACCGGTAAGAGCCGATTGGAATGCGATCTCTTGAGTTTCAGAATCGCGAATTTCTCCCAGCAGAATCACGTCCGGATCCTGACGCAGCAACGAGCGCATGGAAGCTGCAAAAGTCATGCCGCTCTTGATATTGACCTGCACCTGGTTTATGCCGGGCAGTTGGATTTCAATGGGGTCTTCGATTGTCACAATGTTGATGGAGGGGTCTTTCTTTTCATTGATAATGGAATAAAGAGTGGTGGTCTTGCCGCTTCCCGTCGGCCCCGTTACAAGAATCATTCCTTGCGGCTGCTCGGCGGCTTTCTTCAGGACCGCCAGATCTTCCGGCTTGAATCCCAGACTAGTGGTTGACGGCACCCTTTGTCCGGAGCCAAGGATGCGCAGTACAACTTTTTCCCCGAACTGAGTAGGAAGGACCGAGACGCGCAAGTCGACATCCCTGTCCTCCAGCATGACTTTAATCCGTCCATCCTGCGGGCGGCGGCGCTCTGCAATGTCGAGTTTTGCCATGATCTTGATGCGGGAGATAAGCGGGTTCTGCAGCCATTTCGGAAAGGAAGTGAATTCGCGCATGATGGCCGATACCCGGATGCGCACCTGCAAATCATGCAACGTAGGTTCCACGTGAATGTCACTGGCGCCATGTTTGATGCCGTGTTGAAGAATGAGATTGACGAGCTTGACCGCAGGCGCCTGCAACTTGCTCGGGTCGCTGTCGATTGTTCCGGAGTCGTCCTGAATGAGTTTCAAATCTTCATGAGATGAAACGTTCTTAAGAATGTCGCCGAGCAGTCGCTCAGGCGCGTAATTGCGCTCAATGGCGTCTTCAATTTCAGACTTGGTGGCGACCACCGGTTTGACCTTGCATCCGGTTGAAAATTCAATGTTTTGAATGGCGGACATATCTCCTGGGTCCACCATTGCCAGCACTAGATTAGGCCGTGCTTTGCTGCGGCCGGGAGAATCTTCCGCTTCTTTGCGTATGCCGATGCAACAATGCTGCCGCACCATCTTTTCAGGCACTACCGCTATCGCGTCAGGATCAATGGTTATAGCAGCAAGCTTAATGTGCGGGATGCGGAATTGATCCGCCAACTGGCGAGCGTGCAGTTCCTCTACGTAGTTCGCCGGGAAAGTAGTGCCTGCCAAGGTTTGTAAGCCAGTCCCTTTTGGATCTAACGAAGCGGAAAGGAACGTCGGAATACCCATAACAATCTCTCCAAGTGTCGAATGTCTCACTGGGATTAAGAGCAAGCAGGCTGCCAGAGAGGTACATCGCCTAACCCTTTGGATCAAAATAGGTTAGCGGTCAAGGGTGGGTGTAAGTCGGCAGTGCGGGATTCAAAAGTGTCTGAATTCTGGACTGCGCGTCCAGTTTTCAGACACCGATAGCCAATCGCCGTGGTTGGGGCATGAGTTATCAGGTCGATTTTTGGATCGACACACGGTGGCGCGCCCCGCAGCCATGAATTGCAGTGCATGCGTCTAACATATCAAGATTTCTCGACGCCACGCCTCCGCTTGGAGGGCTTCGCCAGTGACTCCAATATTTAGAAATCATCAGTGCATCTCTGTCATTTATTTCGAGTCTTCGCGTCGCAGCCTCACAATTAACGCGTGATCAAATGCAATCCTAGCTTAGCGATGGCACGATCTACCCAGCCACGATGAGCCGTATCCAGGTGGTGTTGAATCTGAGCTGAACTGGACTCGTTGACGTCACAGTAGGGACACCGGAATTGCCGTACAAGTTTGTTGTACACGAAAGGACGAGTGGAACGGGGCTTCTTACCGCTTATGATCACAGTGACCTCTTGCCGGGTAGAATGCGAGATAGACGGCTATCCGCGACGATGATGCTCGTCGTTTATCGCCGGTGAGTCTCTCAATTAATATCAAAGCATTTTGCTAGCCAAACGTTTTTCTCGCCAATGCACTGTGTGAGGCCGCAATGTTGTCCAAAAATTGAATTGTTGATCAAAAAGCTTACAACTGGATTGGCAGTCGAGAGATCAATTGGCGGTGGCAAGTTGTGAACATTGGCATATTTAAGACACTCACGCATTTACCCATTTTCTCTTGATCTCTGTTAGACTGCGCTCAATTTCCTTTCTGAGGTTTGTTCCGGTGCTGCTGGAGCTGCGCGTCGAAAACTATGCCGTGATTGACAGCCTGGCGGTGGAGTTTGCCCCCGGGCTGAACCTGCTTACCGGAGAGACCGGCGCCGGCAAGTCCATTTTGATCGACGCCCTATCTTTATTGTTGGGCGACAAGGCTTCCACCGACATGATTCGCCACGGCGCTGAAAAAGCCGTGGTCAGCGGCGTTTTTGAAGCCGATGAAAAACGACTGGCGCGCCTGCTGGAAGAGAACGGCATTGAGCCGGAAGGGAACCACGTTATTGTGAAGCGCGAGATTGCCGCCGGCGGCAAGGGACGCGTTTTCGTAAACAACCAACCGGCCACGGTGGCCCTGCTGCGCGCGCTGGCGCCTGCATTAGCCTCGATCCATGCACAGAACGAGACGATTTTGGCATTTGATGAAGCGGCCCGCCTGGGGCTGCTGGATACCTACGCCGGTCACGATCTCAGCGATCTGGCGGAAAAGCATAGTGTCTGGGCTGGGGTTCGTGAGCGACTGATGCAGTTTGATCGCGATGAGCAAGACCGCCTTCGCATGGCCGACCTGTGGAGCTTCCAGAAAAAAGAGATCGAAGCAGCCAGGCTTCAGCCGGGCGAAGACCTGAAGCTCGAGACCGAGAAGCGCGTCCTGGCCAACTCGGAAAAGCTCTTCGGAGCGGCCACGGCGGCGTACCAGGTTTTGTATGAAGATGATTCGTCGGCTCTGACAAATATCTCCGCGGCACGGAAACAGCTGGAAGAGTTGGCGCGATTCGATGAGAAGTTTCTGGAACCGCTGGCATCGTTGGAGTCGGCCAAGGCAGCGATCGAGGACGTGAGCGCCACCGCGCGCGACTACGCCGATGGAATTGATGCGTCTCCCGAGCGTCTGGCGGAAGTGGAAGACCGGCTGGCGCTGCTGGACCGGCTGAAACGCAAGTACGGCAAGACCGTAGATGAAGTAATTGCTTACGGAGAGGATGTTGCCCGCAAGCTGAACGAACTCGAGAATCGCGAAGACGTGGTCCGTGACCTCAAGAAACAGCTAACGGCAGCGGCGTCCACATACCTGGCTGCGGCTCAGGTGGTTTCTAAGCGTCGCTACAGCGCAGCGCGGGAGTTGCAGAAACTGGTTGAGGCGGAAATCAATCAACTCGCGATGAAGGCACAATTCAGGATTGAGGTTTCAGGCGCGGACGAGCCGGCGAACTGGACGGCTGCCGGCTTTGATGGCGTGGCTTATATGATCTCGCCGAATCCGGGTGAGCCGCTGAAGCCGGTGGAGCAGATCGCCTCCGGCGGCGAGCTTTCACGGGTGATGCTGGCGCTCAAAGCCACGATCGAAGCGGGGAAGAAGGGTAAAGGCGGAACGCAGCGCACGCTGGTATTCGACGAAATAGATACCGGTATTGGCGGGCGAGCAGCCGAGGCGGTGGGCAAGAAGCTGAAGTCGCTGGCCAGGGCGAACCAGGTGCTATGCATCACGCACCTACCGCAGATCGCCTCATTTGCTGATCACCATTATTTGATCGAAAAACGCGAGACATCGGGGCGAATGAGGACTCTCGTCCGCGCATTGACCGCAGCCGAGCAGACGGAAGAGATTGCGCGCATGTTGAGCGGCGAGAAGTTGACGGAGACTTCACGCCAGCACGCAGAGCAGTTGTTGAAGGCGAATGGGTAAAAACACTTCGCCGCAGATTTGCGCAGATAAGCGCAGATGAAGTGGATTCGGGCTGCGACCATTTTATATCTCGCCCGTCTATAAGGGTCTTGCAGCTACAAAAGAACGGAGCCAGCCGCGTGCCATCCACATCAACATCGTCCAGCGCCGTCCTCGCCATTTTCTGGGGAGGCATGGCCTGCGGAGCATTCGATATCACACAGGCAATGGTGGCTTTCCACCTGCAATCCGGACTCAAGCCGATGACCGTATTGCAGTCGGTTGCCTCGGGATTGCTTGGCCGTTCTTCCTTTCAGGGTGGAACAAAGACGGCGGTCCTTGGAGCTTTTCTCCACTTTTTCATCGCATTTTCCTGGGCAGCCATCTATTACGTGGCGAGCAGAATGCTTCCCTTCATGATCGAAAAGCCGGTCGTTGCGGGATTGATCTATGGCGAATTTGTATGGATCATCATGACATTTGTGGTGCTTCCACTTTCGGCGATCCACAGGTGGCCGACCTGGAATACGGCATCAATCATTACCGGCCCCATCGGTCACATGTTCTTGGTGGGGCTGCCGATTGCGTTGGCAGTTAAGCGGTTTTCTTAGCTCTCCGTAGGAATCACTGCTACTCTGCACATCGATCGCGGTTTAAAGTTAATGAAGGATTGCCTCATCATGACAAAGCGAGTACCACAAAAGATGCCTCCGATTCATCCCGGCGAGATACTTCAGGAAGATTTCATGAAACCGGCTCGACTAACGGCCCACCGCCTGGCAATGGCCCTTCATGTTCCCTCCACCCGAATTGCCGAAATTGTCCACGAACGGCGTGCAATCTCTGCGGACACAGCCATTCGACTTGGACGATACTTCAAGACGACAGCCCGATTCTGGCTCAATCTCCAGACCGCGTATGACCTGGAAATCATCGAAGACGATGCCCTTGCACAAATTGAGCGCGAAGTGAGAGCCGGGCTTGAAATGGGCTCCTTCGAAAGGCTACAGCTCCGCCCGTTCCATTCACCCTTCGATACTCCCTGATTACTGCTAAATATCGATAATTCAATGGGTTGGCTTAGTTTGAGAGTTCTTTATTGGTTAAGATACAGGCAGGGAAAAGTGTATAAAAGGGTATAATCAACAGATCACAATGATACCAGAAGCCAAGACTTTGTTACTGCTGAAGCCCCGGGGTTTTTGCGCCGGAGTTGTGAGGGCCATTGATATCGTCCGCATTGCGCTGGACGCCTTTGGGCCGCCGATCTATGTGCGCAAAGAGATCGTCCATAACCGCTACGTGGTGGAAGAATTGAAGGCCAAGGGCGCGATCTTCGTCGATGAAGTTTATGAAGTCCCGGATGGCCAGCGCCTTATTTATAGCGCCCATGGGGTTTCACCCAGCGTGCGCGAAGCCAGCAAGTTGCGCGACCTGCGGGTGATTGACGCTACGTGCCCGCTGGTGACCAAGGTCCACGTTGAGGCAGTAAAGTACGCCAGGGGTGGATACAGCATCATCCTGATAGGCCATCATGATCACGATGAGGTGATCGGCACCCTCGGCGAAGCGCCTGAAGTAACGCAGGTAGTGGGTAGCGCCAGCGAAGTTGACGCGCTGGAAGTTCCCGATCCTACCCGAATCGCTTACATTACCCAGACGACGCTCAGCCTGGATGAGACCAAAGACGTAATTGACGCGCTGCGGATTAAGTTCCCCTTGATCGAGGGGCCGCATGCCCAGGACATCTGTTATGCCACGCAGAACCGCCAGACCGCGGTGAAAGACGTGGCGCATCAGGCCGACCTGCTGCTGGTGGTCGGATCTGAGAACAGCTCCAATTCCAACCGGCTAGTGGAGGTTTCCACGAACCTGGGAACGCCTTCTTACCTGATCGACACCGCCGATGACATTAAGCCGGAGTGGCTTATCGGAATCAAGACGCTTGCGCTCACGGCAGGGGCGTCGGCGCCGGAGATCCTGGTGGAGCAGGTGATTGACTTCTTAAAAGGAAAAGGGTTTAACACAATTCGCGAAGTGGAGGTCATGCCGGAAAACGTCCGCTTTGGCCTGCCGCCGGAGATTGTGGAAGCGATTGCCGCAGCACCCGCCGTGGCGGAGTAGTCCATGAGCAAGAAATTTGGCGCGCAAGCGCACATGCTTTTTGGAAAAATCGACGACATGCTGGGACGCGTGTCCTTTGGCATTGAAAAAGCGCGTGACTACCTCTTCGCGCAACAGCATAAAGACGGCTACTGGTGCGGCGAACTGGAAGCCGACACGACGCTTGAGTCGGACTATATCGCGATCCATACTCTTTTAGGTACCGGCAACCGCAGCCGCATGGAGCACGCGATTCCGGAGATCATCCGGCATCAGAATGCGGATGGCGGCTGGCCGATCTATGCCGGCGGCTCTTCCAATATCAGTGCTTCCGTAAAGGCTTATTTCGCTCTGAAGTTGATGGGCTATAAAGCCGACCATCCTGTGTTGGAGCGCGCACGCACGAAGATTGTGGAACTTGGCGGCGCCACGGAGTGCAACACCTTCACCAAGATTTACCTGTGCTTCCTCGGACAGTATGACTGGGAAGCCGTCCCGGCCATTCCACCGGAGATTGTCCTCTTTCCTAACTGGTTTTGGTTCAACTTGTATGAGATTTCGTCCTGGTCGCGCGCGATCCTGGTACCGCTCTCGATTGCGTACGCCAAGAAACCGTTCAAGAAGATTCCGGCGGAGATGGGGATTGACGAGCTGTTCATCGGCGGGCGACACGGCCGGCATCTGCATCTGAAGTGGAGCGCTAAGAAAATTTCCTGGCGGAATTTTTTCCTGGTGCTCAACCGAGTGGTCCATTTTTGCGAGCGCTTCAATATCCGTCCGCTGCGCTACCTGGCGCTCAAGAAGGCCGAGCGTTGGATGCTGGAGCGCTTTGAAAAATCTGACGGGCTGGGCGCCATCTATCCTGGCATTCTGAACTCGATCGTCGCGCTGCGCTGCCTGGGCTACTCCACGGACGATCCCCAGGTGATCCGCGCTTTGAGCGAGTTTGAGAAACTTGGCATCGACGAGCCGGGTGTTCCAGATCACGCCGGACCAACGTTCCGCATGCAGCCTTGCATGTCCCCGGTGTGGGACACAGCGCTGGCGATGTTTGCCCTGGGCGAGAGCGGTGTAGCAAAAGACGATTCCCGCATGTTGAAGGCGGCAGACTGGATTTTGAGCAAGGAAGTCCGCACCAAGGGTGACTGGGCGGTGAAAGTGCCTAACATTGTGCCGGGCGGCTGGTACTTTGAGTTCAATAACGAGTTCTATCCTGACGTCGATGATTCAGCCATGGTGCTGCTGGGGCTGGACAAGGTAGAGAATCCGCGCGAACGCTACCAGCATGAAGTCAGCCAGCGCGCTATTGACTGGATTTTTGCCATGCAGTGCAAGAACGGCGGCTGGGCGTCCTTTGATAAAGACAACACGCGCATGGTGTTCCAGAATATTCCTTTTGCTGACCATAACGCCATGCTCGATCCGCCGACGGTGGACATCACTGGCCGTGTGCTGGAGATGCTGGCAGCCTACGGCGTTCCCGGGGACGACAAGCGCGTTCAGAAGGCGATCAAGTTCATTTTGAGCGAGCAGGAGCCCGATGGCTCATGGTTCGGGCGCTGGGGCGTGAACTACATTTATGGAAGCATGCTGGTGCTGCGGGGTCTGCAGGCCATGGGCGTAGACCATCACGAGCCTTACGTACAGCAGGGCGCAGAATGGCTGCGGATGGTGCAGAACTCTGACGGTGGCTGGGGCGAAAGCTGCGGCTCGTATGATGACGCGACAACACGCGGCATTGGTCCAAGCACGCCTTCGCAAACGGCCTGGGCCATTATGGGATTGCTGGCGGCAGGCGATACACGCAGCGAATCTGTGCAGCGCGGCATTCTTTACCTGCTGGAAATGCAACGGCCTGATGGACACTGGGACGAAGACCAGTACACTGGCACGGGCTTCCCGCGAGTGTTTTACCTTGCGTACCACCTGTATCGGGATTACTTCCCGCTGATCGCGCTCTCAACATACTCACGTGAGTTTTCAGCGTTGTATGAAGAGGGAAGCGTCGGATACGCAAGAGGGTAGAGGTCGCGCAGGCGAAGGCGCCCGCGGATCCACGAGAATTTTGGAGCACAGCCGCCCTCGGCTGTGAAAAGAAAAGTTTAGGAGATACGATTTGCCGGTACCGATTTCACAGATGTGGACAGTGGCGAGCTATGTTGTCAAACAAAAGCTGGCCAGACGCAAGCGCTATCCGCTGGTGCTGATGCTGGAGCCGCTGTTTCGCTGTAATCTGGCGTGCGCGGGCTGTGGCAAGATCCAGTATCCGGCGCACATTCTGAAGAAAGAACTCACGCCAGAGCAGTGCTTCCGCGCGGTGGACGAGTGCGGCGCTCCCATGGTGAGCATTCCCGGCGGCGAACCGCTGATGCATCCGCAGATCGGCAAGATCGTGGAAGGGCTGGTCGCGCGCCAGAAATATATCTATCTGTGCACCAATGCGCTGCTGCTGAAAGAAAAGCTCGATCTGTTCAAACCGAGTAAGTACCTGACGTTTTCAGTCCACGTGGATGGCGAGCGTGAGCACCATGATTTCTCCGTTTGCCGCGAGGGCGGATATGACCAGGCCATTGAAGGCATGAAAGAAGCTCTGCGACGCGGCTTCCGCGTAACGACGAACACCACGTTGTTTGACGGCGCCGATCCCAACAGTGTCCGCGAGCATTTTGACCAGATGATGGAACTGGGCGTGGAAGGCATGATGCTTTCGCCGGGATATTCTTACGACAAAGCGCCGGACCAGAAACATTTTCTTGGCCGCGGGCGCACACGCAAACTATTTCGCGCCATCTTGTCGAACCGCAAGAAGAACTGGCAGTTCAACCAGTCCCCGCTCTTTCTGGAGTTCCTGATGGGTGAGCGCCAATATGCCTGCACGCCCTGGGGTATGCCGACATACAACATCTTCGGCTGGCAGAAGCCGTGCTACCTGCTTCAGGACGGCTACGCCGACACGTTCCAGGAATTGATGGACAGCACGGCCTGGGAAGAGTACGGAACGGAGTCTGGCAATCCGAAGTGCGCCAATTGCATGGTCCACAGCGGCTATGAGGCTTCGGCGGTGAATGAAACTTTCAGTTCGCTGCGTGGCATGCTGGCCACGGCCAAAGCCACGATCTTTACGCGTCACAAAGATGAGCACGCCATGAAGCTTTTGAACGAGCATGTGCGACCGGTCCATAGCTATAACCCACTGGTGCAGATTGAAGAGTCTTCCAGCCAGCTTGAGGAGACCAGCGCATGACCGCCCCGGCAGAGAATGACGCAATTAAGAATGCCGACTCTCTGGAAGTCGCGCCGGGATTCAAGCATGAAAAGCTGGAAGGCTGGGTTCCGGAACTGGCAGGCGACGAAGAAGTCCGCAAGGCATTGGAGAAGGCTTTCGATTACCGTGGCGACGTGACCATCACGCGCAAAGACGGGAGCAAGGTGGAGGGGTACATCTTCGATCGGCGTACAGGCAAGACCCTGGCTGATTCCGCGGTGCGACTTTTCCCCAAGGACTCAGACCAGAAAATTTCCATTCCATATTCAGAGATCGCCGCGCTGGCCTTCAGCGGACGCGATACTGCCGCGGGAAAAAGCTTTGAGGCCTGGGTGCGAAAGTACTGGGAGAAAAAAGCGGCGGGAGAAAAGAACATCGGGATCCAGGCGGAAGCGCTGGAGTAGGTTTTGTGCAACCCCAAGCGAAGCGAGGGACCCTATTGTTGCGAAGCTCCCGATGGCGAAAGAAACATCGGGCGATTGGGAAAACCAAAATCCTTACCGCTGATTAACGCGGATGATCGCGGATCAACAGCGAGGCCAGAATGTAGTTCCACTTAGTTTGCCACATACGAGGGCGGCCAATTTGTTGCGACAGCGTTCCCTCGCTGCGCTCGGGATAATAACAAAGCATGAAAGCTTTCATTACAGGAGCGACGGGATTTGTTGGCAGCCATGTAGCGCGAGCCTTGGCGGCGCAGGGTGCTGATCTGCGGTTGCTCGTCCGCTCCACAAGCCGTCTGGATAATATCGCCGATTTGCGGGCGGAAACAGCCACGGGCGATCTGCGTGATCCGGGGTCGCTGAAGACGGCCATGGCAGGCTGCGAGTTTGTATTCCATGTTGCCGCCGATTATCGGTTGTGGGTGCGCGATCCGGAGCAGATGTACCGTTCCAACGTGGAAGGCACGCGCGCGATCATCCGGGCGGCGCAAGAAAGCGGCGTGCGACGTGTCATCTATACCAGTTCCGTGGCCACGATGGGCTTTACCCGTGAAGGTGACATCGCTGGGGAAGATTCGCCTGTTTCCATTAAAGAGATGGTGGGCCATTACAAGCGGTCAAAGTTCATGGCCGAGCAAATTGCGCTGGAAGCCGGCAACAATGGCGCGAATGTGGTGTTAGTGAATCCCACAACGCCGATCGGCGAATATGACATTAAGCCGACGCCGACAGGAAGAATCGTGGTCGATTTTCTGAACCGGAAATTTCCTGCCTATGTCGATACTGGGCTGAACCTGGCCGACGTGAAGGAAGTTGCCCGCGGGCACTTGTTGGCCATGGAAAAAGCGCGGCCAGGGCAGCGTTACATTCTGGGTGGTGAAAATCTGACGTTAAAACAGATTCTCGACAAGCTATCTGCTCTTACCGGGCTGCCGGCGCCGACGATGAAAGTTCCGCATGCTGTGGCCATGGGATTTGCAGTGTTTGACCAGCTTTTTACCGGCACGATCCGGGGCAAAGAACCTCGAGCCACCATTGACGCGGTGAAGATGGGCCGCAAGAAAATGTTTGCTTCGTCGGCAAAATCCGAGCGTGAACTGGGCTACAAAGTTTTGCCTGTCGAGGATTCTCTTAGACGCGCCGTCGACTGGTTTCAGGCGAATGGATATGTCGAATCTCCAGCGCAGGCTGCGACGGTGAACGCATGAGCAAGACAGCAATCGTCGCGGCCATGGAGCGGGAGATCGCGCCATTGGTGCGCGGATGGCAATGCGGCACGCTTCCTTTAGGTGAAAGAAAGTTCATGCTCTTTGAGCGCGATGGCGTGGTCGCGGTGGTGTCCGGAATCGGCTGCAAGAATGCGGAATTGGCAGCCCGAGCCGTGGTTGCGCAATATCGGCCGGCGATTCTTGTATCTGCGGGATTGGCGGGCGCGCTGATACGCAGCCTGAAAGTCGGTAGCGTTTTCACTCCTAACGTGGTGGTGGATGCGGCTGACGGCGCAGAGTATCGATGCACCGCGGATGACAACCACGTTAGCGGTGGTGTGCTGGTCAGCTCGGGAGAAATAGCCGGCACGGAAGCCAAGCGGGAATTAGTAAATCGTTTTCATGGACTGGTTGTCGATATGGAATCCGCCGGAGTGGCGAAAGTGGCGCAACAGGAACAAATTGGATTTCGCTGCGTGAAAGCAATTTCTGATGAAGCCGATTTCGCCATGCCGCCGATGGGACAATTCCTGAACGCTGCTGGAGAGTTTCAGGGCGGTAAGTTTGCATTGTGGGCTGCTCGGCGGCCGTGGCAATGGGCAAAGATTGTGGCGCTGGCACGGAATAGCAAGCGTGCCACCGAGTCCCTATGTAACTGGTTACAGAAGGACCTTGCCAGCGGGTTGCCGCCGAAAGAAATTGTTACACTGGATAGGGCAGAGTTCTCGGAAGTAAAACATTAGACCATGCACACGGCAATAAAAACCGATTCCGCGAAAAGCAAACTTGCTACCACACGGACGATGCAAGCTGCTGTTTATCGCGGCAAAAATAACGTCCGGCTGGAAGCAATTCCCGTGCCGGAAATCGGCAAGGGAGAGTTGCTGGTACGAGTGCATACGTGTGGCATCTGCGGAACTGATCTCAAGAAAATTCTGACGGGCTCACATTCGGCGCCCCGTATTTTCGGCCATGAGATGGCCGGCCAGGTAGTTGCGCTGGGTGAAGGCGTGAACAATTTCACCATCGGCGACCGCGTGATGGTGTTCCACCATATTCCCTGCGGCGAATGCTATTACTGCCGGAAAAAAGTCTTTGCGCAATGTCCGGTATATAAGCAGGTTGGCGCCACGGCGGGTTTTGAGCCCAGCGGAGGCGGTTTTGCCGAGTACATCCGCGTGATGGATTGGATCGTACGTAAAGGCGTAGTGAAAATTCCGGACCATGTTTCTTACGAGCAGGCTGCATTTATCGAGCCAGTGAATACGTGCCTGAAAGCGGTTGAATCTCTCCAACTGCAAAGTGATGAAACGGTGCTGGTTATCGGACAGGGGCCCATTGGGATCATTCTGGCGGCATTGGCCAAACGGACGGGTGCGACCGTAGTAACTTCCGATTTGTATCCCCAACGCCTTAAAATAAGTGAGAGCTTCGGGTTAAAACACAACGTGAACGCTGGATCGGAAGATCCCGCGCAGCGGGTAAGAGAGCTTACTGGCGGACGCGGAGCAGATGCTGTGATATTGGCGACGGCGGGAAACAGTTTGATTAAGCCGGCAATGGACGCGACGCGTCCAGGCGGAAGAATCATGCTGTTTGCGCAAACGCAGCGAAGCGAAGTGGCGATTGATCCCGCGGCCATTTGCATGGATGAAAAGACCCTAATGGGATCGTATAGTGCGTCAGTCGATCTGCAGGAAGAAAACGTGCGGCTGGTGTTCAGCGAAGAAATTGATTTTGCCCGGTTGATTTCGCACCGGTTTCCCCTGGAGGAAGCGGTAGAAGCGATCCAACTGGCTTCGCATCCGTCGCCGGATTCTATGAAGATCGTTATCCAACCCGGGTTGGAATGGGAGAAAAGTAATTGAAAGGACAAATGACAGCCGCAGTCCTCTATGGCAAAGAGGACATCAAGATTGAGAAGGTGCCCATTCCCACGCTCGAAACCGGCGAAGTGTTGGTAAAGGTGAACGTGGCGCTTACCTGCGGGACCGACCTCAAGGTGTACCAGCGCGGTTATCACGCGCGCATGATTGTTCCTCCGGCACTGTTTGGCCATGAACTTTCCGGAGTGATTGAAGAAGTTGGGCCGGGCGTGCGAGATTTCCGCCGCGGCATGAAGGTTGTCGCCCTGAACTCCGCTCCTTGTGGTTCATGCTTTTATTGCCTGAAGCACCAGGAAAATATCTGCGAAGACCTTTTGTTCAATAACGGCGCGTACGCGGAGTACATCAAAATTCCGCGTCGCATTGTTGAGACCAACATGCTGGCATTGCCGGATGACCTGAGCTTTGAATCGGCCGCCATGACCGAGCCGCTGGCGTGCGCATTGCGCGGGTTACAGGAAACAGGCGCCGATATCGGCGATACAGTCACTGTCATCGGCGCCGGCCCGCTGGGGTTGATGCTGGTGCAGGTTGCCAAGCTGACCGGATGCAAAGTCATCGCCGTAGTGAAGCGAGCTGAGCAGGTAGCAGCCGCGAAAAGATTTGGCGCGGACGAAGTGGTCCAGATAGGAAGAACCCAGGACCCCATTGACCGGGTGATTGCTGTTACGGAAGGCCGCGGGTCTGACATTGTGATTGAAGCCGTAGGCCGGCCGCAAACGTGGCAATGGGCGGTGGAAATGGTCCGCCGCGGCGGCGTGGTTAATTTCTTTGGCGGATGCGCCAGCGGAACCAAGGTCGAACTGGATACCAACAGACTTCACTATTCTGAAATCACGCTGAAAGCCACGTTCCACCACACTCCGCAGACGGTCCGCAAAGCGTTTTCGTTGATTGCGGAAAAGAACGTCAAGAGCACTGACTACGTTACCGGTGAGGCGCCTCTCTCCAAACTCAAGCAAGTCCTGCAGCAAATGCTGGACCGCGGGAGCCAGATAAAAACGGCCATCATACCCGGCCACTGATCATGTCAGTAACGCGCACAAGCACTTCGTCCATGCCGCTGGGGTGGAACGCGCTGCCGGAATCATACCGCATTCCGGCTACCGCGCCTTCCCTGCAGGAAGCACGCGCTTACTGTGAGCGGCTGGCGAAATCTCATTACGAAAACTTTTCCGTTGCGACGTGGTTTTTGCCGAGGCGTCTGCGCCAGCATTTCTACAATGTTTATGCCTACTGCCGAATTTCCGACGATCTGGGGGACGAAGTGGGTGATCCGCAGCAGTCGCTGGAACTGCTGGACCAATGGGAGACGGAGCTAAACGCTTGTTACGCCGGATCGCCGAAGCATCCGGTGTTTGTTGCCCTGGCGGAAACTGTGAAGCAATGCAGTATTCCCAAACATGAATTCTCTGATCTATTGATCGCTTTTCGCCAGGACCAGACGGTCACGCGGTTTGAGACGTTTGACGATATTCTGGCCTACTGCCGTTATTCGGCAAACCCTGTAGGACATCTGGTTCTTTATCTGTGCGGCTATAGTGACGCCGAACGGCAGCAACTTTCAGACTACACTTGCACCGCGCTGCAACTGGCAAATTTCTGGCAAGACGTTTTTGTCGATTATGGCAAAGGCCGCATTTATCTTCCGTTGGAAGACCTGCGACGCTTTGGGGTGACCGGGGAAGACATTGCGCAGCGGCGGGCAACGCCGCAATTTGTGGCCATGATGAAGTTTGAGGTCGAGCGGGCGCGTGATTGGTTCGCTCGGGGTCTTCCACTGGTAAAGAAGGTCAATCGCGAACTGGCCATCGATCTTGAGTTGTTTAGCCGGGGCGGGCAGGAAATCCTGAATGCGATCGAGCGCCAGGATTTTGACGTATTGCGGGCACGCCCGGAGATTTCGAAGTCGCGCAAACTGCTGCTCGTCCTGCGCGCGGCGATGGGCAAGCTGCTGTGAGCGATCAGCTCAGCCATGCCTACGCAGTCTGCCGTGGCATTTCCCGCCGGGCGGCCAAGAATTTCTATTACGGCTTCATGGTGCTGCCGTCAGAAAAGCGCAATGCGCTGAGCGCGGTGTACGCATTCATGCGCCACGCGGACGATATCTCTGACGAGCCCAGCGTCGACCAACAGCTGAAGCGGCAGAAGCTGAACGAATGGTTGGATGCGGCCAAAGCTGTGTTTGCCGGCAAAGCAACCGACGATCCCGTGCTGATGGCCCTGGGAGACGCGCAAAGCAAATTCAAGATCCCGGCTGAGCTCTTTGAAAAACTGGTCTACGGCACCAGCCTGGACCTGGATATTCCACCTGCTTCGGCGGAGTCGCCGGCCATCCTCTGCAATACCTTTGAAGACCTGAAGCAATATTGTTATTACGTGGCTTCAATTGTCGGGCTGGTATGCATCCGGATTTTTGGCTATCAGGACACCAAGGCGGAATTTCTGGCCGAAGACTGCGGGCTGGCATTCCAGCTGACCAATATTATCCGCGACATAAAAGAAGACGCTTCCATGGGACGCATTTACATTCCGGCAGAAGACCTGGTTCGCAGCAGCCTGACGGCGGCTAACTTTGCTTCGAGCGTGTTACAAGACCCGGCGCAGGTGCAGCAATTGCGGCCAGCGCTGGAATACGAAGCTGAACGCGCACGCAAATATTACGAGTCCGCGAAATGGCTGATGGAACTCATTGATGAAGACAGCCGGGCCGCGTTGTGGGTGCTGGTGGAAATCTACAGCCGCCTGCTGCAGAAAATTACTGACCGTAATTATGATGTGCTTACGGAACGCGTGCGGTTGACTCTCTGGGAAAAATTGAAAGTACTATCTCGCGGATTTCTACTCCGCATCGCATGACGGCGGACACCCGACAATATACGGTCGCAATCGTGGGCGGAGGGCTAGCCGGCCTGGCCGCTGGCTGCGCGCTGGCCGAGGCCGGGCTGCGAGTCACTGTCTTCGAGCGGCGCCCTTACGTCGGAGGGCGGGCGTCTTCTTACGAACACCCAGGCACCGGCGAGGTGGTGGATAACTGCCAGCACGTCCTGCTTGGTTGCTGCACCAACCTGATTAATTTCTACGACCGGCTGGGAGTGAACGGGAAGATCCGGTGGTTTGATGAATTGACGTTTATTGAGCCGGGCGGTCGCGCCAGCAAGATGTCGCCTTCATTCCTCCCGGCGCCGATGCATAACGTTCCAACGTTTCTCACCTCCAAAATGCTGAGCGCGAATGACAAGTTTGCCATCGCCCGAGCCATGGCGACAATGAGCCGCGGCCTGCCGGAGGATTCATCGGAAGATTTTCTTTCCTGGTTGCGACGGCATAACCAGACCGAGCAGGCGATTGAGCGGTTCTGGAAAACCGTATTGGTAAGCGCACTCAACGAAGATCTGGACCGCATCTCCGTCCGTTATGCCGCGCAGGTCTTTCGTGAGTCATTCATGAAATCTGCCGCGGCGGGCAGAATGGGGCTTCCGAGCATCCCTTTGTCAGATTTGTATGGGAACGCGATCGAATATATTCGTGCGCGTGGTGGTGAGGTGCTCCTGCGGGCTGCAGTGACAGCAATTGGGGCGAAACAGGACCAGGTTGGTGTGTTGACCGGATCGGGGGAACGGCAGTTTGATTTTGCGGTTCTGGCCGCGCCATTCCAGAACGTCGCAAGCCTGCTGCCGTCGGATGAATCAGCAAAGCCAATCAAGGAACAACTCACGAAGTTTGAGCCGTCTTCTATCACGGGGATTCATCTGTGGTTTGACCGCCAAATCACACCGCTGCCGCATGCGGTGCTGTTGGACCGCACCATTCAGTGGATGTTTCACAAATCAAAGTTTCATGAGGGTCGGGAAAATGCGAGCCAAGGGAGCTACGTCGAGTTGGTCGTGAGCGCGTCCAAGTCGCTGGTGCAGAAATCGCGAGAAGAGATCCTGGAATTGGCCACGCGCGAACTGGCCGAGTTCTTTCCCGCTGTGCGAGAAGCGAAGCTGGCAAAAGCCACGGTGATCAAGGAAATTTATGCGACGTATGCGATTTTTCCCGGACTCGACAAGTACCGTCCAATGGCAAAAACACAGTGGCCGCGCATTTTCCTGGCCGGCGATTGGACGGCGACCGGCTGGCCAGCGACCATGGAAGGCGCTGTCCGCAGCGGCTATCTCGCGGCCGAAGCGTTGATGGAAAGCGTGGGGCGCGAGCAGAAATTTATTGTCGCCGACTTGCCGGCGACGGGATTCATGAAGCTCTTTTGGTAGATAGATCTCAATGCCGGCGGCCAGTCAGATATTGGATTTGGTAATCATGCCCCTTATTTTCAATGGCTTAGAGAGTAAAACCCTAGTTCAAGCCAAGCCAGTCCAGCGAGAAAACTCCGTCCAATAGGATTAAAGACTTTAACACCTCTTTAATTTGTTCCCGTCCCGTCGGGGCGCATGATCCTCATATTGAAACTGGTTACAGTCCTCCCCCCTTAGTTCAAGGATGAAAGGACAGACGAGATGAGCGAGACAGAACAGTTTAAGAATTTCCGGATATGGGCAGCAGTGGGAGTTGCTCTGCTTTACGTGGTTCTGGCAGCCAGTGGAAACGCCTAACAACTGAAGCCAGCACAAATTTTAGAAGCGCACCGACCCTCCCTTGCGCTTTACCGAAAGATCAGCACCATCAAACCTGGCGTGCTGATCTTTTGTTTTAGGGTGATTCTAGAAACCCCGCTGGATGAGGTCCGCCGCGGTAAGCTTACCGTGTGTTCTGCCGTGGCTCATCTTCTCCGCGTATTTTGCCAGAACGTCCACTTCAATATTGACCGGGTCGCCCTCGCGAAGCGCGCGAAGGTTGGTCGCCTGCCAGGTGTGAGGGATAATCGCAATCTCGACACGATTTCCTTGAATGTCGGCGACGGTCAGGCTAATGCCCTCAATCGTGATTGAGCCCTGAGGAACCACATATCGCGACAGCTCAGTTGGCAGCTCGACGACCAGACGCCAGTCATCGCGATACTTGATCTTTTGCAGGCTAACGATGGAACCTACTCCGTCGACATGCCCTTGTACTACGTGACCGCCCATGCGGTCCTGGGCCATGGCGGGTAATTCGAGATTCACGATCGATCCGACTTTCAGGCGCTGAAGGGACGTACGCTTCAACGTTTCTTCAGCCAGATCGGCAGAAAACTGATGTTCGCTGATGTCGAGCGCAGTGAGGCAGACGCCGCTGACGGCGACGCTGTCACCGGTCTTTAATTCAGACGGAATCTTTTCGGCCTTGACGGTGATGCGGGTGGCGGAGCCGCGGTTCTGGCCGGCTGCGCGCTCAGTAGAAACGATTTCGCCCGTTTCCTGGATGAGTCCGGTGAACATCAGACGTGCGCCTCCGACGCTATGTAAAGATCGCGCAGGTAGCCTTCAACAGCGAAGTCTTCACCAAAACGATGCAGCACAATGTCCTTCACCTGCGCAGCTTCGCTAAGGCGGCGAAACCCTTCACCGCCAGCAAAAGGAACCGAGCCGTCGCCAGCGAGAATCTTGGGCGCGTAATACAAGAAAATCTTATCTACGACGCCGGTGGCCAACGCGGTCCAGTTTACCAGCGCGCCGCCTTCGATCAAGAGACTGGTGATTTCCAGTTCGCCGAGGCGAGCGACGATCTTAGCAAGATCAGGGCGGCCGTCATTGGAATTGGAGCCAAGCGGGACCTGTTCCACATGGATGCCGTGTTCTTCCAGCAGGCGGCGTTTCTTTTCTTCAGCAAAGGAGCAGAAAATCAGAACGTCTTCCCTGGCAGTCTTGACCAAGCGTGATTCCAGCGGGCAACGCAGACGGGAATCAAGCACTACGCGCAGCAAAGGATGGCGGCGGGGAAGTCCGGTGCGGTCCGTGAGCAATGGATCGTCAGCGATGATAGTGCCAACGCCGACCATTATTGCGTCTGACTCATGCCGCAATTCCTGCACGTGGTTTCGGGCTTCCTGGCTGGTGATCCAGCCGCCGGTGGCGCCGGTCGCACCCAGAGCCGAGGGGTTGAATGAATCTCCAGGCGGCGGAGCGATCTTGCCATCAAGCGTCATGCCTGACTTCAGAGTGACCAGCGGAAGGCGAGTGAGAATGTATCTGGCGAAGGCCTCATTGATGCGGCGCGCTTCGGCCTCGAGCAAGCCGATTTCAACTGCAATGCCGGAGGCGCGCAGCTGTTCGAATCCCTTACCAGCGACCTTAGGGTTTGGATCAGGCATGGCTGCGACTACGCGCTTAATCCCTGCGGCAATCAGCGCATCGGTGCAAGGCGGCGTGCGTCCCTGATGGCAATGCGGTTCAAGGTTGAGATAGATGGTACCGCCGCGGGCGCGGGAACCCGCCTGCTCCAGGGCCAGCACTTCGGCATGCTTGATGTCTTCAAAGATGTAGAAGCCTTCACCGACAAGCTGCCCAGCGGGATCCGCAATGACCGCACCAACGCGTGCGCCAGGAGAGGTAAGCGCTGTACCACGGCGCGCAAGATCCAGCGCCTGGCGCATGAATTGTTCGTCTTGTGAAGAAAATGCCATGGTTAGACAGCGGTCGTGCGTGAACTAGGTTGTAGAGAACAGTGAATCGGCAAAATTCTCAGCATTGAACGGCAAAAGATCGCCGGCTTTTTCGCCCACGCCTATATAACGCACGGGCAAGCCGAGCTCGCGCGAGATAGCAATCACAACTCCGCCTTTTGCAGTTCCATCGAGCTTGGTAAGAACAATCCCTGTGACTCCCGCAGATTCGGTAAACAATCGTGCCTGCTGCAGTCCATTCTGGCCGGTGGTGGCGTCCATCACCAGCAAAACTTCATGCGGCGCGCCGGGAATAATGCGTTGCGCGGTACGCTTCATTTTTTCCAGTTCTGCCATCAGACTGGTCTTGGTGTGGAGGCGTCCCGCGGTATCGACGATTACGCTATCGGTGTGGCGCGCCTTGGCGGCGCTGAGCGCGTCATAAAGCACGGCAGAGGGGTCGCCGCCCGGCTTGGTCTTGATCACTTCCACGCCGGTGCGCGAACCCCACACCTCGAGTTGCTCGATAGCAGCAGCTCGGAACGTGTCCGCTGCGCAAAGCAGAACAGTTTTCCGTTCGGTACGCAACGCATGTGCCAGCTTGCCTATGGTGGTGGTTTTACCTGTGCCATTTACGCCCACCACCATGATGACTTCCGGCTCTCCTTTGGCGGGCTTGCCGGGGCGCGCCGGCGTTGCGTTCAGGATGGCGAGCACCTGTTCTTTGATCAGCTTTTTGAGTTCAATAGCATCCTTAATCTGCTTGCGGTCGGCCTTTTCGCGAAGTTTGGACAATATCTCCTCGGTGGTTTTCATGCCCAGATCCGCGCCGAGCAGAATTCCTTCCAGATCGTCCAGCGTGCTACTGTCGATCTCCTTGGTGAGGGCCATCACTTCATCAATGCGCTCGCTCAGGTTCTCGCGCGTGCGCGTGACCGCCTGCTTCATCTTGTCGAGAAACGAGGGTTGCGGTGTTCCGAATAAGGTCTGAATCATTGCTTTAAGGATGTTTTGCCGAACCCTTGATTATATCGATAGAGACCGCTGGTATTCACTCATGAGGCTCCCGCCATGAGGTTTACGAGACATCATCCATGACTTAAGGTACAGTTTTGTGGGAGTGAAGGATTCGCCATTTTTGAAGCGGGATTTCCATTCATTTCTACAGCGCGAGAATCAACCAGAGTGCATCTAAACTTATACAAACGCGGCCTCCGGGGAGCGTGAACACGATGAGCAAATTAAATAAAGAGCCACAGTTAGATGTTGAAGAGGTGCGCCTGATTGCGGATTTGCGGATCATGCATGCCAAGGTACAGGAACTATTCGAGATTGTGAGTGTGCTCAAACGGGGACACGAAGAAAATCATATCCGGAGATATGCCGATCACAAAATGCTGGAGAAGGACATCCAGCGTGTGGATGAAATTTACCTCTGGTTTGTCAGGTTGAAAGAAGAAGGATTGAAGCTGAGAAAAAAGTGATTCGCCCGCGCGAACGGACTCAAACCTCTGGCGAACAACGGCAAACCACTAGGCTTGTGTAGGTGCGCTGACAGCAGCGGCAGCCGCAGCTTCTTCGCCGCTTACCGTGGCCGCGCGGTGTATGCGCAGCTTGCCCGTCTCAAATACCTTGGTCATTGCCGCCACCACTGTGGCATCAAACTTGGTTGCCGCCAGCGAATTGATAATACGGATCACATATTCCGGGTCCATCGCGGCCTGGTAAGGACGGTTCGTTGTCATGGCGTCAAACGTGTCCGCAACCATGATAATGCGCGGCATCAGGGGGATCTGTTCGCCCTTGAGGCCGTGAGGATAGCCCCGCCCGTCGAGCGATTCATGGTGTAGTTCAATTCCTGGCAGCATGTCACGCAAAGCTTCCACCGGACGCAGGATTGCAGCGCCCTTGGTGGTATGCGTTTTCATGATTTCGAATTCTTCCGGCGTGAGCGCGCCAGGCTTTTTCAGGATGCGATCCTCAATGCCAATCTTGCCCACATCATGCAGTTGGGCTGAGACACGAATTTTTTCGATATCTTCTTCTTTCAATCCCATTTCCGTGGCGATGAGGACGGAGTAACGCGTCACGCGGTCAGAGTGGCCGCGCGTGTACGGGTCCTTTTCGTCGACCGCGCCGGCCAGCATCTGGATGGAGCTAAGGAACAGCGTGCGGTTTTCTTCCGCGGCTTTCTTCAGGTCATCGACGAACTGTTCCAGATCGTCCGTCATGGTGTTGAAGGTTTGCGCCAGTTCGCCGAACTCGGTGCGGCTCTTCAGACGAACACGATGGGTGAAATCACCGCCTGCAATGGTGCGGCTGGATTCAGTCAGTACATGCAGCGGAGTGGTGAGACGCCGCGCGGCCCAGATGCCAACAAAGATGCTGAACGCAATGGCGATCAGCGCGGCACGAATCGCGTCGCGACGCATGTCAGTAATGTCGATGTAAGCTTCTTCCTGGGTCTTCTGCGCGACGACAGCCCAGCCCAACCCGGTTACAGGGAAATAGGTGCCGAGCATGGGAATGCGGTTCTTCCCTTCTTGCACTGAGTAGTCCATGGTGACGGCAACCGGCACTTTGCCTTTTTGGTCGACGAAGTTCTTCACCAGTTCATTGGAATTCATGTCCTGGCCGGTGGCATACCGGGGACTGGGCGACGCGACAACGCGACCTGAGCGATCGACAACAAAGGTATCGAGATTTTGTGTGTTTTTGGCCTGCTGAAGTTGCTTGACCAGATATTGCAGGTCAATCACAAGCTCCAGCGAGCCGAGATAGACGTGATCGTCGCTAAGGACAGGCTTGCCCACCACCATCACGGTGCGTGCCTGCTTGCCTGAACCCACGGAAAGCGGATCTCCGCTGTATTCGCGTCCGGCATGCGCGGCAGCCAGCCCCCGGTCCAATTCCTTCAGCAGGAACGTATCGGGGTCAATAGTGCCCATGTTCATACTTGACTGGTTTTCAGTATTCACCAGCCGCGCGTAGGGGACGATTGAGTCTGGGTCTTCGATGTAATTCTGGAGCAGCGCCCTTACGTCCGGCGCCTCAATGTTCTTGCCGCTCAGGTTGCCGCTACTGGTAACCTTGATGGAGAAGGCAAGACTGGATAGAGTGGAATTTATGTCCTTTTCACGCTGCGCAATCGACTGGGCCAGCGTTGTAGTAACGCTGTTCTGCAACAGCTTCTCATTGCTTCCCAGGGTTTCGCGGTTTCGTCCCACCATCTTGGTGGCATAGAAATAGAGCGGCACCACTCCCACCGCGATCAAGACGATGAGAATCAGGTACAGAATCGGTATCCGGGCGGGCAACGGCAGTTTCATAAAGCCAGAGACGTAATCCTCAGATTGTATGCTGAAACCAGTTCAAATCTAACCAAAAAAGAGCCATTTCCCTCGATTACGGAAGTCACTTCAGACCTCCGCGGGTATCAATTCAGTCAAGATCCTGCGCTGGGATATATCGGGTGGGAATGAGGGTTATTGCGCGCCTTGAACTTACTTCAGGCGCAGATTCTCAGAATTTGTCTTCCACTTTGCCCGGGCGGGTCATAAGTTCACGAATGGCGTCGTGTGGAGACTTGCCGTCATGCAGGATGGCATACATTTGTTCGGTAATGGGCATCTCGACCTGATATTTCTTAGCCAGGCCCAGTGCGGCATTCGTAGTAAGTACGCCTTCCGCCACCATGCCGTGCATGCCGGCGATAATCTGCTGTAGAGGCTGTCCCTGGCCCAAAGCCTCACCTACGCTGCGGTTGCGAGAGAGACCGCCCGTGCATGTAAGTACCAGATCGCCCATGCCGGCCAGGCCAAACATGGTTTGCGAATTGGCGCCGCATGCTACGGCCAGCCGGGTGATCTCGGCCAGCCCGCGGGTAATCAATGCGGCCACCGAATTATGCCCCAACCCAAGACCACTGCACACGCCTGCGGCGATCGCAATAACGTTCTTGAGCGCGCCTCCCAGTTCCACTCCGGTGAGATCGTCATTCATGTAAACGCGAAAGCTGGGGTCGCTAAAGTCTTTTTGCACGCGTGCCGCCAGGGCATTGTCAGCAGAGGCCACGGTGACCGCCGTGGGGTGCTTGCCCACAACTTCTTTGGCGAATGACGGGCCGCTGATGGCGCCAATCGTTGGATCAAACCCACACAACCGTCCCACGACTTCATGGATGACCTCAGTCATACGGAGGAGCGTGTCATTTTCAATGCCCTTGGTGGCGCTTACAAAAAGCATCTGCGGCTGGAGCCACTGTGCCATGTGCTCAAACGTGCGTCGACAATGGTGCGAGGGCATCACGCTGACGATAATTTCCGTGCCGGAGAGAGCTTCCTTGAAATCGTTGGTGGCAGTGATGGAAGCGGGCAGCGTGCAGCCGGGAAGAAACAGATCATTGGTGCGCGAGCGGGCAATGCTCTGCAAAACTTCTTTTTCCAGGGCCCACAAGCGGACTTCATGGTCACCGCGGCGGCCTGCCACCATCGCCAGGGCCGTCCCCCATGCGCCAGCGCCGATGACGGCAATCCGGCTCAAAGCTGTTTCTCCGCGACAGCCGTTTTACTGGCGCCGAATCGATGTTCCGTTCCGCCAAGGAGGCGGCCGATGTTCTGATGATGCTTCACAATGATGATCAGCGATACGCCGGAAGCAAGAAGCAGAGAGAGCCAGTCCGCATCCTGCATAAAGTATGCTGCCACGGGAAATGCTATGGCACCAAGAATCGACCCGAGAGATACGTAACGGGTGACTGCAACAACAAGAATGAAAATTGCCAACGCCACCAAAATGGCTTTGGGAAACAAAACACAGAAAACGCCCAGCGCGGTGGCGACACCCTTGCCGCCCTTGAAACGCAGCCATACGGGAAAGACATGGCCGAGTACGGCCAGAAGTGCTGCGGTCGCCATTAAACGTAAGGGGTGGACACAAAAGTCTGCTGCCAGGCCAGCGCAAAAATTGTATTTCGAGCCAGCAAGGAACGCCGCCAACCAGACGGCCAAGGCTCCTTTGATCGCGTCGAGCGCCAACGTGGCGATGCCCAGCCCCTTAGCACCCGAACGGGCGACGTTGGT
>Ga0137403_10000921_pt1 | contig 37534 bp, 38 predicted proteins | sample CZOMad2_1_16fung_FD_122057 | JGI IMG/M metagenome (GOLD analysis project Ga0137403, IMG submission 122057) | Vadose zone soil fungal communities from Angelo Coast Range Reserve, California, USA - CZOMad2_1_16fungal (Hybrid Assembly) | ecosystem: Environmental > Terrestrial > Soil > Vadose zone...
CACCGGCCGATTCCGCCGTCGAGAAAGCGCTGGCACGCGACATCGGCGAAAGCCACTGCGGGCAGGCGCCAGCCGCGAAGCTCCTGCACGGAATGGTGGAGGCGCAACGCGCACGGGATGCGCGCATGGCCTCGGTCCTAAGGCGCGACACGGTCCTCATCGCCGGCGCCGGCCACGCGCGCCGCGACCGCGGCGTGCCGCTCTACGTCGCGGGCGACGTCGTGAGCATCGCGTTCACCGAAGTGGAAGACGGCAAGACTGCGCCGCCGGATTACGAGGCGAAGAGCTACGACTACCTGTGGTTTACCCCACGCGCGCCGCGCGAAGATCCCTGCGCGAACCCGTCTCAGCGAACATCGAAAGCATCCACCACAACGTAGGACTGGTCGGTCGACGTAACTTGGATCATCAGCGTATGGGGGCCATTCGCCAGACCATCCGCCCTGAAGACCGTCATCTGGTAGCCCTCGATCGGATAGCTCTGGTGCAGGCGGACTTCCGTCTGCAGGACGCCGTCGATATAGACATTGGCCGTCCCGCCCGCGCTCGACTTTTCGCAGCCGATCCAGCTCACCGAGGTGCCGGTGAAGGTAAAAGTGGCCGTCGCGCCCGTGTCCCTGCTGACGAGCGAGTGCCCTTCGCTCCAGACCCGCGTGTCGCGGGGATCCCAAAAGCCGCCGGCAAAGGTGATCGACGACTCGTATTCCTCGTAGCGCCGCCCGGGCGTGAACACGTCGAACGCGTCCACGACGATCCTGCTGGAAGTCGACGCCGCGTTTTTCTGGCCGGTCGCCGTGATCGTCAGCGTGTGGTTGGCATCGGCCAGCCCAGCCGCCGTGAACACCACGGGCTGGTACTTCGCCGTCGCAGAGTACGTGTCCACCTGGGCGGCCGCGCCGCCGTCGATCTGCACCGTGGCGATGCCGCCGTCGGGGCCGGTATAGCCCACCCAGCTGATCGCCGTGCCGCGGAACGGAAGCGTCAGCGTGTCGCCGGCTGTTACGGTCTCCTGCGCGGTGACCGGCAGCTCGGGCGTGTTCGAGACGCCGCTACCGCTCCAGGGAAAGCCCTCTTGCGACTTCGTCCAGGTGCCAGTGAAGTGCGCGTTGGGGTCGGTGTCCTGCCAGTGCGACACGGTGAAGTTCGGCTGGATATCGAAGGCATCGATCACCACGGCGGTGCCTTGCGATTCGGTGTTCGCCGTGCCGGTCACCTGGATCGTCAACGTGTGGGGCCCGTCGGAGAGATCGCTGATCGTGAGGATGGGCGAGTGGGCTTCATCGGTCGGGCGCGCGAACAGGTCCACCGTCCTGGTCGGGCCGCCGTCCACGCTGACGAGCGCGATGCCCATCGCTCTGCCCCGGCTGCCGAGCCAGCGGATGGACGTCCCGCTGAAGCTGACCGTGGCTTTCGCTCCGGCGGCCGTGGATTGCATGGCAGCGCCTCCGCTCCATCCCCAGGCGGAATCGCTCGCCGTCCAGGCGCCGGTCGGGCTCACCGAGGAATCGGACTCCTCGATGCGCGCGCCGACGGCCGCGCCGCCTCTTCCCGAGGCGCTGGCGCCGGAACTGCTGCCGTCGCCGGCACCGCCGCACGAAACCAGTAGACCCGCAAGCAACAAAGCTATGGAGCGCTTCATAGACAATCTCTTCACACGCATGGAGCGGATGAGTGTGAGACACAAACGTGTCGTCTCGCCGCGCGGCAGATGATCTGCTGAGGGTGTCTCCAAAACTGGGCACTATGATCCGAACGACTTGATTCGCCGATCAGCCTCCAGGTACTTGGAGGTTTTTTGATCCGTTTAGATCACTGAGCGGGAATGCGCACAGCAGAAGCGCTTGTGGTGCTGACACCCTGCGCAACCTTTTCGAGCGTTTGAGCGCCCTCGATCGCGAAGAAGCTTGTTGAGATTGTTGGCGGAGCGGACGGGACTCGAACCCGCGACCCCCGGCGTGACAGAGCACAGTACGCGGCGGTAAGTGGTTGATTAACGATGGAGTCAGCAGCGCCAGCCACCACTTACCCCGCGTCCTTCCCACTCTGAACGAACTCAACCGAAACACATTTTCGGCCTAGCCGCGAACCGACATCCGCGTGCGATTCGCCAACATCTAGATGCGCCCCGAGCGAATCAGCTGCCGGACCAAGGCGTTAAACGAAGACGCCCGCTCTACCGCCTGCTTGTCGACGACCCGCCCCATGACCGCACGGTTGATGCGGTCCTTAAGAACGTAGGGCAACTTCGCGTCGTCGGCTCCAAGTTGGAACTTATCATCGGCCCGGTGCTCCAGCCTCCAGTAGAAGGCAGGAAACGACAGACGAACCTTCTTTGCGGCGCTAGCCTCCGGAAGGCGCTCCGTTTCGATGTCCCCGTAAATCTTGACGGCTTCGGCTTTCATTTCGTCGAAGATTTTCCGTGCGAGTGGTTTGACGTCGCCTTGTCCTAGAAGGGCTAAGGGAGCCAACATGAGTTCAGTCTGCTCCAAGCACCACTTATCTTTAGACAGCATCTGCCTCCTCGCTCACACTAGGCGTAAGCAGCAGCCAAAGATATCGCGCTGCAGCCAGGCGCTCACTTCCCATGAGGTTGTTTGCCGGTCCTTTCCGGCGTTTGTGGCGTTCGAATCTGGGCAAGCTCCTGTCGAAGTTTGGAGAGTTCTGCGGACAGTTCTTCGACCTTCTGTCGGTACTCAGAGATGACACTCGAGTACCACAGATTAGCGACGCCCAAAGCTCCGCCAGCTACGGGCAACATCAGCAAGACAAAGGCCACGGCAGGATGGTTTTTCATGGCCTCGATGAGACGGGTTACAGCGGTTTTCTCCGAGAGTGCATTATTGTCTTCCGCCTCTTCGCTACCCGCCGTCATGGAAGAGTTCGGCCCCATCGCAAATATTGGAAGGTTCGGGTGCTTGCTGGCTCGGTCAATCTCCGTCACCGGTTCATTGGCCTCGAAGTCCTTAACTAGTTCACGGTCTGTGAATGCCGTGAAGTCATCGACTCTGCGGATATCGTCGATGTTTTCGCCGATATTGATGTACCACGTCCCATCCGGTTGGGGGCCTACGGGGCTGGCATCCACTAGTCGGACCCCTAATACCAGCAGGCGACCCAGGTCTCGCATATCCCCGTCGCCCAATTCGGCGCCCGTGGCATCGAGATAAGGCTTGAATTCTGGGCTACGTAGGCCGCGCGTCTCATGGTTAGCGTCGTATAGCTTCTTTAGTGCCCGCACATACCGCACGACGAGCCCGCTGAGCCGTGGGCCGTCGTTACTACATAGCGCACCGAGGTGGGTGACGTGGTACTCCTCTCCAGGGGTGTCGCTGCTCCATGTCCGCCGGATCAGACTGCCGCCGAGCCGGTTAACAGCGTCTTCGACGCGCGGCTTTTCGAATTTATAGTAAGCGTCGCGGATCTTCGGATGTTTACCGCTACTGCTGTAGCTAGCCCAGCAGAAGTCGAGAAGGTCGCGGTCGTCGACTGACACGCGAGATCGGAGTTCGGCGAGCGTCTTCGGTTTGTCAGACCTCTGCGTCATGGGCCTTTCATGCTAGGTTTTGGAGCGGACGAACCGACGTGTATTAGCGGTCTTGGAAATCCAATGCGTCGTCCACGGATGTGTCCCCAACCCCTTGCTGTAGCCGACCAGGTCGCGCCTGATAAGCCAGTTGACGGCGGGGTTTATGCGCCTTGGCTTCCAGCCCCACTTGTCGGCTAACTGCTGTACGGTGCTATCGGAGCCATTTACGAGCTCGGCCGCGATATGCAGCGCGTCCTCCTGCGGGTTCCATGCCATGAAATGCTGGTCGAGCTCAGCGAACAGTGATTCCTTGGCGAAGACATACGCGAATTCGTAAGGACCATCGCCCATTGCGCGCGCCTTTTCAACGAACCCGCGCCCCTCGAGCTCGTCGACCGCGTCCACGATGTCGTCCACGGTGAGGTCCGGGGCCAAGGCCTTTATCTCCACGCCGGTCAATTGCGGGTCCCCTATCTCGCCGTGCTCTGACCGCTCGATCATGGTCCGCGCGAGTAACTCGGCCGCCGCTGATAAATGGGTAGGAGTGCTTGAGCGCGTGCTGAGGACGCTAGGGGCCGGACCGAGCGGCGGTTTTTCCGTAATACCGTGTACATCGTTGATGAGCGCACGCACATCAGTCTCGTAGTCCTTGATCTCCGGCGAATGCAGCGCCCGCAATGTCGGCGGTAGAGCGTCGACCGAAACGCCAACTCTTAGAACGATAAACTTACAAGCCCCTTCAACTTTGCGTACGAACGCGGCATCCATTTCCGCCTTCACCCAAGGCGCATCGATGCTCTCGGGGGTAAGCAGGACGATGAAGTGCGTACACTGTCCCAAGCCTTGGTCTAACTTCTGTCGGATGCTGTCGCCGGAGCGGATCTCCCACTTGTCGAAGAACGTGTCAATGCCGTTGCGGCGGAAATCCGCGTCGAGGCGGGAAACCAGATCTTTGTTCTTTGATGAATGACAAAGGAACGCGATTGGTGTTCTGGAATCGCCGGATGACACCCGGGCCTCCTCGGTTTCTGCCTCGGCAAGTGCGGACTGGACGAGAGCGATGAGCTTTGGCGAGCCGCTCACCTGGAAAGCCAGGTTGCTAAGGCTCTCCCCCTCGATCGACACGACCGGAAATTCGCCTGTGTCAGGGTCGCGGATACCCTGAAGCTTTGCGCGAACCTGCGCCTCCGCGCTCTCCAATGCCGCCCTCATGAGAGCGTCGCCTATGTCCTCCGGGCGAACCGTGCGACCGTCGATCTGAAAATTAAACTGCAGCATCGCGAGGCCCTTTCCACTGTTTGCGGGCTCTTGTTCAGCGTTGCGAAAATGAGTGTACTTACAACGCCGTCAAAATTTCCGTTCCGATTTCGGGGCCTCGCTCGGTTGATCTTGATTTGGCTCCTGGTAAGCACCGCCCGCCAATCCATGACCCGAGCCAAGGTTTGACTCCGTCGCCCGGTAATCGCGGAGCTTACCGTCGCGGTCAAAAATGAACATGACGTGACTCGAGCGCGTATCGGCGCCGCCGACAAACGCGCCAACAATTGGGATGAATGTGGCCGGCCGGGCCTGCGAGTGGGCGAAGACATAGGACATGTAGCGATCTCCGGATGCGGAGATAGTCGAGCTCGTCGGTCGGCCCAGCTTGGCGACAACTTCTTCCTGGCTCGTGACGCCGCGCTTGAAGTCGGACAGCTGTTCCTGCGTTACCTCTTTGCCGACGGTCACGCAGCCGCCCAGTGCGATGCACGTAATGAACGTTGCCAATCTGGTCATCATGCTTCCCCTTGTCTCGCCCTCTATGCAACACGGGCGTCTGTCAATACGCCTGTAGGCTACGCTCGAATATCCGGTTTGGGTGGCGAATTCAACACTGCAAGTAGTTTATCGGCAGTCCTCTCGACATCGCGCAGTTATTCGTTGGCGTGAGTTCCCGCCGCGTACAAGGCCGCAAGCTCATTGCGAGCGATCGTGGATGCGCGACGCTGGCCGATACGTCGAGCGAGCTCGGGCCTAGCTCGGAGCCCGGCAGTGAGGATGTTGCAGAGTTCCGACCTCCAAGAGGGTCCTTGGAGCGTGATACCCGGGGACCGATGCTGGAGGCGTATTAGTTGGACCCGGTGATGCCTGCCGCGATGAGACATCCTGAAGCTAAGCATGTAGACGCCAATCGCAGTCTCCAAGCCTGTGAATTTGATGACCTGGTCATCATCTACTTTCACGCGAAATTGGATGCATGGTTTGCGCCTGTAAGCTAGATCGAGCACTCGCTTTAAGCCGCGCCCTTCTTCCCATTCGAACCATTTCCAATCCTTACCGGAGACTCCAGGCGGTAAGACTCTCCTTTCCCTAGCTTCAGTTTTAACGCCGCTATCGCTTAGAGGTGAATCCGTCTCGAACCAAGAAAAAACGAAGTCGTCGAGTAGCGAGTCCTTCTTTTCGAGCGCTTCCAACAACGTAAGGCGTGCTCCGGAACCCGTAGCAAACCCGGTGCGCGGCAGAAGTCTTATCTTTCGCAGCTCGGCGAGGCGTTCTCGCGTTAAGGGATCGGTCTTCGGCAGCGAATCGAACCAGTCAAGTGCTGCGCTCCGAATCTGTGGGCTCGATGTAAGGACTGCAGCTTCGCGCAGGAAGCGGGAACTGCGGGACAAATTGGCGGAACCCACGACGATCTGCCGTCGGAAAATGTAGACCTTCGCATGCAGGCTTGGGACGTTATAGATTGCGCAACCTCTGGCTTGGGCGGCCTGTAACGAGGCCACGTCGGTTTGCCGTTGTTCGATTTGCCGCTTAGACGCGTCCGTAATTAGAACGTCACCGCGTCCAAGGGATATGCCTTTGAGCGAAGAGGTGTACGCAACTGCTATCCGCTTCGCGCCGGGACGACGCGCTTCGCTTTCAACGATCGCCCACAGATTCGCTCCAAGAAATTTCGCCACTTCAGGTTAGGGGGCCTCGGCCGCCTTCGCAAACGCCTGCTGAACGTTAAGGGACGCTCCCGTGCATACCTGTCCGGCAACGAATGCGATGATGGTCGCGCGAGCTCGGCAAAACTTTTCATAATCTTTAGTGACCCTCGACTTGGTTTGATCGTCAGTCAGACCTTCGTACCCGACGTTTAACTCAGCGTACGGGATCAAATGTGTGCGCAGGCGGGCAATCAGTTCCTCTTTGCCCAGCCTGCTGTTTTCGGCTCGTTCTTGTAGGTATTTAAGCGGGTCTTTGTCGGAGATTGTTCGATTCGTTTTCCACGTGATTAGCGCGCAATTGATAGCACGATAGATTTGCTCGTCGGGTATTCCATTTCGCGAAAGGAGCGCGTCAGGGAAAAGATGGTGGTACTCGCGCGGGTGATCCTTTGACGTGATGGTGGCAACCGAGGCAGGCTTTGCGTCGGCGAAATCTATGGCACCGCATTTCAAGGACAGTGAAAGCATGCCCCTGCCCAATATTGTTCGCGCCTTCGGCCATCCAGCTTGGACTAGTAGGTCCACCGTAGGCAGCGGATAAGAGTCGGCGTTGAGGATGGGGACTGTCTTTTCCGCAGCCCGCCCAGGAAGCACTTCTTTCAGGGCGCGAAAATCTTGCAGGGCGGCTGTAGCCGAGGCCATCTCATATCGGTTTGTAAGGAATGCCCGCCATAGGTATTTTTTTAGAAGCGCCCGGGCGTTGCCAAGGGCGTCCGGCTTTGTCGGAAGATCTTCCCACAGCGCAGCTACGACTGGTAACGGCGTATAGCTGGGTAACCGCTCGCCGTCAAAGACGCTCTCCTCTTCCAGGAATTCGACCAAGCCTTTGACGCTTGAAATTAGCTGAGCCCACTCAGAAACCATCGCGCCATAGTTCAGACCGCGATACCCCGCTTGGCTTGGAACACGATTTTGACGCAGGGCGGTTACATCCAAGACAAGGCCAGGGACATCGACGTACTGCGCGGCGCGGGGGCATTGAGCATTCAGCTCGTTAACGTGTTCGTGTAACGATTTGCCCGTTTCTTCCTCGACGAGCGCGACGACGATGTCGTACGTCGACAATTTGACTGAGCTGGTGTTCATCTTTACGAAGACATCCAGCGCGACATCTTTGCGAGTGGTCGTTGGGAGCGCGAGATAGGGTAGATTGAATTCGCGCACCTTCGTACGCAGGCCGGTTATGGTGGCCCGTATCTTGCGATCCTCCGCAAGCTTGTCTTGCGCGTCGGAGGCAATAGCGCGGTCAATCCAAGCGTCTATCTCACTGTCAATGGTGTCGGGTCGAAGCAACCGGAGTGGCAGATATCCCCGCCCCCAACATTCTCGAGAATCGTCAACCCATAGCGGATATCGTGAGCCGTCGCGCATATACCGCGCTTGGCCAAATACGGCCGGCAACGTTTTGGCCGGGTCGGTTTCGTCTTCTTCAAACCAAACGAGATACGTTCGATCGGGGTATTTGTCATTCAGGCTCCGCCATAAGGCGGTGAGCCGTTGCTGGCCATCGAGCAATTGTTCAGTTGTTCGCTCCCCACTTTCCGGAGCGTCAGCCATGGTGCGGCTCTTGAATTTCTCGGCGTCCCCTACCTCCAGAATTAGCGCTGCGCCGGACGGCAAGCCCCGCATGACGGTCGTCAGCAGGCCGGAGACCTCTCCGTGTCCCCAGGCGATGAATCTCTGGAATCGTGGCAGCGTAAGCTGACGCGATTTGATTCGGTTAAACCATTCGGGAAGAAATCTGTCTCGAGCATGCATCCCCATCCCTTTTTGGCGAAGCGCTGACAGCTTCGCAGGAATTGTAGTGGTTGGGACCACTGGCGGGGAGCGCGAGGGCGCAGCCCTCGCCTTTTTTGTGGACGGCAACAGACCGAGCCTTTCGGCCCGGCCTGCGCGTTAGCGCTCTAAGCGTTTATCCGTCCGTACTTGAGCAACCGGGCGCGGATCGCGCCCATGCTGCGCTCGTGCGCCGCGGCGACCTCTTGAAGCGCCCGGCCAGCGTCGAAGGCCGCGAGAAGCTTACGGTCCTCGTCCTCGCTCCACGGCTCACCCGTCTTCAGGGGCATCTGCGAGCGTCGACGCTCGAAGCGCTCAATACGCTCCAGCGCTGCCGCCGCTTCGTACAGGGAGCGAACCACTAGCGGACGCTGATAGGCGCTCTCCGGCGGGAAGACTTCTCCGGATTCCGGGTCGACGCCATTGGCAAGGCTGCGAACGACTGCGAGTGCTTGTGCTGATTCCACTGGTACTCCTTTCAGGTTGGTTGAATGGCACTGCGATAAAACCGGTTACAGAAGGCCGCGTTCGGCAAAGCTCAGGGCTTGAGTGCCGGCGACGATGAAATGGTCGAGAACCTTGATTTCGACGAGGGACAGCGCCTCGCGAAGATTGCGGGTAAGTAGCTCGTCCGATTGGCTGGGCTGCGCTACGCCCGATGGGTGGTTGTGGGCGAAGATCACGGCTGCGGCGTTTGCCCGTAATGCCGCCTTCACCACTTCGCGGGGATAAACGCTCGTCTGGGTCAGCGTCCCCCTGAACATCTCCTCGACACGGATAACGCGGTGCTGGGCGTCGAGGAAGATGCAGATAAAGACTTCGTGCGGCAGTCCTGCCAGCTTGAGCCTCAGGAGATCGCGCACGGCTCCGGGGCTGGTGAGGCTCGATCGGGTGCTTAGCTGCTCCGTGAGCGTCCGCGCCGCAAGCTCAACGGCTGCCTGTAGCTTGACGAACGGTTCATCCCCATAGGCGCTCGATCCTTCGGCGCAGAAAAGATCCCCGTTCTCGTGCGGCTCGGAATGGAGCAGGGCAAAGAGCGAAAACTTCGCCTTCGCAAATAGCTTGGTCGCCTTCTTGCGGTCGCCGATAAGCACGGTCAGCAAATCGAGGTCTGTTGCATGGGTCACTTCGCGCCTGAGCATTGGCCCTCCTTGGCCTGTTAAAAAACTGCTGCTCATGCGGAGTTCTCTTCGCCTCCCCCTGGGGACGGGAGGGGAGCTTCAGAATGGAAATGCTTAAGCCGCCCGTTTCGGCGGCTTGTCTCTGCTGCTCACGCTGTCGTCCCCTTCACCTCGAGCTGAGGGGCGCGCGGGATGCAGCTAAGCCGCCTGGGCGGCGCGTTTCAGTGGCTTGGGATCTGCTGGCAGTTCAGGCGACGTGGCGGCCCACGTCGTGGATTTGCAACCGCGTGACAGGTGCTCTTACTGGCGCGTGCGTTGCGGCTTTGGCACGAATGGTGTCGTTTCATGCGCAGGCGCGCATGCGCGGTCGGCAGCCGTGTTCCTATCTGCGGGTGGCGAACTGAACGAGTGACTCAGGGTGCTGTCACCGCGAGTAACCGACGAATATCTTGCAATAGAGCGATTGCGCTGTCCGCAGTGTCCTGAGCTATGTGGATAGTTTGACTCTCGAGCTCATGGGGCGCGACCGCCTTTTCGTGGACAAGATCTTTTCTCGCCTGACGGAATGCCGCGACTTGGACGAGAAGATCTGGATTGGTCACTCCTAATCGTTTCAATCGCTCTTCGTAACGCTCCCGATCGATTTTTAATGCTTCGTTGCGCCCGAAACGATCCGTCAGGGCGAGAAACAACAGCGCTTCCAAGTAAATGCCCGCAAAGACGACGGTCACCATAGCGTCCTTGAACGAACGACGATCTGGCTCACTCCGCAGGATGTAGCCGGGTGCCCCATCGGGTTTTGGCTTGACTACGTTAGCGAGCGTGGCGCGCATGCTCGCGTGAGCTTCTTCAGCGATTGCGCGATAGATGTTCGCGTTGCTAAGCATGGCGCGTAGCCATGGCTATACAGGCGGTCTACTCTGTCAGGAACGGCAGTTCTTCGGTCAGCATGTCTCGATTTGCGACCTTCGCCTTCTCTGTAGCCTTCTTGCAGAGCGAGACGCGGGACACACGGAAATCGGCATCGGGCTTCTGCAAGGCCGTAACTGCCTCTTGAAGCATGGAGTCTGGTGCATTCTCCAGGAATTTGAAGATCGAAGCTCGCAAGTAATCGTGCGCGGTGTCGAAGCTAAGCCATCGCCGGCCCAATCGCTCGCACGCAACGCCAGTTGTATTCGATCCAGCGAAGATATCTACAACAGTGTCTTCGACATCCGTAAGCATGCTGATGAAGAATGCCGGCAGGGCTTCAGGAAAGCGCGCCGGATGCCGCTCGAATTCGAACTGCTTGCACATGCGCATGTAGAACGAATTGCTGTCCGTATTCGGGATGGAGAGCAGATTAGACGGAAGTGCACCTCCGTTGACCTTTGCGAAACCACGTCCGATATCATGGCCCGAGGGCCGTTTGTTGGGCTGGTAGAAACTGTCCGGATCGGCAATGAGTTTCTTCATCCGGTCGGAGTACGGCACCAGCACCTTAGTGATGTCTGCTTTAGGGTTTGGCGTCTTTGAGAACCACCAGAGCGTGTTTACAGAGTCCTTCGCGCGTACCTTTCGCTTGTTGACCCACTCGATTGGCGAAGGCAGCTTGGCCGGATTGAACCAGTAGAAATCTTCAGCCAGGAAAAAGCCGAGTTCATCGCACAGACTTAGGAGAACCCGGAAGTTGTACAGAGAGCGCGCCGGCGTCCCTGCCTGGTAAGCGCCGCCCAGATCCAATACGAAGCTACCGGAATCCTTCAACACTCGATGAATGGCTTTCGCAAATGGAAGGAGCCAGCTCACATATTCCGTTTCCGCGACATTGCCGTAGGTCTTCTGGCGGCGCAGAGCGAACGGCGGGGATGTAACCACCAGGTCAACGGAGGACTCTGGCAGACCTGCGAGCAGGTCCTTGGCATCGCCGACCAGCGCCGCGCCGAGCGCGGTCCTGTAAAGCGGTCGAACACCAGCCGGCAATAGCACTTAGCCGTACTCCTTGAGATCGTAAATCCAGCTCTCGAGCATTTGCCAGAGAACGCTAGCTGCGAAATATACCTCGGGGTCACTCTTGCCTATATCCTTCAGAGCAGATTCGAGGAACCGCTCCTTCCCGTAGCCCAGGATATAGCCAGTCCAGCGGCGAAGGTTGTCGTCCCTCCCCGGCTGCAACAGGCTTTTCGGATCAAACCTCCCATGCCGAGCCAGTACCCAAGCTATGCCGTCGCGCTTGGCATGATCCGTCGAGCGCATTAACTGAAGCAGCTCCGACAATTGGCTGGGAGCGATCTTGAGCAACGCGCGTGCTGCTTCCGTCCGGATCTCCTGCTTTGTTTCATCAAACACGGAAACAAGCGCTTCACTAACGGCTTTGGAGCGAAACTGGCCAAGACCCCATGCGGCTCCGGCTCGGACCTCCTCATGCTTGGATTGGTCAGCAAGGGCTGCGATCAGCATCTCCTGGCTGCGGGGCTTCGGGAGCTCCGAAACGACAATCACCGTTTCGAGCTGTACCTGCGTAAACTCGCTCTGCAGACTCTCCGTTAAGAAGTCCCAGCCCGTGGCATCGTCATGCAATGCCAAGGCTGCTGCGCATTCAAGGCGTACATAGATATCTTCCTCGTGGTCCTGAACAGCGCTTTTGAGCGCGCTAGCAGAGGTCGTGTAACCGCGAAATCGGAGCGCCTTGGCCGCGGCATAGCGCTCGCTGAGAACCTTACTGGCCAGCTTGTCTCGGAAGTGCTTCTCACTTACGTCGCCTGATACTTTGAGACTAACCGCGACCGGGACAACCGACGCGACAATCTGATTCTGCTCTACGACGTCACCTACTTTGCAGAGAGCGCGAAGCCCATTAAGGACGAAGCGCTGCTTCCGGTCGCCGTCGATGGCCTCAAGCTTGAGAGACTTCGAGGAAACCTCGAGCACCTTCGATTTCAACGCCGCTGCGCGACTTGGCCAGATGACACGTATTTCGGAACCTTCCTCGACGCCCTTCGGCTTGGTGATCTTGACCCGCTTCTTTTTGAAGGCGGCCCGCAAATCTCCGACGCGAATGAAATGCACAGGAGATGCTTGCCGCCAATCCACTATGGAAGCACTGGCCTTTTCGCACTCCACGATCACCACGTAGTCGTCATCGCCGAGTCCGACGTTCCAGGCACGCGCCGGGTCGGCGGTGGAGTGCGACATCGAGATTTCCGAAGACGTCTTGCCGCGTGCCTCGAAGCGAAGCCCTGTCCGAAGGCAAAGGATGTCCGGGACACGGACCCGCTTGATCTTGATCTTCTTCCAGAGCTTGTAGCCCGTCGACCCGCGCTCCAGTTCGATCGGCTTAAAGCCGAGCTCCGAAAGCCGGTCGATAGTGACTCGCGTGCCGGTCGCGCCAACGGCGAGTTTCTCTAGGAAACTCTCGTCACTCTTGAAGTTCGGACCTGCCATCGTCGTTCTTCTTTCCCCATGCCCGCGAGACCACTAGGCTAACGGCCGATATTCCGCATTTTCTTTGCGCCGGCCTTGGTTGTTTTTGCTCCGAGCCCCCGAAATAAACCCCTCGGCTCGGCGAATCTCCCACGAAGCCGCCGACCTTCGACCATGGCGGCGCGGGTAGCTGCATTCGGTTTCTTGAGCATTGGCATCATTGTAAGGGCCTAGTCTGAACAAGCACCGCCAGCACGCCGGCGTTTTCCTCGGTACATCAGGCCCTTGCAGGCCGCAAGTTTTCCCAGTTCCTCAGCAGTCTTCGCTGGACTGTATAAATATACAGTACGTCACAGGCGTTGTTGGTTTTCCCGAATAGCGGTCCCGGCAACGGGCGAGGCCGCAGCCAGGGCTACCGCCGCAGGCAGTCGCGTAAGAGGCGGCGGTAGAGGCGAAGAGAGTAGCTGTGCTTACGCGCCGCTTTGTGACTTCACAGACAACTTTGTGGAGTCGATATGGAAAAGCGCGAAGGTGCAGCACCTGCATTCCCACCGGGCGATAGATCGGGCGCCGATGCCGCCCGCAGCCCCGCCGAGGACGGCTCGGCGCCCGCCTCCCCCCGTTTGGTAATACGGGGGGAACATCCTCCCTCGGAGGATGTTGCACCTCGTATTGACGGGAATCCGCGTGCGGCCTTCACCGACTGGCTGAACGCGACGTACCCGGCGTGCAGCGGAGATCCGGGACGCTTCTTCGAGCGGTTTACGAAGTTGACGCAAGCGCGGTTTGGGCTGCTGACGGAGGAACGCGGCGGATTTCTGGGCTGGCAGCAGCGCTTCGCTTTCCAGCACAGCAAGAGCTTCTACGGCATCGGAGGCCAGCGCGGAACGGCCATCGTGTCGATCTCCGGCGAGGGCTGCGCGCTTGTTCCGGATTGGCCAGCGCTCGTTCGGTACTTCCGGGACGAGCTCGAGGGGCGAATCACGCGCTGGGATGGCGCCGTAGACGACTACGAAGGTCTCCATAGCGTCGATTGGGCGGTAGAGCAGTACCGAGGTGACGGCTTCACGAATCGCGGCCGTAAGCCCTCCTCGGATGTGGACGGCGATTGGATCGAACCGCGGGGCGCAGGGCGAACGTTCTACGTCGGCCGGAAAGAAAACGGGAAGCTCATGCGCATCTATGAGAAAGGAAAGCAGCTGGGCGACAAGACCTCGCCGTGGGTGCGGTGGGAGCTCGAGCTGCACAACGTCGACCGCGATATCGCTTGGGAGGTTCTTCTTGAACCAGGACGATACGTCGCGGGGTCCTACCGGTGTCTGTCCTGGGTACATGCCGACGCGTGTCGCATCAGGACGCTCCGCAAGGCGGATGGCATCGGTTATGACCACTTGGTGCACCACGCGCGGCTCGCCGTGGGGAGGCTCGTAAACACAATGCTCGAGCGTAGCGGCGGCAATGCGGAAGACGTGGTCGCGGATCTCCGCCGGCCTGGAGTCCCTAAACGGCTTGTGCTGACGGAACGCCTTGGGCTTCGTGGTGAGAAGAAAAAATGAACTTTGAAGCCGACGATTTCGACTGGGCGCTCGGCGAGCTGCTTGCGCTGATCTGGCGCGGCAAAGTCGCCGGCACCCCCGCGCATTTGCTGGAGCCCCGGCTATTTCACGATTGCATGTACGTGATCGGCGCCCAGCCATTCGACGACAGGCAATGGGCGCACCAGGTAATTCTGGGCATGGAGCCCTTTCGCTCGATGCGCTCTGAACGCTTCGTTCCGGAGAAAGTGATCTAGCGAGCCATGGACGAAACCCTATCCACGCTGCGCGAGATCTCATTGCGCGAAAAGGCGAAGCAACTAGGCGTCTGCGAAGAAACCGTTCGTAGACATGCGAAGGAGTTGGGCGGCAGAAAGATTGGCAAGCTTTGGCGATTCCCCTATGATCATCGCCGGCTGGCACTGCCGGACTCCGGAAATGATGGAGACCAGCGATGCCATTCAGAAGAGCGGGAAGCTCGCTCTGGTGGATTCGTATCGGCGGAGTACGCCAAAGCACTGGCACTGCCGATTACGCGGACGCCAAAGCGCTAGAAGCGAAGCTGAACCACGATCATTGGGTCAAGGGTTACATGGGCGTGAAGCCCAAGCGGTCGTGGCAGGAGGCAGTCGAGCAGCGGGCAAAGGAAGTTTCCGCGTCGATGAAATCCTGGAGTGATGAGCAGCAGCGGTTGCGTTGGTGGCATCCCCATTTGGGGAACGTTAAGGACCTGAACGAGGTAACGCGCGACATGATTGCAGGCATCATCGAGAAGCATCGACGGGTGGACTTTAGCGGTCCTGCGTCATGCAATACGACTGCCAACAAGTATGTCCGCGTCGTCCAGACCATCCTGAACGCCGCTGAACGCAAATGGGGTTGGGGCAATCGTGCTCCGATTCTCAAGACGTACCGCGAAGGCTTGCCGCGTGATGCGTGCCCTACGCCTTATGAGGTAATCCGGCTCAGCGAAGAGCTGCCGGCTCATTCGGCGGATATAGCGTGCTACGCGGCAATGACGATGCACCGACGCGCGAACGTGACGGGCCTTAAGTGGACGATGATCGATTGGGAACGGAAGGCAGTGGAGATCGCCGGTCGCCTGACCAAAACCGGAAAGAAGATCTACGTGCCGCTTAACTCAGTCTCAATAGAGATTCTGAAGCGGCGCCATGCCGCCCAGGATCGCCACCCGGAGTACGCGTTCCATTACCGGGGCGAGAAGATCACCCAGGTCGTGACCAAATCGTGGCGGGCCGCTCGCAACACGGCGAACATGCCTACTGTGTCCTTGCATACGATGCGCCATTGCGGGCAATCGTGGCTGGCGCAGCAAGGCGTGAGCGCTGAAATGCGGGCGCGTCTCGGAGGTTGGTCGGTGCGGGGATTGGGTGCGATGGACAATTACACCCATCTCTACATCGAGGACCTTCGGCCGATCGCTGAAAAGCTCGCAGTTGAGTGGAATGCGGCGGCGGCTTTACGCGCTGCCGAGCTGGAAACCGAGGCAACGATTCGGCGTCTTAGCGCTCGAAACACACTTTCGACACAGACCCCCGGCGTAAAAAGCACAGTCCGAGGTAAGTGATTGAATTGGTGGCGGAGCGGACGGGACTCGAACCCGCGACCCCCGGCGTGACAGGCCGGTATTCTAACCAACTGAACTACCGCTCCTTCTGCTGCAGAAACCTTCTGGTGGGTGCTGTAGGGGTCGAACCTACGACATCTGCCTTGTAAGGGCAGCGCTCTACCGCTGAGCTAAGCACCCGATCGCGAGAGAGAAAATCCCCCGCGAAAAGGGGCGCTAGTTTATCGCGTCCTTCAGGGCCTTACCAGCGCGGAACTTCGGCAGCTTGGCTGCTTTGATCTCGACTGGTTCGCCGGTGCGCGGATTGCGGCCAGTGCGAGCGGTGCGCTGGCCGGCGTAGAAGGTGCCGAAGCCGACCAGCGTGACTTCCTCGCCTTTGCGCAGGCTCGTCTTCACCGCGTTGACGAGCGAGTCGACCGAGCGCTCGGCGGCCGATTTGGAAATCTCGGCCGCCTGAGCGATCTGCTCGATCAGATCCGCTTTGTTCACGCCAATGCGTCGCTCAGTGCGTCGTCACTGCGCCGGTCTGGTCGTCCGGCTTCGGCGGGATCGGCGCGGCATCGTCCGTGTCGGGCAGGCTCTTCGGCTGCCGCTCGAGCGCGACTTCGAGCACCTTGTCGATCCACTTCACCGGGACGATCTCGAGCCGGTTCTTGATGTTGTCCGGGATCTCGACCAGGTCCTTCACGTTCTCTTCCGGGATCAGCACGGTCTTGATGCCGCCGCGGTGCGCCGCGAGCAGCTTCTCCTTCAGGCCGCCGATCTGCAGCACTTCGCCGCGCAGCGTGATCTCGCCGGTCATGGCGACGTCCGCCTTCACCGGGATGCCCGACAGCACAGACACCATCGCGGTGGCGATGCCGATGCCGGCGCTCGGGCCGTCCTTCGGCGTCGCGCCTTCCGGCAGGTGAATGTGGATGTCGTTCTTTTGATAGAAGTCTTCCTTCACGCCGAGCTTGCGCGAGCGCGTGCGCACCACGGACAGCGCCGCCTGGATCGACTCCTGCATCACGTCGCCCAGCTTGCCGGTGGTCGTCGTCTTGCCCTTGCCGGGCATGGTGACCGCTTCGATCGTCAGCAGCTCGCCGCCGACCTCGGTCCAGGCCAGGCCGGTGACTTGTCCTACCTGGTTCTGCTTCTCGGCCATGCCGAAGGTGTAGCGGCGCACGCCGAGGAACTTGTCGAGGTTCTTGGGCGTGACGGTGATGCGGTGAGGCTTGCCCGCTTTGTCCCCTTCCGCTGCCTGCTTCTCGGTGAGGAGCTGCTTCACCGCCTTGCGGCAGATCTTGGAGATCTCGCGCTCCATGGCGCGCACGCCGGCCTCGCGCGTGTAGTAGCGCACGATGTCGCGGATCGCGGCCTCGGAGACCGAGAGCTCGCCATCCTTCAGGCCCGTTGCCTTGATCTGCTTGGGCAAGAGATACCGCGTGGCGATGTTCATCTTCTCGTCCTCGGTGTAGCCCGAGAGACGGATCACTTCCATCCGGTCGAGGAGCGGCGGCGGGATGTTGAGCGTATTCGCCGTGGCAACGAACATCACCTCCGACAGGTCGTACTCGACCTCGATGTAGTGGTCGGTGAAGGTGTTGTTCTGCTCCGGGTCGAGCACCTCGAGCAGCGCGGACGACGGATCGCCGCGCCAGTCGGCGCCCATCTTGTCGACTTCATCCAAGAGGAAGAGCGGGTTCTTCACCTGCACCTTCGACATGTTCTGCAGGATCTTGCCCGGCATCGAGCCGATGTAGGTGCGGCGGTGGCCGCGGATCTCGGCCTCGTCGCGCACGCCGCCGAGCGACATGCGCACGAACTTGCGGTTGGTCGCGCGCGCGATCGACTGGCCGAGCGAGGTCTTGCCGACGCCGGGCGCGCCGACGAGACAAAGAATGGGCGCTTTCATCTTGTCGACGCGCGTCTGCACGGCCAGGTACTCGACGATGCGCTCCTTCACCTTTTCCAGGCCGTAGTGATCCTTGTCCAGGATCTCCTGCGCCTGCTTGATGTCCTTCGAGATCTTCGACTTCTTCTTCCAGGGCAGATTGACCAGCGTCTCGATGTAGTTGCGCACCACGGTCGCTTCGGCGGACATGGGCGACATGAGCTTGAGCTTCTTCAGCTCCGATTCCGCCTTCTTGCGCGCTTCCTTGTGCATGTGCGCGCGGCGGATCTTCTTCTCCATCTCCTCGAGGTCCGCGCCCTCCTCGCCTTCGCCGAGCTCTTTCTGGATCGCCTTCACCTGCTCGTTGAGGTAGTACTCGCGCTGGCTCTTCTCCATCTGGCGCTTGACGCGCCCGCGGATGCGCTTCTCGACCTGGAGGATGTCGATCTCGGTCTCGAGCTGCGAGAGCAGGTGCTCGAGCCGGGCTTTCACGTCGAACATCTCGAGCACCTGCTGCTTCTGCTCGAGCTTGAGCGGCAGGTGCGCCGCGACCGTGTCGGCCAGCCGGCCTGCCTCGTCGATGCCGGAAAGCGAAGTCAGGATCTCCGGCGGGATCTTCTTGTTCAGCTTGACGTACTGGTCGAACGCCGAGAGCAGCGCGCGGCGCAGCGCCTCGACTTCAGGCACGGGTGCGACATCGGGCGGCACCGCGGAGGCTTCGGCCACCCAGTGCGTGCGCACGTCGACTACGTCGCGGATGTGTGCGCGCGTGCCGCCTTCGACCAGCACCTTCACCGTGCCGTCGGGCAGCTTCAGCATCTGCAGAATGTTGGAGACGCAGCCGATCGAGTACATGTCCTGCGGAGTTGGATCGTCCTTGGCGGCGGATTTCTGCGCGACCAGCAGGATCGATTTGCCGGCTTCCATCGCCGTCTCCATCGCCTTGATGGACTTCGGGCGCCCCACGAACAGCGGTATCACCATGTGGGGGAACACCACCACATCGCGCAGCGGGAGCAGCGGGTACTGGACGATTTCGGCGGCGGGGGTCGGTTCGGACATTTAGATTAGCCTCTTCAAGGGGTTGGGCCCGCACAATAGATGCGGCTTTCCCCCAGAAAAATCAATGGCTCAAGCCTACACACATCGCTCTTACGCTGCAATGCGGAATACGTGACGAAATGTAGTGTGGCGACCGGTGGCCCGGTCAGGGGACCAACGGCGCAGCTATGCCGAGCTTCCGCCCGCAACTTTGTGACTATCCGAGTAAATGAGGAGCGGCTTGCCGTCGGCCGAAATCATCTGCTCGTCGACCACGACCTTGCTGACATTCTCGAGCGTGGGTAATTCGTACATCGTGTCGAGCAGCACCTGCTCGAGGATGGAGCGCAGGCCGCGCGCGCCGGTCTTGCGGGCGAGCGCCTTCTTTGCCACGGCGCCGAGGGCGCCGGTGCGGATCTCGAGCTCCACGCCTTCCATGAGGAACAGGCGCTGGTACTGCTTGATGAGCGCGTTCTTGGGCTCGGTGAGGATCTGGATCAGCGCGTGCTCGTCGAGCTCCTCCAGCGGGGCGACCACCGGCAGCCGGCCGACGAACTCGGGGATGAGCCCGTACTTGATAAGGTCTTCGGGCTCGACCGCCTTCAGCAGGTCGTAGGTCGCCTTCGAGTTCTTCGGGCTCTTCACTTCGGCGCCGAAGCCGATGCCCGTCTTCTCCGTGCGGTTGCGGACGATCTTCTCGAGGCCGTCGAACGCGCCGCCGCAGATGAAGAGGATGTTCGTCGTGTCGACCTGCACGAAGTCCTGGTTCGGATGCTTGCGGCCGCCCTGCGGCGGCACGGAAGCAATCGTGCCTTCCACCAGCTTGAGCAGCGCCTGCTGCACGCCCTCGCCCGAGACATCGCGGGTGATCGACGGGTTGTCGGACTTGCGCGAGATCTTGTCGATCTCGTCGATGTACACGATGCCGCGCTTCGCCTTGTCGACGTCGTAGTCGCAGTTCTGCAAGAGCTTCTGGATGATGTTCTCGACGTCCTCGCCGACGTAGCCGGCTTCCGTGAGCGTCGTCGCGTCAGCAATCACGAACGGCACGTTCAACAATCTCGCGAGCGTCTGCGCGAGAAGGGTCTTGCCCGAGCCGGTGGGCCCGATCAGCAGGATGTTGGATTTCGCGAGCTCGACCTCGTCGTTCTTCGACAGGTGCTTGAGCCGCTTGTAGTGGTTGTAGACCGCGACGGAAAGAATCTTCTTCGCCGTGTCCTGCCCGATCACATAGGAATCGAGGATCTGGCGGATCTCGCGCGGCGTGGGAAGGTCGGACTTCGACCCCTTGCCGCCCTTATCGGACGCCGTCTCCTCGCGGATGATGTCGTTGCAAAGCTCGATGCACTCGTCGCAGATGAAGACCGACGGGCCGGCGATGAGCTTGCGCACTTCGTGCTGGCTCTTTCCGCAGAAGGAGCAGTAGAGGAGCTTTTCGCCGGACGAGCTTTTTTCTGACACTTACACGTTCTCCCTGCCGTTTAGACGTTGTCCCGGCTGACCAGGACCTTGTCCGCTATCCCGTACTTTACCGCGTCTGGCGCTCCCATGAAAAAGTCGCGCTCCGTGTCCCGCTCGATGACGTTGATCGGCTTGCCGGTGTGCTTTGCAAGAATTTCATTCAGCCGGCCGCGCAGGTACAGGATTTCCTTGGCATGGATCTCGATATCGGTCGCCTGCCCCTGGAACCCGCCCATGGGCTGGTGAATCATGACGCGCGAGTTCGGCAGGCAGAAACGCTTGTCCTTTTCGCCCGATGCCAGGAGCAGCGCACCCATGCTCGCTGCCTGTCCGACGCAGAGGGTACTCACGTCCGGCTTGATGAATTGCATCGTGTCGTAGATCGCGAGCCCCGCGGAAACCGAGCCGCCGGGCGAGTTGATATAGAAAAAGATGTCCTTGTCGGGGTTTTCCGACTCGAGGAACAGGAGCTGGGCGACGATCAGGTTGGCCGTGACTTCGGTCACGGGGCCGACCAGGAAGACGACACGCTCCTTCAGCAGCCGCGAATAGATGTCGTAGGCGCGCTCGCCGCGTCCGGACTGCTCGATGACCATGGGGATTAACCCCAGGCCTTGGGGCTCATCCCATTTGTGTTCCCACTTCATGCGCTGGCTCCCATCAGATCATCGAAGGCCATGGGCTTGTCTGCCACCTTCACTTTCGACAAGACCCACTTGACGACGTTGGCTTCCAGCGCCACGCCTTCCATTTCCGATAGCCGCTGCGGCTGCATGTAGAACCATTTTACTACCTCGGCGGGACTCTCATAAGTTTGCGCCTCCTGCTCCACGACGGCGCGCACGTCTGCCGGCTTCGGTTGCAGGTTTTCGCTCCGCGCGAGGTCGCCGATGATGAGTCCGAGCGCGACGCGCCGCTTCGCGGTGGCTTCAAACGCCGCAGGATCGAGCGGCACCTGGCCCGGTTTGAGTCCGCGCGCCTGCAGGTCGGCCGCCGCGCGCTCGACGAGACTCTGCGCCTCCATCTGGATGAGCGATTTCGGCAGCACGATCGGCGTCGCATCGAGCACCGCCTGCAGCACCTGCGACTTCACCCGCGCTTCGACGCGCTTCGCGGTCTCGCGCTCGACGTTGGCGCGGATTTCCTGACGCATCTTGTCCAGGTCGCCGTCGGCGACACCGAGGCTCTTCGCGAACTCGGCGTCGAGCTCGGGCAGCTGCGGCTCTTCCAGCTTCTTCACCGTCAGGTTGAACGACGCCTTCTTGCCCGCCACTTCCTTGCCGTGGTAATCGCCGGGAAAAGTGAGGTCGAACGTCTTCGCTTCGCCGGGCGCCATGCCCCGCGCAGCGCTGTTGAACTCTGGCAGCATGCGGCCGTCGTCGATGCTGAAGACGAAGTTCTCCGCCTTACCGCCCTGGAAGGGCTCGCCGTCGATCGTGCCTTCGAAGTCGACCGTGAGGCGATCGCCTTCCTTCGCCGCGCGCTGCGCCTCGACGAAACGCGTGCGTTGCTTGCGCAGGATGCCGATGGTCTTCTCCACCGCTGCGTCGTCGACGCTCACCTGCGGGCGCTCGACGGTCACGTTCGAGAGCTCGCCGACCTTCACTTCCGGATAGACCTCGAACGTCGCGCTGAACTCGAGCGATGCCGTGTCGCCGCCGTCCTTCTTTTCGATGCGCGGGAAACCCGCGACCTTGAGGTTCGCTTCCTTGACGACTTCGCTGAATGACTTCTGCACCGCATCGGTCAGCACTTCCGAGCGCACCTGCGGCCCGTAGGTCTGCGCGACGATCTTCATCGGCACCTTGCCGGGCCGGAATCCGGGCATCTTGATGTTGCGCGCAAGCTGCTTGAGCCGCGCGTCAATTTGGCGCTCGATATCCGCGGCGGGCAGCGTCATCGATACGCGCCGCTCGAGCCCTTCTAGCGTTTCCACGTTTGCCATCCTTTTTGTTCCTTGGTGCGAAGGGAGGGACTCGAACCCACACGCCTCGCGGCGCCAGCTCCTAAGGCTGGTGCGTCTACCAATTCCGCCACCCTCGCAGCCGTCGTGAAGCCCAAAAAGCAGGATAAAAACAACGTATTATACCCGCGCCGCGGTTTCCGATTCGCAGCCCGAATGCCGGTCGAACACTACGAAAATTTCCCGGTCGCATCGCTGCTCCTGCCCAGGCGCCTGCGCGCGCCGATCGAGATCATTTACCGGTTTGCACGCAGCGCGGACGACATCGCCGACGAAGGAGTCGATTCCTCTGATGTACGGCTTCGCAGATTAAGCGTCTACCAGCGCGCGCTCGAGCGCATCGCGGCAGGCGAAATGCCGGCGGAGCCGGTCTTTGGCGAAGTAGCGAGAATCGTGCGCGAGCACGCGCTGCCGGTGCAGCTCTTCGCCGACCTGATCAACGCCTTCAGTCAGGACGTTACGAAGACACGCTATGCCGACTTTCCCGACCTTCTGGACTACTGTCGCCGCTCGGCGAATCCGGTCGGACGGCTCCTGCTGCATCTTTTCAAACGAACGTCTGAAACCGACCTCGCCGCATCCGACGCTGTCTGCACCGCGCTGCAGCTGATCAACTTCTGGCAGGACATCGAGCTCGACTTCGCCAAGGGAAGGATTTACCTGCCGCAGGACGACATGACGCGGCACGGCGTGAGCGAGCGCCACATCGCCGAGCAGCGCTGCGACGATGCATGGCGCGCCCTCCTCGGCTTCGAGGTGCAGCGCAGCCGCGAGATGATCCTTCGCGGCAAGCCGTTGGCGCGCTCGCTGCCCGGACGCATGGGCCTCGAGATCCGCGCCACGATCCAGGGCGGCCTGCGCATCCTCGAGAAGATCGAGCAGGCGAAGTACGACGTCTTCCGGCGCCGGCCGGTGCTGCGCGGCCTGGACTGGCCGCTGCTCCTCGCGCGCGCGGTATGAGATCAGGCTATGCTTATTTTTGCCGCCCCCCTGTTAAGGGGGGCGTGAGCGAAGCGAACGGGGGGTTGGTTTTTAGAAATAGAAAAGCAAAACCCCCCGCTCGCCAACAGCTCGCTTCCCCCCTTGACAGGGGGGCGACCCAAAATCGCGCCTGATATGTCGCCAGACGAGTATTGCCAGCGAAAGGCGGCATCGAGCGGTTCAAGTTTTTACTACTCGTTCCTCTTCCTTCCGCCGGAGCGGCGCCGCGCGATCACGGCGCTCTATGCGTTCTGCCGGGAAGTCGACGATGTAGTCGATGAAGGCCTCGATCCGCAGGTGGCGGCGGCGAAGCTCGCGTGGTGGCGCGCCGAGGTAGCGAATCTCTTCGCGGGGAAGGCGCAGCACCCGGTCACACGCGGCCTCGAACCGCACCTCAAGTCGTTCGGCATCACCGCCGAGCGCCTCGGCCAGATCATCGACGGCATGGAGATGGACCTGCGCCAGACGCGCTACCTCGACTGGGCGGGGCTCGAGCGCTACTGCTATCACGTCGCAGGCGTCGTCGGGCTGCTGGCGGCCGGCATCTTCGGCTACCGCGACGCGCGCACGCTCGAATACGCCAAGAACCTCGGCATCGCTTTCCAGCTCACCAACATCATTCGCGACGTCGGCGAAGACGCGCGGAAGAATCGGGTCTACCTGCCGGTCGAGGATCTGCAGCGCTTTGGCGTGCCCGCCGGCGATGTACTGCAAGCAAAGGAAACGCCGGCCTTCCGCTCGCTGATGGAATTCGAAGCCGAGCGCGCACGCCGCTACTACGAGAAAGCGATGTCCGCGCTGCCGCCGCAAGACCGGCGCACGCAGCGCCCCGGGCTCATCATGGCGGCGATCTACCGCACGCTGCTCGACGAGATCCAGCGCGAGGGCTTCCAGGTCCTCACGCGGCGCACGTCGCTCACTCCGCTGCGGAAATTCTGGATCGCCTGGCGCACGTGGGTCGCGGCGTAGCAATCATAGGTGCGGGCTACGCGGGCATGGCGGCGGCCGTTACGCTCGCCGAACGCGGCGTGCCTGCGACCGTGTTCGAGTCCGGGCCTGTGCCCGGGGGGCGCGCCCGGCGGGTCCAATCGCAGGGTACCGAGCTCGACAATGGCCAGCACATCCTCATCGGCGCGTACATTGAGCTCTACCGGCTGATGCAGACCGTCGGCGTGCCATCCGACGCGCTGCTGCGCATGCCGCTCGAGATCCGCTATGCCGCGCACTTTTCTTTCCGACGGTTGTGGTTACCCGAGCCTTTCGGCCTCGCTGGCGGTCTCCTCACCGCGCGCGGCATGCCCTTCGGCGAGCGCGTAGGAGCGGCGCAGTTCATCGCACACCTGCGGCGAGCGCAATTCAAGCTGAGCGCCGACATGCCGGTGAGCGAGTTGCTCGCCCAGCACAAGCAGAACGGCAGCGTCGCGCATTACCTGTGGCGACCACTGTGCGTCTCGGCGTTGAACACGCCGCCCGAGCTCGCATCGGCAAGCGCGTTCCTCGCGGTGCTGCGCGACACGCTCGGCGGCGCCGCCGAGGCGAGCGATCTGCTATTGCCGCGCGTGGATCTGTCGCGCCTTTTCCCGGAACCCGCTGCGGACTACGTGCGCTCGCATGGCGGCGAGATGCGCCTGCAAACGCCCGTCAAGGACCTCGGCGCGCTGCGCCAGTCTTTCGATCGCGTGATCGTCGCCGTCGGCCCGCACCAGCTCAAAACCTTGCTGCCCGATGCGCCGGAGTATTCGTACCAGCCGATCTACACCTGCTACCTGCAGTACGGAGAGAACGTGCGCCTGCCGCTGGCGATGCTCGGCCTTGCCGACGGCCTGGTGCAATGGGTGTTCGATCGCGGCGCGCTGCTCGGCGAGAAAGGCCGCCTCGCTTGCGTGATCAGCGCGCAGGGCGATCATCAGCAGATGTCGCTCGACGAGCTCGCCGAGACCTGCCATCGCGAGCTCGCGCAAGCCGAGCTGGTGGCCGAAAAGCCCGCCTGGTCGCGCGTCATTGCCGAGAAGCGGGCCACGATTACCTGCGCACCCGGTGCAAAGGCGCTGCCGGCGGCGCCGGAGGGCATCTCGTTCGCTGGCGATTACACCGATCCCGAGTACCCGCCGACGCTCGAGGCAGCGGTGCGCAGCGGCATCCGCGCGGCGCGAGCGATCGATGGATAGCGTGTTGCGCCAGGCCATCGCGCAGCGGCGCCTGGTCAGCTTCGCTCTCGACGGACGGCGCCGTATTGGCGAGCCCCACGATTACGGCATGATCGGTGGCGAAAGCCGCTCCGGCCCGCCGATCGGCTGGCGCTGGGCCGTGCTATCGAAAATTTCAGACTTGAAGCTCCTCGACGAGCGATTTCCCGGACCGCGACCAGCGCCTTCGGGACGGCACATGGCGTGGGATATTCTCTTCGCTTCGGTGTCGTCTAATCTGCGGTCCCGCTAGGAGACTCCATTGGAATACAGGCAACTCGGCGGGTCCGGCTTCATGGTGCCGGTGCTCACGCTCGGCACCGGCACGTTCGGCGGCGGCAATGAATTCTTCAAGGCCTGGGGCGCAGCCGATGTGGCCGAGGCAAAACGCATGGTCGATATCTGTCTCGAGGCCGGCGTCAACATGTTCGACTCGGCCGACGGCTACTCGAACGGGCTCGCCGAAGAGATCCTCGGCCAGGCTATCAAGGGCCGCCGCGACGCCGTGATCATCTCCACCAAGGGCAGCTTCCGCCGCGGTCCGGGGCCAAACGATGTCGGCTCATCGCGCCACTACCTGATTCGCGCGGTCGAAGCGAGCCTGCGGCGGCTGGGCACCGACTACATCGACCTCTATCAGCTGCACTCCTTCGACGCGCTGACGCCGGTCGAGGAAGCGGTCGCCACGCTCGACGGCATGGTGCGCGCCGGCAAGATCCGCTACATCGGCTGCTCCAACTTCTCCGGCTGGCACCTGATGAAGTCACTTGCCTACTCCGAGAAGCACGGCCTCGCGCGCTACGTCGCACACCAAGCCTATTACTCGCTCGTCGGGCGCGATTACGAATGGGAGCTGATGCCGCTCGCCCTCGACCAGAAAGTCTCGGCGGTCATCTGGAGCCCGCTCGGCTGGGGACGCCTCACGGGCAAGATCCGCCGCGGCCAGCCGCTGCCGCAGGTGAGCCGGCTGCAAAGCAAGCTCGTGCGCGACAAGGGACCGCAGATTGCGGACGAGCACCTCTATCGCGCGGTCGATGCGCTCGACGCGGTCGCGAAAGAGACCGGCAAGACCGTGCCGCAGATCGCGCTCAACTGGCTCCTGCAAAGGCCGTCGGTCGCCACGCTCATCATCGGCGCACGCACCGAGGAGCAGCTGAAGCAGAACCTTGGCGCGGTCGGCTGGAAATTGAGCGCCGAGCAGATCGCCCGGCTCGATGCGGCCAGCACGGTGCCGCTCGCCTATCCCTACTGGCACCAGCGCGGCACGTTCATCGACCGCAATCCGCCCGCGGTCTAGAGCTGACAGAATAATTACGTACTAAGTACGGAATTCAGAGGTTGCGAAGGAGTTGCACGGCCTGGTCAACGCGCTCGACCGGCAGTACTTCCAGGTTCGGGATCTTCGCCTTCGGTGCGTTGGCGCGCGGGATGATGATCTTCTCGAAGCCGAGCTTGGCCGCTTCGCGCAGCCGCTCCTGACCGCGCGGCGCCGGGCGAACTTCGCCGGCGAGCCCGATCTCGCCGAACACCGCGACCTTGCCGGCGATGGCACGATCCGTCAGCGAGGAAACGACGGCCAGGGAAACGGCGAGGTCGGCCGCGGGCTCGGCGATGCGCACGCCGCCCACCGCGTTGACGAACACGTCCTGCTCCCAGGTCGCGAGGCCGGCGTGGCGATGCAGCACCGCGAGCAGCATGGCGAGCCGGTTCTGCTCCAGGCCGACCGACAGGCGCCGCGGATTCGGCGTGTGGGCCGAGTCGACCAGCGCCTGGATTTCCACCAGCAACGGGCGCGTGCCTTCGATGGTCACGAGCACGCACGACCCGGCGACCGGTTTCTCGTGCGTCGACAGGAAGAGCGCCGACGGATTGCTCACGCCGCGCAAGCCCTTCTCGGTCATCGCGAACACGCCGAGCTCGTTCACCGCACCGAAGCGGTTCTTCACCGCGCGCACCAGCCGGAACGCGGAGTGCGGATCGCCCTCGAAGTAGAGCACCGTATCGACGATGTGCTCCAGCACCCGCGGGCCGGCGATGGCGCCTTCCTTCGTGACGTGGCCGATGAAGAGCAGCGCGATGCCATTGCGCTTCGCGTGACGCGTGAGCTGCGCCGCGCACTCGCGCACCTGGGCGACCGATCCGGGCGCCGATTGCAGCGTCTCGGACCAGAGCGTCTGGATCGAGTCGATGACGGCGACGCGCGGCTTCGCCGAATCGAGCGTGGCGACGATGCGCTCCAGTTGCGTTTCCGCGAGCAGACGCAGCGACGTGGATTGGAGCGCGAGGCGCCGTGCCCGCATCGCTATTTGCTCGGCCGATTCCTCGCCGGTGACATAGAGCGTCGCCACCGAAGCGGATACCGCATGCAGCGCCTGCAGAAGCAAAGTCGATTTGCCGATGCCGGGATCGCCGCCAAGGAGCGAGACCTGGCCGGCCACCAGGCCGCCGCCGAGCGCGCGGTCGAGCTCGGCGAGGCCGCTCGGAATGCGGTCGAGCTCCTGCGCGTGCACCGATTCGAGCGGGATGGCCTTGGTGGCTTCGGCGGCGTAGCGATGCGAGCCGCCGCCCTTGTCCACTGCGGTCTCGGTCAGCGTGCCGGCCGCGCCGCATGAAGGGCAGGCGCCGAACCACTGCAGCGCCGAGGCGCCGCAGTCGGAGCAGACGTAGGCGGTCTTGGCCTTCGCCACTACGCCACCTCGGCTACCGGCACGCGCGGCGCGAGCGCGCAGAGGAGCTCGTAGCTCAACGTGCCCGCGGCGGCGCCGACTTCATCCGCCGACAGGCCTTCGCCCCACAGCGTCACGGGCGTGCCGATGCCGGCAGCGGGGATGCCGCTCAGGTCGACCATGATCATGTCCATCGATACCCGACCAACGATGCGGGTGCGCTGCCCGTTGACCAGCACCGGCGTGCCGACCGGCGCGTGGCGCGGATAGCCGTCGGCGTAGCCACACGCGACGATGCCGATATCGAGCTCGCCCACCGCCTCGTAGCTGAAGCCGTAGCCGACGCGCTCGCCCGGCTGCAGATGCTGCGTTGCGATGATCTCGGAGGTGAGCGTCATCGCCGGCTTGAGATCGAATGTCTCCGCGGGACGATCGGCAAAAGGCGAGCAGCCGTAGAGCATGATGCCGGGGCGCACCCACTCGCCGTGCGCTTCCGGAAAGCGCAGCAACGCTGCGGAATTCGCGAGCGAACGCCGATGGGGGAAAGATTTTGTCATTTCCCCAAACCACTCCAGCTGTGCCTTCACGCCCGTTGCACCATCGGCATCGGCGAAATGCGTCATCAAGGTAATCGACTTCACGCGCGGATTCTCGCGCAGCGCCTGGTAGCTCGCGCCCAGGTTCTCGAGCGTGAATCCCAGGCGGTTCATGCCGCTGTTCAATTTCAGGTAGATGTCGATCGGCCCGCCGGGCTCGACCGTGCGCAGCATGTCGACCTGGGCGGCGCTGTGGATGACCGGTGTCAGCGCGTATTTGTGCAGCAGCGGCACGTCGAGCGGCTTGAACACGCCTTCGAGCATCAGGACCGGCTTGTCGATACCGGCGACGCGCAGCCGCGCCGCTTCCTGGAAGTCGAGCACCGCGAAACCGTCCGCCGCGGCGAGCGCGCGCGCCGCGCGCTCGAGGCCGTGACCGTAGGCATTCGCCTTGATCACCGCCCAGATCTTCGCCGCTCCTGCGTGGCGGCGAGCGACGGCCAGATTGTGCGCGAGAGCGCTCGCCGAAATGGCGGCGCGGATGGGGCGTGGCATCTCGCCTATTGTGCTATAAACGCCCGCGCTTCTAGAGGAGAGAAGCGCAGCACGAAAGGCATGTGAACCGAGGCTTCTACATAATAATGGCGGCGCAGTTTTTCTCGTCGCTCGCCGACAATGCGCTGCTCGTCGCGGCGATCGCGCTGCTGATGCAGGCCGACGCGCCGTCCTGGCTTACGCCGTACCTCAAGTTCTTCTTCGTCATCTCCTACGTGCTGCTCGCGCCCTACGTCGGCGCGTTCGCCGACCGCCTGCCGAAAGGCCAGGTGATGTTCCTCGCCAACAGCGTGAAGATCGTCGGCTGCGTGCTGATGCTGTGGGGCCTCGATCCGCTCGCCGCCTACGCCGTCGTCGGCCTCGGCGCCGCGGCGTATTCGCCGGCCAAGTACGGCATCCTCACGGAATACCTGCCGCACAAGCAGCTCGTGGTGGCGAACGGCTGGATCGAAGGCCTGACCGTCGCCTCCATCATATTGGGGACGATGCTCGGCGGCCTGCTGCTGCACGCCAATGTGTCCGGCGTCCTGCTGCACTTCGACTTTCCGTTCATCGACACCGGCGTCGACACGCCGGCCGAGGCCGCGATCGCGATCATCGTGGTGGTCTATGCCGTCGCCGCGCTCTTCAACCTCGAGGTGCCGCGCACGGGCGTCACGCTCAAGCACCTGCCCGCCGACCCGCTGCAGACGGTGCGCGATTTCGGCCGCTGCGTGCAGTACCTCTGGAAGGACCGGCTCGGTCAGGTCTCGCTCGCGGTGACCACGCTTTTCTGGGGCGCCGGCGCGACGCTGCAGTTCATCGTCATCGAGTGGGCGCGGGTCGCGCTGCATTTCGATCTCGCCAAGGCGGCGATCCTGCAGGGCGTGACCGCCGTCGGCATCGCCATCGGCGCCATCCTCGCCTCGGCCTGGGTTTCGCTCGACCGCGCGGTGCGCGTGATCCCGCTCGGCATCGTCATGGGGCTCGTCGTCATCTCGATGATCTTCGTCAACCAGGTGTGGCTCGCGGTCGGGCTGATGATCCTGATCGGCGGCCTCGCCGGCTTCTTCGTCGTGCCGATGAACGCCCTGCTCCAGCACCGCGGCCACCACCTCGTCGGCGCCGGCCGCTCTATCGCGGTGCAGAACTTCAACGAGAACACGTCGATCCTGGTGATGATCGCGCTCTACTCGCTGCTCCTGAACGTCGGCCAGTCGATCTACCTGGTGATCCTGCTCTTCGGCCTCTTCGTCTCCTGCACCATGGGCGTGGTGCAACTCTGGTTCTCACGCAACCGGCGCATCCATGCCGACGAAATAGAGCGCCTGCTGGCGTTTGCGCGCGCGGAAGACCCGCACCCGAAGCGCGGCCGCTAGAGCGAAGCCATCGTCTTCCTGGCGAAGACGAGATCGGCCCAGGCCTTCGATTTATCCGGCAGGCTGCGCAGCAGGTAGGCCGGGTGGTAGGTGACGATGAGCGGCACGCCCTCGTAGCTGTACACGCGCCCGCGCAGGCTCGCGATGCTGGCGTCGCTCGCGAGCAGCGTCTGCGCCGCGAAGCGTCCCATGGCGATGATCAGCTTTGGTTGGATGAGCGCGATCTGCCGCTTGAGGAACGGCGTGCACTTCTCGACCTCGTCGGGCTCGGGATTGCGATTGCCGGGCGGCCGGCATTTGAGGACGTTGGCGATGTAGACGTTCTCGCCGCGCTTGAGGTCGATCGCCGCGAGCATGTTGTCGAGGAGCTTCCCCGCCTGCCCGACGAACGGCTCGCCGAGCCGGTCTTCTTCCGCGCCCGGCGCCTCGCCGATCAGCATCCAGTCGGCGTTCTCGTCGCCGACGCCGAACACCGTCTGCGCGCGCGACTTGTGCAGCGCGCACGCTGTGCACGCCGGCACCGCCTGCTTGATCTCGATCCATTGGGTCCCCGCCTCCGCGGGGACGACCGGCGCGTTGGCCGGTCGGTTCCGCAGACGCCAGACCGGCGCAAGGCCCATCTCGGCCAGCACATCGTGCCTGCGGCTCACAGGACCAGCGTCAGGACGAGCGCGTCCTCGCGCCCCGAGTGCGCCGGGTAGTAGCCGCGGCGCACGGCGACCTTGCGGAAGCCAAAGCGCGTATAGAGCTTCTGCGCCGCGCGGTTGCTCGGGCGCACTTCCAGGAAAACGTTCTTCGCGCCGAGCCTGCGCGCCAGACCCGCGGCTTCGCCAAGGAGCGCTGCGCCGTGGCCGCGCCGTTGGTGCGGCTCGGCGATCGAAAGGTTTAGGAGATGCGCCTCCCCCGCCGCCACCATCAGGATGAAGTAGCCGACGAGCTCGCCGTTCACGCGCCAGGTGCGGCATTCGTAGCCCGCCCGCAGCGAGTCGGCAAAGTTGGCTTGCGTCCAGGGGTGGGTGTAGATCGCCTGCTCGATCGCCATCACTTCGGGCAGGTCGTCCTCCCGCATGCGCTCGAGCTCCGGAACGTCTTTCAGTACCGCGCTCATCGGCTCGCCAGCTCCGCCTTCGTAAAAGCCACCTTGTCGCGCACGTAGATCGGCGCGGCGAGCGCGGCATCGACGCCTTCGCCGGCCGCAAGCCGCGGCGCGGCAAGCTGCGCGACCGCGATCGCGGTCGGATGCACTTCGGGCAGCACTCGCTTCAATCCGAGGTTCCCGTAGACCGCAAAGCCGTTGCCGGCGCCGATCCATTCTCCGGCCGGCGGCTGCGGCGCATTCTCCGGCGCTATGCACTGTGCCGCGATCACCTCGCGCCAGCGGCGGTCGTGCTTTTCGAGCGCCGCATAATACACTTCGCGCATCCGCGCATCGATGCACGCGACGACGCGCGGCTCGCCTGATTCCTGCGCGATCGCTTCCAGCGACGAGATGCCGAGCACCGGCAGGTCCCTCGCAAGGGCGAGCCCCTGCGCGAGCCCGCAGGCGATACGCAAGCCGGTGAACGAGCCGGGCCCGGCGCCGAAGGCCACCGCCTGCAGATCGGCGATGGCCAAGCCCGCGTTCTTGAGCAGCTCTTCGAGCATCGGCAGCGCGAGCTCCGAGTGGCGATGCCCGGCGCGACGCTCGAGCCCGGCGATCTCGCCCTCGATGGAAATCGCGACCGAGCACCACTCGCTTGATGTTTCGAATGCTGCGAACCTCATAGCTGATTCTATATACTGGCCGCCATGAAAGAACATCGCATAGCCGTCATCCCCGGTGACGGCATCGGACGCGAGGTGATCCCCGAGGGCGTGCGCGTTCTCGAGGCCGTCGGCGCCAAGCACGGCATCCGTCTCAACTGGACGCAGTTCGACTGGAGCTGCGACTACTACATGAAGCACGGCAAGATGCGGCCAGACGACGCGCCCGACGTGCTGCGCAAGTTCGACGCGATCTTCTTCGGCGCGGTGGGCGATCCGAAGCGCGTGCCCGACCACATCTCGGTGTGGGGATTGCTGATCGATTTCCGCCGCATCTTCGACCTCTATGTGAACCTGCGGCCGGTGCGCCTGTTCAAAGGCATGCCCTGCCCGCTGGCTGGCCGCAAACCCGGCGACATCGATTACTTCGTGATCCGCGAGAACACCGAAGGCGAGTACGGCAATGTCGGCGGCCGCATGTACGAAGGCACCGAGCGCGAAGTGGTGACGCAACTTTCGACTTTCTCGCGCAAAGGCACCGATCGCATCATGAAGTACGCCTTCGAGCTCGCCCGCACGCGGAAGAAGCACCTCACCTCGGCGACAAAATCCAACGGCATCTCGATCACCATGCCGTATTGGGACGAGCGCTTCGCGGCCATGGCGAAAAACTATCCGGACGTGCGCACCGACCAGTACCACGTCGACGGCTTGACCATCCAGATGGTGCTGAACCCCGACCGCTTCGACGTGATCGTCGCCTCCAACCTCTTCGGCGACATCCTCTCCGACCTCGGCCCGGCCACCGCCGGCACGATCGGCATCGCCGCCTCCGGCAACATCAACCCGGAGCGCACCGCGCCTTCCATCTTCGAGCCGGTGCACGGCTCGGCGCCCGACATCGCAGGCAAGAAGATCGCCAACCCGCTCGCCACCATCTGGTCGGGCGCGCTGATGCTCGAGCATCTCGGCCACCGCGCGGCGGCGGCGGACATCCTGCGCGCCATCGAGCAGGTCATCATCGACGGCCCGCACACGCCGGACATGAAAGGGAAGGCGAGCACCGCCGAGCTCGGCGCAGCCGTGGCTGAAGCTGTAAGGGCGCAATCCAAAGTACCGGCGTGAAGAGCTACCGCATCGCTGCCATTCCCGGCGACGGGATCGGCAACGAGGTGATCCCGGCGGGCATCGAAGTCCTCGAGAAGCTGCAGGACGGCTTTCGCCTCGAGTTCGAGCACTTCGACTGGAGCTCGCAGCGCTTCCAGCAAACCGGGCGCTATATCCCCGACGGCGGCCTGGAGAAGCTAAAGGCGTTCGACGCCATCTTCTTCGGCGCGGTCGGCGCGCCCGACGTACCGGACCACCTCTCGCTCTGGGGACTGCGCCTGCCGATCTGCCAGGGCTTCGACCAGTACGCCAACGTGCGGCCCGCTCGCGTCCTGCCCGGCATCAAGTCGCCGCTGGACAAGGGCAGCGCCATCGATTGGGTCATCGTCCGGGAAAACACCGAGGGCGAGTACTCGGGCGCCGGCGGACGAGTGCACACCGGGCTCGATAACGAGGTCGCGGTCGAGGTTTCGACCTTTACGCGGAGCGGCGTCGAGCGCATCCATCGCTTCGCCTTCGAGCTCGCGCGCCAGCGGCCGCGCAAGCACCTGACGCTGGTGACCAAATCGAACGCCCAGCGCCACGGCATGGTGCTCTGGGATGAGCTGTTCTATGCCGTCGCCAAAGACTTCCCGGAGGTCAAGACCGAGCGCATCCTGGTCGACGCCATGACCACGCGCATGGTGCTGAACCCCGCGGCGATCGACACGGTGGTTGCTTCCAACCTGCACGCCGACATCCTTTCCGACCTGGCGGCGGCACTCTCCGGCTCGCTCGGCATCGCGCCGACGGCCAACCTGAATCCGGAGCGCCGTTTCCCGTCGATGTTCGAGCCGATCCATGGCTCGGCCTTCGACATCACCGGCAAGGGCGTCGCCAATCCGATCGCCACCTTCTGGACCGCGGCCATGATGCTCGAGCACTTAGGTGAAACTCGGGGCTCGGCGCGCCTGATGAAGGCGATCGAAGCCGTCACCGCCCGCAAGATCTTCACGCCCGACCTCGGCGGCAGCGCGCGCACGCGCGACGTCACCGCGGCGGTGATCGGCGCGTTGTAAATTACCTGCCATGGCGCAAGTCCCCGACCCCGAAGCGCTCAATAACCGTGCATGGCGCCTTGCCGAGGCGCCTTCGCGCACGAAGGCCGAAGACGAAGAGATGCTCAAGGCGGCGCAGGCTGCCGCCGAGCACTGGGGGAAAGTCGGCGACGAGCTCGAGCGGGTCCGCGCCGCGATCCTGCTCGGGCAGGTGTACGCCCTCCTCGGCGACGGCACGCAGGCCCTGCACCATGCGCGCGAGGCGTTCGCCTATGTCACGGAGCACGAGGACACTCCCGGCTGGCAGGTCGCCTTTGCCCACGCGGTGATGGCGAACGCGGCGGCGGCGAACGGCGAGCTCTCGCTGCACCAGACCCATTACCAGCGCGCCAAGACGCTGGGCAGCGCGCTCACCGACGACGACGAGCGCGCGCTGTTCGAGGCGACCTTCCGCACCGTCCCCGTTCCCGACTGATGTCGAGCCGCGTCTGGAGCGACGTCGACCGGTACATCACCGAGACGCTCGTGCAGCCGGACGCGGCGCTGGAGGCCGCGCTCGCTGCGAGCGATGCCGCCGGCCTGCCGCAGATCAGCGTCTCGCCGCCGCATGGCAAGTTCCTCTGGCTGCTCGCTCGCCTCGCCAATGCGCGCCGCATCCTGGAGGTCGGCACGCTCGGCGGCTACAGCACCATCTGGCTGGCGCGTGGCCTCGCCTCCGGCGGGCGCCTCATCAGCCTGGAGGCGCTCGAGAAGCACGCCGCAGTCGCACGAGCCAACATCGAGCGCGCGGGCCTCGCCGCGATGGTGGAGATTCGGGTCGGCCAGGCGCTCGACACGCTGCCCCGGGTCGAGGGACCGATCGATCTGGCGTTCATCGACGCCGACAAGCAGAACAACGCGGAGTACTTCCGCTGGGCGCTGAAGCTCTCGCGTCCGGGTAGCCTCATCGTGGTCGACAACGTGGTGCGCGAGGGCAAGGTGATCGATGCGCATTCGCGCGAAGCATCGGTGCTCGGCGTGCGCCGGCTGAACGATCTGCTGGCCGCAGAGAAACGCGTTTCGACGACGGCGATACAGACGGTCGGCATCAAGGGCTACGACGGCTTCGCCGTGGCGCTGGTCCTCGCATGAGCACGATCCTCATCAGCGGCGCGGCGCGCGGCCTGGGACTCGAGCTCGCGCGGCAGTACGCCGCGGACGGCTGGCGCGTGATCGGCACGGTGCGCGATGCGAAGGCGAAGCTTCCCGACGGCGTCGAGGCCCACGTCGCCGACGTGACACGGCCTGAGCAAATCCACACGATTGCAAAGGCCTTGAAAGGCACAGCGCTGGATATCCTGTTCTGCAACGCCGGCATCATCGGCAAGCGCGGCATGGCGCTCGGCAGCTTCGACTACGCTTCGTGGGAGGAAGTGTTGCGGGTCAATGTCCTCGGCGCGGCGGCGCTGGCCGAGGCATTCGTCGACAACGTCGCCGCGAGCGAGCGCAAGGTCATCGCCATGATGTCGAGCCGGCTCGGCTCGATCGCCGAGGCGGGCGGCATGACGCTGCCCTACGCGACGAGCAAGGCGGCGCTCAACATGCTGGTGAAGGGGTTCGCCGCCACGCTCGGGGCCAAGGGCGTGAGGGTGGTCGCGCTGAGCCCGGGCTGGGTGCGAACCGACATGGGCGGCAGCGGCGCGCCGCTCGCCCCGGAGACCTCGGTCGCCGGCCTGCGCAAGGTGATCGCCGGCCTCGCGCCGTCCGACAGCGGCGGATTCTTTTCGCACGACGGATCGCCGATCCCATGGTGAAGGGGCTCGTCGCATCGCTGGAGGTCACCGCCGTGTTGCCGGACGGCAAGCACGTCGACATCAAGGTCAGCATCCGCCCGCCGCACCAGGAAGGTCCGCAATGGATCTCCAGCGTGCTGATCAAGCCGCTACAGGAAAAGGCGATGGAGGTGCGCGGCGTCGATTCGTTCCACGCGGTGTGGCTCGCACTTTCCCTGGTGCTGAAGCTCCTCACGCAGATGAAGGCCGATGGCGTGAAGCTCGAGAACGCCGACGGCAGCGAGTTCCCGCTCGAGGCGTATCTCTCGGGCCTCGACGGCAAGCCCTAAGTTGCTCCACGCCGACAGCGCGCGCAACCGGCTCATCGCGATCGCGCTGGTCTCGTCCTCCTATCTGCTCTTCACGCTGCTCGACGGCAGCGCGAAATGGCTGGTGCGCGGCATGCCGGTCATCATGGTGGTCTGGCTGCGCTTCGTGATGCAGGCGCTGATTGCCGGTGCCGTGCTCTTCCCTCTGCGCGGCGCAGCTCTCGTCAGGACGAACTACCTCGGCTGGCACGCGCTGCGCGCGCTGATGTTCGTCGCGATGACCGGCATGAATTTCTGGGCGCTGCAGTACGTGCAACTCACGGTGACCTCTTCGATCTTCTTCACCGTGCCGCTCGTCATCGGGCTTTTCAGCGCGCTGATCCTCGGCGAGCGCCTGGATGCCGGCCGCTGGATCGCCATCTTCGCCGGATTTGTCGGGGTCCTCGTCATCGTCCGGCCCGGATCGGCCGGCTTCCATCCGGCCATGCTGGCCGCGCTCGCCAACGCGCTGATCTACGCCATGTTCATGCTGATGACGCGCCGGCTCGCCGCCTACGACAGCGCCGAGACCATCCAGTACCTGCCGGCGGTCGGCGCCGCCGTCGTGCTCACGCCGTTTTCGATCGCCGACTGGGAATGGCCCGACACGTGGCTCGAGTGGACCGTGGCATGCCTGCTCGGCCTGTTCGGCGCAGTGGGCCACACGCTGCTCGCGCTCGCGCACCGCTATGCGCCGGCGAGCGTGACCGCGCCCTTCCTCTATCAGCAGGTGTTCTACATGGCGATCTTCGGCTACGTCGTGTTCGGCGACGTGCCGGCGCCCGCGGTGTGGACTGGCGCGCTCGTCGTGGTCGCGAGCGGCCTCTACCTTTTCTATCGCGAGCGCCGCGCGTGATCACGCTTCCGCTCTGGATCGCGATCGCGGTCGGCGCGCTCGCCGCGTGGGCGCTCTACGAGCACCTCCTGATGCCCGCGCTTCGCTGGCTGGTGACGCACCCGGCGAACCAGGTGATCGACGACGTCTCGA